>ERZ1673752.182-NODE-182-length-117042-cov-13.225128_pt1 | contig 117042 bp, 110 predicted proteins | sample MGYA00580195_ERZ1673752 | MGnify/ENA primary metagenome ERZ1673752 (study PRJEB41218, sample SAMN15661744) | gut metagenome | host: Homo sapiens | place: Canada: London | collected 2015-08-20/2019-03-30 | study: EMG produced TPA metagenomics assembly of... | reverse complement strand
AAGCATTGCAAAGCAAAGATTTTTCAGAAATCCTACTGATCTGCGTCAATTTTTTAGACATAGCTCACGGATCAACTTATTTTCCGAAGCAAAATGGATATTTCATTTTATGGACATAAGAAATAGTATGGGCTCAGGTATCATTCCATGTGCGAAGCTTGAGTCACATTATTTAAAAATCTTGACCGGATCTTCGGATACCATATAATATTTCACATCCAGATCATTATTTTTTACATACATCTGAAGATATCTCAAATGGTTCTTTTTTTTCTTGTTATTATCAAAATGAAAATATTTTTTATAAAGTCCCGGATAATTACGGGTAAACTTGCGGATCCCCTTACCATAAAATGCACCATCCCCGGTATAGTCTACCTTCTGTACCTGATAGCCGTCTGCTGTCTTTTTCAGATGGAAGCATGCCGGATCGTTGCTTCCGTCCACGCACTGCAGGATATTCCCGATCTTCCGGTATCCGATCCCCCCAAAATAACCAAAGACAAGATACTGATCCCCTTCCCAGACCCTTTTGAAAATAATGAAGCCCGGAATCCAGCAGCCCTGTCCTTCCTTTTCCTTATACTGTTCCTGCTGATAGGATATGATCGCCGCAAGTGCCCGGTCATTTCCGGTATAACGAAACTCCGGCAGAGGTCTTCTTTTTCGTTCTTCCACCGTCAGGCACAGCCTGTAAACCGCAAGCTTTTTGTCTTTCCTATTACATTCATACAACCGATAGATTCCATCCTGAATCGTTAGAAAATTTAATGTTTTCTTTCCGTCTGCGCTTTTCCATGGGTATGAATTTCTGCTGTAACGGGCGGGATCGCCACGCCACAGATACCCCATTGTATCCGTATAAGCCTTATCCTCCGCAAAGGTGTCAAACGTATCCCTGGTCTTTTCCTGTTTCTTCCATTGTCGGAACAAATCCGCAGCCTCATTCTTCACTGTCATCGTCCCGATCGTGACAATTTTTTCCTCACTCTGTCCATCCGAAATCTCCTCTTCCCGGATCCGGAACTGATGCAGCTTTCCCTTTAGCGAGCCTTGACTTTCATTAAAAACATAAATATCTTTGTTTTTCAGCAGCAGTCTTGTATGCGTACGGTATGTCCCAAAATAGGCACAGCCGATTTTCTGTGTGTCTATGCTCCCAAGAAGCCGGTCCTTTTGCAGATCATACACCAGAATACCTCGAAGATTGCCAAACACCAGATACCTCTCATTCCTTGCCATAATATCCGGTGCGTAAACTTCTCCCGTTTTACTGCCTATTGTCACCGCCTCTTCCACGATATCCTGTTCGGTCTGTGGATCAGCAGCCTGTCGGAACCACTCCCTGATCTGCTTTGCCAGGTTTCCTCCGGTTGCTGCATTTACTGCTGCGCCGGCCCCCCATAAAAGAAGCACAATCGCTGCCGCTGCTACAGCACGATGCCATCCCCGCAGTCTACGCTGCTTTGACACAATAAGGCTCCCGTCCTCTGCTTCTGTCTGTTCCCCCCTGTTTGATATCTGTGTCCACAGCTCCTCCTTTTTTTCTTCATCAAGCGCAAAAGGTTCAAATAATTTCCGTACATCATTTTCCCGCATAGATAAATCCCTCCTTTTCCAACTCGATTTTTAACTTCTTTCTTGCTGTGGCAAGCTGTGTCTGAATCGTACTCTCTTTTCTATCCAACATTTTGGACATCTCCCCCACAGAGTACCCCTCATAATAATACAGATACAGCACCTCCCGATATTTCACGGGAAGCTTCATCATATGGATAAGTACATCGCTTTCCATCGCATCCTCCGATGCACGCTCCGGTATATCCCCCAGATCGATCCGTTTTCTCCACGATGACCGCAATATATCCCTGCAGTAATTTTTCGTCACCAGAATAAACCACGCCTTTTCGTGCTCTTCATCCTCAAAGCACTGTGGTTTTTCCAACAGCTTCACAAAGACTGCCTGCACTGCATCCTCCGCATCACAGACATTGCGCAGATACACCATGGCAATACGATATATACGGTCGCACTCTCTGTCATATATTATTTTCAGATCCTGCTTTATCTCTGTCATTGTCATTGCCACCGCTTCCCTCCTTTCACTTTATACACGGATCAGTCTCCGGAAATATCCTCTTCAAATAAAAAAAGTACAATAAAGAAAAAAGTGCATGAAAACGAAACAATCCGTTTCCATACACCTTTCGTTATGTAGAATATCTACACGATCCTGTAAAACAATCAACAATACGTCAGATTATTTTAATGTACCGGAAATTGTAACAGAAATGCTCTTCTTAGGCATTTTCTTGCAGCTTGCTGCCTTGTACTTCTTCTGAGAATACTTGTTCCAGGTATTAACAACCATTACCTGAGTAAAGTCCTGTTTTGCACCCGGATCAGGAGTGAGGGTAGGTTTCTTAACTGTCTTTACAGTCTTACCATCGATCTTTAAGGTTGCAGAAGTAACTTTGAGTTTCTTCTTATCCTTACCTGCAAGGCTTGTATCAACATAGATGCTGTTCCAGCCCTTATCCTTTGCGAAGGATTTCAGCTTAGCACCTGAAGCAGATACAGTAACTGTGAACTTGCCCTTCTTGATGGTTGCATTGGAAAGCTTGATTCCGGAAATAGAAGCCTTCTTGTTTCCATTCATAACACCCTTGCTGCGGTCTGAGACATTATGGTTTGAAAGAACACCATTATAGCCCTTACTTGCGAAGCAAAGATATGCAGTTGCGCTGGATGCAGCGTCAGCCTTCTTGGAAACCTGTGGTACAGCAACGATAGAAGATGCTGCAACAGTTGCTGCTAATGCAACGGAAAATACTCTTTTTGCTACATTTGATAATCTCATAATATTGCCTCCTTAATAAGAATATAAATTTGCAAACTCATATTAGCACACTCATATTTTTATGTCAATGTCACAAGACAAAAAACAGGCGGAAACCACTGGAAAATACGGTATTCATTAGCTTTCCATGGGTTTCGTTTTTACAATTCATTGTAGATTTCTTCTATTTTAAACGCTGTCACATTTATGACTGTTTTCTGCCGTACTTTTGACATATTTTCATCACATTTTAGTCACAATCAGCGTGCCAGAAAATCCGTGATCTCAGCAATATATAAGGTATGATAATCCTTATCCGCATACCATTTTTCATCAATCTCACCATCCAGAAACTCCTCCGGTTTAATCTCTGTCGCAGACATCGCGCGGCAGATCAGCACAAGATTCGCCTGATCCACATACGGAACACCGTTCTGATAATCGATCTCCACACCGGCTTCCTTCAGCTTATCCTCGGTTCTGCCGGAAACAGTTCCGAGATATTTGAGCATATTGCGGTGCTTTTCTCCTAAGAAGGACAGAGAAAATGTTCCCTCACGATCAATGAACTCTTTTGTGTAACGGCTCTGACGGATCACAACAAACGCCGCATTCTTGCCCCACATTACACCCATGCCACCCCAGGAAGCAGTCATTGTATTGACCTTCTCCTCGTTGCCGGCAGTCACTAACATCCATTCCTTACCAATTTTGTCAAACGGACTGCACTCCAGCATATCTGCTGTAAAAGACTGAAAACTATGCATATTTCTTCCTCCATTCTGTTCTCGTTTTCTTCATTATATTATTTCCGCATATTTTTGACAAGCACTCCATAAAATGATAGGATAACGCTAGTGTGGCGGTTTCAAACAGCTGTCCCACAACATTAACTTACGTTTACGAATTATAAAAAGAGGTCTCACCGATGAAAATAGAAATGCATGCTCACACCAGCGAGGCGAGTCCATGTGCAAATGTATCCGCCACAAAAATTCCTGCTCTGTACCAGAAAGCAGGTTATGATGCCATTGTCATTACCGATCATTACTGTAAATGGGCGCAGGACCGCAGCGGTCTTACCGATAATGACGATTATGTGCAATATTTCTTAAATGGATACCGCTCCGCCAGAAAGGCAGCCGGGCAGATCGGCTTTACGGTTCTTCTCGGTGCGGAGGCAAATCTGCCGGGCAGTTCGAACGACTATCTTCTTTATGGAATTACCGAAGAATTTATCCTCACACACCCGGATATTCATGAAATGTCTCTGCCTGAGCTATACAATTTGTGCCACGACAACGACATTCTGCTGCTTCAGGCGCATCCATACAGAACCTACTGCAATCCTGCCGATCCACAGTATCTGGACGGTGCCGAAAGCTACAACGGCAATCCGAGACACGACAACCGGAATGAGCTTGCGCGCGAATGGACCGATGAATTTCATATGATCGAATCCTCCGGAAGCGATTTTCATGAGCTGGAGGATGTTGCCAAGGGAGGCATTAAGACCGATGAAACGATCTTAGATACCAGACAGCTCAGGGATGTCCTTCTTTCGGGACAATACCAGCTTTTAACCCCGTAAACCACACGCCGGTATCCAAGAAGTATGAAGTGAGGAAAAGCAATGAAAAAGAATGAGAATCTGAACAAATTCCAAAAAGCATTTGATCGCCTGAAACAGCAGTGGAACGAAGAGCCCAAAACTGTTCCACAGGTTATTTACCGCAAGGGAAAACTTCTTGGCTTTAATCTTCTTGATACCGCTGTTTCTGCCTATGCCGGACAGGCTGCATTTATGATGATCCTGTCCTTTTTTCCGTTCGTCATGTTTATGCTTGTTCTTCTGCAGCGTCTCCCGTTATCGCCGGAGCTTTTGATCACGGCATTGGAGCATTTTGTGCCGCAATCCTTCCGCACATTCATGACGGATATCATCAATAATATTTATACTGCACAGACAGCGACTCTCCTGCCCGTGACCGTCATCGCCGCATTGTGGCTCGGCTCGAAATCATTTCTTTCGATCATCTATGGATTAAACTCCGTATACAAGATTCCGGAGACACGTGGCTATTTCACACTGCGACTCTGGGCTATGTTCTACACCCTGCTTTTTGCCCTGTTGATCGTAGCGACTCTGATCCTGTTTGTTTTCGGCAACCAGCTTTATCTGCATATCACGAAAATATTTCCGCTTTTGACGCATATCCTGCTGCCGATCATCAGCTTCCGTTCCACCGCAGGATTCTTTGTCATGCTGCTGTTTTTCACCGGCATGTATGTGCTGATCCCAAATCACCGGCTGCATGGTTATGTGCCGGAATTTGTTCCATCCGAAGAGATCACCGGCAATCAGATCCGCCCAAGACGCGTGCCGTTTGCCAGCCAGCTTCCGGGTGCCCTCACCGCAACTATCGGATGGTTGGGATTTTCCTTTCTCTATTCCTTCTATGTAGATCATATCAGCAATTATTCTTCCATCTACGGAACCATGACTACGATCGCGTTGCTGATGGTATGGCTCTACGCCTGTATGTATATTCTGTTCTTTGGCGGATGGTTAAACTATACGATTCAGCGTTTCTTAAATAAATAACTCAAACTGATATGTAATGAGGTTTTCATCCGCTTTCGCCTTATGTATCGGTGTTTATGCTTTCTTATTTTTATCTTTTGCATTGATTTATCATTTGTAAAATACTATATTGATTTTCTACTGTACCTTGCAATGACTGTAGTAATGTTTTAATATCTGCCGGTAGTTTTTGCCCTGCCGTGCCATTTCTCCGGCTCCGTTCTGACTCATTCCCACGCCGTGACCAAGACCGCCGCCAATCAGCGTAAATGTCCTCGTTCCTTTTTCTGAGCCATCTAACACTGTAAACGCCGCACTTGGAAGCATGGATAATACTGCCGTTTCTCCGGATTTCTTCTTCGTAATCTCAGTTTCTGATGGATACAGCTTCTGACGAATCTCCTCCTGCCCCTCCAGCGTGATCCTTCCAAGCGAACCACGGACGCGAAGCTTGCGGATCAGTCCGCTTTTGCCGCGTGATATCACCGTGATCTTTCGAACAGTTCCGATGCCAAGCTTTGCTCCCAGCGTATCTGCCGAAAGCGTCACACTCCATCGGTACCAGTCATACCCGGAATCATAGGTTTCTTTGCTGCCCGTGATAAAGTCATAAAAGCGCATCTCGCTTGACAGTCCCTGTCCCACATCCTCACTGTCCGTCTGAAATCGCACCGGGTAATTACTTCCTTTTGCCGTTCCCCATGCCTCCTGCTCGGAAGCGCTGCAACCCCAGGACGTGGAATAATAATAGGTTGTAATAACGTGATCCCCGGAATAAACCTTCTTTCCTGCCGTGCGGTCAACTGCCCTTCTGGTCCGCGCATCCTCTCCTGCCATATGATACACCTGAAATGCCGTCGTATCATCCACATCGGCACCATACGCTTTATAACTGTTGGAACGCATCTGTCTCCATGCAAAGGATCTGGCACAGACCGCCTGTGCCTTTAACGCCTCCATCGGATACGAAGACGGCATTTCACTCGGCACAACACCATACAGATATTCCCTCAGCGACAAAGTATTGATCAAGATAAGTCCTTGCTTCTTTCGGACAAGCTTCATGGTTCCCCGATACGCCTGCACCTTTCCGGACCGCGTAATCGATTCAACCCGTATCCTCCCCTTCGGACAGGATATCCTGACTGTTTTCGCAGATTTCTTTGTATTATTTGCAGACACTGAAATGGTCTGCCCCTTATCATACACCTTTGTCTGTCCGTTTTGTCGGACAAGTAACTCCGCCGTTCCACTGATCCGAACCTTATCATGGTATATGCTGTTCATAGCATCGTTCGTCAACAGCACACGGATCATCTGCTCATCCCCTGATGTGGTGGAGACAGGTTTTTCGGTACTTCCCGGCTGTGTGATCTTATTCCATTCCTTCTGCAGCAACCCCTTCCGCTGGCAGTCGTACAGAATGCACCCTAAAAAAAGCACCGACAATGCAAACAAAAGCCATAGCCGACGCTTCGTTTTCTGTTTTTTCTTTTGATTTCCTTTTCTTCCTCGGACATGCCGTTTTCTTCCCGCCATCTGTCTCCTTCTGTGTTCCATTCCGTCTCTGTGATACTCCGTGCTTGTCTTTATCAAATATATTCCGGAAGCTTCTGTTTTATGAAAGCTGCCGCTTCCCCGATAAATTCCACTGCGCGGTCATAGGTGTAATAAACCGGCTTCTGCGGCGCAGGCGCCCGATCAAAAAAGAAATTCCGGACCCACTCACGGCTGTCCGCAAGCTCTTCCGAAGTGATCATCGCCACTCTCTCCGCCGGCTTTGCTGCATCAATATCTTCTACCTTTTCCGGATCCGGCTTCACCACATTAAGATACGCCACCTTCTCCAACTCCTGCTTTGCTGCGTCAGGATCTGCCTTCCTCTCCGGCTCCACCATCTCCAGAATGCTGCACGAATCCTCGCAGCGCAGACAATCCTCTGCACGTTTGATCCCCGGATACTCCCTGCCCAGTCTGAAATCAATCTGGTTGACATCATAGGTAAAATGCTCAAAGGTTTCCGCATCCCGGTCCGTCAGTCCGATTGCCGCAATCTTTTCCATGAATTCCTGCCGGATTGTTTTCATAAAGATCTCATCCGTCAGAATATGTGTCACATAACCCAGATACAGATCCTGGTCCAAAGCATGTTCCGACAGCATCTGTACACAAAAGCTGCGAATCCTCTGATGAAAGACTTTCTGATGATCTTCCCTTGTAAATTCCCAGTCCGGAATGCCATCGCGAAAATGCGTATGCATCTTCATGGACCGCACATAGCCTTTCCGGGACATAATGCCGTCCGGCGCAAGATTCCCCAGAACAAAATGTACCGGATCCTTCAGCTTCAGAAAGCTTCCCTGCTGCCTCTGATCCTCCCGCAGCAGTTCCACTGCCACTGCCATATGTTCTACAGATCCTGCCATGCCGCTCCTCCTTTATGACTACATGATCATTTGTCGTTATCTTTGTCCAGATATGCGCATGCCTGCTTGGCAGTCTGCACCAGATATCCCATGGCAATACCCGGATAATTACCGGCTGCCGTCTCTCCTGTCAGCATTAATGCATCTGCGCCATCCAACACCGCATTATAAATATCCGAAACCTCGGCTCTTGTCGGAACCATCGCCTCCTCCATCGAATGAAGAAGCTGTGTCACAACCATAAACGGCTTTCCTGCCTTCTTACAACGCTCACTGATATCCTTCTGGATCGTCGGAAGCTCCCAGAGCGGAACTGCCATTCCCAGATCTCCTCTGGCGATCACGATCATATCACTTTCGGGAATGATCTCGTCAATCGCCTCATAACCGGCAAGATTCTCTATTTTTGCAAAAATACGGATATCTCCTACGCCTTCTGCTTCCAGCGTCTTTCTGAGATTGATAATGTCCTGTGCCCCACGGACAAACGGAAGCATGACTCCTGTCACTCCCGCCTCATGCGCATTGTGGATATTCATAAGATCCGCCTTCGTCAACGTCGGAAGCTCAATCGCCAACCCCGGAATCGTAATACTCTTCTTGGATTTAAGAACGCCACCACGAAGAACCACACACTCCGCATAACGCTCCTTCGCTTTCTTGACCGTCAATAAAATCTTTCCATCGTCGATCAAAATCTCGCTGCCCTTTTCCAACGAGCCAAGAATCTGCTTAGAAAGCTTAACTCCTCCCTTTCCGAGAATGAGCTTCTTGCCCTCTTCAAGGATAAGTGGCTTCTTAAGCTTACCAATACGAAGCTCCGGTCCCTGCAGATCTACGAGAAGCTCCGGCTTGATGTCGCAGCGCTTTGCTGCCTTACGCATACTGGCCAGCCACTCCTGCCTGTCCTCCAGATCCTGATGGGAAAGATTCACCCGAACCCCCGTCATACCGGTACGAAACATTTCCTCCAGCGTCTTTTCGCTCTCGCACGCACTTCCCAATGTTCCATAAAATTCAATATTTTTATTCATACTAATCTAACATTCCTTTCTCAGCCCGCCAACATCGGACTAAAGGCACACGATATCCATGCCGTTCCAAATCACTGCAGGCGTTACGCCGCAGACACCATAATACCATACCTTATTACTATAGACCATTTTATTCTAATAAAAAAGGGGTTGATTTTTTACTATAAATACGTTAGAATAATGTGCAGTGCTGAAATAGCTCAGTTGGTAGAGCACTTCACTCGTAATGAAGGGGTCGTCGGTTCGAGTCCGATTTTCAGCTTTGAGAAAAAGCCTTGGAAACGTAGAGTTTCCGGGGCTTTTGTCGTTTCCGGGCAACTTTCTGATTTGTCGATCGAAGCCCAAAACAACCGAAAAGGCATTCCGTTTTCCATTTTAATTTGGAAAACTTTTTGGAAAATCAAAGATCATTCTCAGTACAGTGATTTACATAGCAATCACATTTTTAATGAGGATGATACCTATGAGTAAAAGAAGACATGGAGAAGGCTGCTGGGATAGCATCTCAGTAAAAGGAATCACCTACAAACGATTTCGTATTGATGGGCAAAGCTTTACCGGCAAGACAGAAAAGGCATGTAAAGCAAAATACCTAAAATGGAAGAATGGTCAAAAAACCAACCTGACAGACACAAAGACAACTGTCAAACAAGTAGCACTAGAATGGCTTGACAGCAAAAAAAAACATATCAAATCATCAACTGAAATACCTGTCACAGCTTTTTTACCGGGAAACCGGCATCCATTTAAAACAATATTTAACGGAATATATTATGGAACGGGGCAGAGAACTTCTGATAAGCACCAATCTTTCTATTGCAGCGATCAGCAGTCAATGTGGTTTTAGCGAACCCCATAACTTTTCCCGTTCAATCCGCCACACTTACGGTATGAGTCCTTCCCAGCTCCGGCAGAATTTTAAACAGCATTAAAAAGAGGAGGACCGGTCTTATATCAAACCTGTCTTCCTCTTTCCACCTGTCTCTCTTAACTCGCTCTCGTTATTTTTAAATGGTTCCTGTTACCACCAGCGTGCTGACTCCCGGATTTGCTACCCATGCACCACTGACAGGATCCTGGGTATAAGTGGCTGCCGGTACCGTGATCTCCCCTGCTGCCGTTGCAAATACCCCTGTAGTCTCATCATAGGTGTACTCCGTCGGATCTGTCCATGCCGTACCGTTAAAGGTTACGGTCAGATTTGACAAAACAGGATCAAAGGTATCTGTGATCACTGCCCCGGTTGCTGCATTGGCTGCCACATTGCCAAAATTCTGGATCACGAAAGTATACGTCAGCGTACCGTTTTCCGTCACCGGTACCGGGCTGATCGATTTCGTAATATTCAGATTTGGTGCACTGACAGCACCAATCGTTTCCGTCACCTTGATTGGAGTGATCCCTCCTCCGGTGATCGTCGCCGTATTGGTGATCTCAGATTCCGCTGCCAATGGAGCATTCTGATTGACAGATGCCTCATAAATGATCGTAGCATTTCCCCCTGCAGGTACATTGATCCCTGTGACAGTCATCGGCGGACCTGCGGTAACTGTTGGTGTTGTCTGCAGGGTACCATTGACATAATAATTGATCGTTCCGGCAACATAAGTCAATGGAACCAGTTCTCCTGTCCCAAAGGTATACGCTCCTAAATTATCCGTCAGCGTAAGCCCTGTGACCGGAATCGTCCCGGAATTGACAATGCTCACAATATACGTGACATTATCATTCTGCCCATAAGTCGCTCTGACAGCTGTCTTGGTTGCAGAAAGCACCTCAAGGATCTCCCCCACTGCAATGTTGGAGTTTGTCACAGCATTTCCATACCGCAGCTGCGCCTGATTTGTAAATCGTGCCATATCATTTTCCATCCTTTGCTATGAAAGTATATTACAGTATATGACAACTTTTTCAGATGGTTCTGTTAATTTACCAAATAAACTGCTGTATTTCTGCAATATCCGAAGTACCGTATCTCCCGAATATAAATAATCGTTTAAAGCTATCATTTGTTCTTTACCACCCTCTCCTGTTGGTTTTGTCTGCCTGCCGGATTCATTAAAAAACACCTCTACATCGCCATTTTATAAATTCGGTACATATCCTCCTGATCCTCTGTTCCTTTTCCAAAAACCACCTTTGTCGGTGCATAATAATCAAAATTTGTCATCTCTATCTCTGCGTTTCTAATATTAGTTTTCTTTTTGTTCTGTATTTTTCGCCTCACAGACGCACTATTTATCCTTGTATTTTATCATTGCTCTAATGTCAGGCCAATTATCCTCTCTTTGATCTCCTGTCCTATGATCTCTGACTGTGCTCCCGTTTTTTCTGCTCCCGGAACGTGATCATCATTTCTCTGGTGAGACTTAAGCCTTCCGGGTCATCCGGAACATCCCGGTAATCCACCCATTCTGCCAGGGAAAGCTCTGTTTGATCCAGATGGATTTCTTCTTCCTGTGCCAGATCGCAGAAATATCCCAGCAAAAGATTACTGTCATATCCCCATGGCTGACTTTTGTAATAACGGATATTTTTCACAGAAAGACCAACTTCCTCCATGACCTCCCGCTCCACCGTCTGCTCCGCTGTCTCTCCAATTTCCGTAAAGCCTGCGATCAACGCATATTTCTTATATTCTCTGTCCGCATATTTGGTCATCAGAATCCGGTCTCCATCTATCACCCCCACGATCACTGCCGGTGCAATTTTAGGAAATACCATATTGCCACAATCCGGACACTTCATCATCCGGAGTTTATCATCGTGTACCAGTTTCCGGGCGCATCTTCCACAATACTGATTGTCCCGGTACCATATATACAAGTGCCAGCCCGTTGCTGCCGCCAGAACATTCTCCTTCGGAAACAACCGGCGGGTTTCAAACATTTTATGATATGTATATCTCTCGATTAAAATATCCCCCAGATCCATCAGAAAATAATCCTGTGTATCCACAGAAAATAAAAAAACTGCCTCCGGAAGCTCCTGTCCTTTCTCCTCGTAATATTCATTCACCCGGCGAAAGGAAAGAAACATAATCTCTCCGTCCCGCTCCCGGTAATACGCCTGTCCCCCCCGGAAGCTTAAGATCCTGCTGTCCGGCAAAGGCTCCTTTCTGACAAATGTATTATAAAGTTTTTGAGGTAATATATCCTGTATCATTGTTCCGCCTGCTTTCCTGACATATTCTGTACCATTTCCCATATCTATACTGGTTCTATTTTATAACACCCCTCTCTTCATTACAACCGGAATTGCTCTTCCTATGTGCAGCTGAAATTGTGGAATGCCCTGATCATACTGTGTCAAACTATCTTCCAACACATATCAGAATGCTAAGACAAATTGTTTTATTTTTGACGAACACAGGCGATAGAAAGACGAGGTATACTATCAACATCGCAAGCAAAAAGAATACATTGGCCAATGTAAACATGCAAAAATATCTTCCCTTTTGTGCAGGGTATTCTCTGGCAATATATTTAAAACTGATCAGACTTGCCATTGATGCAATCAATGTTCCCAGTCCTCCGATATTCGTGCCCACGATCAGATTGGAAATTGCGTCCGTAAATCCGGACAGGAGAATCGCTGCAGGCACATTACTCATCACCTGACTGGCAAGCACAGCAGTAACCATTTCTCTTCCGCGGACCATTCTTTCCAAAAACTGTCGAAATACTTCTATCCTCCCTAAATTTCCAATAAAAATAAATAACGCCGCAAAGGTTCCAAGAAGCGAATAATCTACTTTCATTAATGTCTTCCTATCAGCTGCGAATGTAAATACCAAAACAAACACAGTGAAAACAAACCATGGAAGAACCCTTCCCACAACAAGGAGTCCCAAAAGAAATAGCACACAATAACACCATAATTTCCACGAAAAAGATATCGATTTTTCAGAGTATTTTTCCTCAGATAATTGATGTCTCCCATCCTCTTTACTGAAAGTAATTTTATTATCTTGTATATTCTTTATCGTTGTCTGGTCTTGTTTTTGATCATTCCTTACATATATCCGGCTAATGCCGGATGCCAGTATGATCCATATTATAAGCACCAAAAACGCCATCACAGAATATGGCAGCATAAGCAATATAAATTTTTCAATTCTCATCTGTGCCAATCCAAACAGATACAAATTTTGCGGATTGCCAATGGGGGTCAGCATACTTCCCAAATTTGCCGCAATGGTCTGCATCACCACAATCCGAAGAATCCATTTTTCATCAAATAGTTCTTTTTTTCTTTGAAGAAGTATCAAGGAAAATGGAACAAACGTAATCAATGCCACATCATTTGTGAGCAGCATGGAAGAAAAAAAACAAAGCATCACTAAAACAGAAGTAATCGCCATTCTGCCGGATACTTTCCGCAACAGCATCCCGGCAAGACGATCAAATACCCCCAGCTGCTGTACCCCTGCCACACAGGTCATCAATCCAAAAAGAATACCAAGAGTCCGAAAATCAATATATTCCGGATATTGCTGATCCGGTGGAATAAATATCATAGAAATTACAGCTAATAAAATAGCAACGACTAAAACGGTTTCTTTTTTGATAAAAAATAGGATTCTTTTCATTTTCTTCCTGCTTTCCTGACTATATTCTATACTAATCCGACATTATCACCTAACACATCCACAAGCTTTGGTTCACAGCCCTAAAGCTACCACATTAGTTCCGATTCTATTTTATAACACACCTGTCTTGATTACAACCGAAACTGCTCTTTCTGTACGGCGCTGAAATCTCGTTCTGCAGATTTTAATTCTACAAATTTTCGATTCCTTGAATTTTTCTTTCAAACCACTTGATTATTTTGCATACTGTGTTAAACTACTTACCAGCGCATATCAGAATATCCGGAACACAATATTTTATTCCGAACGAATATGTACAATAGAAAGACGAGGAATATACCAATGATCAACCCAGCTATGATATTTCGTTTAAAAAACTCATGGGAGAAATTTACGGCTTCCCATCCGAAGTTTCCTATGTTTCTGCAAGCCGCTGTAAATAATAATGTTTTAAGAGAAGGAACGATTCTTGAGATCAATATTACCACGCCGGAGGGACAGAACATTTCTACCAATCTCAAGGTCAATCCGGAGGATCTGGAATTGATCGAGGACTTAAAAAATATGACCAGATAATTGGTTTCAGGGAGAACAAATCATTTCTCCTGATTCTCTAAAAAACGAAAGAACCATTTCCCAATATAAGTCGAGTAATGACCGGCTTCATGAACAGGAAAGGGATATTCTCTTCGTGTTACAAGCCAAACCATAAAACAAAAGCTCTCCCGGCTTACTCCCTCCGCTTCATCGCCGTCTCATCAACTTTACTCTGCCCTTTGAAGAAAATGTGCAATATCCTGATACACCTTAAAACGTCCCTTTTCGTTCAGAATCTCATGACGCATGCCCGGGTACAGACGTGAAGAAACATGAGCATATCCCCGTTTCTTCAAATGACCGACCGCCTGTGCCAGCTTTGCGCTGCCGCCCAGACAAGGATCCGATGCCCCGGATACAAACAAGACCGGAAGCTTATGATTTCTCACTCTCCAGCCCATTCTGCTGTAGGTCTGCCTCATCAGCCACAGTAATGACTCATATCCGTTCAGTGTAAATGTAAAATTGCAAAGTGGATCTTTATTGTATGTCTCCACCACTTTCCGGTCAGAACAGATCCACGCATGGATCAGGTTCTCTGCACGGAACGGGCGGTCAAACATATTCGCAAAGATACTGTCTGCCAGACGACTTTTACTGTGCGGATCCTTTGTTGTCTGCAACATCCGGATCAGTGCTGTCCCCAACGGTGCCATCGTATTCTTGCCCGGGCAGCCACATACGATCAAACCGTCTAACTCCCGATCATACTTCTTCAGATAACAGCGCACCGCCAGTGATCCCATGCTGTGTCCCAGCATAAAATAAGGCAGTCCCGGATAATGCTTTTTGATGATCCTTGTGATCTGATGCAGATCCTCCACCAAAGCTCTGCCTCCATCCTCACCAAAATATCCGAGACCTGCAGGAATCCCTTCTCCGGATACCGGCTCTGTCTGAGCCGCCTCCCGTCTGCTCGCACCATGCCCACGGTGGTCATGAATCACGCAGAGATATCCTCTGTCCGCCATATAACGCATAAATGGCAGATACCTTTCCTTATGCTCACACATGCCGTGTGCGATCTGTAAGACCGCCCTCGGATGAGCCGGAATAACCATCATCCCCCTCAACGGCATGCCATCCTGTGCCGATGTCAGAGAAAAATATTTCCGATGAATACTGCCCGGTCGCTCAGTTTTGCCGGTGCGGTAATGACTGTCAACCGCACTACGCTGTCTGCTTTTCCCTACTGCTGTCCATTTTCCGGCACACCGCTTTTTCTTCATAAATACTCCCCCTTTCGTTTTCTATTTCTTTTGAAGTGCTGCTATCTCCTCCGGCGTAAGTCTGCGATACTCTCCCTGCTTCAACGCCTCATCCAGCCGCAGACTTCCCATACTCAGGCGTTTGAGATAAAGAACCGGATGCCCGACTCCTGCTAACATGCGTTTCACCTGATGAAAACGTCCCTCGCAGATTGAAAGCTCCAGACAGGACTCAGTATCCCCCGGATATCCCGGATCATCCGCACTTAGCGACAACGACACCGCATCCAGTCTCTTCACCTTCGCCGGAAGTGTCATCCGGTCATCTCCAATATCCATGCCATTCTCCAGGCGTTCTATATCCTTATCCTCTAATATGCCTTGAACCCTGACAAAATATGTCTTCCACACATGCTTTCCGGGTGCCAGAAGATCGTGAGACAATGCCCCATCATTAGTGATCAGAAGCAGCCCCTCTGTGTCCTTGTCCAGCCGTCCCACCGGGAACAGATCCTTTTTCGTACTGTCCGTGATCAGGGACAGTACCGTACGGCAGGTGTTATCCTTTGTGGCTGACACCACGCCCTGTGGTTTATTTAACATATAATAAACATATCGCTCATAAGAGACTTTCTCTCCGTCCAATTCCACATCGTCCTCTTCTGTCACCTTCTGCTCCGGTCCCGATGCCGGAGCTCCATTGACAAAAACACGGCCTGATTTGATGAATTTCTTCACCTCAGACCGTGTTCCCATGGACATCTGTGCTAAATACTTGTCTAATCGCACAATGTCAAACCTCCGATTCTATATTATCGTTATCCGCCCGCCTTTGGTGATGCAGATAAAATATACAGAAACTTAATACTATATAATGACCTGACCGTCATCGGATCATACTAACTCGTTGTACATATCCTCGTACTTCTTCGCAGAATGATTCCATGAGAAATCCATCGCCATACCACGGTCAATGATCTTGTTCCACTCTCTCTTACGATTGTAGTACACATCCTTTGCGTAGCGGATCGTAGCAAGCATCTCATGCGCATTGTAGTTGGCAAAAGAGAAACCGGTTCCCTTTCCCTCATACTCATTGTACGGCTCTACGGTATCCTTCAGACCACCGGTTTCACGTACAATTGGAACAGTACCATAACGAAGACTCATCAACTGGCTCAGGCCACACGGCTCGAACAGAGATGGCATCAGGAATGCATCACACGCTGCATAGATCTTATGAGAGCGCTCATTGGAATAGAAGATATTCGCAGAAACTCTTCCGTGATACTTCCACTCGAAGTGACGGAACAGATTCTCATAACGCTCCTCACCGGTTCCGAGAACCACAAGCTGCGTATCCTCTGCACAGATCTCCTCGATCACATAATTAATGAGGTCAAAGCCCTTCTGATCCGTCAGACGTGATACAATGCCGATCATAAATGCTTTATCATTCTGATCAAGACCAAGCTCCTTCTGAAGACCGCGTTTGTTCTTGATCTTCTCCTTACGGAATGTCTTGGCATTGTAGTTGGCGTAGATCAGTGGATCGGTCTCCGGATTGTACTCATCGTAATCCAGACCGTTAACAATACCACGCAGGCAATTGCTGCGTGCACGCATCAGACCATCCAGATGCTCTCCATAGAACGGCATCTTGATCTCCTCCGCATAGGAATCGCTGACTGTCGTTACCATATCTGCATATACGATACCGCCCTTGAGATAGTTGGCATCACCATATGCCTCCAGCTTATCACTGGTGAAATAATACTCGTTCAGACCTGTGATATCAATAACCTTCTGCTTATCCCAGATACCCTGGAACTTCAGGTTATGTATCGTCATGATCGTCTTGATACCATGGTAGAACGGGTTATCATTGAAGCTGTCCTTAATATATACCGGGATCAGTCCTGTCTGCCAGTCATGGCAGTGGATGATATCCGGACGGAAATCCAGAGAAGGCATTGCAGACAATGCTGCTTTACAGAAAAATGCAAACTTCTCAATATCCTCGAAAATATTGCCATATGGATGAAATCCTGCAAAATAGAACTCATTATCGATAAAATAGAAATGAACTCCCTCATACTCCATCTCTAAGATACCAACATACTGACTTCTCCATGCCAGATCCATATAGAAGTGCGTCTTGTACTGCATCTTGTCCTTCCACTCCTGTGGAATGCATGCGTACTTTGGAAGCATAACACGCACATCATACTCTTTCTTGTTGAAATACTTTGGCAAAGACCCCACAACATCTGCCAGACCTCCGGTTTTCACAAATGGTACACACTCGGAAGCCACAAATAATATGTTTTTCATATACACCCTCCATTCAGTTTGTAAACTCCAATGAATGTCACGGATATGGTGTCAGAATTACCCGTGCATTCTATTAAAATAATTATACCTTATTTCAGAGCCTGTGAAAAGTGTTTTTTACGGAAAGTTAAATGTGCTTTCTCATGCACGAAGCTTGTATTCCAGACGGATTTTATCTGCGATCAGTGCGATAAATTCAGAGTTTGTCGGTTTTCCCTTGCCGGAATTAACAGTGTAACCAAACAATTCTTCGATCGTCTCCATCCGTCCACGACTCCACGCCACCTCAATAGCATGGCGGATTGCCCGCTCTACCCTGCTTGACGTTGTCTTATAATTGCGGGCGATCGTCGGATACAGCACCTTCGTGATCGCGCCGAGCATCTCATTATCATTGACTGACATGATGATCGCATCCCGCAGATACTGGTACCCCTTAATATGTGCCGGAACACCGATCTCATGGATCACATCCGTCACATCCGATTCGAGGGAATCCTCCATTCTCCGGTGCTTGTTTTCAAAAACCGTATTGATGACTCTCTGCTCGTTCCTGTCCCTGCCTTTCTCATTTTGTCCAACCGCCCGCACCCGCGACACAACCACACGGGTGTCAAAGGGTTTGAGAATATAATAAGCAGCCCCGAGACGAAACGCATTCTCGGTCACGCGCTCCTGACTTACCGCCGACACAACGACAAACTCCGGAGCCAGAGTCGGAGCTCCCTTTTTCATGCGCTCCATCACGCCGAGTCCGTCCACCTTCGGCATGATCAGATCCAACAGAACGACATCCGGACGCAGTGCCGATATCTTGTGAAGTGCCTCCTCTCCGTCAGATGCTGTTCCGACCACCTCCATATCCGTTTCACGCTCCAGTGCTTCCTTCAGGATCGTCACGATCCGCTTGTTATCATCCACGACTAACACTTTGATTACTTCCATATCCTATCCCCTTTTCGTTGTGCTGTCCCATATCCGGGACTCCTTTTCATTTATTGTAAGATAGTCAAAGCCCGCTTATCAATATAAAAGCAGCTGCAATTTTCGACGAAAAAACGGCGGAAATGCAATATTCCGCCGTTTTCCTCACCTACAGGATTCCATATTCATATCTGTCTATGACAGGATTCGTCCATCTGTCGAAATGACTCTGACCTGCCACGGGATCATTTTGCCGCTGTTTTGTAATGCGGTCTTAACCGCTTGCTCCAGCCCGCCGCAGCATGGTACCTCCATGCGCACGATCGTCACACTGCGCAGCTCATTCCGGCGCAGGATCTCGGTCAGCTTCTCGCTGTAATCAACATCATCTAACTTCGGGCATCCGATCAGCGTCACTCTTCCGCGGATAAAATCCTGATGGAAGGATGCATACGCATATGCCGTACAATCCGCTGCCACCAGAAGATCTGCCCCATCAAAATACGGTGCATTCACCGGTGCAAGCTTAATCTGGACCGGCCACTGCGAAAGCTCGCTGACTGCTCCCTGCAGCTGCTCCGTGCCGGAAGGCTGTTGCTTCCTTGAGGCTCTGTCAAACTGCATCATCCTGCTGCCCGGACAGCCGCCCGCCATTGCCTTTGCCCGAATCTGTTTCTCCTTTGCCGCCTTCTCCTCCTTCGCCTTCAGCACAGCCGCCTCGTCATAAGCAGCCGCCTCTCTCTGCTCAAATGAGATCGCCCCTGTCGGGCAGGACGGCAGACAGTCTCCAAGACCGTCGCAGTAATCATCCCTCATCAGATGCGCTTTTCCGTGCACCAAAGCGATCGCTCCCTCATGACATGCATTGACACACAGGCCACATCCGTTGCATTTTTCTTCATCAATTTTTATTACCTGACGTACCATAGTCGTTCCCCCTCGTTTCCGCATTGTTAGACTTATTTTCACGAAACCGGTCTGTTTTCCGGTTCTGAAATTATATTACCGAAAACAAAGAAGAATTTCCGTTGTTAAAACCACGAAACCGTTATTTGGTAAAATAAACATATATTGTTGTTCCCTCGCCCAGCTTACTGCGAAGCTCGAGCTTCACATTGTCGTGCAGCGCAATGATATGCTTCACGATCGCCAGTCCAAGACCGGTGCCTCCCGTCGATTTCGAACGGCTCTTGTCCACGCGGTAAAAACGTTCAAAAATGCGTTCCTGATCCTTCTCCGGAATCCCGATCCCGTTATCCTTCACCTCGAGAACAACACGCTCAACCTCCCGGTAAACCGATACATCCACACGTCCGCCCGGATTATTATACCGGATCGCATTGTCACACAGATTGTAGATCAGCTCGTCCATCATCTGCCGGTTCGCCGTCACCATCTGCTGCTCTCCCGAGAAAGAAAGCTGTACCTGATGCTTTTCTGCAGACATTTGAAGCATCTCCACACAATTTGCCGCCATATCGCAGATATCAAGCTCCTCCATAATATCTTCCGTTGTCACATCAAGTTCAGACAAACGAATGATGTCATTGATCAGCGTCAGAAGACGGTTTGAACTCTTATGGATCTCTCTGGCAAATCTCTGCACATCGTCCCCTGTCGCAATCCCATTTTCAATCAATTCCGAATAACCTGAAATGGAGGTCAGCGGCGTCTTCAATTCATGGGAAACATTTGCCGTAAATTCCTGCCGCATATTGGCATTGCGGATAATGTCCTCATGCTGCGCACGTATCGTTGTCACGTACGGCTCAAGCTCCTCATATACATGATACATGCCCGGTCCCTCCAGATTCTTGGCAAGCTCCTCGATCGGCTTAACGATACTTTTCGTCAATGCGTGGGACAGGATCACACATGCCGCAAACAGAAGAACACTAAGAACAACAAGCCTTGGCACCGTGCTCAGCAAAATTCCCGTCATACTGCTGACTTCCTTGGAGATACGCAGCACATAACCATTATCCAGCCGCACCGCATAATAAAACGCACTTTTGCCGAGTGTCTGTGAATTACGCACCGCCTTGCCCTCTCCCTTTGAAAATGCGGATGCAATCTCCGGGCGATTTTTGTGGTTTCCCATGCCCCTCACATCCGCATCGCTGTCACAGACCGCATTACCATCCGGGTTGATCAGCGTGATACGAAGATGCTTCGGTGTATTTTCCATATGGACATTTGCCGGATCTGACACCATCTGCCACGCATCCGACTCGACCATCACATCTGCCGAATTTCTTAGATCCTGAATGACTTCCTTCGTCAAAACACCATAAAAGACAGTCGCAGAAAGTGCTACTGTCTCCAATATTGTGATTACCGTCAATATCATACATAAAATGTTAATCCGCCGTTTCATCCATTAATTCCTTTCCTCTGCCGGAACAGTTTTCTTTTAATATTATGTATACCATTCCGGCAGTTTTACTTTTCTCCTTCCTGCGTTATATGTCAAGTCTTTCCCTTTTCTACACAAGATTCATGCAGTACCCGACATTCCGTACGGTTTTAATATATTTTCCTGCATCTCCAAGCTTATGACGCAGTGTCTTGATATGCACATCGAGCGTGCGCGATTCAATCTCACAGTTTGCATGCCAGATATGCTCCATAATGCTGTCTCTGGGAAGCACGATCTCCTGATTCTGCGCCAGATAATGCAACAACTCATACTCTTTATAAGTAAGCTCTACCGCACTGCCTGACACGAAAACCTTTCGTTTCTCGTCATCGATTACAAGATCCCCGATCTTGATCACTTTCTCCGCATCCTGCTCTCCTGTTCTTCGAAGAAGTGCCTTGACACGGGAAACCAGCTCCATAACTCCAAACGGCTTCGTCATATAATCGTCCGCACCATTATCAAGTCCCTTCACCTTATCAATCTCTGTCGTTTTCGCTGTCACCATGATCACCGGAATCCTCTTCGTCTCTCTTTTCTCACGGATCTTACGAAGGATTGACAGACCATCCTCATCCGGCAGCATAATATCAAGCAGGATCAGATCCGGCTTCTTCTCTGCCAGTTCCTTATAGAAGGAACGTCCATCCGGGAATTCCACCGTCTGATGTCCCGCGTTTTTGAGCGAAAAGCTCTCAATCTCGCTGATATTTTTGTCGTCCTCCACAATATAAATTAATGCCATAGCCGTCCCGCCTTTCTATCCTTTTAGGTTGAGTATATCACAAATTCATTGCGTACGCTTAATTAAAATATCCAAAATCAACGGACTCCATGACCGCATCCGCAATATTAACACAACTGTTTCCCATTCGGTCAATGCTGTGAAGGATCTTATTAAAGGAAGAGGTCAGACTCGCTTTACATTTTCCGGCGCTGACACGCTTCATATGATCCTTGCGAAGCTTCAGATCAAGTTCCAGAATCTTGTCTCTCTTCTTAATGATCTTGGCGGCATTGTCCTTATCACCGGTTTCCATTACCTTCAGGGAAGCATCATACATATCGCCGATCAGCTTCAGACTCTTCTCCAGATCTCTGGAGGCATCCTTGGAAAGCACGGATTTCTTGGAGGACTTATTCCCCTCCTCCTCAAACACCGCAAGAATATCGCCACACAACAGTGCAAGGCGGTTGACATCGCTGAGCACATACATGATACCTGCCGTCTGTGTTGCCTGCTCCTCAGTCAGAACACCTGCCGAAAACAGGTTGGTCAGATACTCCGTGATCCGTTCATCCAGATTCTGTACGACCTGTATCTTACTCTGCAGATCCTCCACATAAGTCCACTCTTTTAAGCCTGCCACATCCGAAATATCGTTAATGATCTCCTTTACCAGTCCGCTCAACCGGATCACCTCCTGGGATACCAGACGAAGTGCCGCTGTCGGCTGATTGACCAGATTATTGTCCAGATACATCGGCTGTGATGCATCCTTCTCATCCTTTTCTCCCGGAATAATAAACATAACGATCTTCACCAGCAGCCAGATCAGTGGGAGCCAGAGAAGTGTCATAATAAAGTTAAAGCCGGTATGCGCATTCGCAATCTGACGTGAGATCACATCAACCTCTGCCCCCTTCGGGGAAATATACTGGATCAGCTTTGCATACGGATGCACAAACCAGATAAAGATCAGACTTCCGCTGACATTAAACATACAATGCGCAAGTGCGGTACGCTTTGCATCTCTTGACTGACCAACACTGGCAAGCAGTGCAGTGATCGTTGTACCAATATTATCACCAAGCAGGATCGGGATCGCACCCGCAAGACCAAGAATACTTGTTGTTCCATCCGGTCCCGCCTGCTCTGCAAAATTCTGCAGCACCGCAATCGTTGCCGAGCTGCTCTGTACAACAAGTGTCATCAATGTTCCCACACAGACACCAAGTACCGGAATATGTGCTACCTTTGCGATCATTGCCGTGAATACCGGGCTTGCCGCCAGCGGCTTCATGACATCTCCCATCGTCTCAATCCCAAGGAAAAGAACACCGAAAGCAAAAATTGTCTGACCGATGTTTTTCACCTTCTCGGATTTGCAGATAAAGGAAATGATAAAGCCTGCAAAAATGATCAGATAAATATAATCGCTGATCTTAAATGCAATGATCTGCGCCGTCATTGTTGTACCAATGTTGGCACCAAGTATAATAGAAATTGCCTGCGGAAGACTCATCAGTCCCGCACTGACAAAACCAATCGTCATAACTGTTGTCGCACTGCTGCTCTGTAAAACAGCCGTCGTCAAAGCACCTGCCAAAACACCAAGTATCGGATTTTTCGTTAAAAGTGCAAGAATTGCCTTCATTTTCTCGCCTGCTGCCTTCTGCAGACACTCACTCATCAAATTCATTCCAAACAGGAATAATGCCAGACCTCCCAGCAATCCAAATGCGATCTGAACCGTACTGTTCATCTTTTTTCCTCCATTTTTCCGGATCTTTACACATACCTCATTGAATGTGTACGTCCTGATTCGTCTCTTCACTTATTCTTCATTCTACTTTTTACATTTTCATCATAACAATGCCATGTAAATGCTATATAGGGGTTATGTAAAAAGTATGTAAAAACTTTTCACATAACCCCTATATCATGTCATTCTGTATTTTTGTCAGTCATACAGCTTCTGCCATTCTTTAATCTTTCCGGTATATATCTTTTCCAGCTGTTCCAGCGAAATATCCTCGAGTGGATTCTCCTTATTCACGATCACCGCAATCTCATCTCTTGCGATCGACTCATAATCCAAGATCTCTTTTTCATTGTCCTTCAGATCTCTGGAGCTCATGCCAAGATCACATTTTCCCTGCATTGTCTGACGGATCCCGTCGCTGGAATCAGTCTGCTTCACGGTAATGACCGCCTTCGGATTTAACTTCATATATTCTTCGGCAAGACATTCCAAAAGTGGTCCAACCGACGTCGAACCGGTCACTGTGATCTTTCCCTTCGGCTTCAGGGACAGGAAGCTGCTCTGCTTTCCTACTGCCGTGTAAGACTGGCTCACAATCTCCTGTCCGGCACCCCGGATATAACGCATAAAGTCATCTTCCACATCATTTAATTTTCCACTCCACACCAGATAAAAGGAACGGCTGAGCGGATATCCTGCATTGTTCTTCCCCGGCTCTACGCCTCCGACAGACAGCACCTTTACCTGCGAATCGCTGACCATAATACCGGCAGATCCATAGCCGATCGCCGATCGATCACTGCCAACCATATTTAAAACAGATGCGGTATCGTCTGCAATCTTTGCATCCTTTACCGTCTGATCCTTATCTGTATTTTCCTGCACAAACCCGGCAAGCTGCGCAAACGTCCCACGCGTTCCGGATCCCTCCTCTCTGGAGATCACCCCGATCTGTCCGAGCTTGTCAAGTCCTTCCACCTTCTGCTTCGTATCCGCTGCCTGCTTACTGCATCCGGTGCTTCCTGTCATCAGAAGTGCCCCTGTGATAAGAAGCAACAGCAGCCCTTTTCCATTTTTCTTTCTGATCATTTATCGTTTCATCCTTTTCATATCCATTTGCGGAGCTCATGCACGTTTTCCTTCGCCGCCCAGAAGAAGTGCCATTCCAAGAACGGCACCCGGCAGCATTGCAAACAGGGCTCCCGCACCGCCTATGGCATTCTGATAATCGCTGCTTCCTGTTCCCAGACAAAATACCAGTCCAAGAACACAGCCGATGAGCATCCAGCGCATCACATGAAGGATCAGCCAGACACCTCCCACCGTTTTCTCCTGCCAGTTCGTGTGTTTTTTCATCCATTCATATGCCTTCATAAGAATGCACCTCCTATTCCGCCTCCCGGATCAGCCTGCCATGGACATGCTCTCCGGTCAGCGAGAAGATCACCCATTCTGATATATTGGTTGCGTGATCTCCAATTCTCTCAAAGTATTTTGCAATCATCAGAAGATCCGTCGCCTGCTCACCGCAATTCGGATCCTCATGGATCAGTTGCACCAACTCCGTCTGTACCTGATGAAACAATTCATCGACCACATCATCCTTCTCAATGACTGCTGCTGCCTGAAGCTGATTGCGGTTAACAAACGCATCAACACTTCCCACCAGCATCACCGATGTCTCCTTCGCCATGTTCTGGATATAATCCAGATGCTTGATATAAGGCTCATTGCGGCGAAGCAGCGTTACAATGATCTCCGAAATATCAGCGGCGTGATCTCCGATACGCTCCATATCCGTAATCATTTTCAGCGCAGAGGAAATCTGACGCAGATCTCTCGCTACCGGCTGCTGCTGTAACAGAAGCTTCAGACACAATGACTCAATATCTCTCTCCTGACGGTTGACCTGCTCATCGGATTCGATCACATAGTTTGCCAGATCAATATCCTGCGTCACCAGAGCCTTGATGGTATGCTCGATCGCTTTTTCGATCATGCTTCCCATTTCGATCAGCTCATCATTTAATTTATCCAACTGCTTGTCAAAATGCGTTCTCATGCTATCTTCCTCTCTTCTATTTTCATTTCTAATTCATCAGATCCTGCGGCATCATCCAAAACGACCGGTAATGTAATCTTCCGTTCTCTTATCCTCCGGCATAGAAAACAGCTTCTCCGTGTCGTTATATTCCACCATCTCTCCCAGCAGAAAGAATGCCGTCTTGCTGGAAATACGCGTTGCCTGCTGCATATTGTGGGTTACCATAATGATCGTGTAATCCTTCTGCAGCTCCAAAGCAAGCTCCTCGATATGAGCGGTTGAGATTGGGTCTAATGCCGATGTCGGCTCATCCATCAGGATAACCTCCGGCTCTACCGCCAATGCTCTCGCAATACAAAGACGCTGCTGCTGTCCACCGGAAAGACCGAGTGCGGACTTTTTCAGACGATCCTTTAACTCATCCCAGATCGCTGCCTGACGCAGGGACTTCTCCACAATCGCATCCAGCTTCTGTCTGGAATGGATTCCGTGGGTTCTTGGTCCGTAAGCAATGTTATCGTAAATGCTCATCGGAAACGGATTCGGATTCTGGAACACCATACCGACCCGCTTGCGCAAATGATTCACATCCATATCACCGTAAATGTCTTCGTTGCCAAGAAGAACCGTTCCCTCAATCTTACAGCCCTCCACCAGATCATTCATCCGGTTCAGGGACTTTAAAAATGTACTCTTACCACAGCCGGAAGGTCCGATAAACGCTGTGATCCGGTTCTGCGGAATATCAATACTGATATCCTTGAGTGCATGAAAACTGCCATAATGTAAATTTAACTTATCCACATGAAACTTTGTCTGTGCCACTGCCGGATGCTCCGTTGCCTGTACCACAACACTTGAATATACTGAATCCATTTTTACTCCTCTTTTCTTAATCTGATCAATGTTATGATGCCAGGGTCAAAAATTCTGCCCCCTGCATCTTTTGATATATCTGAACTGCTTGCGCAGATTATTTGCTTTTCATCAAACCTTAGATTTCAACCTTCCTGCTACGAGATTGGACAGACAGTTGATCACAATGACAAATACCAGAAGCACAACCGCCGTTGCAAATGCCTGATCCGTATGCAGTCCCTCCTTGGAAAGATTATACATATGAACCGAAAGTGTTCTGACCGAAGAACCAAAGAACCCCTTCACTCCGGCATTTACCTTTGGAACCGCAGCTACCGTTCCTGCCGTAAAGATCAGTGCCGCCGTCTCACCGACGATACGACCGATCGAAAGGATCACGCCGGACAAAATTCCCGGCACTGCCGATGGAAGCACTGTCCGAAACACAGTTCGAAGCTTTCCCGCTCCCAGTCCAAAGCTTCCTTCGCGGTAGCTTTTCGGCACCGCCAACAATGCCTCCTCGCTGGTTCTCATGATCGTCGGCAGCACCATGATCGCCACCGTAAGTGCTCCGGAGATCAGCGAATATCCCATGTGCAATGCCCCACAGAAAAACAACATACCAAACAGACCATACACGATTGACGGAATACCGGACAACGTCTCTGCCGTCACACGGACAAGACCAACGATCTTATTACCCTTCTTCGCATATTCGACCATGTAGATCGCCGCAAAGATTCCGAGCGGTCCTGCGATCAGGATCGCAAGCACCGTCAACAGTAATGTGTTGATCAACGCCGGCAGCATCGAAACGTTGTCCGAATTGTACGTCCACGCAAACAGCTGCGGCGTCAGATGAGGCACTCCCTTTACCAGAATGTAAACCACCAGCGAGCCAAGTGCTGCCACCGTGATCACCGCCGAAAGAATCGTCAGGATCAAAATCACCAGCGAACCCGGATGATGGAGATATGTTTTCATTTTCGCCTTCATAATTGATTCATTTCCTTTCTATGTAATTGCAAAACTGCAAAAGAAAAAGCCATCGCTTTATTCACGATGACTTAATCATATATGGGAATCATCACATGACCTTCACCGTCATGACTGAGGATCTTTCCATTGTCATATGCAAGAACCGGTCCGGCCGCTTCGGTCTTCAAACTTTTTGCTCTCTCTATTGATGTGGTCCATCTTTCACTTCTCATGACTGTCCCTCCTTAAAAACATACTTTGCCCTTGCCAAAATACTCACTCACCATTTGCGAGTCTATTTTCGGTATAAAGCGGCTATAGTCTGCACAAAATGCAAGATCTTCCGCAACTGCAACTGCCTGTTTAGCGCTTGTGACATGATATGTGTCAACAACCCTGCATAAAACATTTTCCAAATCATCTCCAACATCAACTTCAATCCCACGTTCAAGAATATTCTGAACGACAATCTCAGAGTATTCTTTCTGCGAATAAGGTGTCACAGGTACATCAATACAGTTTCCGATTGCCTTTCTCACTCTCTCCTTAACAATCTGGATTCTCTGTCCAAGAGAGGCATCATAATAGACAATTACCGTAGCATTTCGAGCAACAAGTCCTATATGCTCCACAAAATAATCAATCTGAAATTCATTAATAAACTCAGACAACGCTGAGATATCTACAGCTACAACCCCTTCATAATCATTTGTGTATACCGCATTACTTGCAATATCTTCAAAAATCTGCTTCATCTGTCTAAGACTTCCATCGACCCTATATTCTAAGAATATGTCTAAGCCACAGAATTTTCTGAGCTTATTTTCATAGAGTATCACTTACAGATCCGCCCGGACTGTTAATAAACATATATATATCCTTGTCCGATTTTGTGGCAAGATACCTGAGCTGGGTTATAATTGATACGGCACTGTCCCCATTTACTTCACCATGGCAATAGATAATGCGATTCTTGATCATGTCATAACTGATCAAATCAGTACTATGATCATTTCCATCTGTTGATGTAATAATTTGTGGTAAAAAAGCCATTTTCTTTTCCTCCCTTACTCTCGTCTTAACTCACTCATTGCAAAAAACTGTATTGCTGAGCCTTTTATTGTTCATCACTCATTAATTCCCTAAGCAACTTCCTCTTTAATTCGCGTTCCTTAAGAAGATCAAGTTGCTTTTCATAGTGACTAAATGCTCGGATAAGCATAACTACTCTTTCTTCCCTTCTTTCTTGGGCCTCAATAAGACCTAACACAATTCCAGCTCTTTCCGTTTTCTGTTCAAAGTCTCGAGACATGACACTATCCACTTTCTCTAAGGGCTCTTCACCAATTAACTTCATTACTTCAGCGAACTGCTCATTATTCATCGTAATGGCATTCGTTGTATCAAGTTTGTGGTACGGAAAACGTTTGTCTATCACACAATCAAAGATTGCAATTGGTCCAACTTTATCATCCTGAAGCATCTCATCATTGAAGAGAAAATCCGTTAACTTAATATAAAAATCTCTCTCTTCCAGATTCTCCTTCAAAAGCTGCTCAATTTTTTTATCCACATACGGACCAAATCTACTCATAAGATCTGCTTCCTCACGTTTGGTAATTACGACTGGCAACTTCATGGTTTCATCAGATTCACCACGTCTCACACTTTTTATAAATTTCTCGAAAACCTGAGCACGTTCCTTTGGTTCACAAGTCTTTATCACTTTGTAAGCTACCGCACATAAATTAACATCTGTCTGTGCATGGGAAACGATCGCTCTCAATTTTTCTATGTTTGTTTTATATGTCATTGTTAATACCTCCTTTGTGAACCTAATTAGTTATTTAATTCTCTATGTTATTCCTAATTTTTATATAAACTTTCCACTCTGCCCCCTCACCCTATTTATCGCATTTAACCGCTTCGAAATCATCCGGCTGTAACGTAAACAGCCATTCGTCTGGCATATTCTGTATTAAGCAATTATCTATTCCTTCCAGGCGGCAGTGTTTATATGCTGAATAAACCATCGCTCTTTCTACAACATTCCTGGCAAATCTTCCATTTCCAAAATTTTCGTGTTCTGCCATCTCTTTCGAAAAAATATCTGCCAGCACTTTATCTACGCCCTCCCCAATCAAATAGCCGTTATCAGCAGCAACATAATGGCTTATTTCACACAACTCATTGATCGTATAGTCTTCAAAATGAAGCACACAGGAGAATCTGGAACGTAATCCCGGATTAGAATTTAAAAACATTTCCATTTCCTTAGGATATCCGGCTAAAATAACCGTTAGTTCTCCTCTGTGGTTTTCAATCTCCGTCACTAGTGTATTGATCACTTCATCTCCATATCCTCCTCTGGTATCCTCGATTAAGGAATACGCTTCATCAATAAACAATACACCCCCACCAAGAGCTTTTTCGACCATTTCCCTTGTCTTTTTGGCGGTATGCCCAGCCCAGCGTTCTACAAGATCAGAACGAGTACACTCAATAAATTTGAATTCTTTTGATAAGTTTAGTTCGTATAAATACCGTGCGTAGATTCGCGCAACCGTCGTTTTAGCGGTTCCCGGATTCCCTGTAAATATCATATTGGTGGTAATATTCAACTTTTTTCCTCTCCCTCGCTGCTGCGCAATAGACTGTACTTTGAAAAAGGCTGTCCACTGATATATATTTTCTTTTACGTTATTAAGACCGATCAATCTGTTTAGCTGTTCTTCTGCCGATTTTTGAGGCTTTACATCTCTGTGCTCATCTGACAACCTTTGTTTCGGCATCATTTGTCCATTCGAATTGACCAGAGCGATCAGGTCATCGACCACCAGGCTCTTTTCTCCGCAATACATAGCTTACCCCCTCTCGTTTTCAAGCATCTTGTCTACTTCTTCCGGGGTCATAAAACATCCGTCCAACAACATATTTACCGGAAGATCTCCTTCATCCATGTCATTCTCCTCCATGACTTTTCTCTGGGATTGAGACCCGTGAAACAGTTCCTGCTCAAGCCTGCAACATTCTTCAGACCGCATCCATAACCCTTTGCCCGCTGAAATTTCCAATACGCAACGTACATCATTATCATCAACTAAAATCATACTGATCATATCCGACAGGAAATTATCAAATATATACTCCTCCAGCATAAAGCGTTCCAGGTTCAACCGGAGAGTTCCGTAATTTTTATTGGATAAATCAATAATATGAGGGCGATAAGCAGTTACTTCCGTGAATGTAATCCCTTGCATTGAAACACAGTCATCCGCCTCACCGTAAAAATCCAAATATACTTCAATTCCCTTGTTGTACTGCAAAAGAAATTCAAAGGCTTCATACAGATCCACTTCTTCCACAAATTTCTGATAGAGAACAGAAAAGGCTTTTTTCGGATTTAAGTATCGTTCCGGGCACGGCACTCTTTTCTCGTCATTTGCTATTGATTTCATCATATATTCTTCGTCTTCAATCAACATTTTAGAGTGCAACTCCATAATATCCGAACATTCAAAAAACAGCAGCCACTCCACCTCTTCCTGTTCGCATAATTCATCTGCTCTCCGCTTTAACCAAACTGCCTGACAACGAAAAAAGTCACTATCATATTCCTTGTCCTGTACCGCCTTTTCCGCCATTATTTTTTCGAGCAAATGAAGAACACTCCCCACATCAGATGAAAGTGATCCATATCTTTGGATATGATCGAACAGCATTGCTTTTACATATAATTCAATGCTTTTGTCTGATTCTTCTTTCATGATTTTCACCTCATTTCCTTAATATAACGATTCATTATCCGAAAGATAACTTATCATTTATACACCACCTTAAATCCGTTGGTGACTAAAGTAGTTGGTGCATAGCAACCTGATTTTGTCCGGATGGTCACAAAATTGCAGTCAGAAACATCAACAGAATATGTTTTATCTCTCTGCCCTGGTTTCCGATGTATCCGAAGTAGTAAAGCACTCTCTTTCGCTGTCTTCCCTTTATAAATAGAAATACTTGCACTATCTTCGCTCGCTGCCTCCCATTGCCCCAGACGAAAAACGAGCTTTGAAAATTTTTTTTTCAGAAAGAAGGTACATCCATCCCCAACAAACACCGGACATGTTAGTAGCTTAGAGTAATCATTCTGATAAATGGAAAGGACATCGTCATCGTCAACGCTGTATAAGTCTTCTGACGGATTTCCAAGAATACACGGTACTTCATCAGCGGTAATATCAATCTTGACTCCTGACAAATCCATTTCCGTTTCCTCTAACTCATCAGCTTCTGTCTCATTTTCCTGAAGTTCACTTGTTTCCTTTTGTACTCCATTGCAGCCATTTTCATCACTTTCTTTTGTTACAGCATTGCCGGAACTGCCATATGCAGAAATCATTGACTTACCGACTGCAATATCTGCGATGACAAGCATCACAAGCATGATACAAAGTGTTGATCGTTTACTCATTCTTATTACCTCCTTCTTTATCTTGTTGTCTGTTGACAGTATACAACCTCTCTATGAACTAACTTCCGACTGACTCGTTTTTTTAATTCAATAGCTGTCCAAAAAGAATACTATAATCGCAATACTGATAAGACCTATAACCAGAAGAGAGGCAACAACGATAAAGACCCCTATGATCCATATCAAAAAGTAATACACTGCAGCCTGAAGACCAAAGTCCAATATCATCGTTGTTATTGTTCCAAAACTTAGTGTATACATTACAAATGACACCAGATAGGCTGCTGCAATTCCTCCGATCAATTGCAGATACTTGGCAAGCCCCCCTAAAATAATCATACCATCTTTGCCGCCTATGCTTTTTTCGAACACCTCACCAACAGCGCCGGAATAAAAAAAGTATATCTGTACTGCTACGCTAATAACAAACAAAACAATGACCAGGCATTCTCTGTTTTTGTTCCGTTGACCTCTTAATCTGTCCATCTTTACTCACTTCCTTTTTTGCTGCTATAAATATTCTGATCTTACTTTCCAAAGAAAAGAAATAGCCTCCTAATCAATATACTTTTTAGCCATCTCCCAGGTGAGTGGATTGAATCCTTTACTTTCGCGCTCTAACCCCTTTTTCATCATGAGATACCCGGATTAGCGGCTATTTCATCTGCTCTCTTCAATATGGTCTCTTCACTTTTTGAAACCTCCTGTAAATCCATGTTATAGAAAAAGGATGATCCAAAATCTATCAGATACAATACCTCTGTATCCGAACTTGCATCGTCACTGCCCATCCATATGTTTTCCGGTTTTATATCTCCGTGCAGGCAAGCCTTATCCGTCAGCATAGCTTTTATGATAGCAACAAGCTTCAATACGGTATCAATTGCTTCCTCCACAGGGAAGTGACCCAGTTGCTGTACTTTATCATACAGAGTGCATCCATTTGTTGTTTTAAGCACAACATACACGGTATCTCCAATTCTGTAAAATTCATTTTTATTTTGAAAATGCAGAATATGATTGTTATTTTTTCCCGGATCATCTGTTGTTCCATACAACTGATTAATCATATCACATTCATATTGTACCTGTTTTTCCTGTTGTTCCTTTTCCAGCTGTTGTTGCTGTTCTGAGCCCTCTAAAGATATCTTTCCGGATTTCATATCCCTGATATAAGAAGCTCCTGATAAGGTTTCACCGGCAGGATAATATTCTTTGATCACACAGCCATACTGACCATTGACTCGTGCAAGATAAACCAGTGATGACCCGCCCGCTCCGATCATCCGAAACATATCCATATTTTCAAATTCACGGAACAGGTTTTTGTTTTGTATCCGTTCATCATCTAACGGTATCCTCATATCTGTCTCATTTAACATTTCAGGTTTACTGTCTGTCATTCTAAACTTCTCCCTTCAACCATAGCTGTAAACGGAGCAATTCCCTCTTTTAAATAGCTTATTTCCATCTCTGCTGCCAATAATGTTAGAAAATCTCTCCTCATGTTTATATTAGAGTATAAATTATCGTCAATTTGCATATAAAACTTGTAAAATAACATATTAAAATGATTTGTACCATCAAGTACATCCAATTCCGGATCAAAACGAGAATTTTCTAATATGTGCATCTGAATATATTCTAATTTTAAATCTACGAAATAAACTTTCGCAATCATAACAAATGACAACAAAAGTTCTCTCGTTACATCCACCTGTCCAATAAGAATTTTCCAAAATACATCCCCCAGTCCCTCATTCGCACGAACACCAAAACCATGAACCAAGTCTTTCGTATCACGTTTGTCTACCAGATCATTATATCTCTCATATAATTTTTTTCGCATTTCATCTATCTGTTTTTTTAAATCTGCCTTCTTTTCCTTTAATACTTTCTCATCTTTTTTCTTAGGCAGCTTGATCAGACCGTGATCAAACGCGATTTTAATAATATCATCGTCTGAGAAACCTCTTGCCAGACATCTCTCGATCCATCCATTGATACCCTTTCCAAAAATTCTGGCAATAGCAAGACGATTTTTTGTCTCGACTTCACTGTCAGGTACATGTAACGATTTTTCGTCAAGCATTATTTCGAAAATATAACAGATTTTGTCAAAACACATTGTGCAATTTCTTTTTAACCAATCCTCTTTCGATGTAAAACCTGTATCATATTCATTCGAACATTCAAAAAAATACAATTCATTGAATCTCAACAGTCCTTTTTCATCAACGATAACGAGCGGATTAATCATCTGCGTCTCACAAGTTCGTTTTCTTTGTGTGAGACTGACTACCTGATCAACAGTTTCACATTCACGTGCAATATCATTTATCTGTTTTAAAACGATCTTTTGTATAATACGATACAAATACCATCTTCTTCTCGACTGGGTGTTCAGTATCATATCCATTATTTTTTTATAATCTTCATGAGATTGACAAAACTCTATAAATCCTACCGGCTTTGGAATCCCATTATTTTCATTTCGAAAAGAATCTAGAATTTTATATTCACTGGCAATCGCATTGGCAACGGATTGTCTCGTTTCCCTTATATTATTTTCAGTATCAAACGCCATACATAATTCATCAATTCTATCAATAAAGTTTCCCACCGTCAGCGTCTGCTTTGTTTTCAAGATATTCTCCAGGTCACCGTATAATGGTAATTCATCTGCAATTTGATCGAGATATATGCAAAGCTCACCGACTCCCTGCTTCCATATCAAAACACAAAATAATGCAAAACTCTGGAGATCCATGAATATAGAGTCCTCATATTCTAATTCATAAACATCAGAAAGCGTTTTAAATAATGCTTCATTATCTGCTTCCTTGATGATCAAATTATTTTCATAAAGTAAAAAGTACATAAATATAACCGCATCATACTTATATGTCATCCGTTCAGGAATAATTAATTCTTCTTTCAATGCAGCACTGATCGTTCCTTGTTCCTTATAAACCGTATACTCTTTACATGCTTTTTGTATCAGACCAATCTTTCCACGATATGTAACCGTTGCATGAAGTAAATTCATTTTCTCGTAAATATTGTTATCATTAAAATAATTTGTGAGTTTTTCTACAGATTCTGTGCTTAATTGGCTAAGCATTGTCAAATCAACATATTTCTCTAGTTCTTTCAAAAAATCAAATATAATCATATTATGCCCCTTTCCATGATTCATACATTTATATAAATTACTACCATTTTAATTATTTATTATCTATTACTGCACAGATAATAGAGTCAATCTCTTTTCTCTCGTTTTCTCCAAAGCACTCCATAATACCTTGAATTTGCTGAATCTTTTGTTCAATTTTTTCAATAATATCAACCGCCTTTCTCCTGGATCCCCTATTCGCAACCATTATGCAAAAACGCAATTGGCTGGGAATTTCTTTTAATATTGCATCCTGATATTCATCAATCTTATTTTCCTCTCTGCACTTTTGCAACCATTTGCACTCAGCACCGATTGCATTGATTACAATAACAACAACATCACTGTTCTTTTTCGAATAATCCGCCAACTTTTCAAACGTATCCCTGTCAATTAAATCCCCCCCTTGCACACTATACTGCAAAAATTCTTTATATATCATATACGATTTATCGTATCGCGACATTTTAAAATAATCGGAAGCGATCACTCTATAGCTTGCACTTACATTTACCTCATGCTCCTCCCTGTACTTTTTTGACCGTTGATGCCATTCTAAAGCTTGATCACAATATTTTGCTCCATAATATGCACCATAATAGCACGCGCCAATGTTATTTAATATCTTTCCCTTTAAAACAACCGCTTTTCTGTAAACATCACTCTTTTTTCGAACTTCTTTGTCATTCAAACAGATTTCAATAAAATGATCTGCCTGTTTTAATATCTCCAAAGTCTGTTCTCCTGTATGTGTTTCCATCTTATAATTGTTCACACAATATCCTAAAGAATTATAGATATTGGCTCGTTGATACATCGATTCCATCTCTATAATGTCTTTATTGTCAAGCATATACTCATATGCCTGCCAGGCATATTTTGCTGCCTGTTCTCTCTCATTTTCGTCATCCAAAATAGACGAATAATTATAATATAAATAAAATAATATTCTTTTATAACTTTTTCGATCTATTTCTATAACAGCCTGTTCCAATTTACTGTCAAAGAGTATTCCTTTATTAGCACTAAACAGTGTTTCTAACAGCCCCAGATGTAATGTCTGTCTGATTGGCTCATATCTTTCTTTTCTGTATGTAAATCTGATCAAATCAGTGATAAACATTGGGAGTACATCGTTTTCATCTTTCGCATAAAATATATTGTCCGCATAACGGATACACCAGTTTACTCCCCTGATCGCCCAGTATTCCCGGATCATATCATGACTAAATTGCAGCGTCTGATCGACCACATTTAACATTTCTACCATCTCTGTTACCCAGGATGACTGAACTTCAAAACCGTTTTCGTCTATAATATCTTCAACAAGACTATTTAATCCTCTCTGACACATTTCCCGATATAGTTTTCCATCGTCCGCAATATAATGCAGCATTGCAGCCTCAATTTTCAATGCAATCAACGGTAATATATCATCAAGAACAATTTTAATTCTTTTATCTCTTGCATCTGTCAGTTGAAAATTATGATCAATAACCATCTCCAGATTATAAAAACAATTTAACAACTCATATTTTGTTTTAATATTAAGCTTGTCTTTTTTTAAATCTTCTTTGCTAATCTGCTTATACATTCCCGCAAGCATTGGTGTATCAAGCAGTTCTAACAACTCACTGTTGACAGAATGAACATCTAAATGCAATTTTTCTAATTTAACCACCCGGAAGTATCTATGTTCATGATCCGCCTGCTTTTCTAATAATTCCTCCTTAATATAACTGCTTTTCCGTGTAGTCACGACAATGTCTACATTGGGATAATCCAAAAAACATTTATCATCACTACATCTCTTTTTGAAATCATTATTCAAAACATCAAGTACGCAACATCCACCCATTTCAAGTTCTCTGTTAATCACTTCATTTAATCCGTCTAACAGAAATAAAAATTTGTACTGACTATTATCTCTTATCATTGACTGAATGGAGGTCTTAGTAATTCCATATTCATCACTTGAATAAAACTGTTCCCTCACAAATTCCAATATAATTCCATCAATAAGATCCTCTCTGGATTTCACATTAATGTCTGCCAAACGTATGTATATCGGAATTATGTTGCCTGTCCCCATCGTTAATTGTTCTTTATATCTATTATACATCCCCTTTAATATTGTTGTTTTGCCAAAACCTTCCGGTGCTTCAATAATATAGTTTCCCCGAAGCTTTTCCTGTCGATTACATTCATAATATTCTATAAAATTCATAGACTTTCTTCCTCCTCTTTATATCAATCTCACTACGAGGGAATCACTCAAATTATTTCAATCATGCATCATTAACATTATAAACCATCTTTATCCAATTGGGTATTATAACATCGAAAGTCACTCGAATATATTTTTAATTCAAGTGACTTTCCTTTATTGTATCTACTCCACTCCTTATTATAACGCTAACCCCATCAAACGATATCAATACACTTGATATGTTCATTCTACCACACCCCCTTCTCCCGTTTCTTTCCGTTTTTTTCACTCTCATAAACCAAAAACTGCCACACATCAACTTTTCTCGCTGATATGTGGCAGTTTCCTGACATTATTTCTTTTTGATATGTACCTCTGGGATTGCTACGCTGTCGTAGACCACCCCGGGCTTGTGTGTTTCTTTTTCGTGCTTTTCTTCTGACGGTGCAGTACGTTCCTGCTCCGGCGCCTCATGGGTGTGGATCTCCGGAATAGCCAGATTTTCATAGGTCAGATCGTAATTCTTTTTCTTTTTTCCAAACATTTCTGCATCCCTCCATTAAATGAAATTGATAAAAAATGTTATAACCAGACTGTTGATGAAATCCGCGAAAAGGCTGCCGACCAGCGGAATCAGCAGGTATGCCTTGACGGATGTCGTGTACTTCTCACAGATAGCCTGCATGTTTGCCATGGCGTTCGGAGTTGCTCCCATTCCGAAGCCGCAGGTTCCGGCAACGAGTACTGCTGCATCATAATCTCTTCCCATAATATTAAATTCGAGGAAGTAAGTAAATACTGCGATCAGAAGCGCCTGTACCGCTAACAGGATAAACAGCGGAAGTGCAAGGTCGGCAAGCTGCCACAGCTTCAAAGTGATCATCGCAATTCCGAGGAACAGCGACAGAGAGATACCACCCAGATCGTTGATCTCGCCCATGTGGATCGTAAATTTGCCGCTGTACTCACCGATATTTCGAAACAGCGCTGCTGCGATCATGGCTCCGATGTAGATTGGGAAGGTCATACCGGTCTTGGTCAGAAAATAAGAAAAGATTGTTCCCAGACCGATTGCAAGGATCAGCTGGAATACCGCCGCCGCGTACATATTGGTATGACGCTCATGCTTTTCCTCTTCCTCGACTAACAGACTATCATCCTCCGGGATGGCAGTTTCAAGCAGCTTTTTCTTCTCGATGAGACGCTTTCCAAGAGGACCGCCGATCAAACTTCCGCAGATCAATCCAAAGGTTGCTGCTGCAGTACAGATTGTTGTTGCTCCGGAAATATTAAAGTCCTCGAGAACAGGTCCGAAAGCTCCTGCGGTACCATGTCCGCCGACCATCGGGATCGAACCGGTACACATACCGATGAGCGGGCTTAAACCGAGAAGCTTTGACATTCCAACTGCGACCAGGTTCTGTGACACGATCAGCAGGATCACAAGTCCCAGAAATACAACCAGTGATTTACCGCCACTTTTAAGAACCTTGAGATTTGCCTGAAAGCCAACCGAGGTAAAGAAAAATACCATGCACACCTCGCGCAGTGTATCGTCAAAGGAAAACTCTGCCACACCCGTCACGTAACAGATGCAGGTGAAAATGGCAAATAATAAACCACCGACAACCGGAGCCGGAATACAAAACTGCTCCAGAAAATGTATCTTACTTTTCAAATAAGCACCAAGCATCAGAACAAGGACGGCTGCCGCCAGTGTCTGATACATGTCCAACTGTATTTTCATAACTAAATCAAACCTTTCCAGATATCTGCCATATTCTTGTTGTACCGCAGATATCCATTTCCTGTAAATCTGTCCGCACGGAAACGCCCCTGAACGATTCCGCGCATTCCCACCATCCATATATTACCTATTACCGTTTACTTATTCTCCGGCACTTCCACACCTTTGGACTTATAATACGCCTCGGCTCCGGGATGGAACGGGATCGTCACTCCCTGAACCGCCTCCTCCGGCGTCAGCTGCAGATTGATCGAAGTGGAATACTGAATATCCTTGACATGTTCAAACAAAAACCTGGTCAATGTCTGTACGGTCTCATCGGACAGGGTATTGCTTGCAAGCAGAACGGACTGCACGCTGAGCGTCTCAATGTCCTCTGTCTGACCTGCATAGGTTCCTGCCGGGATCACACAATCATTATAGAAGGGGTATGCTTTCTTTAGCTTCTGTCTGCAGTTCTGCGGTATGGAGAGCACCTTAATGTCGCATTCCTTAGTAAGTTCCTCAATCACTGTCGTGCTGACACCTGCCGTGCAGAAAAATGCATCAATCTTCTTTTCCTCGAGCTTGTCTGCTGCCTGTGTGTAATCCAGATTCTCGGTATCTACCAGTGCATCCGGCAGCCCACAGACCTCCAGGATCTGCCTGGCATTGCGCTCCGTACCGGATTCCTCGGCACCGATGCTGATCGTCTTGCCCTCCAGATCATCCGGCGAATCAATGCCGGAATCTTTTCTGACAACAATCTGGCATGCCTCCGGATACAGACTTGCAACTGCTTTATAGCCGCTGTACTTACCGGAATGAAACGTTCCCTTTCCATAGTAGGCCTCATCGATCAGATCCGCCTGCGCAATCCCAAGTTCAATATAATTGTCAGAAAGCAGGCGCAGATTTGCAGCGGAACCGGCAGTGCTTTTGACCTTCCAGTTAATACCCTTCTCCTCCTCTGACATCAGCTCCGTATATGCATTTGCAAATGGATAATACATACCTCCGACTCCGGCGGCACCGAAGCGGATTGTCTCCTGTCTGCTGCAGCCTGTCGCAAGGATCATACTCAGACAGACAAGAACAGATATTGCTCGTTTCATACTTCAAACTCCTCTCTCATTAAAATCCCGACCAATCAACAGATCAGCGATAACCCCTTCCGTATGTGAATCATTCCTCGGCGTTTATTGCTTCAATTACTTCCGTAGTGTTTATCACTTAGGAACGATCGCATTCGGATATATTTTCTGCAAACGGACATCGTCGTAATGAGTGTCCGACCATTTCTGCCATTCGGAAACTGCCTCCACACCTTTGCTCCGTTCATCATAACGGACCAGTGCCATACACGATACTGCGATGTTGCAGCTCATAAATACAACGAGAAGCCAGACGATCACCTTACCTGCCTTGACCGGAAGCATCTCGATAAGCTTCTCCGTCTTCGGCAGAAATGCCTTAAACCACACAACCGCCGCAAATCCCCAGAAAAAACAGTACAGCAGATTGATCCTGCCCCCAAGATTGAACGGGATCTTGCTGTAATCCCAGAATACCTTTCCGAATACAAGCTCTGTAAATACACTGCAGAGATATTCATACGCACCGCCTAAGAGGGTGCCAACCAGGAAAAGAAAACGGTCACTCCGGTTGCGGTACTGATAGAGCATCCAGGATACCAGTGCGATTGCAAGCCCCCATACAATGCTGAACGGTCCCCACACAACACTGCTGCGGCTCATCCACACTCCGGCACGCACGCGGCAGAAGATCGTCTCTGTGATATCTCCCAGAAAGGATCCGATCATAAACAGACTGACAATCTTATAAAAGCCGCAGCCTGCCGCAAAGCATTTCGTACCGGTCTGCTGCGGGATATCCGAAACCTGCGTCTTCTTCGCCTTCGGATATGCCTTATGAATACGACGATCCACGAACCGGTCAATCTTAGCGCGAAGCTTTGATTCTACCCGGTCAAGACTGTGTTCGGCTGCCTCCCAGCGCTCGGGATGACTGCTTTTGCCGGTCAAAAGCAGGAATGAACCTAATATATCGACCACCAGCACTCCCGCGAGAACCAGAAGAATGACCTTCATCAAGATCCCCGGCAAAAACAGGATCAGCTTTAGCAATAAATAATTGGTCCAACGCACGGTGATAAAGCCGAACACGCCCCATATCAGAGATGCTGTCAGACAGATATAACCGTCCAGATTCCAATGCCGCTCCGAATAATCCCACCATCGTTCCTTAAATGCCTTCTCGATCAGATGACCGCTGATCCATTCTGCGATCGTCGCATAAAGGACCGCAAAAATAAACAGCCAGAATCCATCAAGCTCCTGCAGGCCAATCGCCATACACACCGCTGTGATACCGTATATAACACAAAACGGACCGTTTACAAGACCTCTGTTGGCGAATTTCCTCTGCTTCCATGTTGCAAGAACCGTCTCCAATATCCACCCGCCAAAGGAGTAAATAAAAAACAGCCACAACAGTTCATATCCGGTAAATTGATGCATGCTTTTCTCCATTTCCTGTGCCTGTTGCACATTTATCGTATAAAATATTGTTATTTTACCATTTTTCCTGCCGGAATACAAATAACTCCTGTACCGGAAGAAAATACTTCCAATACAGGAGTTATCGCGTTATGCAAAATACTCTGTTATATTATAAAGGCAAAAGCAGTCCGCTTTGTATCTTTACATACAAATTGTTATCCTGTGTCTGCCCCGCCCGTTTATGTGTTTGCGTTTCTTTTCTTCAAAACGGAAAATAACAGATTGATGATCAGGATGAAGATAAAGAGTACAACACCCGTTGCGATCAATGCTTCCCTGTGAAGATCGGTCGCATATCCCATATCGATTACGATATTGGCGGTCATAGTACGAACACCGTCGAAGATCGATCCCGGCACTCGTGGCTGATTACCTGCTACCATGATCACAGCCATGGTCTCACCGATCGCACGCCCCACACCAAGGATCACCGCTGCCATAATGCCGGACTTTGCTGCCGGCACGACTGTCATAAACACGCTTCTCTCATGAGTTGCTCCCAGTGCCAGAGCACCCTGATAATAAGAATCCGGCACCGCCCGTATCGCCGACTCTGACACATTGATAATGGTTGGCAGGATCATCATACCAAGCAGCACCGAGGCTGTCAGGATGCTCTGTCCCGTTGTTGTCATCTGATACTGCATCAGGATAGGCCGAAAGGTGTTACGCACAAACGGCACCAACACCATCAGACCGAAGAAACCGTACACAACGGATGGAATTCCTGCCAGAAGCTCTACGCCCGGCTTTAAGATCTTATACAGCTTTTTCGGGCAAAATCTTGCCATGAAAACCGCCATCAGAAGTCCGACCGGCACACCTACAATGATTGCTCCTATCGTCACATAGATACTGCCAACGATCGTAGAGAAAATACCAAACAGGTTACTGCCCGGTTTCCATTCTGTTCCTAACAGAAACTCCTTCAGACCAATCTTTGCAATACCCGGGATTCCGTTACTGAACAGGAAGATACAGATCAATGCAACCGACAGAATGGAGATGCAGGCACAGATCAGAAATACGATCTCCATAACGATCTCTTTAATATTACTCACATGTAATTGTTTCATAATGCCATATCCTTTCGCACATCTTAATAATGCATTTGTTTCTCATATCTTATGCATATATTTCATGTCACTGATATGCCAGACAGCCTCACAGCTGCCCGGCATACGAGTTATGTATATCAAATTTCGGTTGTGACACACCTGCGTCAATTACTCGGTCACGTCGTTCCAGTCAGTAACCTCACCGGTGAAGATCTTCTTAACCATGTCGGTTGTGATCTCTGTACGTGTATTCTGTGTATTGACGATTACTGCAATACCATCGAGTGCGATTGCCTGAGAGGTCAGACCTTTATCCTTCTCACTGTCCTCAATCTCTCTGGATGCCATACCGATATCACAGGTACCGTCTGCTGCTGCAGTCATACCTGTTGTGGAATCGCTCTCCTGAATCTCGATCTCAGCCTTCTTGTTTACTGCCTTGTATGCCTCAGCAAGCTTCTCCATAACCGGTGTAACGGATGAGGAACCTGCAACAACAAGCTTTCCGCTCTCCCCGCTGCTCTTAAATGCCTTTGCATCATCTACAGAAGCGATGTAACCGTTGTCCTCAACAACCTTCTGACCTTCCTCGCTCAGGATGTAATCGATAAAGTCCTGCGCAAGCTTTCCCGGTGTTCCTTTTGTTGCAATGTTGAACGGACGGGAAAGGCTGTACTTGCCATCCTTGATGTTCTGCGCTGTCGGCTCAACACCGTCTACGTTTAATGCCTTTACTGTGTCATTTAAAGAACCGGTGGAAGAATATCCGATCGCATACTCATCACCGGAAACGGTAGTCATCATGATCTCTGTACTGTTAGAGATGATTGCATCTGCTGTTGTATTGTCTGTCTTATTGCCATCCGCATCCTTTTCTTCTACACCGGTAAGCTCTACGAAAGCACCTCTGGTACCGGAACCATCCTCACGGGAAACAACACTGATCGGCTGGCTTGCACTGCCGGAATCAGATCCGGAACCTGCATCAGAGCTGCTTGCTCCGTTGCTGCTGCCACAGCCTGTCATTAATGCTGCTGTACACATTACACTCATTGCGATTGCCAATAATTTTCTCTTTCTCATAATTATCCTCATTTCTGCGCTGCATCTCTTCTTTTCTAATTTTATTATCTACACACATCCTATGGAAGCTTTCCTCCCAGACCATGACGGTCCGAAAGGTCACCTGCAGCTTCATATCCGGCAGCGCGCAAAATATAAAGCCACCGTCTTTCGACGATGACTATATATTAAAATGAGAACGTAAAATCTACTATCGTTTTTAAGTCAATTTTGTGTAAAACCTTTGTGAAGTATTTCCTCCATCTCCGGAACGGACAAAGCCCTCGAAAGCTCTCTGCTCCTATGTATCACCTTCCGGTAAAACTGCTTACGCTGTTCTTCGGTGTCAAAATGCTCCTTCACCGCAGGGCGGAGCTGCCCCAGATGCGCATTGAGCTGTCCGTAATACTCCGGGATCTGTTCCTGCAGTTCCCTCCGCAGTCCCTTGATCAGTGCCGGACTGTTACCGCCGCTGGAAAATCCTGCCACAATGTCACCCTGCTTGACCAGTGACGGAAAGTAAAAGCTGCATTTGTCCTTGTCATCGACAACATTGACCAGAATCCTGCGCTGCCTGCACCGCTCAGATATCTGACAGTTACACTGCTCGTCATCGGTCGCCGCGATCACAAAAAACATCCCCTCCAGATCCTTCTCTTCATACTCCCGGCATACAATGGTAAGCTTCGGATATTCTGCCGCCAGCTCCCGGATCGCCTCGCAGATTTCCGGTGCAACTATCCGGATCGATACGCCAAACGGGATCAGCTCCCGGATCTTGCGAAATGCCACGTCTCCGCCGCCAACCACAAGACACTGCTTTCCCTCCAGCTCTATAAAAAATGGAAAATAAGCCATATTTCTCTCCGTTTCGTAAGTTCTTTCGCAAATGCTATCTCCGGTTCCGGCACCAGAAAATAACACTTATCCTGCTTTCTATGTATTTTCTTGTATCTTAGTGCAGGCAGATGTTATTTCTTAAATCTTAACGCAGGCAGATATATACGACATATCCCGCATACATCGCGAGCATCACTGCCCCCTCCCAGCGCACCAGCTTCTGCTTCGTCCACGCAAAGCACAACACGATGGCACTCATCACAACAAGCACAATGATATCAATGATATTCTCCATCTGAAATACCATCGGGTGAAGGGCTGCCGAAATTCCAAGAACAAATAATATATTAAAGATATTGGAGCCGATCACATTGCCGAGTGCCATGTCAACCTCATGCTTGCGGGCTGCCACAATGGAGGTCACAAGCTCCGGCAGACTGGTACCAAAAGCAACGATCGTAAGACCGATCAGATTCTGGCTCATTCCGAAGAATCTCGCAATGGCAGATGCCGCATTCACGACAAGCTGACCGCCCCCTGCGATGGCTGCCGCACCACCGACAATATAGAGAACACACTGCCAGATCGGACGGATCTCATATTCATCCTCATCGGATGCACTCTCACTGCGCGCCTTCTGTGCAGAACGTATCATCCAGAAAAGGAAGCCTGCAAAAAACACCAGCAGGATCACACCGTCAATACGTCCCAGTGTCATGCTGATCCAGCCAAGCACCATCAGCAACAGAGCCACAAATACCGAAAACGGAAACTCTCCGGTAAGGGTAGAGCGGCTGACTGTCAGCGGACAAAACAGTGCGCACATACCACATACGACCATCAGGTTAAAGATATTGGAGCCGACTGCATTACCGACAGCCACTCCGGTATTACCGGATAACGCCGCACTGATGCTGACCGCACACTCCGGCAGACTCGTTCCCATCGCCACGATTGTCAGTCCGATAATAATGGATGGCACACGCAGCCTCTTGGCAATGCTGGAGCTTCCATCGACGAAAAAATCTGCCCCCTTGATCAACAGGACAAACCCTATCACTAATAATAAATAATCCATTATTCTTCCTCTTTCTTTCTGTTGGTATCCTAAAACCCCTGAAACCTGCTCTCATAGCCGATTTCAAATAAGCATATGAACAAATCTTATAGCAGACAGAGGACTTTGTCAATGGCTCAAAGCACACTCTCGCTCAAAGCATGTTCTCGAGGAATGTCGCATAGCCTCTGGTAACATCCCGCACAAAGACATGTGTGACAGCGCCGATGCATTTTCCGTTCTGAAGGATCGGCGCCCCGCTCATGCCCTGTACAATACCGCCGGCCTTTTCTAAAAGCTCCGGATCTGTCACATGAATCTCCATGCCTTTATTATCCTTCGAGGAAAGATTGATCTTCTCAATCTCTACCTCGTACTCCTTAACCTGATCATCCAGCTGACAGCGTATCACCGCCTTGCCCTTTCGGACATCCTGCTTGCACGCCGCCTCACATGCTTTATCCTCCTGATATTGGTATGCCCTGTTGGTGATCTGCCCGGTAATGCCTAGCAAGGTATTGTTCTCAATCTCTCCGAGCCGGTTCTCCTTACCAAGCTGAACATACCCTGCCAGCTGTCCCGGCGTACCGTTCTTCCCCCTTACCACATGATCGATCCCCGCCGGATACAGTCCGCCGTTCTGCAGCCGGATCAAAAGATCCGTATCCGCGTCCGTGATTCCATGTCCCAGCGCCGCAAACTGATTCTCCGGCGTCACAAAGGTGAGCGTCCCGATCCCCTCGGTGTCCTCTCTGAGCCACACGCCGATCTGGTAGCTTCCATCCGCCGCCCGGACCGGAGTCAGCTTCACCTGAATCCTTCCGGAATCGCGCTTGACGCTTAGGATCATCTGCTTTGCACCGTTCTTCTGCACAAGACGACTGACATCCCGGATCGTCACAACCTTCCGACCGTTCACTGCATAAATGTAATCTCCTGTCTGCAGCTTATTGTATGCCGGTGTCTGCTCCTCTCCCCCGGCTGCCGCGATCCGCCCTGTTCCCAGCACCATCACACCGTCCGCATGAATATAAAGGCCGACCGCCTTTCCGGCAGGCATGACCTTTGTGCCCTTCCGGATATCGATCCGGATCTTCTTACAGGGAAGCCAGCCAAACAGCCGTACCTCGCCCTGCAGACTGCCGCAGTTCTGTGCGGTCACCGAAAGAGGTCCTGCCATACTGAACCGGATATGCCCGTCTGCCTTCTTCGCATGATCTATGCTTACCCTGGCAGCCTCCGCATCTGTCTGACTGACACGCACCTGCGTAAAAGGGATTCCAAAATCAATATTCTCCACTCTGTCCTGAAACAATGTAATCTCATCCGGTATCCTGCCCCTCAACTCAAAATACCCGTACACTGCCGTAAACGCCATCACTGCGATCAGGACTCCCAGCAGACACAGGCGGTACATCAGCCTCTGTCTCCCTGTCATTGCATATCTGATGCCCTGGCGGTTTCTTCGATACCGCATCCCATCACTCCTTCCAGCCATTCCTCGTAGGTCGTTCTCTTTTACGACATAGCTGTCAGAAATGCTCATTTCCTCAATGTTTACAAAAAGGGCTAAACCAGCGTTTTTCCCTCCAAGAATCACTTTGCAATTCTCGTTGTCTTAGCACTATATTACGAGCATTTTACCATGTTATAAAAAGAACGTCTGTATCTCATTATGATACAAAACGTTCTTTTCTATACGATATCTGTAAGAAATCTGCAAACAGACAACAGCTGCTTATGCCCGCAGCGTAACCTTCACCTTTTCTGCCATCTGCTTCATCTCTGCCGCGCTCTCCCGGACGGAATCCGTGATCTCTACTCCGCCAAGGATTCTTGCAAGCTCTCCGACGGATTCCTTCTCATCAAGCAGTCGGATATCCGTAGAAGTATGCTCATTCCGGCTGGTCTTCTCAATCAGATAATGCGAATCTGCCATTGCACCGATCTGTGCCAGATGGGAAATACAGATTACCTGATGTGTCATACCGATATATGCCATCTTCTCCGCAACCATCTGTGCCGTTCTTCCGCTGATGCCGACATCAATCTCATCAAAGATCAGCGTCGGGATCTCATCGTGCTGTGCCAGCACTGCCTTTACTGCCAGCATGATTCTGGACAGCTCTCCACCGGATGCCGCATCTCCGATCGGCTTCAGATCCATACCCGGATTCGTCGAGAGCATAAATTCCACCTCATCCTGTCCCTGACTGTTCAGATGATCCAGCGGGCGCACGGCAATCTCAAACTGCACCTGAAGGAAGTTCAGCTCCTTCAGTGCCTTGATGATCTCCTTCTCCAGGCGGCGGCTGACCTTCTGACGGATCGCAGTGATCTCAACCGCCAGACTCTTTAGTGTTGTCTCCTGCTGTGTCAGGCTTTTCAAAAGCTCCTCCCGGTACTGCTCATATTCCTCGTACTTCATCAGCTTCTCCTGAAGCTTATCCGCATACTCCTGCACCTGCGCCGTGGTAGCACCATACTTCGCCTTGATCGTCCGTACCAGATCAAGACGTGCCTCCACCTCGGCAAACCGCTCTCCTCCGGTCTCGAAATCACTCATATAATCCGAGATATCCCTGTTAAAATCGGTGAGCAGCGAATCAATATCGGAGAGCTGGTTTGCAAACTCCTCCATCTGCGGACTGTACTCCGAAAGCTTATGCAGAATCCGCAGACTCTGACCAAGCTGCTCGGCAGCCGTGGCATTCCCCTCTCCGGTCATACCGTAGATCTCTCCCAGACCGGAAGCAATCTCCGTAGCATTGGAAAGCATCCGGTACTGTTCCGCCAGCTGTTCCTCCTCGCCATGCATGAGGGATGCCTGCTCAATCTCCTCAAGCTCATACTTCATAAAAGAGATCTCCCGAAGACGCTCCTCCTCCGGCACCTCATGCTGTGAAAGCTCCTGCTGCAATCTCTGATACTCCCGGTACCCATCTGCCATCCGCGTGATTCTGTCTCCCAGCTCCTCTCTGGCGTAGCGGTCCACGATCTCCATATGCTTCGCGCTGTGCAAAAGAGACTGCTGCTCATTCTGACCATGAATATCGATCATGATATCCGCAATGCGGCGTATCATGGCAAGCGTCACACTCTCCCCATTGATCCGGTTCACACTGCGTCCTGCCATGATCTTGCGCGAGATCAGTATCTCATCATCCTCCATGGAGATCCCCATCTCCTCCACAAGCGCACGCTGACGTTCGGTGTCTGCCCGGAAGGTCAGCTCTACAAGAGCATAATCCGCCCCCTTTCGTATCACGTCCTTCGGACTTTTCTGTCCAAGAGCCAGATTGATCGAACCGATGATGATAGACTTACCTGCACCCGTCTCACCGGTCAGTACATTAAGGCGATCGGAGAAGTCAACCTCCACCTCGTCAATGATCGCTAGATTCTTCACATGTAAATTTACTAACACTGTCTGCTCCTTTCTAACAGAATAATTCCGCTTCCCTGTGGAAAGTATAGCATAAAGAAAACGCCTGTTCAAGACTTTTCTCGAACAGACGTTCTTTTTGTGCAAATTGCAAAAAATTTCTAATTCAATTTAGTAATATTGACACGACATGCCATCTTGCATCCATTGACCGTTGCGTAAATATAGGTCGTTCCGACGCTTCTTCCGACAACCTTGCCGTTGACAACGGTTGCCACCCTCGGATTGGATGAGTACCAGGTTGCCGATTCGGTCGTTCCTTCCACAGACAAGGTTTCTGTATCATACTGCCGCATCGTTAAACTGCTGCGGTTCAGAGAAACGACATTGACCGCTACGGTCGAGGTCACACCTCCATCCGCAAGGATCGTGATCGTACAGTTACCGGTGCCGGTCGCTGTCACGACTCCCGCTCCGGATACCTTTGCCACTCTGCGGTTGTCCGATGCAAAGGAAATATTATCGGAAGAGTTGTTTGGCAGAATCGAATAGGAAAGCTTCGCCGAATCGCCCTGCTTCATCGTCAGCTCCGACTGTGCTACTACGATGCTCGTAGCCGGTACCTTCTCAGTTACCTTAATGACACAGACGGCTTTCTTGTTACTTCCGTCCTTTGCCACTGCCGTGATCTTCGTCTCACCCTCGGCAATACCACGAACGGTACCATCACTTTCTACAATAGCAATGCTCGTATCTGCCGAACTCCATTTCACGGAATGAAGCGTTGTATTCTTTGGTTTCATGCTGACATGCAGCTTTCTTGTGCCGCCGACATAGCACACGGCATAATCCGGTACGATCTGAATCGATTTCGCCCTCTGGATAACTCTGACGCGGCAGTTTGCCTTTGCCTTCATCCGGTCTCGTGATACGGCTGTGATCACCGTACTTCCGACCTTCTTCGCCTTGATCTTTCCGGACTGGCTGACAGTTGCGATCTTCTTTCTGGAAGTCTTCCAACGCACTGCAGGAGTCCTGGTATTGTTAGACCAGATCGTTACCTTCATGCGGTAAGTCGTTCCGACTCCCATGCGTATACCGGTCTTGCCAAGCTTCACCGTTGTGCGGAGTGTTGCCACCGTCACCTCGCAGGTCGCAGTGACATTATATTTTGTCAGTGTACAGGAAATCGTACATTTGCCCTTTTTCAGTCCGGTTACCTTACCCTTCTGTGTGACCTTTGCAACTGCTTCATTGGAACTCTTCCAGATAGCCGTTCCATCTGCCTCTACCGGTACAATGACCTTGGTGATCGTAAAGCTCTTGCCAACGGCAATCTCTCTGGCGGAAGGCTTCAAGGTAAGTGATACTCCCTCGATAACCGTTACATTACAGTAAACAACGATCTTTCCTTCATCAGACTGACAGATAATCGTAACCGTTCCCTTTTTGACAGCGGTTACAACACCCTTCTCATCGACCGTCGCAACACTCGGATCAGAGGACTGATAAGTAACCTTCTGATTCGTTGCATCTGCCGGAGTAAAGATCGGTGTGATCTGGAAAGTCGATCCGGTCTCTACTTCCTGCTGTGTCGGTGTAATGTTGAAGTTGATCACATTGACATATGCCTTCAGCACAGTAACCTGACAGGTTGCAATAATATTGCCTTCCACCGACTGGCAGATGATCGTTGTCTCTCCGATGGCAATACCTGTTACAAGTCCATTCTCATCAACCGTTGCTATCTTGTCGTCGGCACTCTTGTAAATAACCTTCTGGTTACTTGCATCTGCCGGAGTAAATACCGGAGTAATATAAAAGGTCGAGCCTACCCGTACCTCCTGCTCCTTCGGCTCCACAGTAAAATCCTTTACCGGAACCGGCGGCTTCACCACGGTAACTGTACATGTCCTCACGATATTACCATCCTCGGACCGTCCGACGATCACTGCAGAGCCCTCACTGATACCATTTACCACACCATTGTCATCCACCGTTGCCACAGCTTCATCCGAGCTGTAATAGTGAATCGTCTTCTCAGTGACATCCTTCGGATCAAATACCGGAGCGATCGTATAATTGTCACCGACATACAGCTCCTTATGAGCCGGTGTCAGCGTATAATCCTTTAACTTGGTCAGTGCACTCTTCACCGTGATCCGGCAGTAAAGCGGCTTCCATACGGTTCCCGTGATCGGATCGTTATATACTGCTCCGATAGAAACCTCACCCTCTGACAATGCAGTAACAAGACCATTGGAATCAACGGTTGCAACCTTCTCATTAGTCGAAGACCAGCTTAAATTCTGATATGTTGCTGTAACCGGATTAAATACACTTTCAATCTGCAATGTCTCACCCACATGCATTTCCGTCTCGGAAGGCTTCAATGTGATGTTATTCGCCGGGACATCCTGACTGATAACCTTTACGGCACAGGTGATCGCACCCGCAATCCCCAGATCCTCCGGAATACAGGTGATCCATGCAACATCCCCTGCCTTCAGACCGGTAATATTACCGTCCTTATCCACGGAAACCACCTGACTGTTCGTGGATGTCCAGGAAACATTTGTATTGACATGATCACTTGGATTAAAGATCAGTGCATTTTTCAGAGAGATCGTATTTCCCTCCTTGATCTCGTACTCATTCTGCGTGAATGCTACGGATTTCAAACGGTTTCTGACATGAACCTTGATAATCTTAAACACGGTACCGTTGGCAACCGTGATATTTGCATCACCCGGAGCAACTGCCGTGATCGTTCCTCCCTGTACCTTGGCGATCTTCTGATCGTCCGTGTTCCACAGAAGCGTTGTGTCTGTCGCATCACTTGGAACGATCGTGGTTGAAACCGTATACTGGTCTCCGGCGATCATATTGATCTCACTGACATCCGTAATGATATCGGTAACCGGATTCTTCTTGATATTGATACAGCATCTTGCGACTACGTTATACGGGTTAAATACCGGCTCAACGGAGATCCACACGGTATCCTCCTTGAGCAGTGTAACAACACCGTTCTTATCGACAGTTGCCACACTCGGATCACTCGTTGTCCATTTCAGTTCTGTATTGGTTGCATTCTTTGGCAGATAATTTGCTTTCAGGAATACAAAGCCTGCGGATAAGAATGTATCCAGATTCTCGCCCTGCTCGATCGTCAGCGAGGTAATCGCCGCCGTCACCGTAACACGGCAGGTCGCATATGCATTATTGTCCTTGTTGATGACAGTAATCGTTGTAGATCCTGTCTTTGTTCCGGCAGTCAGTTTTGCCTTTGTATTGCCCTGCTGCGGCTCAACCTTAACCATATCTGTATCCGCAGAGATCCAGGTCAGATTCTGCTGCCCGGAAAGTCCGGAATCCAGATACTCAATGCTGCCAACCTCCATCTCCAGCTCCGTATGATCGAGCGGGATCGTTGTTGCAGAATTGGTTACATAGATCTTACAGCTTGCCACATGCGTAACTGCCATATCATCCGTCCAGTACAGACTAACCTTTACCGGACTGTCCGCCGGCGTCTCTTTCTTCGCCGTTACCGTTGCATACTGTGCATTGGAGCTGATGGAAATATAAGTCTCTCTCGGATCGGTTGTCTCCCATCGGAAGGAATCTGCCTCCGCATATTCTCCGGATCCGATAATACCGGTCAGATCTAACTTCGATCCTACTGCCATCGTTGCACTCGCCACATTCAGCGAGAACGTATCCATAACATTGACCGTGACATTATAGGTCTGTCCCTGAACAACGCCCGGAATCATCTCCGACGGCATCGAGTTACACTTTACCTTAAACTTGGCAGTACCACGCGTACGTCCGGTCAGGATCCATGTCTGGTAATCTACGGAAACCCAGTTACCGGAGTTATCCTCCACCGACAATGTGAAGTTCTTAAGCAGCGTGTCTTTGGAGATATTAAACGCCTCCGCAAGATCATAGCTGCCACCGATATTGACCGTAACATCCTTATCCTCAAACTTACCGCGGACATCCGCATTAAAATACGACGGCAAACATCCCAGGAAGATGCTGGAATCCTGCGCCTCTTTGAAGTTGTTGTATGTTCCTTTTACATAGAACATAACAATATACTGTCCCGCCTTTGCATCCAGACGGAAGGTATTGGTTGCACTGTCATATATCAGATTCGCATCTGCATTTGCATTATACTCGCCCCCGGCAGAAGAATTGACAAGGGTTCTCGTCGTTCCGCTTCTCTTGGCGATAACCCAGGTTACTTTATCAAGCACACCCTCCAGAGGATTAGAATCAAACAATGCCGGTATCCAGACCTTATCATTACGCTCCATGATCACCGTTGATGCGGAGTCGTCGAGTCTTGCTCCGGAAACACTGTCCTTTCGGATCTGCGGGCGGACATAGACATTGATGGAATCATTGTACTCATTCTTGCCGTCATTGTATGTAACAGAAAGCTGTGTCCTTCCGGTTCCTACCGCCATAACAAGACTTTCACCGCCCTGCTCGCTGACACGGATCACATCGTTGTTGCTGCTGGACCATACAGCACTCTGGCTTGTTGCATCACCGAATATCAAGTTCAGCTTATTGGTATCTTTCTTGGCATTCTTACCAAAGTATACGGTTGTACCGTAATCCATTACAATGGATCGTCTGGAATCGGTGGAACGGATCTTCGTCATCTTCGCCGGAGCTCCCGTGGAAAGGAACTCATTGATGGAAAATACGACATCGATCGCAACGTTACGCGTCTCCATGCTACCATCGGAATGCGTGATCGTACAGGTCAGACCGACCTTACCCATATTCTGAACCGACACACTGACCTGCCGCTGATTGGCTGTTGCCGGCTCGACAGTCAGGATATCCTCATTGGCACTTGTCCATTCACACTTATCTCCCGCCGCATAATCGGACAGACCAAACGTTGCCGTTGCACGACGGAGTTCATAGGTTCCAGTGACCGGATTACCCTCATCGTCAATGATCTCATAATTGGCGGCCTGAGAAGAACCGTTAATCTGTCTGCCTGCTATTCCGAGAAAAATGCCGAAAAATAACAACAATACTCCCAGTATCCATATTCCCTTTTTCGTTGTACGGAATCGTTTTGCCATTTCCTTCCCCCGTTCTCTGTAATGGAATCGTAATCAATTACTCATCCCAATTGTGGTACACATCCTGTACATCATCATCTTCATCGAGCAGATCGAGTGTTCTCTGAAGCTGCTTGATATCGTTCTCATCGGTAAGTGTAACGTAGGTTTGTGGCAGCATTGTGACTTCTGCGCTTGCCATTGGGATTTTTTCTGCCTCGATGGCTTCTCTGACAGCGCTGAAATCATCCGGAAGAGTGATGATCTCATAGCTGTCATCCTCCTCACTGAAATCCTCTGCGCCGGCATCCAGTGCAAGCATCATCAGATCATCCGCACTCAATGTAATATCTGCATCCTCTAATTCTTCCTTAGAAAGGATGATCTGTCCCTTCTCATCGAACATATAAGACACGCAGCCCTGTGTTCCAACACTTCCGCTTCCCTTTGTGAACGCATTTCTTACGTTGCTGGCGGTACGGTTTTTGTTGTCGGTCAGAGCCTTCACGATAATAGCGGTACCGCTTGGTCCATATCCCTCATAGGTAACCTCCTCATAATTAACGGATGCGGCATCTCCTGCTGCCTTCTTAATACCTCTTTCAATGGTATCGTTTGGCATATTATTGGCTTTTGCCTTTGCAATCACATCACGAAGACGGCTGTTGTTAGCAGGATCCGGTCCGCCTTCCTTTACGGCAACCGCAAGCTCGCGACCGAGAATGGTAAATACTTTGCCTCTCGCTGCATCGTTCTTTTCTTTCTTGTGTTTGATGTTGGCAAATTTTGAATGTCCTGACATAATAAAACTCTCCTTTTATCTTTCTTGGCGGGAATATATCCCGTAACTTATATATTTTATCACCTTTCCCCATATCTGTCTACGAAACATTTTCATGCCTGCAGGCAGCCGGCAAAAGGATCAATTTCCGTTTAATTTATCACGCATCTTCTTGTAGAAGCTGACACCGGACAGCTTGACGATCCTTGTCTGATCCTCCGGCACACAGATATCCAGCCGTTCTCCCGTTGCCAGTCCGCGCACGGTTCTTCCATCGACAGCCAAAACGGCGGTATCCTCCTGAAACTCCTTCGTCTGTCCAAGCTCCAGCGTGATCTTATCTCTGGCGGACACCACAAGGCTGCGTTTATTCAGCGAATGGGCACAGATCGGTGTGATCACGGTTGCCTCTGTATCCGGCACCATAACCGGTCCTCCTGCCGACAAATTATATCCGGTTGACCCTGTAGGTGTGGAAATGATCAGACCATCTGCACGATAGATATCGGCTAATTCTTCATTAATATATACTTTTATCGTGATGAGCCTGCAATCGCCCCGCTTGCTGACCACTACATCATTGAGTGCATAGCTTGCTTTTCCTTTGCCTTTCTCTGCCTGCGGGCTGCTCTCACGGAGCATGATCCGGTTCTCGATCATATACTGATCCGCAAGCATCATATCCAATGCCCGTTCCAGATTCTGCTGCTCCACCTCCGTCAGAAATCCCATCGTACCCATATTGATCCCGAGGATCGGCAGACGGCTGTGCACCAGATCGATCGCAGCCTGGATCATCGTCCCGTCTCCTCCGAGTACCAGAACGCACTCGGTCTCCTCCGGGATCTTATCTGCATCTGTATAATGCAGGATTCCCTCCGAGATCACCCGGCGGTTCTCCAGTATATGACACTTGCCGCCCTTTTGCTCAATATATTCCTGAATATATAACGCTTTGCGGTTACTGTCCTCTTTATCCCTGTTTGTGATCACACAAAACCGTTTCATCGCTGTTCTCCATTCTCATACAAATCATTCTACAGTTATCTCCGTTCATTCACAGACAACACTGTGCTTTCCCATGGCACCGGCTGCCATCACCCTGTAACAGCATTCACATGCTCCACGGCACCCGCTTCCTTATCAAGCTTTCCATGGGCAGCCGCAACCGTCTCCCTGATGAGCGCCGCGTACTCCTCCTGAAATGCCTCATCGCTGACCGGCTCTTCCGGTGCAGACGCGGTATTATTGATATAAAGGAGATACTCGATATTGCCCTCCGGTCCCTTGATCGGCGAAAAGCTCAGCTCACGTATTGCAAAGCCGATTGAAAGTACATACTGCATGATCTGCTCCAACACCTCTATGTGTACCTTCGGATCACGGACAACGCCCTTTTTGCCGACCTTCTCTCTGCCCGCTTCAAACTGCGGCTTCACAAGGCAGACACCCTGTCCATCCGGTGTCAGCAAAGCCTTAACAGGCTCTAACACCTTCTTCAGCGAGATAAATGCGACATCCACCGAGAAAAATGCGATCGGATCCGCAATGTCCTCCGGTGTTACATAACGAATGTTGGTCTTCTCCATAGAAACAACTCTCTCATCCTGACGAAGCTTCCATGCAAGCTGATTGGTTCCGACATCCACAGCATAAACCTTCACGGCACCGTTCTGAAGCATGCAGTCTGTAAAGCCGCCGGTCGATGATCCCACATCCATGCAGATCTTTTCCTTAAGCGGCACCTGCCAAAGCTCGATCGCCTTCTCCAGCTTATAGCCCCCGCGGCTGACATATTTCATCGGTGTTCCCTTCACCTCGATCAATACGTCCTCCTTAAAGGTAGACCCCGCTTTATCCTCTCTCTGTCCGTTGACAAAGACATTTCCTGTCATAATAATTGCTTTCGCTTTCTCTCTGGACGCTGCCAGATTTCTCTTGACCAAAAGCACATCCAATCGTTCCTTTGCCATATCCTATGCCTTTCTATCCTGCTGCCAGGACAAGATCTTCTTCGTGATCCCTTCCGGATCCAGACCATATTTCTCCTTCAGTTCCCTGACACTGCCATGCTCAATAAACTGATCCGGCAGCGCAATATTCATTACCTTCATCGGCGTTTCTTCATACCATGCGGAAACTGCCTCACCAAAGCCGCCGTTAAAAACGCCCTCCTCCAGAGTAACTACTCTGGAATGCTTCTCCTTTAGCTGTTCTAACACATTCACATCGATTGGCTTAACAAAACGCATATTGATCACGGTCACCTTCTGATCCTGCGCCTTAAGCTTTTCTCTGACCCACATCGCCGTCTCGACCATGCTGCCGACCGCAAGAAGCGCAGTCTCCTGTCCGGAGCAGATCCACTCAGCCTGTCCCATTGCGATTTCCTGCTTATGATCCTGCAGTCCGGTCCACGCCTCTCCCCTCGGATAGCGCACTGCAACCGGTCCGTTCTGCGCAAGTGCAAATAACATCATCTGCTTTAATTCCCAGCCGTTCTTCGGTGCCATCACCGTAAGATTCGGCATACTTCTCAGATACGCGAGATCAAAGATTCCCTGATGTGTCTCTCCGTCACTGCCGACAAGACCTGCCCTGTCAACAGCAAATACAACCGGCATCTTTCCGATGCAGACATCGTGAAGGATCTGATCATAGGCTCTCTGCAGAAATGTCGAATAAATTGCCACAACCGGCTTTAAGCCGCCTGCCGCCATTCCGGCCGCAAACGTGACCGCATGCTCCTCCGCAATCCCGACATCGAAAAACTGCTTCGGATACTTCTCCGCCATCCCCGTCAGACCTGTTCCTGACGGCATTGCTGCGGAAACTGCCACGATATCATTCCTCTCGGCCGCAGTTTCTAACATGGTTTCACTGAAAATATCGGTATACGTCTGAGCCGATTCGACCGTCTTCCGGCTGCTTCCGTCTTTCAGATTAAATGGAGATACCCCATGGAAATACGATGGGTTCTGCTCTGCCGGGCGGTAGCCCTTTCCCTTTCTGGTGCAGACATGAACGATCACTGCTTCCTTCATCTTGGAGGCACTCTCAAACGCTGTTACCATCTGCTGGATATTATGTCCGTCGATCGGTCCGATATAGGTCAGTCCCATATCCTCAAAAAGCATTCCCGGAATCAACACACGCTTCACCAGATCTTTAAAGCCACGGATCCGGCTTGTCAGCTTATCGCCGAGATGCGGAAGCTTTGAAAGTGCATTCTCAACCTCTTCCTTGAGCTCCGTATAGTTGCCGTTTGTACGGATCTTGCCAAGGTAGCTCGACATGCCTCCTACATTTTTAGAAATTGACATCTGGTTATCATTCAAAACGATCACCATATTAGATTTCAGACGTGCGGCGTTATTCATCGCCTCAAACGCCATGCCGCCGGACAGCGCGCCGTCTCCGATCACTGCAAAGATCTTGCGGTCCTCCCCACGAAGATCTCTCGCCTTTGCCATACCCAATGCGACACTGATCGAAGTCGAACTGTGTCCGGTGTCGAAAGCGTCACAGTCACTCTCCGACTGCTTCGGAAATCCACTCATTCCGCCAAACTGCCGCAGATGGTCAAAGCCGTCCTTTCTGCCGGTCAGGATCTTATGTGTGTAAGACTGGTGTCCCACATCCCAGACGATCTTATCCTCCGGAAGATTGCAGCACAGATGAAGTGCCATGGTAAGCTCCACCACACCGAGATTTGATGCAAGATGACCTCCGGTGTGACTGATCTTTTGTACCAGAAAACGTCTGATCTCCTTGGCAAGCGGACGAAGCTCGTCCTTTTCAAGCTCCTTTATATCATTTGGTTTTTCTATCTTGTCCAATATTTCTCCCACAGTGTTCCCTCATTTCTTTGTAATATAACGTATCCTGACAGACCTGTATCAGGAGTTTCTTCGAAGTTCCTGAATTATTTCGTACGGTTGATCAGATATTCGATCAGATCCTTGAGAAACAGATTGCTTCCCGGAAGCTTTTCAAGAAGCTCCACTGCCTGATGGGAATACTGCTCGACCGCCTGATGCGACTGCTCAATTCCGTAGAGTGTCACATACGTTGTCTTTTCGTTTTTCTCATCACTGTGTACCGGCTTTCCGAGTTCTTCTGTCGTGCTGGTGCAGTCAAGGATATCATCCTGGATCTGAAATGCCATTCCGACACTGCGTCCGATCTGTTCCATCTGCTCCAGTGCCGTCTCATCCGCACCGGCTAACGCTGCGCCCACCATAAGTGCACTCTCTAAAAGAGCACCTGTCTTAAGCGTATAAATAAACTCGAGCACTTCCTTATCCAAAGGCTGTCCGGTGCGTTCCACATCAACGACCTGACCGCCAACCATGCCATAAACACCCGCCTTGCGGGCAAAGATCTGCATTGCCTTTGCTGCCGACATCGGGTCACTGATATGGTCAAAGCACTGTGATGCCGTCTCAAATGCATAATTGAGCAAGGCGTCTCCGGCAAGGATTCCCATATCCTCTCCGTATACGACATGCGTCGTCTTTCTTCCTCTTCGATAGTCATCATTGTCCATCGCAGGAAGATCATCATGAACCAGCGAATAGGTATGTACCATCTCGATCGCTGCCATAAACGGCTCGATCACCTTCATATCCTCACCGCCAAAAAGCCGGTAGGCTTCCCTCATCAGGATCGGACGGATTCTCTTGCCACCCGCCATCAGACTGTATTCCATCGCATCAAATATCGTCTTCTGGAGTCCCTCCCTGTCCGGAAGATACCCGGTCAGTATCTTCTCTGCCTCCTGCTGTCTTTCCTTAAATTCTTTTTCAAATTTTTCTTTATTCATGATAAAACCATGCCTTCCCGCAACCCGCCGTTTCCGCAGCCGCTGTATTTGCAAATTCTTCTGTTATTCTTCTCCGTTTTCCAATACGATCAGCTTCTTCTCAACGCGGTCGATCGAATTGCTGCAGTTTTTGATAAGCTTCATGCCTTCCTCGTACTTCTTGAAGGAATCCTCCAGCGTCATATCTCCCTTTTCCAGCTCCGCAATGATCGTCTCAAGCTGTTCAAAGGATTCCTCTAATATGATCTTTTTTGCCATAATACACTACTATTCCTTTCTCAGCCCGCCAACGTTCCGCCGCAGGCCTGCCCTACTCTCTGATCTCGTCCACCGTGACATCTGCCTGTCCATCCGCAAAGGTCAACGTCAGATGCTGTCCCTTCTCAAGACTCTGAACGGAATCAATATGATTACCCGCCTCGTCTGCTGTATAGGTGTATCCGCTCTGCAGCTTCTGAAGAGGCGATAATCCCTTCATCTCCTCCGCATACAGTGCCAGCCTGTGCTTTGCATCGGTGAGCCGTTTCTCCATCAGCCTCTGCAGACGCTCCTGGCTGTCCGCAAGAACAAGACGCTTCTGCCGCAGGATATCCTCCGGACTCACATGCTGCAAAAGCACCATATATTTCTGTAATTCAAGCTTACGCACTTTCAGGATCTGGTGCATCGCCTGCCTCAGATCATTCCGGTACTCCCTGAGACCGATCTCCATCTCCCGCCACGAATATACCGCAAGCTCGGCTGCCGCGGATGGTGTCGGTGCCCGCAGATCCGCGGCATAGTCCGAGATCGTGGTATCCGTCTCATGACCAACTGCGGAAATGATCGGCTTCGTACAGTCTGCGATCACCCTGGCCAGCATTTCATCATTAAAGCACCACAGGTCTTCCACAGAGCCTCCGCCACGTCCTATAATGATCGTATCTACATCGGTCTGTTCAAAATAATGGATGCCTTCGATCACCGTCTGTGCGGCACCCTCTCCCTGTACCTTTGCCGGATAGAGATAAAGCTGCACATAGGGATTGCGGCGGTATGTCACATTACAGATATCCTGTATCACCGCTCCGGTCTCTGCCGTGACAACACCGATCTTTGAGGCGTACCTCGGGATTGGTTTTTTCCTTTGTTCGTCAAAAAGCCCCTCTGCTAAGAGGCGCTTTTTAAGTTTCTCGTATTCTTCATATAATCGGCCTACACCATCCTGAGCAATGCTGCGGGCATAGAGCTGATATCTGCCGTCTCTCTCAAAGACGCTGATCTGTCCGGTCACGATCACACTCTGACCATCCTCCAATGTAAAGTCAAGTCCCTTACGCTGAGAGGAAAACATCACGCAGGAAATTGCCGCTCCGGCATCCTTCAGCGTGAAATAAATATGACCGGAATAATGATACTTGCAGCCGGATATCTCGCCCTTCACCTGAATCCCGGACAATGTATAGTCCTGCTTAAACAAGTTGGCAATATACCGGTTGATCTGAGACACTGTCACTGCCCTGCTCATGTCTACTCCTCCGTGCAGTCTCTGACAACAGAGCCAAGAACTCCGTTGACATATGATGGTGACTTATCCGTTCCGAAACGCTTAGCAAGCTCTACAGCCTCATTGACTGCGACTCCTGCCGGCACATCCTCATCGTACAGGATCTCGTAAATCGCCAGACGAAGTGCTGTGACATCAGCCTTTGCCAGACGCTTTAAAGACCAGCCGTTTGACTTCTCCTCGATCTTCTTGTCAATCTCCTCCTGATGCTCTGCTACCGCATAAAACTTCTGCTTCAGCTCTGCACGCACCTTTTCAAGACCTTCCTCGGACTCTCCCTTTGCTGACTCAGAGTGGCTGCCAAGTCCTTCCAGAAATGTATCAACCTGGCTGTCTAACTCTTCTGCCGGATAAAAATCCAGTACAAACAGCATTTGGAATAAATGTTCTCTGACCTTTTTTCTTGTCATGTTCTCTACCCTTACCTTTATTAGTTTTCTTCGAGCTTAACTCCGGCGATGCGGACATTCACCTCGGAAACAGATAATCCGGTCATATTCTCGATCTGCTGGCCGACTCTCTCCTGAACCTGCTCAGACACCTCCGGGATACTGTAACCATAATTAACGACAACCATCATATCCACACGAACAATGCCGCCCTCCATCAGGATCTTTACTCCCTTGGAAAGATTCTTCATCCCCAGTTTGCCGATCAGTTCGTTTGTGATATTTCCAGCCATGGAATACACGCCATCTATCTCTGTGGCTGCCAGTGCTGCGATCGCTGCAACAACGTCCGATGCGATCCTAACCTCGCCCAGCTCTTTTTTCTTCGTAATATATTCTCTCGAAGTCTGCTCCTTTGACACGACACACTACCTCCTTTGTTCTTTTTATAAAATGTTGCCAATTATTCTAGTTTATTATACCAAATCTCACCATATTTGCAAGCAGACTTCACGATTTCACGATACCGCCGTTTCACATTTTAACTTTATTGCTGTGTTGTGATTTTATTTCACTGCCACCGGAGTGATCACAATATTGTCCGCAGAAATTTTCGTCTTGCGCGTAACAATATCGGTGATCTGCGCCAACTGCTGCTGTGTCAGTTCTCCTGCGTTCACGATCACATCTGCACTCCCCTTCTCAATGCTGACAACAGAATCCGTAAAGCCCTTCGCCTCCAGCATAAGCTCTGCCGCACTTTCTAACTGTGCGTCCTTTGTAAGCTGTGCCACCTGATCGATCGCGCTTTTCTTATCCTTTGATGCGATCTTATCATTATTGATGATCGTCATCAGCGTTTCCTTATTCTTCGCACGGCTCTGCTCTCTGGACAGCTTTGCGGAAGAAAAATAATCTGCGCCCAGCGAATTGGAAACCATGACTGCTTCGCCCGGATTTTCCTCGGACGCGGATTTTAATTCGCCGCTGTCAGCCACCGTATAGTCACCGCCGTCTTCCTCTGCCGAAATATCAAGCGTCGTATCCGCAGAGGTTTTCTTGCTCTCCTTTTTCTGATCGCCGGTCTCCTCCTGTGCCGCCGCATCCGCATTCTCCCGGACAGCATCCGCATTTTCCTGTGGCGCCGCTGTTTCCTTTCCGCTCAGAGACATCACGCTTTTCCATCCGTTCTTGTCAATCTCCTGTCCGGTAAAATTCAAATACCCCGCCACAGCGATCAGCACCGCAAGCGCCGTAATGATCCATTGATTTTTCCGTGCAAACTTCTTCATAACAATCCTCCATTCCTTTCTTTGACGATAGAGAAACACCTGTTAAGGACTACCTCATTTTCATTACTTTAATCTTATGTGATTCTATAGGAAATAATGCCTCTACTGCTGCAATAATTTCAGAATCCATTGCTCCGCTTCCTGCCCCCTGTGCCACAACAAGAACGCCCTCGATCTGCGGGGATGCAATCTGTATGATATAAGGTTCTTTTCCTTCCTCCCCCACTAATACCGGCTCCGTCTTCGTGCTGCTCTCACTCTGCGTCCGGCTGCCACCGGTGCTGTCCGATTCGTTGGTGCTGCTGTTACTGGAATCCTCCTGCTTGAGGGTGCGTTTTTCCTCCGAGGAAGCGATCGTTACCATCACGTCAACATCACCGATCCCCTTGACCTTCGACAATACTTTTTCCAGCTCCCGTTCCTGCTTTCCGGCATATTCCTCCATCGCCGAAACCGCCGTTTCCTGCACGGTGCTCTGTGACCGCTTTTTGTCTGTCCCTTTTTGCGTACTGTCCTTTTTTTCGGACAGGCTTCCTGTTGGCAGCGACAGAAGTAAAAGAAAGACTCCCGCCAGAAAAAGAATGATGAGCTTTGACACATCCGGCTCCTTTTTTCCTCCCTGCTGCTTTTCCTGACGGCGCAGGCTCTCTATTAATTTTCTCCACTTTTTCTCCATACAATCACCTTCTTTCCCGGAAGCTCATATTTTTCACAGATTGTCTGTTTCAGCTTTCTTGTCCCGGAATCCGTCTCCCCGCTCTGACTGCCTCCGTCGATCACAATATCCTCCACATGGATCGATTTTTCGTCACCCTTTGCCGTGGTCTGCACGGCATTTTCCGGAAGGATCATCGTAACCTTTTTCAGCTTCAGCATTCCATCACTGTCCTTTTTCAGGGACACAGAAGCCTGAACATTCTCCTCCCCCTGCTGTCCGGCAATCTGTGTCAGTTGCCGCTCCAGCTCTTTGCGGCACTCGTCAAGCATCACATTTTCCATATTTCCCTGTGCCAGTGCCGTCTCCTGCTTCAACTGATCCAATTCTCCCTGAAACAACTGCTCCTGCAGATATTTTCCGATCATATCCGCGTCCGAAATATTGGACAGTACCGGACTGATGCATAAAACGATCAGTATCATTCCTCCGACAAACCGGAAAATCCCCCGGAAGCTTTCGCTGGACACAAGTCCCTGTAAAATATTGATCATGATCACATATACCAGAATATTCCGGATCATCTGCTGCAGCATTGTTACCGCCTTTCTATGTTATGTGGTGAAGGCACTGATCATCGCGATCGATGAGATAAATAGCAGTGCCCCGACACCAACTGTATATATGTACAGATCCACCGCCCGAACGGCTCCGGAAAGTCCACGGATCAGCCTTTTGTCCGACACCGGCTGCACCACTGCCGCCGCAATCTGAAAAAGAACCCGGCTCACGATCATCTGCAATAACGGCACCGCACAAAGGAAAAACACGGCAATCACACCTGCCACACCCACGGCATTTTTGACGAGCTTACCGGCACACAAAACGGTCTGCAAAACATTCCCCACCGAATTGCCTACACCCGGTATCGAGCTTGACAACCGCACCATCGTCATGTTTTTGACCTCGGCACTCACCGGAATGATCAGCCCCTGTATGACATTCATCCCCATCATCAGGCCAAACACCGCCTTCACGCCGAAGCGGACGCCGTCCCGGATCAGATCTGCCATCTTGGAAAACATGTCCTCCCCCGAAAGCTGGTTGACAACCTGCAGGAAAAAGTAAAGATGGACTGCCGGCAGGGCAAGTCCCGCCAAAAGCCAGTTGACCACCATGATCATCGCAAGCGCGAACTCATAATACGCCCCTGCTGCAACGCCCCCCTGCGTGAAGGACAGACTGATAAAAAAAGCCGGGATCAATACCTTCACAAACGCAAGCAGGTTCTCCATCGTCTGCCCGGCAAGCTGCGCGATCTGCAGAAACGAAGTTGCCAGGATTGAAAAAAATAACAGATATACAATATAAAATGCGGTTCCTGCCACCTCCTTGCCGTGAAGCACCTTGGAGAAGTTTGAAAACACCGCTCCCACCAGCGCCACAGCGATCAGCGAAACAAACATTTTGCGGTCACTGCTAAAGGAGGAAAGCACAATTTTCCGGAACGAATGCAGTAAATCCACCACCGTGTCCGCTTTTCCATTCCGAATCATGCTTTGTACCATGTCCGCAAAGCCGAAGCTTTCTTCTCCCAGAAGCTGATCCATCATCTGCTGTATCTGGTCATACGACAGCTCATTCGCCAGACTGTCATAGAGCCCGGCACCTTCCTTAGTTCCACTCACCTCATCACCTCCCTCACAGGCCGGACGGCACAAACCGGATCAGCACCTCAAAAAGCGCTGCTAACACCGGAATGCTGACCGCCAGAAGCATCAGTTTCCCATAAAATTCGATCTGTCCCGCCACGGCACTGTAACCGGCATCCCGGCACAGATTCGCTCCAAGCTCCGCCATATATGTCACAGCGATCATCTTGAACAGAACCTTCATATATATACTTCCACCGCCAAGATACTTTTGCAGAGACTTAAGATACCGGAGCAGCTCGCCGATCCGTCCCAACGCCAGAAAGCTGATCAGCAGACACGCTGTCAGGATCAGAAGCATGCCGAATTCTGCTTTGTCCTTTTTGAGCGGGATTGCCAAAAACACCGCCATGATGCCGATCATAATAATCTTTTCCATTGTGCCTCTCCATCCTGTCCGGCTACAAGGTAAACAGCTCCTGTATCGACCGGAACAACTCCAATATATAAGGGATCACCCACAAAAGCACCAGGATCAGTCCGGACAGACTGACAAGAAACGCCTGCTCCTCTCTGCCCGCATGCTTGAGCACCTGTCCCAGAACAGAAACAAGAATTCCGACTGCTGCGATCCGAAATATCAAATTTATACTCATCCATCTTCTCCTCTCACTCTACAAGAGTAGTATCGCAGTGAATATCCCTCCTGTGATCCCCACCAGCCGATATACCTTCGCCTGCGACTGATACTCTGTCTCGGCATCCTGTATACTCCTTCCCAGCCTGTCCTGCAGCACATGTAACGTCTGAAGCTGTGTCTGCCGGTCAAGCGTCCCCAGATGCATTCCGATCTCTCTCCAAAGCATGACGTCCTCTCTGTCCAGCATGCCTGCCGTTTTATCTGCCATGATCCCGTTTTCCCACAGCTCCTGCAGGCTCACATCCTCCGCCCGCAAAAGACCTTCATACATATTCCCGAAAAATCCCCGGAAATAGCATGTCTTTCCGGAAAGCTTCTGAAAGATCTCCACCATATCTACCGCCGCATACTCCACTTCCCCATACAGAAGGATCAGCGCCTGCGCAAGCTCCCGCAGGATCTCGATCCTTCTTTTTCGCTTGCCGGCAAGCCAAAGACCAAAACCGCTGCCTCCGGCAAACACCATTGCGCCTCCAGTCATTTTCAGGATCATCCGCAGCAGATTCATGCCTCTCCTCCTTCCTGCACATCCCCACACGGATGTGCCAGATACGTCCCACGCTCATCGAAAATAGCATCTACCCTGCCGATCTGACTGGCAGACAAAAGCACATACCGCTGAAATACCTTCTCCTGTACCAGCCTGCCAAGAATCGGTTTTTTGCGGATCTCCTCCATGCTTTTTCCATGCACGGTTGCTAATATCTTCACACCGCAGTTCATCACATATTCCAGTGCCTCCACATCCTCCTTTGATCCAATCTCATCCACTGCGATCACGTTGGGCGACATGGAACGCACCAGCATCATCATTCCTTCCTTTTTGGGGCAGCAGTCGAGAATGTCCGTACGATAGCCCAGATCATTCTGCGGTGTCCCCTGATAACAGGCTCCGAGCTCCGATCGCTCATCGACCACGCCCACATTCATGCCATGCCTTTTCGCACTGCCGTTCGACAGCTGTCGTATCAAATCACGCAGCAGCGTTGTCTTCCCACAGCGCGGCGGTGATATGATAAGCGTATGATAAATGCTCTCCCCGTTGATCAGATACGGAAGTACTCTGTCCCCGCACCCTAACAGCTGGTGTGCCAGCCGGATATTGATAAATGATATGTAACGCAGATTCTTCACCTGACCCTTTTCCAATACAATTTTCCCCGCCACGCCGACGCGATGACCGCCCTGTATCGTGATAAATCCCTGCTTGAGTTCTTCCTCAAAGGCATACATCGAATAATTGCTGATGCGCTCCATCGTCTCCTTCACATCCTGCCGCTCTGCCATGACCGGTGCCTCCGGATCCGTGGTCAGACAGCCGCTGCGGCCGACAAAATATTCTTTTCCATGATATACCACCATAAGCGGCGCATCTGCCCGGATGCGTATTTCCTGAAGAAGCCGGTAATCAATGTCCAGCTTTTCCATGTAACGGCGCAGATCCTTTGCCAGCACACGAAGCACCTGATCTCTCTGTCCCATATCTCATCCTCCATTCTTTTTCAATATATGTATGGGACAGGCAGATATTCCAAAATGTTTGCAGAATGTTTGCAAAACTTTGATTGCAAATGGTGATAAAATGTAATAAAATAAAACTATGTGAGGTGAAAAAAAACCTCAAGAAGGAACATTGCCGAAAGCAATGTTATTCACGATTTATATACAAGAAAAGAAAGGATGATAACAACAATGGAAAACATGCCAAAAATGAAAATCGGTATTGTTGCAGTGAGCAGGGACTGTTTCCCGGAGTCGCTCTCTGTAACAAGAAGAGAAAACCTTGTAAAAGCATACGCTGCTAAATATGACGCAGAGGACATTTATGAGTGTCCGATCTGTATCGTAGAGAGTGAGATCCACATGGTTCAGGCTCTTGAGGACATCAAGAAAGCCGGCTGTAACGCTCTCTGTGTATACCTTGGTAACTTCGGTCCTGAGATCGCTGAGACACTTCTTGCAAAGCACTTCGATGGTCCTAAGATGTTCGTAGCTGCTGCTGAGGAGACTTCCGCAAACGGCGGACTGATCCAGGGCAGAGGTGATGCATACTGTGGTATGCTCAACGCAAGCTACAATTTAAAGCTTCGTAACGTAAAGGCTTACATCCCTGATTATCCGGTTGGAACTGCAGAGGAATGTGCTGATATGATCCATGAGTTCCTTCCAATCGCAAAGGCTGTATATGCTCTTAACAACCTGAAGATCATCAGCTTTGGTCCACGTCCACTGAACTTCCTTGCATGTAATGCACCGATCAAACAGCTTTACAACCTCGGCGTAGAGATCGAGGAGAACTCTGAGCTTGACCTGTTCGAGGCATTCAACAAGCATGCAGATGATCCACGTATCCCTGATGTTGTTAAGGATATGGAGGAAGAGCTTGGTGCCGGCAACAAGAAGCCGGAGATCTTAAACAAGCTTGCACAGTACGAGATCACTCTTCTTGACTGGATCGAGGAGCACAGAGGATATCGTAAGTTCGTTGCACTGGCAGGAAAGTGCTGGCCGGCATTCCAGACACAGTTCGGATGCGTACCTTGCTACGTTAACAGCCGTCTTACCAAGAGAGGCATTCCTGTATCCTGTGAGGTAGATATCTACGGAGCACTCAGCGAGTTCATCGGTACCGTTGTCAGCGATGATACTGTTACACTGCTTGATATCAACAATACCGTTCCTGCAGACATCTACAACGAGGAGATCAAGGGCAAGTTCGATTATACACAGAAGGATATCTTCATGGGCTTCCACTGTGGAAATACAGCATCTACAAAGCTTTCCTTCTGCGAGATGAAGAACCAGATGATCATGGCTCGTTCTCTTCCGGTAGAGGTAACAAACGGTACTCTCGAGGGAGATATCGTTCCTGGCGATATCACATTCTTCCGTCTGCAGAGCACTGCCGATGCAAAGCTTCGTGCTTACATTGCGAACGGAGAGGTTCTCCCTGTTGCAACACGTTCCTTCGGTGCGATCGGTATTTTCGCGATCAACGAGATGGGTCGTTTCTACCGTCACGTACTGATCGAGAAGAACTTCCCTCATCATGGTGCTGTTGCTTTCGGTCACTTCGGAAAGCAGCTCTATGAGGTATTCAAATACATCGGTGTTGATGTAGAGGAGATCGGCTACAATCAGCCAAAGGGTGTTCTGTACAAGACAGAGAATCCATTCTCATAAGAACAACCGGATTAAACTGACACTTAAGAAGCTGACAGGATCATCTCTGCCGCTTCTATATGCCAGAGCGGCGGCACGATGCCGCCGCTCTTTTCTATGAAACGGATATGAACCATTGGGACATTATTCCTAAGTTCATTTTCATCACTTACAGTAAGAAAGGATATTATCTATGAATTATTTAATTGGTATTGATTTAGGTACTTCCTCTACCAAGACAGTTCTCTTTGATGAGGAAGGTACCGTGATCGCCTCTGCCGGCAAGGATTATCCACTCTACACTCCAAACAACGGATGGGCAGAGCAGAAGCCGGAAGACTGGCGTGACGCTGCACTGGAGACAATCGCAAAGGTTGTCAAAGATTCCGGCGTAGCCGCTGACGACATCAAGGGTCTTGGTATTTCCGGACAGATGCACGGACTTGTTATGCTTGACGAGGCCGGTGAGGTTATCCGTCCTTCCATTATCTGGTGCGATCAGCGTACCGAGAAGGAATGCGAGGAGATCACCGAGAAGGTTGGTGCAAAGCGTCTGATCGAGATCACAGCAAACCCTGCTCTGACCGGCTTCACCGCATCCAAGATTCTCTGGGTTCGCAATCATGAGCCTGAGAATTATGCAAAATGTAAGCACATCCTCCTTCCAAAGGATTATGTCCGCTACATTCTGACCGGCGAGTTCGCAACAGAGGTTTCCGATGCTTCCGGTATGCAGCTTCTTGACGTACCAAAGCGTCAGTGGTCTGATGAGGTTCTCGAAAAGCTCGACATTGACAAGAGCCTTTTGGCAAAGGTATATGAGTCTCCTGAGGTAACAGGTACCATCCTTCCGGAGATCGCAGCAAAGACAGGTCTTTCTACTTCTACAGTTGTAGTCGGCGGTGCTGGCGATAATGCCGCTGCAGCAGTTGGAACAGGCGTTGTTGAGGATGGCAAGGCATTTACCACGATCGGTACCAGCGGCGTTGTATTTGCACATTCCAGCGATATCTCCATCGATCCAAAGGGACGTGTACATACCTTCTGTTGCGCTGTTCCGGGTGCATGGCATGTTATGGGTGTTACTCAGGCAGCCGGATATTCTCTGGCATGGTTCCAGGACAACATCGGAACAGAGTATGCACGCAAGGCAAAGGAGCAGGGCTGTGGCGCATTTGATCTGATCAATGCAGACGTATTAAAGACACCGATCGGTGCAAACCGTCTGATCTATCTCCCATATCTGAATGGCGAGCGTACTCCGCATCTGGATGCAAACTGCCGTGGTGTATTCTTCGGTCTTTCCAGCATGCACACAACTGCTGACATGGCTCGTGCCGTTATGGAGGGTATCAGCTACTCTCTGACCGACTGTAACGATATCATCCGCGAGATGGGTATCAACGTTACCGAGATGATGGCATGTGGCGGTGGCGCCAAGAACGGCGTACAGCGTCAGATGATGGCAGATATGTTCGGCTGTGACGTTAAAACCGTAACCGCTACCGAAGGACCTGCACTTGGTGTTGCAATCCTTGCCGGTGTCGGTGCAGGTATCTATGACAGCGTTGAGGCAGCATGCCGCAAGATGATCCATACGGATCCTGAGAAGGAATGTCATCCGGACGCAGCTGCTACCAAGGAGTACGACAAGTTCCATCAGCTTTACAAGAAGCTGTACGATGATCTGAAGGATGATTATCAGACACTTGCTACTCTGTAATAATAAAGCCTGATAAACCAAAGGGTTCTGTGTGAATGAAGCTTCATTCACGCAGAACCCTTTTTCTTTCCTGTTCATTCACAAAAAACGTTTTATCCTCAACGCTTTGAGCATCCTGCAAGACCGGTATTTTCTGCCGTCTAAAATTTCCCGTATCTTTCCCGGTAATCCTCGTATAAGGTTCGAAGACTCTTGTCGTCATCGCCCTCCTCCTCGAGTATCCCCTCTTCCTCCATTTGATAGAAATATGTAATAATCTCCTCACAGCGCTTAAGTATTTCCGGATTCTGCGTGACCTCCTTCATGCTGTATGCATTGTCCAGAGACAGCATTGGATTTGCATTCTCATGATTGTGAAACAAATAGATCATAATGCATTCGTAACGATTTCTGACGTCCAGAGGACGCATCTGTGCCAACTCCAGAAGCTGATTGATCTCTGCCAGTGTCATTGTCATTCCTATTCCAAAATCAATCAGCATATTCCGTTCCGGTAAAATTCCATGACGCTTTAACTTTGAGTACGCCACCTCAAAGCCCTGTGGCTTCTCAAATCTTCTGGCTAACTGATGAAGACTCTGCGCTTCCTCTCCCTCATACCGTGCACCTCCACGCATTTTAATGTAATTTTCCATATAGTCAATGAGCTTTGAATGTGTTCCCCGGAAAATATCCATATGCTCTGTCATAAATGCATCAAATTCCCACTCATCCGCAATCAAGAGAAGCTTCTCATGCATCACTCCGGTAGTCACCCTGTCACGATACTCCTGATCAAAGCTATGCCCCTGACACATCGCTTCATACCTTTCCCGGTAATGCACTAATGCCGGATACGAATACGCCTCATCCCCGGGATGCTCCTTTCTCTGCCGGATCACATAAATACAGATTGCATCATAGACATCCTTTGCGTACAATGACGCATAGCCACCATAATCCTGCAGAAGCCGATTCAACTGCTCTTCATTCATATCCAGTCCGAAGCCAAGTTTAATAAAATGCTCTCTGCTTCGCGGAAGCACACCGTCCACACACCAGCTCCGGATTGTGTTTTTGCTGAAGCCACAGCGTTTTCCAAACTTTTCATAAGAAAGCTCCAGATCAAACAACTGCTCCTGCATAAATTCCTTCCAGTTTCTCTGCTTTGATTCATAATAATGCAAAAAATCCAGAAGCTCTTCATCCCTGCTACAGCGATTTAATTCCTCCATTAATATTTTCGAAATCTCTGTCATGACATCTTCCATCCTTTATCTCTATCCACACTCCGCTCACTGTTTCTTTTGCCACATGCACCTCTACATCGGTGGCACCACTTTATTTTGTCCGTTTCGGGATCCTCTGATCGTCTTTGTACTATTATTCAACTCTGACTGTCCTGCCGCTGGATTACTGCCCTTACTCACGATCACCGTAATCTTTGTGTTCTTTTTGACACGGCGTCCAGCCTTCACCGACTGCTCCACTACAAGCCCCTCCGGTACGGTTTCATGATACTCCTTCATGACACAGATCCGAAGCTTTGCCTTTTTAAGCAATCGGCGTGCCTCCTGCTCCGCCTCGCCCCGGACGACCGGAACACGACAATATTTTCTTCCCCGGCTGACGTAAATTGTCAGCTTCCCGAGAGATCCAGCCTCCCACTCCGTCCCCGGCGCAATGCTCTGAGACAGAATTTCTCCCTTCTTTACAGTTGAGCTGTATTTTCTTTTCCAGATAATTTCTAGAGAGGAGTCTGCGAGCTGCTGCAGTGCACCAGCCGCTTCCTTTCGTTTCATCCCCTCCACTCGGATCATCCGGTATGTTTTGGACTTAGATTTGATCGTTTCTACCGGCTTCTCCTTCCGGATATCCTCCAACTTTCCCGCGACTGATGTTTTCGATGATCTCATATATATTCCAGCCAGAACGATACCAACCATACAAAGTCCTGCCAAAAATATCCCTGCCATCCATTTCCATCGATGTGCCTTTTCTTCTACAGCTTCTTCAGTTGTCCCATTTTGTGGACACTCATATAAATCGCGGTATAATTCCTCCATGGATGCCGTCCTTTTCTGAATCTTCAATACCATCCCATGGCTGACTGCCCTCTCCAGCTCCGGTGTCACATCTTCATTCCATACAGACAACGGCGTCAGCGAATCCTCCCCGGTCTCTAACAAACTGCACACTCTTCCCTGTGACGACTGTGCTGCTTTTCCGGCGATCAGGTAATAGAGAGTTGCACATACCGCATACACATCTGTCCATGGTCCCTGCTGCTTAAGCGCCTTGCTGCGTTCCCCCTCCCCCGGCTTGCGGTATCTTTGCTCCGGCGGCGAAAATTCCGTCTTCATAATCGTGGTAAACTGCGTACTATCCTGACTTCTCGCCGCTCCAAAGTCCAGAAGCTTCACCTCAAGATCATTGCATAGCATAATATTATCCGGGCTGATATCTCTATGCAACAGTCCCATTTTATGGACTTCCTGCATAGACCGTATCACCGGCTTCATTAGCTCCAGTGCCTCCTTGGGATCAAGCTGTTGATTCCGATGTTCATCTCTGTACTGCTTCAACGTCACACCCTCCAGCAGTTCCATGATCAGATAGGATGTATCATTCTCATTTTCAATGATATTTTCGATATGTACAATTCCCGGGCAGGAAGAAAGAGAATACAGAATTCTGGCTTCTTTTACAAAATTATCCCGCTCCCTGCTTACCAGATCACTCTGCTTTCGAACCGATACGCTGTAAGACTTGGTCGTGTCCCGCTCTACAAACTCCGACGGATAATATTCTTTGACTGCTACCTTGTGCTCAAGGGCATTATCCCATCCTATGTAGGTAATTCCAAATCCGCCCTGACTAAGCTTTCTGCCAATCAGATATCTTCCGTTTAACAGAGTCGTTCCCGGCGGCAGACATTGTCCGCCCGCAATATATTTCTTCTCCTCAAATCCACACCAAGGACAAATCTCCTGATGTTTCTCTTCTTCAAGAATCCTCATACAATTATAACAACGCTTCTGTCCGTTCATGCTGCCTCCATCTGACCTGTTTTTGTTCAGGCATTTTTCTTTCCGGAGGAATACGAAACTGTTTTGGACCATGAACTCTTCTGCCACTTTCCTTTTACCTTCATACTCGTCCGTATCCGCATCCGAAACTGTGCGGTACCACCTGAATTTCTTTTCATTATAATCTTTTTACGAATATTCCCCTGGTATCGTTTACGACTAAACCATTTTCCACCATGAAAGCCTTTCAACTTCAGTTGAAATTCATATCTGGTTCCCTCTGCCTTCTTAAGAGAAATCACATAATTTGTACCCTTTTCCGTCAATGCCATCTCCGGCTTCATCAGCTTGCGGGCAACAACGGCTCTGACCGGAGCAGACAGCGGATTCGGCTGTTCCAGCGAATCATTTCCCGCCTTAACCTTATAAAAATAAACATTTCCCTTTTTGACCTGACGGTCCACATAATTAGTAGCAGATGTGCTTTTTATCAGAACATAACCTGTCCTTTTCTGCGTAGAACGATAAATCAGATACTCCCCCTCTTCCGCTTTCTTCCAGGTAATCCGAAGTGCGGAAATATATGCTTTCTTTCCCATAACTTTGCAGTCGGAAACTTTAACACCGCTGACTGCCACTGTCTTTATTCCGGCAACCGCTGTCCCCTGTGGTAATGCCGTCTCCTGTACCGGTGTGCTTGTCTGCGGTACACTCGTCGGCACTGCTGCCGATGCAGTTGGCTCCGGTGATGGCGTCTGCATCCGATCCGGTCCCCAGTAAAACGGAAAATAACTGCTTCCCATATCCTTTGGTGTCACCCAGTCATATCCATTTTCTTCTGCCCATTTTGCTGCATAGCTGCCCGGCTCTGCCACGATCAGTGTTCCCGGCTTAAACGCCCCCGGTCCGATATAGATTACATCCACGCTGATCCGTATAATGCACTCTGCCTCCTCTGAGCCAAATGCACCGGAGGAAATCCGTGTCACACCATACAGATACAGATTCCATATGTTCTCCTCCCGGATCTGCTCCGGCAGCTTGTCCTCATTCACTGCCGCCAGCGTATCACTGACACTGATGCAGCCCTGACTTTCGCTGCTGTTTGTCACCCATTCACAGTTACTGTCAAAAGCATAGTCTCCTATCTGTGTCAGATTTTCCGAATACTGCAGTGTTTTCAGGGAAGAGCACTCCGAAAATGCATAGTCCGGCACGCCTGTAATCTTCTCCCCCAAAATAATATTTTCCACACCGCAGACCGTCGATTTCTTTCCCTTTCCCTCCGGCATAAACGCATTCGAATGAATTGTCAGCGTCTTGAGCGAATCACATTTTTCAAAAAGATTACCAAGCATGTCCGCCGTCAGCGACCGACTTGGCTCCATCTCTTCCGGGATTGTCAGTTGCTGCAATGCACTGCAGCCATAAAATACACTTTTATTTTCTGAATCCTCATCTGGAATTTCCACACAGATCTCACGATCCGGAAATGCGATGGACTCCAGAGAAGTACAGTTATAAAATGCCTGCTCATCCACATTATGAAGCAGACTTCCCTCTGCGAAGGAAATGGAGGTAATATTCCTGCAGTGTGCAAAAGCATTTTCCTCTATTCTTCTCACCTTCTGAGGAATCACTACCTCTCCTGCCATATCCGTACTGCAATCTACCAGAACCGTATCATTAATGATCAATAACCCACTGTCCCATTTATCGGTCAGATCAGCAAGCCATTTCGTTCCATCAAATGCCCTTTTACCAATCTCTGTATCCGTATCCGCAAATTCCACCTGTACCAATAAATCGCAGCCCTCAAACGCTTCATCTCCGATCTGTGTTACGCCGTCCGGCATCACAACGGACGTCAGTGTTGTATTATCCTGAAACGCACAGTCCGTGATCCTGTTTACACTCTCCGGGATTGTCAGATTTCCAAAGGAATAGTCATCCTGCGTATCAACAATCGCATGATCCAGTATCGCCAGACCATTCTCATATTTCTGTGTCACCCATGGCGTATTCCGAAAAGAATGACTGCCGCTTTTCTGATAACATTCCTCCAAAGCTTCCAGCGTCACCAGATTGGTACAGTCTGCAAATGCCTCATCCCCGATATTCACCGGCGAAAGAAAATGAACCTTCGTCAGTGCACTTTTCTGAAATGCATACGGATCAATTGTCATCACTCCCGCAGACTGTAGAGTAAGCTCTGTAATGGCTGTCTCATAAAATGCAAATTCCCCAATCTTCTCTGATATCAATGTTCCCACAAGTCCATCCTGCGCGTCTGCAAGTGTCCCTAATCCGGTACAGCCACAGAATGCATATTTGCCTATTTTCTTCGTCACACGATCAAGTCCTGTCACCGTTGTCAGCGATGTACAGTCCATAAATGCAAATTCCCCAACCTCTTGCAAATCCGAACTGACAAGCTCGACTGATTCCAGAGATGCACAATCCTGAAACATCATATCGGGAAGCTTTGTAATCGAGGCACAAAGTTTCATATTCTTTATCCCTGTTCCAAAAAAGACGCCCTCTCCATAATGTACTACATTTGCAGAATCAGTTACCTTAACAAGGTTATTGCAATTAACAAATGCATACGCACCGACGCTCTTTACACTGCCGTTCATATCTATTTCCGTCAATGAGGAACACATTGCAAATGCATTTGCCCCAATGTATTCGGCATTTTTAAGATCAATGCTGTCCAGACTGATGCATCCCGAAAACGCCGAAGTGCCCAGACGTTTTACTGCATTCCCCAGCGTCACCCGCTGAAGATCCCTGCAGTTTTGAAACACCGCTTCTCCAATTCTTGTCACGCTGTCCGGAATCACAACACTCTGCAGTCCTGCAGAAGACTGCCAGAAATCATCCTCTCCATAAGTATCCAGTGCCATTACCGTCATTCCGTCCACTGTCTGCGGAATGTTCACTGTATTCTCGACCTTTTCTCCCAGATACTTTGTCAGTACCAGCTTATCTTCCGTCAATTTGCGGTATTTCCATTGTCCGTCACTGCTCTGCAGCATCGTAACTGCTGCCTTTGCCGTTGGAATGCCGTTTACTCTTCCCGCACCTCCGGCACCACCCAGACTTCCGATCACCAGCGCTACAGTAAGCGCCCATATCCAAAATTTATTCCTGTAATGCTTTCGTATTTTCATCACTTTCTCCATTCCTGTATAATCTGTTATGTCTATGATAATATCTTTCCCGTTCTCTGTCAAAATGAAAGTATCCCCCTTTTCTTCCCCCCCGTTTCATCATCGGTCAGTTCGTTTAAAACACGTCTGATCCGACTGGTATAATGTAGAAAACAAAGAAAATAACTGCCTGAATGGCGAAATGGAGGAAATTATGAAAAAGAGACATTTATTTTCCAGAAAAACATGGTTATCCGTGTTCACTGCTATCACTTTCATGATCACAGAGGCATTTCTTTGCCAGCCATCTGTACCAAAAGATGTACAGGCCCAGGAATTCACAACTGCAGAAACCCTTCCGGTAAACACCCCTGTCACTGACATTACCGGGGACAATATCAAATATTACACCTTCCAGTCCACGGAGGACGGCTACTTTACAATCAATATCAAACACAAAGATATTACACAAACCGGTCGCTGGTGTATGGTTCTGCGAAACAAGGACAGAAGCTATGTCTACGAAACCATGTATGGAGATTCTATCACCTCACATAAATGGCCCTGTGTCAAAGGCAAAACCTATTATATTGATCTAAGCGACAGCTATGGTTCCAGCAAACAAGCCTATGAGCTTGTCGTCACCCAGACTGCCGATCCCAACTGGGAACGGGAAGAAAATGATAATCAGGAGACTGCCACACCGTTAGCCTGTGACAGTCCGATGAATGGTATGGTAGAAAACGAAGGCAGCGACTGGTTCAAGCTGGAAACTCCGGCTGCCGCCGGCTATGTTACCTTTTCACTGGTTCATCCGGACATTGCCGAGAAAGGCGGATGGACAATGACCATTCAGGACGCATCCGGCAAAGTATACGGCAAATACAATGGTTCTTCGATCAATACGATCAAATACGGCTTTGCCCCTGGAACTATACTTTATATCAAGCTTACGGCAAACTATGGCGATGACCGTCAGCTTTACACCTTAACAGCATCATTTACACCATCAGTCACCTTCGAAAGCGAGCCAAATGACAGTGCTGCCAATGCCGACAGCATTGCTTATAACACCGATTACTGTGGCGTCATCAACTCCTCCGCAGATGATGTGGATTATTATAGCTTTACCAATCCTGCCGCCGGCAAAGTGACGATCCATTTCGGACCGGTTGACATATCAAATACCGGAAAATGGAATCTGACACTCGTGGATGCAAGCGGCAACGAAACATCTCTTCTTCAGACAGAAACCACACAGGATGTCACCTCGCTTCTCAAAAAGGGAACCTATTATCTAAAGATCACGGATAGCTGGGGAGCTTCTAATAAAGACTATACCTTCCGTCTGAGCCGCAAAAACTATAATATTTCCGGCAAAACAAAGATACAAAAAGCAAAGCTTTCCAGAAAACACATTATCAAATACATTAAATTAGGAAAACGCGCCAAAAATGCAGAAAAGTATCTGGTTAAGATTTCCCGCAAAAAAAATATGTCCGATGCATCTTCTGCGGAATTTAATGCTGTCAAAAAACTGGATATTGATTATTATGGTTATTACAAGACCACCTATTATATTCAGGTAAGACCATATGTTACCGATGCCTTTGGCAACCGCTGGTACGGCAAAAAGTCTAATATTGTAAAAATTAAAACGAAACGTCTGTAATCAGAGAAAGATCCGTTAATTCTTTTCCTCTATACAGTCATTGTATCACAAATTTGCAACGCAAGGGAGCTTGTTGGCTTGCGCAGAATTTGTGAACGACAAAATCTTAAAGCGCAGTGCGCGACAGCTGCAAAGCAGCTGGATTTTGGAGTTATTATATCATCAAAAATTTACCAAAAGATACTAAAAAGCTTCGGTCTTTCATCTCTGAGAATGTCCGAAGCTTTTTACTTTTAAGATATGCTTTCACGGCAGCTTTTTACCGTATTGGAATTTATGCTTGTCACTGCTTTCTTCAACGATTATAATAGTAGATAGTGCTATATCATATAGTTACGCATTCAAAAGCAGCAAAGCTTTAAAGCGCAATCTGCGCCAGCCGTTAGAACAAAATAACGTTCGAACCCAACATCTTATAATTACTTAAAGGAATGATTTATCATGAACGAATCCGATAACATGTTTGAAGAAGAATATCTCACCTGTGAACGGAGGCACATCTTTTTCGTATTGATGGGAGTCGCCGGCTTCTTTGGTGCATTCACCTACTCTATCCGCGGGGGCATTTTCTGTAATGCACAGACCGCCAATTTCGTTTTATTTGCAATGGCACTCGGCAACGCCCAGTGGAAACACGCCCTCTACTTTCTGATCCCAATGAGTGCCTATTTCCTTGGTGCCGTGATCTCCGAGGCGCTGCCCGGCAGCATCAAAAAGCTGCAGTTTATTCGCTGGGATACGCTGTTTATCATGATTGAAATGATCGTTGTCGTCTTTCTCGGGCTTCTGCCGGAGAGTGCACCGGTTCAGATCTCACAGGTTGCGATCAACTTCATCTGCTCGATGCAGTATAACACCTTCCGGCAGGCAAGGAGTGTTCCGATGGCAACGACCTTTTGTACCAATCACTGGCGTCAGGTTGCGATCGCACTGACGAAAGCTATCCGTCACCGGGATACTGCCTATCTGCCCCGCATGTCCCAGCATCTTTGTATGCTGCTTGTGTTCGTGGTCGGCGGTGTGATATCCACGATTCTTTGTAATCTTTTCCTTGGCAAAGCGATCTTTGCCGCACTGATTCCTCTGATGATCGTGTTTATCGATCTTTTATATGCGGATCTGAAACGCGAAAAGGGTGCTCTGGAACGGATTCCGCATGGGCATTGAGAAGGTGCGTGTGGCGAATATTAACCCGATTTGTGTCAATAATATGATTGCATGATTTTTTGAAAACAATCCATACTATTTACAGTACCCCGAAAATTATTTACTAAGACTTCATTTCGGAAGGAGCAATAGTATGAGCCACGATAAAAACGGTACGACCGGTCTAAACCATATGAACAAACGTCAGCTTGCCGAAGGTCTTGAGTTTCTCGATGATCTGACGGAGGATGAGCGCAAGCGTTTTGAAGCACTTCCCGACGAGGATAAGCATCGGTGTATCGCCCAGAATCTGATCAGTCACCAGGATGACAAGCTCTGGGACAGGGATATCGGCATCAGCCAGCTGGAGGGACGCATCGTCACAAAATCTTTTCAGGGATAGATGATTGACGTTTCTGCCAATTGACCTTTTCTAATATCTCTCTGCAGATCCGCCAATTCATATATTTTTACCTGTCGGGAAATTAATTATCTGACCGATGAAACGATCAAAACAAATCGAGAGCAGCCCACGTTTACAGGCTGCTCCCTGTTTGTTTATCCATGAAATTTTATTGATTGATCCATTAGTCGGCAAAGAGCTGTGTAGAAAGATATCTGTCTCCTGAATCAGGGAGAAGTGCTACAATCACCTTGCCCTTGTTCTCCGGACGGGCTGCAAGAATAGTTGCTGCCTTTAATGCTGCTCCGGAAGAAATACCAACGAGAATACCCTCGCTCTGGGCAAACTTCTTGCCCTCGACAAATGCATCATCGTTCGCGATCGGGAGAATCTCATCATATACATCTGTGTTCAGTACCTTTGGCACGAAGCCTGCGCCAATACCCTGAATCTTATGTGCTCCCGGTGCTCCACCGGAAAGAACCGGGCTGGTCTCCGGCTCAACAGCTACGATCTTGACATTTGGATTCTGCTCCTTTAAGTACTCGCCGATACCTGTGATTGTTCCGCCTGTACCAACACCTGCTATGAAAATATCTACTTTGCCATCGGTCTGATCCCAGATCTCAGGACCGGTTGTTGCCTTATGTGCTGCCGGGTTAGCCGGATTGTCAAACTGACCAAGGATAACAGAGCCCGGTGTGTTTGCCTGAAGCTCCTCTGCCTTTGCGATAGCTCCCTTCATTCCCTTTGCACCTTCTGTCAGAACAAGCTCTGCTCCATATGCTTTTAATAATGTACGACGCTCGATGCTCATGGTATCCGGAAGAGTAAGCACTGCATGATATCCCTTTGCTGTAGCAACAGCGGCAAGACCAATTCCTGTATTACCGGATGTTGGCTCGATAATTGTTGCACCCGGCTTTAAGATACCCTTCTTTTCTGCATCCTCGATCATTGCAAGACTGATACGATCCTTAACAGATCCTGTCAGATTCAGATACTCTAACTTTGTCAGGATCGTTGCATCTGTAACTCCTGCTGCTTCACTGTATTTGCTTGCCTTTAAGATTGGGGTTCCTCCGATCAGTTCTACTGCACTCTCTTTAATCTTTGCCATAATAATGTCCTCCTTCATTCTCTAAACATTCTGCTTCTCTGACCCTCCCTCTTCAGAAACAATCCTGTCTGAAATCTTGGATAATCAGTTGTTTTCTTTAATTATACTATTCATACTGTGTTTGTATGAATTGATTTTATAATGGTATTATATTCCTTCAATTCCTATCTGTCAATAGGAATTTATAAAATCTCTGAAAAAATCTGTCGTTATGCTCAATTCGAAAACAAATCAGGACTGGCATACTCTCTGTTTTACAGCCAGTATGCCAGTCCTGATATTAATTCTCTTCATTTTAGAATCGGCTGATTTCCTCCGATTCATCATCACTTTTACGGATCTCACGGATGACAACATCGTATTTTACTCCATTTTCCAGCTCTATTGTAACCGTGTCGCCCACACGATGCTTCAACAGACATTTCCCCATGGGTGATTCAATGCTGATCATATTATTCATTACATCTGCACGGATCGTTGTGACAATCTTATACTCTTCTTCGCAGTCATCCTCCGGGACATAAACGACAACGGTATCATTGAGTCCAAGCTCCTCCTCACCGGCATCGTCCTCCACGATCTGAGCCGTCTTGATCATCCGCTCCAGATAGCGGATCCGGCTCTCGTTACGATTTTTCACTTTCTTGGCTGCTTTATATTCAAAGTTCTCGCTGAGATCTCCCTGCGCTCTCGCCTCCTTGACGTCTTCCAGGGCTTCCTTACGCACGACAAGCTTGCGATGCTCCAACTCCTTCTCCATCTTTTCAACATCCTGTCTGGTTAATCGATCATACATTGTTTCATCCTCCCTTTTATTGCAAAAAAGATCTTCTATGCAAAACAAACAGATATTTATATGTTTTTTGTTTATTTTTGACAATGATATTTTATCACATGCTGTATATAATATATATAAGAAATCTGAATTGATTTCTTCATCACACAATGAGTCCTGTGACTGTTCTGACAGGACATTAATCAAAAAATGACAGAGCGATGAGAGGTGTGACGGTTCTGACACCTCGGTAAACAAAAAGTGACCGAGTGATGATATCTATATGGGAGAGTTGTTACTCTCCCATTTTTACAAAGTAAATACATCAATGAATATATTGCTTATATAAAAAACACAAATTCCACCAAAGATCAAAAAAAGTTAAAACGAAAATACATATATTCCACATTACAATATTTTCATAAAGAATTAAAAATTTAGAACAAAAGAGCGAAACCAGCGTTTCATCCTTGCTTCCCACCACATTACGAGCATTTTCCTATACCAGAACAAAACAGAAGGCTACCCATCAGTGGATCAGCCTCCTGCACGATTATTCCATAAATTTAATTAGCGATAGATGATCTCGCTTCTCTTTGGTCCGTTTGATACCATTGTGATCGGCACACCGATCTCCTTCTCGATGAACTCGATATAACGACGGCAGTTCTCCGGAAGTTTGTCATACTCGGTAATACCTCTGATGTCGCAGTTCCAGCCCGGCAGTGTCTCATAAACAGGCTTTGCCTTAGCAAGCTTTGCGGTTACAGGGAAGTCCTTTACAACCTCTCCATCGATCTCATAACCAACGCAGACCGGAATCTCCTTGAGATATCCGAGACAGTCAAGAACAGTCAGTGCTACTTCTGTTGCACCCTGGATCTGGCAGCCGTAACGGGATGCTACTGCATCGAACCAGCCCATACGACGTGGACGTCCTGTTGTTGCACCGTACTCTCCACCGTCTCCGCCACGCTTACGAAGCTCCTCAGCCTCTACCTCATCGTGAATCTCACTGACGAACTCGCCGGCACCAACGGCACTGGAATAGGCCTTTACAACAGTAACGATTCTCTTGATCTCATATGGAGGAATACCTGCGCCGATTGCGCCGTATGCAGCCAATGTAGAGGAAGAAGTAACCATTGGGTAAATACCGTGATCCGGATCCTTCAGGGAACCAAGCTGTCCCTCTAACAGAATACCCTTGCCTTCCTTGATCGCCTGACGAAGAAAAGCAGATACGTCGCAGACATAAGGAGCGACCATATCACGATACTCGTGAAGTGTATTTAAAAGCTCATCCGGATCAAGCTCCGGCTTATTGTAAAGATATTTCAGTGTAACGTTCTTCTGCTCGCAGATGCGTGCGATCTTGTCCTTTAACACATCATCATCGAACAACTCGGATACCTGAATACCGATCTTAGCGTACTTATCAGAATAGAACGGAGCGATTCCGGACTTTGTGGATCCGAAGGATTTCTTTCCGAGACGCTCTTCCTCATACTGATCGAACAGGATGTGATACGGCATCAGGATCTGTGCTCTGTCAGATACCAGAATCTTTGGCTTTGGCACGCCCTGCTCTACTAAGGAATTGATCTCCTTAAACAGATATGGAATGTTCAGTGCAACACCGTTGCCGATAACACTTGTGGTGTGATTGTAAAATACACCGGATGGCAGAAGATGCAGTGCAAACTTACCATAATCATTGATGATGGTGTGACCTGCATTGCTTCCTCCCTGAAAACGTACGATGATATCGGACTTCTCACCTAACATATCGGTGATCTTTCCTTTTCCCTCATCGCCCCAGTTTGCTCCAACGATTGCTGTAACCATAAATAGCCCCCATTTCTGTACTGCCCTGACCTGGTTCCCATGCCTGGCAGCACAACGACACGGGAATGGAAAATACTTCTTACTTCGGTTCACTCATAGAAGCATACTTCCGGTAATTGATTCCTACACGTTTATCTCGGACTTCATTCCAAGGATTTCCTGATTCTCATCCAGAATTGGCTGAACAATCTCCTGAATAAACTCCTCTACCTGTGAAGCAGAACGTCCTGTATATCTGGATGGCTCCATCAATGCCTGCAGCTCCGGCAGTGTCATCGGGAACTCATCGTCTGCAGCGATCAGCTCCAGCAGATTGTTTTCTTTTCCTTCCTGCTTAACATTCTTGCCTGCTTCCATAGAGAGCTGACGGATCTTCTCATGAAGCTCCTGTCTGTCTCCACCTGCTTTGACGGCATCCATCATGATATTCTCGGTTGCCATGAACGGCAGCTCGGCCATCAGACGTTTCTCGATCACTTTATCATATACGACAAGACCATCCACAACATTTAATACCAGATCAAGGATACCATCTGTTGCCAGGAATCCCTCCGGTACGCTGATACGCTTGTTGGCAGAATCATCCAGAGTACGCTCAAACCACTGACATGCAGAGGTGAACATTGTGTTGGTGACATCAGCCATCACATAACGGGAAAGAGATGCAATACGCTCGCTGCGCATTGGATTTCTCTTGTATGCCATTGCGGAGGAACCGATCTGATTCTTCTCGAACGGCTCTTCAATCTCCTTCAGATGCTGAAGAAGACGGATATCATTGGAGAACTTGTGTGCACTTGCTGCAATGCCTGCAAGTACATTTACAACTCTTGTATCAAGCTTTCTGGAGTAGGTCTGTCCGGATACCGGGAAGCACTCCTTAAAGCCCATCTTCTTGGCAATGATCTTGTCGAGCTTCTTAACCTTCTCCTCATCGCCGTCAAACAGCTCCATAAAGCTTGCCTGTGTTCCTGTTGTTCCCTTGGAACCAAGAAGCTTCATATGATCAATGACATGATCCAGGTCTTCCAGATCCATCAGAAATTCCTGCAGCCACAGAGTTGCTCTCTTACCTACAGTTGTAGGCTGAGCCGGCTGAAAATGAGTAAACGCAAGTGTCGGCTGTGATTTGTACTTCATCGCAAAACGGGACAGCTCATCAATCACGTTGATCAGCTTGTTGCGGATCAGATGAAGTGCCTCTGTCATAATGATGACATCGGTATTATCTCCGACATAACAGGAGGTAGCTCCCAGATGAATGATTCCCTTTGCCTTCGGACACTGAACACCGTAAGCATATACATGTGACATAACATCATGACGAACCTGCTTCTCTCTCTCTCTGGCAACATCATAATTGATATTATCTGCCTGAGACTTCAGTTCCTCGATCTGCTCCTTTGTCACAGCAGGATTGCCGTTTTCATCCAGAAGTCCAAGTTCATTCTCTGCCTCGGCAAGCGCGATCCATAAACGTCTCCAGGTTTTGAATTTCTTGTCCGGAGAGAATATGTACTGCATCTCTCTGCTGGCGTATCTCTCGGACAGTGGACTTGTGTATCTGTCGTTACTCATATCTAACCTCATTTCTGTGCTGTTTCGCACACCTTTGTTTTATATGTTCAGTACAAATTGATCCGGCACAGAACCGCTTCAACCTATACCCACAACACCTGCATTATTTGTCGTAATCTCCACGGATATCTTCCTTCGGAGGATCTAACGGATAATCTCCGGAGAAGCAGGCATTACAATAGCCCTGATCTCCATCGATCAGTTCACTGAGCCTGTTAAGATCAAGATATCCCAGAGAATCTGCACCGATCATCTCTGCGATCTGCTCTACCGTATGGCTGAATGCCGGCAGCTGATCACTGGACGGTACATCTGTTCCAAAATAACATGGATATTTGAATGGTGGAGAACTGATGCGCACATGCACTTCCTTCGCCCCCGCATCCTTGAGCATCTTCACGATACGCGCACTTGTCGTTCCACGGACGATGGAATCATCGACCATGACAACACGCTTGCCACGAACGATTTCGCGGAGAACATTCAGCTTAACCATAACGCTCGACTCTCTCGCCGACTGCTTAGGCTTAATGAAGGTTCTTCCCACATAACTGTTCTTGACAAAAGCCGTTCCGTACGGAATGCCGGATTCCAGAGCAAAGCCCATCGCTGCTGCATTACCGGACTCCGGTACACCCACAACGATATCGGCGTCGACAGGATGTGTCTGTGCCAGGATCCTTCCGGCTGTAATCCGGGAACTGTGAACGTTGATGCCATCAATGTAACTGTCCGGTCTCGCAAAATAAATGTACTCGAAAATACATTTTGCATGACTGCCTGTCATCAGAGACTTGTCCGAAGAAATTCCCTCCGGCGTGATCGTCACGATCTCCCCCGGCTCCACATCACGGATAAACTCTGCGCCAACCGTATCAAGTGCACATGATTCACTGGACAGGATATATGCCCCGTCTCTCTTGCCGATACAAAGCGGACGGAATCCAAACGGATCTCTTGCTCCGATCAGCTTACGCGGACTTGCCACTACAAGAGAATAAGCTCCCTTGATCTTTTTCATGGCTTCCTTGACCGCTTCCTCTACCTTGCCGACCTTCAGACGTTCTCTCGCGATCAGATATGCGATCACCTCTGAATCAATCGTAGTCTGGAAGATCGCACCACTCAGCTCCAGCTCGCGGCGAAGCTCCAGTGCATTGACCAGATTGCCGTTATGTGCCAGTGAAAGGGTTCCCTTGATATAGTTCAGAACCAGCGGCTGTGTATTCTCGGCAATACTTGCTCCTGCTGTCGAATAACGCACATGACCAACTCCGATATCACCTTTCATCTTGTCAAGATTCTCAGCGTTGAATACCTCATTGACAAGTCCCATTCCCTTGACGGAGGATGAATTCCTCTGAGGACCGTCTGTACGGCTCACTGCAATACCACAGCTCTCCTGTCCTCTGTGCTGGAGGGAAAACAGTCCATAATAGATGGTAGACGCAACGTCCCTGCCTTCCATATCGTACATTCCGAATACTCCGCACTCTTCCCCGAGCTTCGGTTCTTCCGCCTGTGCAAGCAGGCAGCCGGAACAATGGCATTTCTCACATGATGTCTGTTTGTTACATTTGGTATGCTCACTCATTTTTGTCTCCATTCCTATGCAATTGTCCTAAACACCCTAATAACACAAGATATATTATATCAATTCCACGGAAAATCTCAAGACTTGTTTGTAACTTTTTGTGATTTACTCTGCTTCCTTCTTCTGTGCGGTATCCTCGAGAGTCATAATTCCCTTCTGAAACTTTAATTTCAGAATACGCTGAACCGTATCATTTAACCGTTTCTCCGTGATCTTTCCTGACTGCACACGTTTTAAAACAGCATCGAACGCCCCCGGCAGATCCTCCGGCATCAGAATAATGTCTGCCCCTGCTTCGAAGGACTTGACTGCGGCATCTCCGGCAGAATATTTGTCCGTGATCGATGCCATATCAAATGCATCGGTAATGATCAGTCCGCTGTAATTTAACTCCTCACGCAGGATCGTTGTCATGATCAGATTTGACAGGCTTGCCGGTTCGCTCGTCTCGGTAACGCGACTCACCGAAATATGGGAGATCATCACAAAATCCGCTCCTGCATCCATTCCGTTTACAAACGGAACAAAATCAATCTGTCGCAGTTTTGATATGCTGCTGTCAATGTCGACACTTCCCTGATGGGTATCTCCGCTGGAGGAGCCCTGTCCCGGAAAATGCTTGAGCGTGGAGCAGATATTCTGGCTCTCAAGCCCCTTTACATAGGCACTGACATATTCTGCCACCTTTTTCGGATCATCACCAAAGGAGCGCGTTCCGATCTCACTGTTCATCTCGGTCGTCTTAACGTCTGCTACAGGAGCAAAATCGACATTAAAGCCAAGCTCTCCGATCTGGCTGCCGATCGTCTCAGCCATATAATATACATAATCGGCATCCTCTGTCTTACCGATCTCTTCCATACTCGGAAATGTATCCGTTTTCATTTTCGGGTTATTTCCGATCCGTGCCACATCGCCGCCTTCCTCATCCACACACACAAACAGCGGTGTTGAGGAATTCTTCTGCAGCTTGCGGATCAGCTTTTTGGTCTGCTTCCGGTTCCAGATATTTCTGGAAAACAATGTAACTCCACCGACCGGATACTGCTCCAGTGTTTCTTTCATTGCTTTTGTAAGCTTTTTATGTTCGTAATACTGTCCCTTCGTCTGGTCTAAAAGTTCCAGATTGACATTGAAAAGCTGTCCGACCTTCTCCTCGTCACTCATCAGGTTCAGATATTCCAGAGAGGCATAGGTTGCATCTTCGTCACTCATTCCGATCACTTCCGGCTCCTGCGTGCATTCTACATCTGTAGATTTCGGCGGCGTATATACGTCACGGCTTTTATCTTTGCCAAACGGCAGACCGGAGCATCCTGTCAGAAGCAGACAAATACTAAGACCCGCTGCACATAATTTCTTTCCATATCTCATTTTCCGGTGCCATACGTCTTTTCTTTTGTGTTGATCTCTCATTGTGATCTTCCATGCCTTTCTTTTATTTTATGATATTGGAATCAAAGGTATTTTGCCCTTTGCATCATTTTTGATTATTTCGGAAACTGTCCAAGCCGCCCTGCATAGGTTAAAAATGTAAATATATCCTGTCACTGATAATGACAGAACGGAGGTTTTCATGAGTGATTTAGCAGCAACCGATTGCGGATGTGGATGCAGCAACGGAGGAAATGATAGTGGATGTAGTTGGATCATCATTCTCCTTCTGCTCTGCTGCTGTTGTGGAAATGGCAACAACTGCTTCGGCGGCTTTGGCGGCGACAGCTGCTGCAGCTCCATCATCTGGATCTTACTTATCCTGTGCTGCTGCGGTAACGGCTTCTGACAACCGTGCAGACCCTGACCGTTAATGGCATTTGCCGGCGGTCACAACTACTTACGTGGCTGCCCTTACGGGGCAGCCTTTTCCTTTTCAGTACCGTTCTTCATAACTGCTTTACCACTGTCCCTTTGAAATTCTCTTCCGGCACGCCTCACACTCCCGGTCGATCTCATAGATCGTATCCTCCTCGATCACAAGATCATCCTCCTGTTTCTGTCTCCGGTCTTCCTCGGATGACTCAACTGCCGTCTCTTTTGCCTTTTCCGGTCCGTAATAAAAGTATCTCATAATACCCTCCATTCTATCCCCGGAATTAAACTCCGGTGGATGTTTATGTAAAATGGAGTTACTTCATCATATGCATCAGAAAAGATTCTGTCTCCTTTTGACAAACTGCCGGAAACTGTCCAAGCACTGATACATACTATAACAATGTAAATAAATTTGACTGTCAGATCTTCTGACAGAATGGAGGTTACCATGAGTGATTTAGCAGCAACCGGTTGCGGCGGCGGATGTTCATCAGACAACGGAGGATGTAGTTGGATCATTATCCTTCTTCTCCTCTGCTGCTGTTGCGGTAATGGCAACAACGGCTTCGGCGGTTTTGGCGGAGATGGATGCGGATGCAATTCCATTCTCTGGATCCTGATCCTTTGCTGTTGCTGTGGAAACGGATTCTAAACATATCGTTTCCTTTTAAACGAGCAGACCAAATTGGTCCACCGGCAGTTTCTTCGGATCTGCCGGTATTTTTATTGCCGTTTCCAGAACTCCTGAATCTTATCCAGTCTTGATGTCATTCCAAGAAGCACCATATCAAGCACACAGAGTGCACTCATTGCTTCCACAACCACAACCGCTCTCGGCACGATCACCGGATCATGTCTTCCCTTAATAGAAATCTCAATGTCCTCGCCATCACGATTAACCGTCTGCTGCTTACGTGCAATGGACGGAGTCGGCTTCACCGCCGCCCGCAATATAATATCACTGCCGTCACTCATTCCACCGAGGATTCCTCCTGCATGGTTCGTCTTTTTGGCAATGCTTCCATTCTCTGCTGCCACAAAGCTGTCGTTATTGTCAGAGCCAAAGGCAGAAGCCACAGCAAAGCCATCTCCGATCTCCACGCCCTTAACTGCACCGATGGACATCACAGCCTTCGCCAGATTAGCGTCCAGTTTTTCAAAAACCGGCTCTCCGATCCCGGCAGGCATGCCCCGGACAACACATTCGATCACGCCGCCTGCAGAATCCTGTTCCTTCATCTTCTGCTCCAGCAAGAGCTCTGCTTTCTCAGATGCATCAAGATCCGGCATGTAAAGCGGGCTTTTCATGATATTATCCATGGAAGCCTTCGTTTCATCAATGTCGATCCCACCGATCGACCTTGTATATGCCTGCACATGAATTCCAAGGCTTTTCAGCAACTCCTCGGCAATTGCTCCGGCAGCAACTCTGCCAATCGTTTCTCTTCCTGAGGAACGTCCGCCTCCACGATAATCCCGGAAGCCATACTTCTCATCAAAGGTATAATCCGCGTGCCCTGGTCTGTAATAGCCTGCAATTTCAGAATAATCCTTCGAACGCTGTGTCTTATTGTAAACCACCAGTGAGATCGGTGTACCTGTGGTTTTTCCTTCAAAGATGCCTGACTGGATCTCCACCAGATCCTCTTCCTTACGCGGTGTGGAATATCTGGTCTGTCCCGGCTTTCTCCGGTTCAGATACTTCTGTATCGTCTGCTCATCCAGTGCCAGTCCTGCCGGACAGCCGTCCACCACAACACCGACGCCCTTTCCGTGGGACTCTCCCCATGTTGTCACCTTAAATATACTGCCAAATGTCGATCCTGCCATTTCTTACCAAGCCTTTCTTCATTTCTTGTAGTTTTATACAGACAAACGCAGCAGAAACTCTGTATAAGCAGTTTCCTGCTGCGTTGCCATTATCATGTATCCTGATCACAGACGGATCTTTTTCACACTCTGATCCAGTCCATATGCAATCTCTTTAAGCTGTGCCGCATTCTCAGAAATATCCTGTACAATGTTGGTAACCTCTGCCACGGAAGCGGATGTCTCCTCACTGCTTGCAGCGTTCTCCTCTGCGATCGCAGAAAGGTTTTGAACCACATCGACTACCTTTTCTCTGGAATCATCCAGATTCTCTGTCTTACCTGTAATATGTACCACACTTTCCAGTGCATTTGCAACACCATTGTTCACCTGATGGAACATCTGATCTGTCTGCGTCATCTTGTCACTCTGCTCATCCATGATATTGCGTACCTGCTGCATCGTCTCAACTGCCCTGGTCGAATCCTTGATCAATGCAGATGTAATATCATCGATCTGGCTTGCTGATTCATTCGACTGCTCCGCAAGCTTCTGGATCTGTGAAGCAACCACAGCAAAACCTCTTCCCTGCTCTCCGGCACGCGCTGCCTCGATGGAAGCATTCAGAGACAACAGATTCGTCTCCTCCGCGATGGAGGCGATCAGTGAGGTTGCATCCTTGATCTTCTGTGCAGATGCATTCGTGATGTTCGTCTGCTCATAAATCTCCTCAATGGAAACCTTGGTTCTCTCATTGACTGCCATCAACTCATTCAGGATGGCCATCGCATGATCACTGGAATTCTTCATGCTCTGGGAATTATTCTCCAGAATCTCCGCTTCCTTGTTGGTTGCTTCGATCATATTCCCCATATCAATAACATGCTCTGTCGCGTTCTGTGTCTCCTGTGCCTGATTGGTCGCACCGCTTGCAATATCACCAACAGCATTTCCAACCTGCTCTACGGTCTTTGCCGTATCGGATGCATCCCGGTCCAGTCGCTCCGATGCACTGAACAGATCGTTACTCTTGCTCTGGATCTCCTCGACCATCGTCACAAGCTCTTTCCGAAGATTTGCCACAGACCGGCTCATCACTCCTGTCTCATCTTTGCGCTTCACTAACTTCTCCGCTCCCGGTGTCGGCGTAAAGTCCATCCCTGCCATCTTGCTGACAATATCCGATATCCGACCGATCGGACGCAGATTCGTTGAGATCAGGATCAATGAAAGGATCGTCATAAAGATGTCTACAATAACCGCCGCTCCAATGCTGATATAAACGACTCTGTGTAACGGCGCCAGAATATCCGACTCATCGGCAGAAATTACAAGCACGGTATCACATGCCTCATCCACATAATAGGACGCGTACTTTTTCACTCCGTTAAAGTCATAAGTAACTACCTTCGACTCCGGGCGCTGCTTCTGCGCCATCTGTTGTACAACCCCCTTGATCACAGCGTTCTCCACCGGCTTGCCAATCTTCTCCTCGGTCGGATGATACTTCATTGTTCCGGTCGAATCCACAACATAGGCATAGCTGGAAGCAACGCCCTCGATGCCAACGTCCTTAAATGAAGAACGCAGGGAATCCGTGTTCTTGTTCTGAATCTGCTTACGAAGCACCTCCAGTTTCGATCCGTCGCTTACCGTCACATCCTGCAGATAATTCATCGTCTGATCCAGCAGCGTCCTCTGTGCGGCCGGGATGATCAGAGCCAGGATCACGGAGCATGTCACGATCACAGCACAGATCATCAGCACGGTCATACGGAACTTCAACGAATGGATAAACCCCACTTTATCCTGTTGTCTCTCCTTTTTCTCCTTTTTTGTGCTCTTTTTTCTTCCCATAATACTACCTCCAAAGAATTACTTAATTTACATATATTTTACCACGCCTGTCCATGGCTTTTCAATCCCCTTTTGTGTCTCCGAATCAATTAATATGCTTTCAATTCCTTCCACATATAGTTGTAATATTCCTCCATGTCCTTGCCGAGATAGCGGAACATTTCACAGTTCTTTACTACATCCTCCGACTGGAAGATCACCGGATCATCCTCCTTTTCTTCCGGATCGATCTCATCTAACACTGCCGTATTCGGTGTAGAATAATATACATACTCAAAATTCTGCATAGCAATATCTTCGCGGCACAGGAAATCCAGAAACTTCACGGCACCCTCGTAGTTTTCACCATCCTTCGGGATCACCCAGCTGTCCATCCATACATCCGAGCCCTCCTTGGGAACTACAAACTCGAGATCTTCATTGTAGTCTCTTGCAAGCCCTGCCTCTCCGGAATAGATCACTGCCATCGCCGCCTGCTCGTTTGCCATATCATCACGGACCTCATCCACCAGATAAGACTGTACCAGCTCCTTCTGATCGATCAGCAGCTTTTTGGCCTGCTGCAGCTCGTTCTTATCTGTGGTGTTGATCGAATAACCAAGCTGGCACAGTGCCGGCACAAAGCTGTCACGGACGCTGTCCTGCATAATAATATTATCTTTATAGTCCTTCCTCCACAGATCCTTCCAGCTGTCCGGCTTAAAGTCAAGCAGCTTCGGATTGTATAATATTCCGACGGTCCCCCAGAAATACGGTACACTATACGCATTATCCGGATCAAAGTTCTGTGACAGCTTCCAATAGGTATCACCGATATTGTGTGCGTTGGAAAGCTGCTTCATATCGATCTTACGCACATCCTTTTCCTGGATCATTTTGTCCAGCATATAGTCCGAACAGCAGATCAGGTCATAATGGATCGTTCCGTTCTTAAACTTTGTGTACATTGCCTCCGGCGTCAGAAACTCCTCATACGCTACGGATATGCCTGTTTCCTTCTCAAACTGCTTTAGCACATCACGGTCAATATAATCTCCGTAATTAAACACAACGATCCGCTTGTCCGACTTCTTCTCCGTCGTGCCGCATGCCGTCAGCAGACCGGATGCCGACAATAGCACCGCCAGTCCTGCCGCCGTGAGCCGGCTTAACATTGTTCTTTTCCTCATGAAAGCCCGCCCCCTTTCCGTTCTGCCTTCTTCGTTGTACGCCATGCCTTCCGGTTCATCAGGAAAAGCACCAGAAGCACCAGCACAAACACGATCGTGGACAGCGCATACAGCTCTGTCTGGATACCCTTGCGGTACTCCGCATTGATCATGGTTGACATCGTATGAATACCCGGTGCCTTCGTGAAATAGGTTACCGAGAAATCATCCAGAGACATCGTAAAGGAGAGCATAAAGCCTGCCATAATTCCCGGCACAAGCTCCGGCAGCACAACCTTCCAGAATGCATAGGAAGGGGATGCCCCAAGATCAAGCGCCGCCTCATACATACTCATATTCAGATGCATGACCTTTGGCTGTACACACAGAACCACATAAGGAATGATCAACGTGATATGTGCGATCAGCATAGTCCAGAAGCTCAAGCTGATAAATCTTGAAAATAACAGCATCAACGCCACACCGGTTACGATATCTGCATTCAGCATCGGAATATTGGTCAGCCCCATGATCCAGGTCTTGGTGCGTTTGCGCATACCAAGCATACCGATACACGCCATGGTTCCAAGGATCGTAGACACAAACGCAGCCCCTGCCGCTAACAGGATCGTTGTGCCGAGTGCCTGCATGATCATGTCATTTCCAAACAGCTTTGTATATCCGGACAACGAAAATCCTCCCCAGACCGCCTTGTTACGCGGGGAAGCATTAAACGAGGATACAATAAGTATCAGGATTGGAAGATAAAGCAGGATCAGTGCAAATGCAAGATAGATCCTGGATGCTACGTCCGTCACTTTCTGTTTTACCATATGCCGCTTTCCCCCTCCTCTCCATCAAAGAACCGGTAGATTACCATGCTGATCAGGATCAGAACCATCAGACTCAGGGAAAGACCGGAGCCCGCATGGATATCTGCATAACCGGAATTAAATGCCTGCTCGATCACATTTCCGATCAGATAAACCTTGCCGCCGCCCAGCATGGATGCAATGACAAATTCACTGATTGAAGGCACCATGACCATCGTGATCCCGCTGACGATCCCCGGAATGCTGAGCGGGATGATGATCCGACGCAGGATCGTCCCCTGTCCTGCACCAAGATCCTGTGCCGCGCTGATCACATCGTTGTCAATCTTAACAAGGGCGTTATAGATCGGAAGCACCATAAACGGCAGATAATCATAAACCGTACCTAAAATAACCGCCCACATCGTATTCATCAGATGAACTCTTCCAAAGCCAAGGGATGTAAGTATCTGATTCAAAATTCCATTGTTCAGAAGGATCAGCCGCCACGCAAGAGTACGAAGCATGAAATTCATCCACATCGGCAGAATAAAGATCATTACGATAAAGCTGTTCTTGTTGCTGGAATATTTACGCAGGATCAGTGCCAGCGGAAAGGACAGCACCAGGCATATCCCTGTCACCAGAAGTGACATTCCGATACTGCGTAAAAACGGCTTTCCATTGACCGGATCAAGGATCGCAGCCACATTGGCAAGTGTAAAGGATCCGTCCGATGCCGTAAATGCATTATATACAAGCAATATAAGCGGAACCACCGTAAACAGAAGCATCCACATCAGATATGGTCCCGCAAGAAGTTTTTTGCCTAATCTTCTCATGTCAATTCCTCCATTCCGATCTACTCGAGCGTACGCTCCTGCTCCTCATCCTCCGACTCCGGCTTATGCATGATCTGGATATTAAACGGATCTACCCAGATTCCCACCTCGGTGCCCGGCTCCTTCAAAACGGTGCTGTGAACAAGCCATTCAAAGCCGGCCGCCTGCACTTCCATCTCATAATGAACACCCTTGAAGATTGCAGAGGTCACGCGCCCGCAGATAATTCCCTTTGATGGTTCTGTCAATACAATATCCTCCGGACGGATCACCACATCCACCGGCTGGTTCCTGCCAAAACCCTCATCCACACAGACAAATTTCGTACCCAGAATATCCACCAGACGATCTTCTACCATTGTAGAATCAATAATATTACTCTCTCCGATAAAATCTGCCACAAATGCATTCTGCGGCTCATTATAGATATCCTCCGGCGTACCGATCTGCTGGATGTAGCCCTGATTCATGACCACGATCGTATCGGACATCGTCAGAGCCTCCTCCTGATCATGTGTCACATAAACAAACGTGATCCCGAGCTCATTCTTCAGACGGATCAGCTCATACTGCATGTCCTGGCGAAGCTTTAGATCCAGTGCTCCAAGCGGCTCATCCAAAAGCAGGACTCTCGGTTCATTCACGATTGCACGGGCGATTGCAATTCTCTGCTGCTGTCCGCCACTGAGCGAATCCGGCATCCGCTTCTCATAGCCGTCCAGATTGACGAGCTTCAATGCATATTTTACTTTATCTCTGATATAACTTTTGGACTTATTCTTGATCTTTAAACCAAATGCGATATTCTCCTCAATATTCATATGGGTAAACAGTGCATACTTCTGAAAAACCGTATTGACCTGACGCTCATTGGGCGGCAGTGACGTAATATCTCTGCCCTCAAAGATCACTCTTCCCTTGTCAGGCGTCTCAAAGCCACCCAGGATGCGCAGCGTTGTCGTCTTTCCGCAACCGCTCGGTCCCAGTATCGTAAGAAATCTGTTCTCGTTTAAATATAAATTTAAGTCGTCTAATATCACCTTATCTCCATAGCTTTTGGAGATACCGATCAAGTCTATCAATTTCTTTGCCATTTATGCCTCTTTTCTCTGCTATGATCCAGTTTCTTATACATTTCCCGCGTCATCTGCATAACATTTTAATTATACAATCTCTGCATTGGTTGTCAATCATATTTCCCATGCGGATGCATATTCATATAACAACACGAAATCATGCATTTACAGAAAGGAGACGATCCTATGACCACAGAAGAAAGAGACCGCCGTATGGCGATGCTGCGTGCAGCACAGCCCTACACCTCCGGGCGTCAGCGGTACGCACTCGACCTTGTACTACAGGCAAATACACTGTTATCAACGGCGCGTGGCGGCATGACAGGCGATCTGGAAGCATGCGAAACGACAGCCCGGCCCGAGGAAATGCTGATGCACATGCAGGAATTCTGCACCCCGCGGGAAGCCGATCTCGTACAGATGATCCTGAATTTCATCAAAGCCGGCCATCTGTTCCAGAATTACCGGGATTTCATGGCACAACAAGGTCCCGATGGAAATCCGGATCTGCATGCTGCCGGATTTTCCTCCCCATCTGCCAATCCACTCCAGATGCTTTTGCAACTCCTGGGCGGCTTTGGCGGTATGGGAAGCTCCAACCATCTGATGGAATTTCTGATCACACAGCTTTCCCCGGAACAACAGCAGCTTTTCGAACAGCTAAAGAGCTTCACCCAGACATCCGGTGAAGAAAAGGAGGCAGATTATGGAACCATGGCATCAGAATGAGGCATTCCGCTCGATGGAGCCTGCCAAGCAGAAAATGATCGAGCAACTTGCCGCTTCCCTGCAGGGAAAAAAATTAACCGAGGCACTTCCTCTGCTGATGCAGTGGAAACAGACGATGCAGCGGGAAAATATTCAGTTTACGGAGGAAGAAAATCAGATATTGACAGAAATCTTTTCTGCGCAGCTCTCACCGCAGCAGAAAAGACAATTTGAATTTATTAAGAATTCCTCTTTTCATAAAAATTTCAACCGATAATAATATCCAAGCTCTATTTGTCCGGAAGCTGAGGTGTCACAACGATGTTTGCCATCCTGCGCACTTCGTCCTCCGGCATTTTCAGGTCCGGAACGCAGATTACCGGTATGCCGGCGGCAACAGCCGCACGCACACCGTTCTCGGAATCCTCAAGAACAACAGCCTGCTCCGGTTTTAAGCCGCAAAGATGCGCTGCCTTCAGGAAAATATCCGGCTCCGGCTTAGATCTCTCTACCATCTCTCCGCCCACGATCACCGAAAAATACTTACGGATGCCGGCACCCTCCAGATAACGTTCCACGATATCGGATCTGGTAGAGGATGCCACGGCAGCTTTAAGTCCCTGACGGCGGATCCACTGTAACAACGTCACAATGTCAGGCTTTAACTCCAGACCGACCGTTGCTGCGATCGCATCTACGTGCTCTCTTGCAATTCTGCCAAGCTGTGCAAACGGATAATCCATACCATATTCTGTCAGCATCAGCTTCTCCAGACTCTTACCGGTAAGCCCGAGACTCTTGCAGTAAACCTCCCTGCTGAGGCGGTATCCGCGCTCTGCCATCACAACGGCAAGCTGCTCCATAAACAATCTCTCCGTGTCAAAGATCAGACCATCCATGTCAAAAATAAATCCCCAGGCACTCTCAAAGCTCTGTGCGGCGTCCAAAATATTGTGGTAATCTCTCATAATAATGATACATTCCTTTCCCGGCTAATAGTTTCCGGTGCTGCGGTATTCTCTCGGCGTACATCCGATCGTCTGTAAAAATACCTTGTTGAAATAACTGATATTGTTAAACCCGGACAGGTTGGCGATCTCTCCGATCTTCTTGTCGGTATCCTGCAGCAGACGGCAGCTCTGCAATATCCGGTAACGCATCAGATACTGCATCGGCGACATCTTCATCGTCTGCTTAAAGATCCTGCAAAACTGTCCCTCACTCATCGGAAGCATTTCCGCTAACTCCGATAATGTGATCTCGTAAGCGAAGTTGTCCTTCATATACTTCACAACAGGCTCAAGCCTTCCTGTCTCCCCCGGCTCATCCCTTCTCGACACGCGTATACTCTGTCTGTTCAGCCGGTCCCAGATCCCCATGATATGGCTTCGAATCATCAGCTCGTACGGCTCCGTGTCATGCTCGGGACATGCATACAGCTCCCGAAGCAGCCTGAGCACCTGCTTCTGCCAGCCTCCATCGTCCCACTCTGCCTCAAGCTCCGGCTGTGCAGGAGTCCTTCTCCGGTTGCCGGTATCCGCAAACTCCGGCCGGTACGGCTCATCCGGGCAACGCATGGAGATAAACTCCGGGAAAATGATCTTACCATCCAACACCGGTTTGAGATACTTTCTGCCGAACCGGCTGTGAATGTCCTCATGCAGAAACTGATAATGAAAATCGATCGCGAAAAAGCTGCATGGCTTTCCGTCCACTGCCCTTGCCGAATGAAGAAGATTGGAATTAATAAATACACCGTCTCCCTCCTGCAGCAGATATTTGCGTTCCTCGATCTCAAAATTGATCTCTCCCTCCGTCACCATCAGGATTTCAAACTCCTGATGCCAGTGAAGATAAAAGATCGCATCCGTGCCGGCCGGATAGCTCATTTTATGCAGTCCGACCGGCAGCTCGACCGTGCCGTGCTGCTGCTTTTCTTCGTATTGCTTTTTCCTTGCCATCCGTACTACCTCCGTATAATTTCTGCATGCCGCCTGCCGTCACAGACCGCATATCGTCAATTTCTTTTATTATAGAGGATAACCGCCAAAAACTCAACGCAACATTTACAACACCCCTGTCAAATGGTATACTGTGTGCAACGTTCGATAACAAATGATAGAAATGAGGCCAGATTATGATTGAACACAAGGAACATTTTCACGGAAGTGATCTCGAAAAGATAGAAGCTGCCTACGGCATCAAAAAGGAGGACATCACAAGCTTTTCCGCCAACGTCAATCCTCTCGGTATCTCCTATAAGCTCCGCGAGGGTCTGATGGAACATATCGATGCCATCACCTCTTACCCTGACCGTGAATATACAAGCCTGCGCAAATGTATTGCCGAATATACCGGCACAGATTATCGCAACATTCTCGTTGGAAACGGTTCCACCGAACTGATCTCGCTGGTGATCCAGTTAAAGCATCCCAAAAAGGCACTGATCGTCGGACCGACTTATTCCGAATACGAACACGAACTGAGTCTCGAGGGCGGCCGCTCCCACTATTTCCGCTTGAAGGAAAGTGATGACTTCAAACTGAATATCGATGAGCTGACACAGGCATTGGACCGCGATATTGATCTTCTCGTTCTGTGTAATCCAAACAATCCTACCTCGTCCCAGATTGACCGCCAGAGCATGCGGATCATTCTGGATACCTGTAAGGAAAAAGGAATCTTTGTCATGGTAGACGAAACCTATGTGGAGTTTTCCGAGAAAGCGGATGAGATCACTTCGATCCCTCTAACCAACTATTATAATAATATCATTATCCTGCGCGGCATCTCCAAATTCTTCGCAGCGCCGGGTCTGCGCCTTGGCTATGCCATCTGTGGCAACCACCAGCTTCTGCAGGACATCGACAGCAAGAAGAATCCATGGACGATCAATTCACTTGCCGCGGTTGCCGGAGAGATCATGTTTCAGGATAAGGAATATATCCACGACACGAAGGAGTTAATCTCCTCCGAGCGCCGCCGGATCTGCGGTATCCTTGACAAGTGTCCGAACATCAAATATTATCCGCCTCACGGCAATTTCATTCTCGTCCGCATCCTCCGGGATGATGTGACCTCCATGGATCTGTTTGAGGCAGCGATCCGAAAGGGACTGATGATCCGTGACTGCTCAACATTCCCATTTCTGGACAACAAATATATCCGTTTCTGTTTCATGAATCCGGCGGATAACGATGCTCTTCTGGACGTCCTGTTCGAGCAGCTGAACAAATAATATGACTAAGACTTCCCATATCAACGATGGAAATCCGCCCATAATATTTCTTATGTCCGGAAAATAAAATATCAATTTTGCCTGAGAAATCAGTTGATCCGTGAACTATGACTAAAAAATTGACGCAGATCAGTAGGATTTCCGAAAAATCTTTGCTTTGCAATGCTTTGATAAATACGCATCCGCACGACTGAGCCCACCTCGGGGCGAGTACGGCAGGATGCGTTTATCGAAGATCAAAGCAGAAAAGCAATTTGATTTTTCGAAATCCGTAAGTGACAAGACAATTTTTTAGTCATAGCTCACGGATTTTTAATATATTGGCAGGCAAAATATGATTTCTAAATAACCGGACATAAGAAATATTATGGGCATACATCAATTTGAGGTATGGGAAGTTTTAGTATCTAAATTTTAACGACAAAAAGGACAGCGGTGTAAATTGTTCACCACTGTCCTTTCTCTATTTTCACAAAAGCTCTGTGCCGGATAAAATGCATCCAACACAGAGCTTTATCATTTACTGCTTCGCAAATATGGTTCCTACCGGTTTATCCTCAAACAGATCATACAGCTTGCGCGGATTCTTTCCGTTCATAAGCACCACGTCAATATCGGCAGCATGTGCGATCTCAACCGCCTTTATCTTCGTTGCCATTCCACCGGTTCCCAGTGCCGATCCGGCACCTCCCGCAAGATCTCTGATATCGTCCGTAATCTTGCCGACCTCCGGGATCAGTCTGGCGTCCTCATGGACATGCGGATCCTTATCATACAGACCATCAATATCAGACATGATCACCAGCAGATCTGCATTGGCGATCGTTGCAACATTGGCTGCAAGAGAATCATTCTCTCCCACCTCAAGCTCCAGCTCATCGATTGCCACCGTATCATTCTCATTGACGATCGGGATCACTCCCTGTGACAAAAGACGTTCCATCGAATTCACAACATGCTGTCTGCGGTCCTCCAGAAGCACATATTTGGTCAGAAGCACCTGTGCCACAACAATACTGTATTCGGCAAAAAATTTATCGTACATATACATCAGCTCACACTGTCCCACCGCAGCGCATGCCTGCTTGCCCGGCGTATCCTGCGGTCGTTTGGTCATGCCAAGCTTTCCCATGCCAAGTGCGATCGCTCCGCTGGACACCAGCACAATCTCATGACCGGCATTCTGAAGATCTGCAAGGGTCTTGACCAGATTCTCCACACGGCGGATATTTAATCGTCCGGTACGGTGTGTCAATGTGGAGGTTCCCACCTTTACAACGACTCTTTTTCTCTCACTGATTTTTCTCACGTCTGTTCTCCTCTTCTATCGGTTCTGTGACAGCCCCACTGATATCACTGTACATCTTCCGAAGCACAGCTCGCATATCTTCCGGTAAATATCACCCGTCTATCTTACCCCCTGCAATAACACTCGTCAATAGAAATTCCACAGAAAAATATTTTCACATTCCCCTGTCAGGAACTTCTGCAATTTCACAAAATACGCTGTCTTTGTGTCTTACTGACTAAGACTTCCCATACCTCAAATTGATGTGTGCCCATAATATTTCTTATGTATTGTAAATTTCATTGTGATTTTTGCCTCTGAATTTAACTAACTCTGGGAGACTGTGCCTGAAAATTGACGCAGATCGTTAGGTTTTCTGCAAAATCTTTGCTTTGCAATGTTTCGATGAAATACGTGTCTGGACGACTGAGCCTCATGGGTGGACTCAGCTATTTCAGTGGGCACGCTTTCGCTACATTGCGCTATGCAACACTACATAGCACCTTAAAAAACAAGGTGCAAGTAGTGGCGAGCGCAAGTGCCCTTTGAAACACCTGAATCCCACCCTGAGGCGAGTACGGAAAGACACGTTCATCAAACATCGAAACAGCAAAGCATTTAGATTTTGCGAAAACCGTAGAACGACAAGTCAATTTTCAGGCACGATCTCCCAGAGATTTTAAGAATCTATATGGCAAAAATCACTTTCAAACGTTATTGACATAAGAAATATTATGGGCGGATTTCTATCCTTGGTATGGGAAGTCTTAGTTACTGATAATAATGCTGCAGGCGGCGTACTGTAAGAACAAAAAAAACTGCCGAAAGAAGAAGCTGCAGGAGAACACTGATCATGCACCAATGTGTCAAAATCCCCTGTGGCAGTGTTCCAAGTACATTCAGAAGCCGTTCAAATTTCACGGTATATCCCATATGGCTCATCAGAAGAGAAGCCAACGTCACAAGCGGATTTACCAGCAAAAGAAGAACAAAAGCGCTCACCGGACTGACCCCTGCCGGATGTCCACCGCTGCTTTTGCGCAGAAAATAAACAACCGCCACAATAAGGATCGTGCCGATGCCCGCCCCCATTGCCGCCAGATACGACCTGATTCCTGCCGTGTCTGTTTTCCGGCTTAAGGCAGACAGGTAAACACCAATGCTTCCGGTAAATACAGACTCCACCGCAAGCACCAGTAAAAGCTCCAGCAAATGGCGCTTCTCAACGCCTCCGATCACAAATACCAGAGACAAAAACGGCATTCCGGCCACAATAAACAAAAGGGTCAGACAGATGGAAGACAACATCTTACCCGCAACGATCCGAAACGGCTTCAGAGGCGATGCCATCAGAAGCTCCATCGTGCGATCCTCCCATTCCGAGGCAATGCTTGCTGCCGCAAAGGAGGGCACCAGTAAAAGAACCGTGCTGCCAAGAATGCCCGCCAGCACCAGATACACATAGGCGATCCCGGAGTAATCCATCACATGATTCCAGCCGGTCCGGAGTGCGATCCCATAGCCGGTCCCGGAAACAGCCAGAAGAAGCAGCTCATACGCTGCCAGCCAGACATAAAACCGCCTTGACCCCGCATAGCGTTTCATCTCCTCCCGCAAAATCGGATTAAGCTTAAGCTTCATCCATATCACCTCCATTTTCCAAAAGCTTCTTTTCGGCCATCTCCCTATACCCTGATCAGTTCTCCTCTGTCATTTTCCAGAAGGCCGTCTCCAGATCACTTTTCCTTCGCTGAAACGAGATCAGTTCGACATCATTTTCCACAAGACGCCGCAATATCCTTGTCTGATCCTCCTGCGTTCCCCGAAAGCCCGCGAGGATCCTGCCGCCATCAATCGAGATCCTTGTCACCGTCTCCTCCTGCTTCAGCACCTCTACGGCTCCGGCACAGTTTTCTGCCACCAAAAGCTCCAGAGGATTCGTCTGATTGATCTGTTCCGAGATTTCCTCTAACGATCCCTGCACGGCAATTGCCCCATTCTGGAGAATTCCCAGAAACGCACCACTCCCCGCCAGAGGCGAGAAACCGGCAGAGGTAACCAGAATGGCTTTCCCTGTATCCTGAAGCAGATGAAGCAGTTCATCCAACACCGGTCTCTTCCCCGCGTCAATGCCATGATAGAAATCATCCAAAACAAGTACATCCGGTTCTCTCAGCATGCATCTCACTAAGGCCAGCTGTTTCTTTTCGTGTGGTGCCAGTTCCGCCACCGGCACCACCTCCATCCCGTCCATTCTGTACGCCGGAAGCAATTCCTGCATTCGCCGGTCGATCCGGTATCCGGATATTCCATACAGTCCGCCATAATATTCCAGATACTCCGCCACGGTCATATCACGATATCTTCCAAACTCTGCAGGGACATAGCCGACCAGCCCCGCAGCACCCTCTCCGTCGATCCGCACCTCCGGGGTTCCCGCCAGGATTTCTCCTCCCTCAAACGGAATAAGCCCCGCGACCATCCGGCAAAGTGTTGTCTTCCCGGCGCCGTGTGCACCGATCACGCCAAATATCTCACCATTTGCCACCTCCAGATTCAGATCCTCCAGCAAATATTTCCTCTGATAGATTTTTGAAACCTGATGTATCTTCAGCATACTTAGTCACCTCCGACCAGAATATTCCTTGCGTCTCCTTCGTTTAACACCGTCTGTCCGCCAATGGAAATACGCAGCATAATACCGGTTTCTCCGTATTTCGGGCAGCCAATGTTCTCAATGCCTCCCAGCATATTCTGCTGCTTTGCTTTCCGGACATCATACCACCCGGATATCTCCTGTTCCTCCGGGACAAATCCATAGAAAAACGTCTCGGTCGTTCCCATTTTCTTCATGCACGCTTCCAGAAGAGCCCATCGTCTCTTCTTCTGCTCACCGGTCAGCGTTCTTTTCGCCGTATCCGTAAATAACTTATCTGCCAGACGTTCGTAGTTGCCGCTGTAATCATTGACCCAGTAACGTTTCAGGTAATGATTTTCCTTTAACAGATACGTCTTCTGATCCGCAATATCCCCAAGCTGATAAATCACTCCATTGTGGTAGATCACACAATCCTCGAGGTCACTGCCCGAGCGGTTTTTCAGTCTGCCAAGAAGGTGCATATTTAACACGGAAAGATCCGCCTTGATCGAGCCGTCAAGCCGCACCGAATCCTGACTCAGGAGATTGGTTCCCTCAAACGACGGCGCCTGTTCCACCTGAAGCGTTGTCTTCCCTTCTCCCTGGCTCAGACGCGTTTTCTTCTGTCCATCTGCCTGTTCCTGTGAGCTTTCCATAACCGGACCTCCATCCACGGAAAGCTCATAGCTTCCTGCCTCATCATGGATCAGCCGGAAATGACATTCCAGCATGCCGTTTCCCTCACTGTCCACCTCGATCTGATTCAGGTAATTAATGCATTGCCCCTCCAGTCTCGTGCTCGTGCCGATCAGGTAGATCAGTACCGCAAACAACCCCGATGCCGCCGGGATCATCCCCCAGACTGCCATACGATGTCTCGACCGTTTCATCAGATAATAAAACACCGGACTTGTAAGCACAATATAGACAAGCAGAAAAACAATATAAAACCGCAGATTCGGCAACTTGTTCCAGTCAGTCACAGCCAGCCCGTCTTCATAGATCTGTTCTGTCTCTCCACCATTCCTTTTATATTCTCTCTGCCGTCCCTCCTGCTCACTAAAATCCTTCCATATAATGTTGCGGATCCGGCTTCCCTGCACATCCCAATACTGTGAGGATAGACCTAACGATACACCGCTTATGATCACACGTCCTCTTCCTGTTTTTTTCTCCTGAAGTATCACCTTTCCCTTCCTTGTTTTCAAAAGTGCTTTGCCACCGGTCACCTCCAGCTCCTGCAGCTCCCTGTGAACTCTTTTGAAAAAAACATTCTCCCTGACTGCGGCTTTCTCCACATCCGTCAGCTTCATCGACAGGAAATCATCCAGCATACTCTGTGTAAAATAACCACTCAGATAATGATAGATCTCTCCCTCCGGCCGGATACATTCGTCAGATTTCTCCAAATCGGAAATGTCATTTTCCCATTTCTTATATATTGCATCCGAAAGGTTCTTTTTCAGGAACCTCTTGACCTCCTGCTGCTTCTGTTTTGCAGCCTCCTGCACCGCTTCCTCCCGTATCTGCTTCATATCCTTTTCCGTCACGCCAAATGCCGTAGCAATGTCATAGCTGCCCTGCTTTTTCCACTCAAACAGCTTCCCGCGAAACGGGGAGATTTCTCTTGCCTGACCGGAGTCTGCTAACACCAATATACCTCCGTTTCGAACCCAGTTGATGATCGCACGCACTTGCGCTTCCTGCAGCGTCTGAAGATCTATATCACTGGCGATCAGTACGTCCAGCCAGTCCAGGCCGCGAAAATCCTCCGGCAGCTCCTCCTCGGACAGATATGTTACATTCGTACCGCTCTCCTCCATGTAACGCATCCGGTCCTTCTTCCGACTGCAGATACCGACATATTTCCCATCGGTTTCTGTGTCAACGTCCGTCCATATCACACCGGAATATAACACCTGACCGTCTTCCCCCAAAAAGGTAAGCTTAAAGTACCCCTTTTCCGTCTGTACCGGCAGATAAAGCTTCAGCGATTTGCTGCCGGAATGCGCCAGTTCAAATTGCTTTTCATAGACGGTGCCGTTTTTGATGCCGACAGGCTTTACACGCAGCACTCCTGAAAATCTGTCCCCCAGATTCCGGACATTGGCCGTAAGCTGTGTATACCTGCCGTACCGTATCTTTGTCGCTGCACCGATCTGAATCTCCGCATGGACATTTCCTCTGGTAAACACAGCCATTTTATTGGAAGAGATCACATTATCGTTTTTCTGTCCCACCCTCCTGCTGCCAAGCCTGTCCAGAAACACAAGACAGAGAATGACCATCGCCGCGATCAAAAGAACTTTTCCTATATGCATTAAACGTTTTCTCAAAATTCTGCATCCTCCGTCTCATTCTGCCATGGAAGGAATATCTCAAATATGGTCCCCTGCAGACTGCTTTGTGCCGTGATACTGCCGCCATGCAGCACAATGATCTCCCTCGCAATATTCAGTCCCAGTCCGGTTCCTCCCGTCTGAGGTGACCTTGCTCCTTCTACCCGGTAAAAACGTTCAAAGATCATATCCAGGCTTTCCTCCGGAATGATCAGTCCATAATTCGTTACAGACAACACGATCCCATCTCTCTCCTGCAGACAGATCCGGATCTGCTTGCCATCCTTTCCGTACTTGACGGCATTGCTTAAAAGATTCTGCACTGCCCGCGCCATCAGGTCCGGATCCACCGCAAGTTCCAGACTTTTCCATGCACTGTCAAAGCAGCAATGCAACTCATTATCCTCCATGAGCGGATAAAATTCTTCGACCATCTGCTCGATCAGCTTAACAAAATCAACCTGCTTACGGTGCAGCGTGATCTCCCCGCTCATCAGCTTCGTATAATCAAAAAGATCCTGTATCAGTCCCTCCAGCCGGTCAGCCTTTCGAAGGGCAACCTCCGTAAAATGCTGTCTCTGCGCAGCGTCATATTTGTCGGTATCCATCATCAGATTCAGATAGCCGTTTAAAGAGGTAAGAGGTGTCCTTAAATCATGTGCCAGGCAGGCGATCATCTCCTTATTGGTCTGCAGTGCCTCTCTCTCCGCATCCATCAGCCTGGTAAGTTCCTCCGTCATCTCATTGACGGAGCGGGCGATCTCCCCGATCTCATCCTGTCGTTTCACCGGAAGTCTTCGCGGTCGTTCCATGGTCATGGACGAAATGCCCGCCGCAAGATTGGAAAGATCACGGGTCAGTCCCCTTGTCAGAAACAGGAAATAGACCACAAAAAGAAACACTCCCGCAAGGATACCAACTGCAATCATCGTATATAAACTATCGCTGCCCAGCTGTTCCAGATGTTTCAAAACAGTCGATGGCATTTGCGCCGCATCCTGTCCATAGGAAACATCCGCCTGATAGACGGTATCCTGTCTGGATACCCCAAGCACCGTAGACATCAGATACAGAAGCATCGCGAGAATACTCTCTGTCACTCCGGCAAGCAGCAGACTCGCCGCCCCATACAATACAAGCTTCAGTCTCAGGCTCTTCCAAATACTATGCTTCAATCTTATATCCCACTCCCCAGACCGTTTTGATGATCTGAGCCTTTCTCTGTCTTCCCTCCAGCTTCTCCCGGAGTCTCCGGATATGCACCATCACCGTGTTACTCATGTCGTAGCTTTTCTCCTTCCACACCCGTTCAAAGATCTCATCGGTGCTAAACACCTTGCCTGGATGGGATGCTAGCAGATATAATATTTCAAACTCCAGATGCGTCAGATGTACCTGCTTTCCAAAGGCTTCCACCGCATGAAGGCTTTTGTCAATGTGTAAATTTTCCAGGCTGATCTCATCGGTGCGCTCCGCCGGATCCTGTACACCGAACTTCTGATAACGCCGTAACTGGGACTTTACACGGGCAGCAAGCTCTCCCGTCAGAAATGGCTTTGTCACATAATCATCCGCTCCGATCCCAAGCCCTGCCACCTTGTCTGCCTCGGAATCCTTCGCACTCAGCATGATCACCGGGATCATACTGACCTCACGGATCTTCTCACAGACATGGATTCCGTCAATGCCCGGCATCATAATATCAAGGATTGCCAGATCGATCTTCTCCCTCGCAAAAACCTGCAGTGCTTCCCTTCCATCATATGCTTTATAAACACGAAAGCCTTCCTCGGCAAGATGGATCTCCACAAGCTCTGCGATATCCGGATCATCGTCCGCCACAAGAATCGTTGCCATGCCTTCCCCCATACTTGTTCCTCCTTCTGTATCATCACACAGTGGGTTTCAAAATAAACGAACCAAGCAGGCAGACCCACTTTGGCTCCCTCCTCGCTCATGAGGGAGAGAACACTCTCCGCTAACAAAAAACACCCGCAGTATATGGATTCTCTATATAGAATACCACATCCTGCAGGTATCATAAATTACAAATTTATTAAGATTCTTCCCCGGCTCCTTACTCCTTCCGGAGCTTGCGGAGCATGGCAATCTCATTGGTATAGCCCTCATCATCGTTTGGCGTCTCCAGAATAAACGGAAGCTCCTTAAGTGCCGGATGATTGATGATCCTTGTGATCGCCTCAAGTCCCAGATGTCCCTGACCGATCTTCTCGTGACGGTCCTTGTGTGCACCGAGCGGGTTCATGCTGTCATTTAAATGAATTGCCTTTAAGCGGTCCAGTCCGATCACCTGATCAAACTCATTTAATACATCATCCAGATGATCGACAACATCATAGCCGCCATCCCAGATATGACAGGTATCCAGACAGACACCCAGCTTATCATCAAGGTCAACCAGGTCGATGATCCGGCGAAGCTCCTCAAAGCTTCTTCCGACCTCGCTGCCCTTCCCTGCCATCGTCTCCAGCAGCACCGTCGTGGTCTGCTCCTCAAACAGTGCTCCGTTGAGCGCCTCCGCGATCATTTCGATTCCCTGCTCTGCCCCCTGTCCCACATGAGAACCCGGATGGAAATTATAATAATTGCCCGGCAGGTAATCCATTCTCTTCAGATCGTCCTGAAACATCTCCATCGAAAAGTTTCGGACATTCTCCTTGGCAGCGCAGAGATTCATCGTGTACGGTGCATGTGCGACCAGTTTACCAAAATGATGCTCCTCCATCAGTGCGAGCAGCTTATCCACATCTGCCGGATCAATCTCCTTTGCCTTACCGCCACGGGGATTCCTTGTGAAAAAGGCAAATGTGTTGGCACCAAGCTTTAACGCCTGCTTTCCCATTGCCTCAAAGCCCTTTGATGCAGAAATATGTGAACCAATATACATTGTCAGCCTCCTTTATCAACAGCTCTCATCCTTCATGGAAATCTTCAGAGGCTCCTTGCCCTTACGGTCTAACTTTGGTGTACTGCGGTCCGCAAGACTCTCATATGGTTTCTGCACCATAATACTCTGATATGCAGGACGAATGATCTTGTCTACATTGATAAGTTCTTCCATACGGTGTGCGCTCCATCCAACGATACGAGCCATCGCAAAGATCGGTGTAAACAGCTCTGTCGGGATTCCAAGCATTGTGTATACAAATCCGCTGTAGAAATCAACGTTTGCACTGACGCCTTTGTAGATCGCACACTCCTCGCCGATAACCTCCGGAGCGATCCTCTCGATCATGGAATAAAGTGCATAATCCTTATTCTCATGCTTCTCCTGTGCAAGGCTCTCCACAAAGCCACGGAATGCCACGGCACGCGGATCGGAAATGGAATATACGGCATGACCCATTCCATAGATCAGACCACGACGGTCAAATGCCTCCTTGTGAAGGATCTTCTTAAGGTATGCACGTACCTCATCCTCATCCTCGGTATCGCGGACATGCTCCTTAATGTCGTGCATCATCTCAACAACCTTGATATTGGCTCCGCCGTGCTTTGGTCCCTTCAGAGAAGAAAGAGCGGCTGCAATAACAGAGTAGGTGTCGGAGCCTGCAGAGGTAACTACTCTTGTCGTAAATGTGGAGTTGTTGCCGCCACCATGCTCCATGTGAAGCACCAGAGCCATATCGAGTACCTTTGCCTCCAGATCCGTATACTTCTTATCCGGACGCAGCATTCTTAAGATATTCTCTGCAGCGGACAGATTGTCATCCGGACGATGGATGTAGAAGCTCTCGTCTCTCTCATAATGATTATATGCATGATATCCATATACAGACAGCATCGGGAATACACTGATCAGCATCAGACACTGTGACAGTACATTCTCCAGACTGATGTCGGATACCTTATCGTCATAGGAAGAAAGTGTCAGTACACTTTTCGTCAGGGAATTCATGATATCCTGGCTCGGCGCCTTCATGATAACGTCACGGACAAAGTTCGTAGGGAGTCTTCTGTTCTTTGCAAGGATCCCACGGAATTCCTCGAGCTCACTCTTCGTCGGAAGGTTGCCAAACAGCAGAAGATATGTGATCTCCTCAAACCCAAAACGTTTATCCTTTCTCATGCCGTTCGTCAGATCGTAAATATTGTATCCACGATAGAACAACTGACCATCACACGGAATAACCTTACCGTCCACAATGTCACTCGCCTTGATCAGAGAAATATTGGTAATACCGGAAAGTACGCCCTTACCGTTCTTGTCACGAAGCCCGCGCTTCACCCCATATTCTGCAAAAAGACTGCTGTCAATGGAATTGTTCTGAATACAGACATCCTTGTACTTGTGTGTAAAATCGCTCATCATCTTTTCAAAATTATCCTGCACAATATCACCTTTCCTTTCAAAAATGCCTTCGGGTTTCCCGTGCTCCGATGCACATCCCCCAATTACTGCAATGCATCGGATATATTCTGGTGAATCTTCTGCGCTACGTTCTGAACAACCAGAAGCTCCTCCTCGCTGATCCCCCGGAATATTTCCTGAAACATCTCCCTCTGGCACTGCCTTGCCATCTCCAGCACACAGGCTGCTTCCGGCTGTACCGTCAAATGAATATACCGTCTGTCCTGATCATCATACTGCTTTTTTAAATACCCGCGAAGCAGCAGACTGTCAATCGCTTTGGACACGTTCGACTTGGTAAAATGAAAGATCTTCACAAGATCCTTCGCCGTGTTGCGGCTTCCATGATTATCAAAAAAAAGCAGCACACGCACTTCCATAATCGTCATATTAAATTTTTCAGTAATTTCGGAATACATAACTTCCTGATACTTTTTGAAATACTGACCACTTAATAATTGTTCCATTCTGTCATCCATGAAGCCCTCCCCATTGTCTGACATTGACAGGACACGATGCTTTCCCTTGCATCAGACAGTTCATTTTAGAACTATTATATCAGAAATCTGCTTTTACGTCAAATACACCGGCACAAAATCTACTCGTCCCTGTTCAATATTCATGACAAGATACGATGGCTGATGCCCCTCCTGTCTCGGTCTGGAAATACTTCCCGGATTGACCACATAGACACCGTTTCTCTGCTCCACATGCGGAATATGTGTATGACCGCACATCACGATGGAAACGTCATTGGCACGCGCCAGTTCACTCATGCTTCCAATGCTGTCAAAGCCTGCATACTGATGACCATGTGTCAGCAGGATCCGATAACCGCCAATCTCCACAATCTTTGAGAGCGGCACACCACAAAGACTGCTGTCGCAATTGCCGCGCACCATATCAACCGGCACGCCTGCCAGATCATAGATATCATCCGGATCGCACTGAAAATCGCCCAGATGAAACATCCTGCAATGAGTTCCCCGCATATTTGCAACTGCCTTTTTGAGATTCTCATTTCTTCCGTGGGAATCGCTTACCACAAGCACCTTGATCTGTTCTGCTGCGTTATTCTCCATACTAATCTGACATTCCTTTCTCTGTTTCCGCTTTCTGATCAGACAATACCATATTCTTTCATTTTCCGGTACATCTCTGTCAGAGCCCGCCCTCTGTGGCTGATCTGATTTTTATCCTCCGGCTTAAGCTCTGCCGTTGTGCAGCCAAGCTCCGGCACATAAAAGATCGGGTCATAACCAAAGCCGTTCTCACCCTTCTCACTGTAGCCGATCTGACCTTCTACCACGCCGCGGCAGGTGAAACTTCTTCCGTCCGGAAATACACAGGCGATCACACAGACGAATCTGGCACTGCGGTCGTCGCCCTCCACATCCTTTAAAAGCTCGATGATATGATTATTTTTCACTGTATACGGAGTATCCTCTCCCATATATCTTGCGGAGTAGATTCCCGGTGCCTTATCCAGTGCATCCACCTCAAGTCCGGAGTCATCCGCCAGAACGATCTGTCCGGTCAGTTCCGAGATCTTACGTGCCTTGATCAGTGCATTCTCTTCAAATGTGCTGCCATCCTCAACGATCTCTACATCCTGCAGATTCTCATCCTTCAGAGAAGAAAATACGATATCCTCCCCCTGCAGGATCTGACGAAACTCTTTCATTTTACCTTCATTGCCGGTTGCTACGATTATTTTTTTCATGATTATCCTCTTTTCCTTTTATTATGTTCCATTTCACGGACATATCGTCTGTTTTCTATTCGGAGATATGAAAGCTTGTGCAGATTCCCCGATAAATTCCCTGCGCAATTGCCTTCTGGTTCTCTTCGGACTTCATATACTCCATATCCGACCGGTTGGTCATAAAGCCGATCTCAACGATCGTCACCGGCATGTCCGCATGATGCATCAGATACAGGCGGTCTCTGCGGATCACCTTTCTCTTCTGTCTGCCTGTCGTTTCACAAACACACTCCAGCATATTGCGCGCCAGTTCTTTACTGGAAAGTCCATTCTTCGCTGCTGCCTTTCTGGAAGAATAAAGCGTCTCCACTCCCTTCGCCGTTGTCTCATCCGGATCCGATGCATTACAGTGAATGCTGATCAGTGCATCTGCCCCGACCTTCTTCGCCAGACGAACGCGATCCTCCTTGGATACTTCCCTGTCATCGGTTCTTGTGTAATACGCCTGAATGTCCGTTCCGTCTAATATTTCCTTCAGACAGTCTGACACCTTCAGTGCATAATCCTTCTCCAGGTACTTCCAGTCCGTCGATCCGGTTCCTTCATCATCGCCGCCGTGTCCGGCATCAATGACTACCACATACTGCCGCCTCGGCTCCTGCGTGACCGCAGACCTGTTTTCATTTCTGCCATGCGCTTCCACATGCGCAATATCCTGCAGCCGTTCTGATGCCGTCCCGGTTCCGTTTTCTTCTCCGGGCAGATTGTTATCTGCCAGTGGATGAAGCATTCCGGACAGGCTGACAAGCAGTACAGCCGCCAACAGACCGACACTGCAAAGCGCCAGTCTGCGCCATTCCTGTATCTTCACGAAGCAATCCCTCTTCTCATCTGTATTCACCCTCTTTTTTGCAGTATATCACAGCTCACTCAAAACCACAAATATGTCTTCGGTTTTATGCAGTATTATTATGCTTCCAACAATTACACCTTTATTGCGCAATTTCGGCAATCCTGCATCTTTTTATTGAAAGAGCCGGATACAACATGTATAATCATAAGCAGGGATTTTTCCTGTCGAAATTTAACACTAATAGGAGAACAAGAATGACTAAAAATATCAGTTTACAGGGTGTCTGGGACTTCCGGCTTGACGCCGGCTGCACCGGCATTCATGACGCATTTTATACAACACCGCTTGGCGATACGATCACACTGCCGGGGACAACCTCCATGGCACAGAAGGGAACATTTTCCGACAAGCGCGAAACCGGTACTCTGACCGATCCTTATCTGTTCGAGGGCTACGCCTGGTATTCCAAAGAGGTTCATCTCGAGCAGGCCGATCTTTCCAAAAATATTTTCCTTTATCTGGAGCGCACGCGTGTGACAAAGGTATGGGTGGATGATGTTCCGATCGGCAGCTATGACAGTCTGAACACACCGCACATCTATGACCTGACTGGGGCGGTCACCAAACCGGATTTTCGTCTGACGATCCTTGTTGCCAATCTCCAGAAACCGGAAGAGGGCGAAGCAGATCCACTGGCATATCCGACAAAGGGCGGTCACCTGACATCGCCTGACACTCAGACCAACTGGAACGGTATCATCGGAGAGATCTCTCTCCATATTCATGATACCTGTTTTATCTCACATATTAAGACGTATCCGGATACTGCAAAGGCTTCCGTGACTCTGGAGCTTACTACCGTAAACATCTCCGGCACCGATGCCACAAAGCAGATCCGGGTTGAAACCAGACTTCGTGACCGTGACGGGCTGAAGGATCATGCAACAGCAGCACAGAGCTTTGACGTGCCATTTCCGGCAGGAGAGGCTGTGACAAGCATTACATATGAACTGAATGAGGAGCCGGTTTACTGGAGTGAGTATTCACCGGTGATCTATGAGCTGACTGCCTCCTTTGCAGACAGCGAAGAAACTTCTGTCACAACGTTCGGCTTCCGTGATTTTAAAGCAGACGGTCTTGATTTTACGATCAACGGACGCAAGACATTCCTGCGAGGAAAGCATGACGGTCTGATTTTTCCTCTGACCGGAGCAGTTCCTGCTACCGTTGAGGAATGGATCCGTGTTCTTTCTATCTCAAAGAGCTATGGTATCAACCACTATCGTTTCCACACCTGCTGTCCGCCGGATGCCGCATTTACGGCTGCTGATCTGGTCGGCATCTATATGGAGCCACAGCTTCCGTTCTGGGGCACAATGACCGCGCCGGGTGAGGAGGGGCACAACGACACAGAACAGTCATACCTCATCGAGGAAGGCTTCCGCATGATGAAATATTTTGGAAACCACGCTTCCTACTGTATGATGTCCCTTGGTAACGAGCTCTGGGGAAGCAAGGAGCGTATTTCCGAGATTCTCGCCGCTTACAAGGCTGTGGATACACGCCACTTATATACACAGGGTTCCAACAACTTCCAACATACACCGGTCATTCTTCCGGAGGAAGATTTCTTTGTTGGTGTCCGTCTGAGCAAGAACCGTCTTTTCCGTGGTTCCTATGGCATGTGCGATGCACCGCTCGGTCATGTTCAAAGTGCCGAGCCGTCCACCCGCAAGAATTACGATGAAGCAATTCTGCCAACACACACAAGCACAGACAGCAGTGATGACGCAGCAGAGATTGAGATCCAGTACGGTACCGGTGTCAAGAAGGTAAAGGCAGCCGAGAACACAGAGGTTCTCATGCCGGAGATACCGGTTATCTCCCATGAGATCGGTCAGTACTGTGTTTATCCGGATTTCCATGAGATCGACAAATACACCGGTGTTCTCAAGGCACGCAACTTTGAGGTATTCCGTGAGCGCCTTACCGAGAAGGGTATGGCAGATCAGGCAGACGACTTTTTCTACAACAGTGGTAAGCTTGCCGTTCAATGTTATAAAGAAGAGCTGGAGGCTGCTGCCCGCACCAAAAGCCTTGCCGGATATCAGATTCTCGACATTCAGGATTTCTCCGGTCAGGGCACCGCTCTTGTCGGTATTCTTGATGCATTTATGGACAGCAAAGGACTTGTCACAACCAAGGAGTGGGCACAGTACTGTTCCGATGCGATCCTGCTTGCCGAATTTGACAGCTATGTTTTAACCGCAGGAACATCCTTTAATGTTTCACTCGCCATCCGCTACTACCGTCAGGAAAGCCTTGCCGGTAAGTCCGTAACCTGCCGCTTCACATTAGCAGACGGTACGGTGTCAAGCGAAAATACAGTTGCCCTGCCGGACGAGCTCCTTGGTCTTAACGAACTCGGAGCGGTCACGATCGATGTTCCGGCTGTTTCTGAAGCAGGAACGGCAACACTGACTCTGGACATTGATGGCACAGATATTCATAACGAATATGAACTGTTCCTGTATCCTGCAGTCACCGACCGGATCGATCCTGCGACGGTCGCAACCGTAGGCGAGGGCGAGTATACCACATATATCACCAACAATTTCGATCAGGCAGAGACACTTCTTGCCAATGGAAGCCGTGTTCTTTATCTGCCGGAGGAGACAAAGGAGAGCCTCAGGGGCTTCTACTGTACAGAGTTCTGGTGCTACCCAATGTTCCGCGATATCTGCGAATGGATGAAAAAACCGGTCGCTGTCGGCACAATGGGTCTGCTGATCCAGAATGAACATCCTGCGTTAAAGCAGTTTCCATCCCACTCCTACGCAACACCACAGTGGTATCAGCTTGTTTCACACTGTGACTGTGCGATTCTGGATGATACGACAGACAAAAGCTTCCGTCCGATCGTTCAGATGATCGATAACTTCGACCGCAACCACAAGCTTGGCATCCTGTTTGAGGGACAGGTCGGAAACGGTTCTCTGATGGTTTGTACGATCCGTCTCAGCGAGCTTGTCAACCTGACAGAACCGACCCGCGATGAATCAATCACCGCAACAGACGAAGTGATCACATACCGCGATGTCACAAAGCTTCCGGAGGTCGATCAGTTTATCCGCTCCATCATATCCTATGTCAGCTCCGATGCGTTTAAGCCAAGCCAGACACTGGATATGAAGAAGCTGCGGAAAACATTTATAGGGGAATGATGACTTTTTATATTATTTATTAAAATCTATATATAAAAACCGACTATATTCTTAAAAAACTTAAATGCCGAAAAGCCTTATGTTTCAAAGCTTTTCGGCATTTTTTCCGGAATAATATGTATAATAGCTGCTATAATACAGAAAGTCTTGTAAAATATCTTCATTTTGAACCGGGGCAAATATTTATCACTTTAAGAGTAATAATTTTAATCAGCAACCGAATAACCTGAATTATTATTAAAACTCCAAACTATCCGCATTGAGCAGAAAATATTTCATGCCCATGATTACAAATCCTTCCTCATTTCTCCAAGGCT
>ERZ1673752.178-NODE-178-length-117779-cov-12.587323_pt1 | contig 117779 bp, 115 predicted proteins | sample MGYA00580195_ERZ1673752 | MGnify/ENA primary metagenome ERZ1673752 (study PRJEB41218, sample SAMN15661744) | gut metagenome | host: Homo sapiens | place: Canada: London | collected 2015-08-20/2019-03-30 | study: EMG produced TPA metagenomics assembly of... | reverse complement strand
TTACGGATGATTTCCTCCCAGATAAAAGTCGGCGCCACGTCCGTCATCGCCCGCATGAAATCCTCTTCGTTTTCCGAAGTACACAGGCGAGCGAACTCCTGGACCGAACCAATCACGTTGATGCCCTCCTTTGGCTGCAAGGGTGATTATAAATAAAGTTTAAGCCATAGGAGGGAACCAGCGTGAGGTTTCATCTCAGTATTGAGTTGTTTCGCGGGTCGGACGAACCACCCAACAGTGCTCATTCATACTTGAATTTGCCCAGCTCCGCGCGTAAATCCGCCGCCTTGGACTGCAAATCCGAAGCGGTCGCAGCTAGGGCGTTCAACGGTTCTACCGCTTGGCTGGCAGCCCCGGCGAACTGACCGATATTCGTAGCAATCGTGGAAGAACCGGAGGCTGCCTCCGTCACGGAACGCGCCATCTCATTCGTGGTGGCAGTCTGTTCCTCGACCGCGGCGGCAATCGTGGTTTGGAAGTCGTTGATTTGGGAAATAATCTCAGAGATACGCCGGATAGCTGTCACCGCGGAATCCGTGTCATCCTGAATCTTGGCAATCCGTCCGGTGATGTCATCGGTGGCTTTAGCCGTTTCCGACGCCAAATCCTTCACCTCACCAGCAACAACTGCGAAGCCCTTGCCCGCTTCACCAGCTCGCGCCGCCTCAATAGTGGCATTGAGCGCCAACAGGTTGGTTTGCTCCGCAATAGCGGTAATGGTGTGGATTACATCGTCGATTTCTTTCGACGATTTGCCCAGTTTTTCAACAGTATCGGTAGTCGCTGCGGCCGCTTCGGTGGCCTCCTGGGCGACCCGCGCCGCCTCGTTGGCATTAGACGAAATCTCACGGATAGCCGAACCCATCTCTTCTGCGCCCGCAGCGACGGTCTGAACGTTAGTGGAAACCTGTTCGGCCGCACCCGCCACCGCGTTAGCCTGCGCCGCCGCATCGACGGCAGCCTGCGCAGTCTGAGTAGTCAGATCAGCCACGGTCTCTGACTCGGAACGAACCGCCTCGGAAGTGCGAGCCGCCGACCCGAAAGCCTCTTGCAAGGTCGAATTGGAAAGGTTCACCGCCCGTGACATGTCTGCCAACTCATCGTTGGAATTAATGACCGCGCTACGCGTCAAATCGCCTTGGGCCAAACCTTTCACCACGGTTTCCACAGATTCCACGGAACGAGTAACAGCGCGGCGCACTTTACCCATAATTATTACCGCTAAGACCACCAGTAGAACCACGACAATCGACTGGAAAATCAGTCCCCGGAGACGCACGTCACTCATATCCTTTTGTGACTGGGCGACTTCTTGCTTCAGCAATGGCGTGAGCTGATCTTGCTGGGCGACCATATCGCTGATGGTCTGGGGGACGACCGTGTTCAAAGTTTCAGAATTTTGTCCCTGACTGGCTTGTAATTCGGAAGTCGATTGCGCGATGACCTCGCGCAGGTTAGCGGCAGATTTCTGTAATCCCCGGGCCGCAGCCAGAACCTTATCAGAGTTCGTGGTGTCGATAATCGTTTGGATATTTTGTTCCAAAGTGCCCTGGGCCGCTTCCAGCTGCTGGGCTTGCGCATCGTCGGGCTGGCCTTCCAAGATGGAACGCGCATAAGCGTATTGGTGCTGGCCAATCTCAAAAATCTCGGCCCCCATCAATGATAGCGTTTCCGCGTTGGTAGAGGCGTCCAGGTACTCTGTCATACTTTGGTTGGCCTGAACCACCGTAATTAGGGAGGCTAACCCCAAGATAAACACCCCTATGAACCCCGACAAAGCCCCTCTGAACAGGCGCTTCATCAAGGTAGTCCGCCTGTAGGCCTTTTCCGGTTTTGTCGTGTTATTCGGTTGATTCTTCATTTCCTGCTCCCCTAGCTGGTTGACCGGATTCGTCTGAGTCATGATTCTCACTGTCCTTCCCGGTAGGTAAATTCGCTAAGTTGCTGGTTCAAGTCCTGGGTCTGGCGCACCACGCCTTCCGCTCTGCCGACAGAATCACGCAGGTTATCGACACTCTTGTTTGTGGCCCCGGCCATCTCGTTGATATTTGACGCAATCTCAGTCGAGCCGGTAGACGCTTCCGAAATGGACTTGGTCATCTCATTGGTGGTGGCGGTCTGTTCCTCTACCGCCGCCGCAATGGTGGCCTGGTAATCGTTGATTTGGGCGATGATGTCACTAATTTGGCTGATGGCTTCCACCGCGTGACCGGTATCGACCTGAATCTGCTCGATACGTGAAGCCACGTCAGCGGTGGCCGTAGTGGTTTCCGCTGCCAAATCCTTGACCTCACTGGCCACGACCGCGAACCCGCGTCCTGCGTCTCCAGCCCGAGCGGCCTCGATAGTGGCGTTGAGCGCTAGCAGGTTGGTCTGTTCTGCCACCGCCGTAATCGTCTCAATGACCTCACCGATCTCTTGGCTGGATTCGCCAAGCTTGGTTACGGTTTCGTTTGTCTTGGCTGCGACTTCGGTAGCTTCCGTAGCAACTTTGGCTGCCTCGTTGGCGTTCGATGAGATTTCGCGAATCGAAGCGCCCATTTCTTCCGCAGCTGCCGCCACCGTCGCAATGCTCGTCGAGACCTGCTCGGCAGCTGCTGCAACGGAAGTAACCACGTTACTGGCCTGTTCAACTATACCGACGAGGCCATGACCGTCGTCCACCATCTTTTCAGTGGCGGCGTGCACTTCCTCGGCGGTCGTAACTGTCTGACCAAAAATGTTACGCAGCTTTTCAGCGGCGATATCGAGCTTATCCGCCAGACGCCCAATTTCGTCATTGGTGTGCTTGACCGGATGAATGGTCAGGTCTTTGCGGGAAAGTTGGTTCAAAGCAGCGGAACTTTCCTGAGCCGATTTCACGAAACCGCGCGACATCTTTAGGTTCGATAACAGCATAACTAGCAGCATCACCACACCGGTCACGATAACTGCCGCAATCGTCAGGGGCTGAATAAATTTTATCTTGGCACTGACAGCCTGGTTTTGAACATTCAGATCCTCGCTCAGCTTTCCGATGTTATCGCTGATTGAGGTCGACACATTCCGGATATTTTCCGCTTCGGCAACCACCGCGCCGCGTAAATCATCCAGAGATGTTACGGATCCACTGACCTGAGTCAACATGGAGCTCAAAGACGCGCTGTCGGATTTAATAGCCTCAAACGTGGCCTGATTATTGGCTCTGAGTTGTTTCGCAGGGAAACTCGACACATGCTGGCTAAAGGCATCCAAATCCTTAAGATATTCCCCAAAAATCTGTAGCGCGTTCGGATCGTTGCGCAGAGCGGTATAGATACCCTGCGACCACAGAAATTCCGCAGAGCGCCATTCCTCAGCCAATTTGGTAATTTCCTGCGAAGTCGCAGAGCTGGAGGCCTTATGGGAAACGTCTGCGTTCTCTATACCAATCCCCACCCACTCCACTACCAACAGCAAAATCGCTGCTAGAGCTGCAGTCATATTTACCAAGAACATCTTTCTCCCCAAGGGGAATTTTTTACCGCCAGTCTTAAGGCTCTCGCCAACCTGCACGGTAGCGTCGGTTTGTGCTGGTGCCGCCTTTTTCTTAGACATCTAAGAACGCCGCCTTCCTTGAAAAGTTTTCCGTGTCGGGTAAACCGGATTTTCCGATGACATAGAGCGTCAACGCTGTTCACCGCTAATATTTTAAGCTTTTTCCGGCCTTTTTTGGTGCTATCACAACGTAATTCGCCAAAATGTGATGTTTCCTCGACCGAAAAACTCAGTCGAGGAAACTTGGGGAATCATCCGCAATCCAGAAAACTACACCTTGGGACGCACCCCGAGGTGCATCAAACCCCAGGTCACAGACTCAACCAGGGCTTCCCAGGACGCTTCAATCACGTCCTCGCCCACCCCGACCGTGGTCCACTGCGCCTCACCGTTCGTGGTGGTAATCAGCACGCGCACAGTCGCGTCCGTGCCAAAGGTCGTATCTAAAATTCGCACTTTGTAATCGATGAGTTCAAAATCTGTGATAGCCGGATACGTTTCGGACAGCGCCTGACGCAGCGCATGGTCCAGCGCGTTCACCGGACCGTTGCCTTCCCCGGTGACGACTTTGCGGCCGTCACGAGTCCGCAGCTTGACGGTGGCTTCGGCCTCAGCTTCACCGTTCTCGCTGAGGGACGCCCGACCGGCCTGAACCAAAGTCCGCCAGGTCTCAACCTCGAAATAGGTCGGCAAGTCCCCGCCTTGTGCCCGCACCAGCAACTCAAAGGACGCGTCAGCCGCATCGAAAACGTAACCGTGAGATTCCTTTTCTTTCACCGCTTCCACCACGCGGCCGGTCAGGTAAGGCGTCCCGGACAGGTCAATACCCATCTCTTTGGCCTTCAACTGTACTGAGGCCCGCCCGGCCATCTCGGAAACCAGCATCCGCATATCGTTGCCGACCGTCGCGGGGTCAATGTGCTGATACAAGTCCGGATTCACGCGAATAGCCGAAGCGTGCAGACCCGCCTTGTGCGCAAACGAGGAATCCCCTACGTAAGGCAGACGCTTGGAAGGCCGCAGATTCGTGATTTCTGCCACCCGGTGTGAGGTGCGGGTCAGCTCGGCCAGGCCGTTTTCATTCAGAAGGGCGGGTCGGCCCATTTTGATTTCAATGTTGCCGATAAGGGTGAGGATGTCGGCGTTGCCGGTGCGTTCCCCGTAGCCGTTCACGCAGCCCTGGACCTGCACCGCCCCGGCTTCGATGGCGGCCATGGCGTTCGCGACGGCGCACCCCGTGTCGTTGTGGGTGTGAATCCCGATTTTTACCTGCTCCAGGCCGTGTTTGTCCAGGTAGTCGCGGGCTTCAGCGACTTTCGTGCCGATGGTCGAAGGCAGGTTGCCTCCGTTGGTGTCGCACAGTACGACTGTTTCCGCCCCTGCTTCTCCAGCTGCTTTCAGCACTTTCAGCCCGTATTGGGCATCGTGAGTCAAGCCGTCAAAGTAATGTTCGGCATCCAGAAACACCCGCCGACCTGCCTTGACCAGGAACTGCACCGTGTCGCGTACCATCGCCAAATTCTCTTGGCCAGTGGTTTTAAGAGCATCCGTGACATGGCGCAAATCCGACTTCGCCACCAGGGTGATTACCGGCGCCCCAGAATCTAACAAGGTCAGCACCTGCGGATCCTCGCTGGCTTTGGTCCCCACCTTACGGGTGGAGCCAAAAGCGGCCAGGGTCGCGTGGCGTAGCTGCAGTTTCGACAACGCCAGCGCAAAGAACTCGGTGTCTTTCGGAATCGCGCCGGGCCAGCCGCCCTCGATAAAGCTAACCCCCAGGTCATCAAGAGCTTGAGCAATATTGAGCTTGTCCGCTACGGACAGCGAAATGCCCTCCATCTGGGCGCCGTCACGCAAAGTGGTGTCGTATATCTCTATCGGCTCAGTCGTTTGTTCCATGCCCCCATGTTACAAAAGTCCCCCGCCAGAGATTAATTGAGCCCCAAATTCACAGGCTAATCGCCTGGTTTAAATTGTGCGGCTGGGGAAAGGTATCATAGCAACCACTATGCCAAAGCCAATAGGCAACGAGTCGCGCTACAATCCGGGCATCGATGGTTTGAGAACCCTCGCCGTCCTCGGTGTCATTTGCTACCATCTCGGCTTTCAGTGGATGCCGGGAGGGCTGTCCGGTGTGGGCGTATTCTTTACCATCTCGGGTTTTCTCATCACCGGTAACCTCATGCGTTCCTGGTACCGCCGCGGCAACCTGGGGCTAAAGACCTTCTGGCTACGCCGTTTGCGCCGCTTAATGCCCGCAGTCATCCTCACGGTGCTGGTCATCTGGGCACTCACGCCGTTCTTCAAAGCCGAAAACTGGCCGGACTATCGTCTCGGCGGGCTCACCGCCATTTTCTACGTCAATAACTGGGCCACCATTTTTTGGGGTGATTCTTATTTTGACCAGTTCTCCCAGAGCCCCTTTGAACACATGTGGTCACTGTCTGTTGAGGAACAGTTCTATCTTTTCTGGCCGCTAGTGTTGCTATTACTCCTGGTCATCAGCCGTGGTCGCCGCCCGCTGCTCGTAATCCTCACCTCAATACTCGCCGCGGCTTCTTTCGCGTGGCTAGCCTACGGATATTCACTCGGCATGGATGCCACCCGTCTCTACGAAGGCACCGATACTCGCGCGGGCGGCCTGCTGGTGGGTGCCATTCTCGCCATCATCATGATCAAACCCACCGACCCGAACACGACACGCCCCCTCGTCGGCAGGGTAATCTTTCGACAGGATCGCTACCTAGCTGAAGTATTGGGATGGCTTGGTCTGGGCGCTGTGCTGGCCATTTATATCTTTATTCCTGATTCTTCACCAGCTTTATTTAACGGCTTACTGGTGGTTCTCTCGCTGGCTACCGCGGCGCTTCTCTTTGCCATTTCGAACCGCTACACGCGGATATATAAGCTTTTTGCGTTGCGTCCCGTCGCGTGGATTGGCGAGAGGTCTTACGCCTTGTATCTGTGGCATATGCCCCTCATCGCTTTCCTTTACACTCCTCTGCAGGTGGTGCCGGTTATTATCAGGGCCTTGTTCATCATTGGGGCTACCATCGGCTTGGCCGCATTATCTTGGGTCCTGGTCGAAGATCCCATTCGCCGCAATGGATTTTTTGTCCCGCTGTGGCGGTGGTTGACTCGCAAAGCCTCCCTGCCTCACGCCCTGTTGTCTTTCCCTCTCGCTTTCTTCCTCATCTTTGCCCTGGTCGGAGTACCAACTGAAGCTGCCACGAGCTATCACGACCAACTCGAAGCAAAAAAGGCCGCCCTGGCGAAGGCCCAAGCGGAACGGGAGCGCAAAGCGGCTCAGGAACGCGCCCTCGCAGCAACTCGCACTCGATGCCACCAGATTATCCACGTGGGGGACTCCACCTCCCTAGCAATGTTTACCGATGCCGGGGTGCTCAATCCGGCAGACAATGCCACCAAGACCTACACGGCTACCGGCGCCACGAAAGTTACCAACTCAAGTTTCGGGGCTCGTGCCACCAATCAGGGCTTCCAGGAATACCCATCCGGAAACGATTCCATCCGCGAAATCCTCGCCCGTGGGATTGATAAGGACTCGTGCTTTGTGATTGCCTTGGGAACGAACGATGCCGCGAACATGAATGTTTATGGCGGCACCGACTATGACACCCATATTCGCGCCACTATGGACATTATCGGACCGAAGTACCCGGTGCTGTGGATAACGACCGTGGTGAACCCGAACGGATCACCCAGGTGGTACACCAAAGATGTCATGGACGCTTGGAACGCAGAACTCTACCACCAGCAGAAACGCTACCCGAATATGTGGGTTTACCCGTGGGACAAGGATATGCGTCCGGAATGGTTTATCACCGGCGACGGGGTACACTGCAACACGATTGGAAACTCGGAACGTTCCCGTCGTTTCGCCCAAGCCGTGGTCAACGCCTGGCCGCTGACCTTAGAAGGGGACAAAGCTCCGCTGCTACCCAAGAAACGGCTCGCCCCGAAACAGCGTGTCGTGACGGGGATGCCTCCCCAATAGGCTCAGCTAAGTCTCACCACTAGCGGATTTTTCCTGGAGCTTAAGCCCCACCTCTGAATTATTTTTAAGGTGTCGGTGGTGGAAGGAAAGGTTCCAAATTGGGGAATAGTGTTTCCAGTTGCGGCTGTATCCACGGCATGAAAAAATATCCGAGTGAATGAAAATGAACGTTTGTGGGCGATGTTCGCTCATCTTTCTGTGCTCATTGCTATGGCTGTTTCCGCCGGCTGGCTGTCATTCCTGGGACCGCTCATCGTCTGGTTGGTGAAAAAGGACAGTTCCCCGGCAGTGCGCGTCGCTGCGGCTGGAGCGTTTAACTTTAACGTCGCCATGTGGATTGCTGGTATCGCCGGGTGGATTGCTTTCTTTACCATCCTGTTAATTCCGCTGGCTTTGGTTCTGTGGCTGGCGGTGTTCGCTCTGACCTTGTGGCACAGCATCCGCGGAGCCATCGCAGCCTCCAACCAGCAGGTCTACATCTACCCCTTCCAGCTGCCCATTCTGAGTTGATTGCTGATTTTGGTGTTTCCAGATAGACGTCGTTCTATCTGGAGACACTTCGTTGTCGTAGACGCAGGCGCGAAAACATTATTTGCGGCCTAGGAGGCTAGTATTTTTCAATAGTTATGGCTAGAGGATACGAGATGTTAGCTAAGTGCAGGGCTTGGAAAATAATCCGCGTTAGCCTGCCGATTACTATGGGATCCCAAACGTCCACTTTGACCTGTCGTGAATCAGATCGTCTCGAATTTGGGCTGGCCTGACGTGGCGTGCTCGACGCCGCCCGATTGCACGAGGCGGTTTCGGAACAATAGAATATGTGCTTTTCCTGGTGTTGGACAAGTTCGGAAAATATATCCCAAAACGGTTCAACATTTTGGTCGGCATATTCGATGGTTACCGTCGCTTGTTGCGGCTTGCGGAAGTTCTCTGCGATGATTTCGAGATACGATTCTCCCCTGACATCCGGAAAAATCACCCGCGGGATAGCCGCACCGACGAACCGCTGCAGCCGAGACATAGCTGAACTCGTCTCAACGGACGATTGCCCGTAGGACACGTTTTGCTTGCCGAGGGAAAACTCAAACGAACCAACCCTTATAAATATTCCATCGACGGTGGCAGGCTTCACCAGCCGCACACAATGCGACATCGCCGCGAACAGCAGCGCGAACGGAGGCTTTTGCGAGTCCGGGAAAGTTACGTAAACCCACGAAAGCAAGTCAGGAATGTCTCGTGACCAAGGTTCCTCCGGATAGTAATACCAAGGAGCGCACCGATTCTCTTCGTAATCTAAGCATTCTTCACTCCAGCCAGCAAATAGCCCGACAAATTCCTGTCTCTCGGAATCGGAAAGGATATTCCCCTGGCTGGAGCCAGAATGCGAAATAAAAGCAACTTCTAAGGTATCGTCCATTTTAACCGTTTAGACTACAGCACCCGGTAGCACCAGCCGTGGGGATCCTCGCGGCGGCCCCACTGAATGCCGGTGATGATGTCGTGGATGTGCTTGGTCATCGGGCCGGTGGGAACCTCCAGCTCAAAGTCTTTCCCGCCGAGTTTGCCAATCGGGGTCACGACCGCGGCCGTCCCACAAGCCAGGAACTCGGCGACCTTACCGGAGCGAATGTCGTCCAACAGCTGGTGCAGGGCGATGCGTTCCTCGCTGACGGTAATGCCCTCGTCAGCCAGAACCTGAATAATCGCACCGCGGGTACCACCCTCCAAGATGCACCCGGTGAGCTGCGGGGTCGCCACTTTGCCGTCGCGGTAGACCACAAAGACGTTCATGCCGCCCAGCTCATCGATAAAGGTGTTCGTTTCCCCATCCAGGAAGCACACCTGCGCGTAGCCCTTTTCCGCCGCAATCTCTTGAGGCTGCAAAGACGCCGCGTAGTTGCCGGAAGTCTTGGCTTCACCGGTACCGCCCGGTCCAGCGCGGTGGTAATCCTCAGACACATAAATCGAAACGGGCGAAAAGCCGTTGTCGAAGTAGGGGCCGGACGGCGAGCCGATATTGAGGTAGGTCACCTCGTGAGCCGGATGCACCCCCAGGAAAGACTCTGAGGCGTACATAAAGGGACGCAAGTACAGGGTGGCGCCGTCTTTGACGGGCACCCAGCGCGCATCGGCACGCACCAAATCCACACAAGACCCCACGAAGTCCTCAACCGGGATTTCCGGCAGCGCCAAACGGCGCGCGGACTGATTAAACCGATTCGCGTTGAAAGCGGGACGGAACAGCCAAATCGTATTGTCAGCCCGGCGGTACGCCTTTAATCCTTCAAAAACCGCCTGACCGTAATGCAGCACCGAGGTTCCCGGATATACCGGCAGCTGCCCATAAGGACGCAAATCCATTTCCTGCCAGCCGCCGTCCTTGGTCCACAGCGCGTGTGCCATGTAATCGCTAAAGGATTGGCCGAAAGCGAGTTTTTCCATCACCTCACGGTAGGTGGCTTCGTCGGCCCTATTGGCATGAGGCTGGAGCGGGAAGCGCCCCGCCAGTTCGTGGGCATCAGGCAGCGGCTGTTTCGCGAGTTCTTCGAGATTACTCATGTTGTTCTTCTTCTTTCATTGGGTTATTGATAGGTAAAAGTGGTTCGGGGCACGCCGTGCCCAGGATTTTAGGGTTTTCGGGGATTTGTGGTCACCAACCCTAGAGCGAGGCGGCTATCGCGTCGCCGATTTCGCTGGTGGTGCGCACCAGGGGTGTCCCGGCAGCAGACGCGGCGGCACGGTCGGCCATATCCGCATCAATAGCGCGTTGGATACTTGCCGCCAACTGGGGGTAGTCCAAGTGGTTGAGCATCAGGACCAGACTCGCAATAGTGGCGGTCGGGTCGGCTTTGCCCTGGCCAGCGATATCCGGGGCGGAGCCGTGAACGGGTTCAAACATGGACGGGAAGGTTTTTTCCGGGTTGATGTTTCCCGATGCCGCCAAGCCGATGCCGCCGGTGATTGCCCCAGCTTCGTCAGTCAAGATGTCGCCGAACAGGTTATCGGTCACAATCACGTCAAACCGGGCCGGGTTCGTGACCAGGAAAATTGTGGCCGCATCAACGTGTAGGTAGTCGACTTCCACCTCCGGAAATTCCGCCCCGACTTCCTCAACACAGCGGCGCCACAAGTGTCCGGCATTGACCAGAACATTGTGCTTGTGCACGTAAGTCAGATGCCGGCGGCGCGCCTGAGCCTGCGCAAAAGCGTAACGCACGACCCGCTCCACGCCGAGACGCGTGTTCACGGACACTTCGGTGGCAATCTCTTGTGGTGTGCCCTGACGCAACACCCCACCGTTACCGCAGTACAGGCCTTCCGTGCCTTCGCGCACCACCACAAAATCAATGTTGCCGGGATTCGCCAACGGGGTCGGCACCCCCGGATAATACTTGGAAGGGCGCAGATTTACGTAGTGGTCGAAATCGAAACGCAGCTTCAATAGTAGCCCGCGTTCCAGCACCCCGGACTGCACGGAGGGATCTCCTACCGCCCCCAGCAAAATCGCATCATGGCCACGCAGGGCTTGTTCCGTGGCATCATCCAAAACCACACCATCACGATGGTAACGAGCCGCCCCCAAATCATAGAGGGTGGTTTTCAAACCAACGCCCGCACCCTCCAGGACCTTTTTGAGTACCTTCACGGCCTCGGGAACGACCTCGTGACCGATGCCATCCCCTGGAATCAAGGCCAAATCGATGCTCGTCATAACGTAACTCCTACTTTCTTTTTATGTCTAAAATCGGCGGTTTTCCTGGTGCGGTTCTCAGTTAAAGGAGCTGCTTCGCGGCTGTCGTCCGGAACCGGCTTCTCTGCATCGGGATGAACCCCGACCAACTGCGCCGCCACAATCGCCACCATGATGAGAGTGCCGCCCACCAGGAGCCGCCACGTCAGGGCTTCCCCGCTGAACACTACCGAAAAAAGGGTGGCAAAGAGCGGTTCGCAGGCCATAATCAGAGCCGCCTCAGTAGAGGACATCCGCGCTTGTGCCCAGGTCTGGATGAACAGAGCCCCCACAGCACACACCAGAACCATATAGATGAGGCTAGCCCAGGCAGCACCGCTGGAGGGTAGGGTAAGTTCCCCATCCGAAAGCGCCGGAACAGCGTTCACCGCCGCGGTCCCCACCATCTGCATGGTAGCCAACGCTCCCGCGGGACGTCCCGGCGAGATTACACCGAGAGTCGCCACCTGGATGGCAAAGAATAACGCTCCCAACAGGGTTATCAGCTCGCCAAGCCCGAAGGACCACCCTTGCAGGGACAGTGCCGCCAAGCCGAGAGTGGCCAGCAGCATCCATAGCCAAGTAATCGGCTTGAAACGTTCCCGGAACAGAATCAATGCCACGAAAGGCACGAAGACTATGGACATGGCGGTGATGAATCCCGAGGTAGCAGGAGAGGTCAGGTTCAATCCCCAAGTTTGCGCCAATTGACCCAAACCGTAGAGAACCCCCGCCCCGAAGCCGAGAGCCAGCGTCTTCCAGCCCGCCGTGCGCAGTTCCCGAAACCACAACGCGCAAGCAATCAGGGCCGCGAGAATAAAGCGCACGCTCAGGAAGTCAGATGCTGGAACATCATCCAGGACATGATCCTTTACCATAAAAAAAGTTGACCCCCACGCAGCGCAAACTGAAGCCAACGCTAAAATGGGGATTAACTTTTTCATCACGATGTCCTTATCTGTGCTAAGCGATTAGCGAGCGGCGTGGCCCTCCACATAATCGGTGTCTTTGTTGGTATTCCATGTAAACATCTGGCGCAGCTCGGCACCGACTTTTTCAATCTGGTGGCCTTCGCCTTCGGCGCGCAGACGCTTAAAATCAGGGGCTCCGGCAGCTTGATCGTCCATGAAACGCTTGGCGAAGCTGCCGTTTTGGATATCCGCCAAGACGTCCTTCATGTGGGCCTTCACGTCGGGGGTGATGACGCGCGGACCGGAGATGTAGTCACCGTATTCAGCCGTATCGGAGATAGACCAGCGCATCTTGGACAGGCCGCCCTCGTTGATGAGGTCCACAATCAACTTCATCTCGTGGCACACCTCGAAGTAGGCGATTTCGGGCTGGTAGCCGGCTTCGACCAGGGTTTCAAAACCGTACTGGATGAGCTTAGACACCCCGCCGCACAGTACGTTCTGTTCACCGAACAGGTCGGTTTCCGTTTCTTCGGTGAAGGTCGTCTTGATAACGCCAGCGCGGGTCCCCCCGATGCCTTTCGCGTAGGACTTTGTCAGTTCCCAAGCGCGTCCGGATGCGTCGCATTCCACGGCGATAACATCGGGCACACCCTGACCGGCAACGAAAGTACGGCGCACCACGTGCCCCGGACCCTTGGGAGCCACCATGCACACATCGTGGCCGGGACCGGGCTTGATGTAGCCGAAACGGATGTTGAACCCATGAGCAAAGAACAGGGCGGCATTCGGCTTCAGGTTCGGCTCGATTTCGGCGGCATAGACCTTGCTCTGCACCTGGTCAGGCAGCAGAATCATGACCACGTCGGCTTCTTTCACGGCATCCGCCACGGTTTTCACCATCAAGCCCTGTTCCTCGGCCTTCGCTCGGGAGGAGGAACTTTCGCGCAAGCCCACGACCACGTCGACCCCAGAATCGCGCAAGTTCAGCGCATGGGCATGACCCTGCGAGCCGTAACCAATTACGGCCACCTTCTGAGACTGAATGAGCGACAGGTCAGCGTCGTCTTCGTAATAAATTTCCGCCATGATTTTTCTCCTTAATTAATTGTAGAGGTGTTTCGTTGAAAAAGATATAGGCTGTTTTTCCGCGCAAAGACTAGGCAAAGTCCGGTTAATTTGTCCCTAAATTTGATCGGTGATGGACTTCGATCCGCGTCCAATCGCGACGTTGCCCGATTGGACGATTTCACGAACTCCGTACGGCTCCAACTCGCGCAACAGAGCCGCGTGTTTCGCCGGAGAACCAATTGATTCGATGACCAAGGTGCCTCGTGACACGTCCACCACATGAGCTCGGAACAGGTCCACAATCTGGAGCACCGCGGTTCGATTCGTATCGTCAGCCGAAACTTTGATGAGCATGAGTTCCCTCTCAACGGCTCGTTCGGGCTCCAACTCCACGATTTTCAGCACGTTCACCAGCTTGTTCAGCTGTTTCGTGACCTGTTCTAGGGACACTTCAGAAACATCGACCACGATGGTGATGCGCGAAATCTCAGGTTTCTCAGTTTCTCCCACCGCGAGGGATTGAATGTTAAAGGCACGGCGGGCAAATAGCGCCGCCACGCGGGTCAAAACGCCAGGCTTGTTTTCGACAAGCACCGACAGGGTATGCGTCATACTCATGTTTAGTCCTCCCAGGTCACAGTCTTGTCAGGGGCATAAATGACTTTGTCGTTGGTCTGCCCGGCGGGAACCATCGGGAACACCATAGCATCGGGGCTGACCAGCACCTCAACCACGACCGGACGGTCGTCAATCTGATGAGCTTTCTCCAGGGCTTCTCGCAGGTATTGCGGGTCAGTAACCCGAATTCCCTCAGCTCCGTAGGCTTTCGCCAAAAGCATGAAATCGGGGATCCCCACCCGGTTTACCTCATCGAGGTTGCGGGCTCCGTCATGCAGGTCGGTCTGAGAATAGCGTTCGTTATAGAACAGGGTCTGCCATTGACGCACCATCCCCAGCGAGGAGTTGTTGATGAGAAGCACCTTTATCGGGATATGCGATTGGGTGCAGGTGGCCAGTTCCTGATTCGTCATCTGGAACGAGCCATCTCCGTCAATGAGCCAGACTTCCCGATCCGGATTGGCGACTTGTGCGCCCATCGCGGCGGGGACGCCGAATCCCATCGTTCCCAGACCGCAAGACGAAATGTAGGTGCGCGGGTAACGGTAGGTCATAAATTGGGACGCCCACATTTGATGCTGGCCGACCCCGGTGACCACAATCGCGTCGTCGTCACTAACCTCGTCCAGCACCTTGATAGCCTTTTGCGGGCTGACCAGACCGTCCAAGGTATCGTCGAAGTACGCGGGGTACTTGTCTTTCAGTTTGGTCAAGGACTTCATCCACGGGGTCAAGTCCGGTCGGCCATACTGTTTGTAGGCTTGGGGCAGTGCCCGCAGCAGCGCCGCGACGACCTCTTTCAAATCCCCCACGATAGGAACATCGGCGTGACGGATTTTTGAGATTTCGGCCGCATCGATATCAACATGGATAACCTTGGCGTGAGGAGCAAAGGATTTCACGTCCCCGGTGACCCGGTCATCGAAACGCGTACCGAGCGCAATCAGCAGGTCCGCCTGCTGCATCGACAGCACCGCAGACACGCAACCGTGCATCCCCGGCATTCCCATGTGCTGCGGAGAGTCATCCGGGAAGGCTCCGCGCGCGGTCAGGGTGGTGACTACGGGAGCCCCAGTGGCATCAGCTAATTCTTTAAGCTCCGAGGTCGCATCGGCGGCAATTATCCCGCCGCCGATATATAGCACCGGTCGATGCGCCCCCGCGATTTCGGTGGCCGCCGCCGCGACCTGCTGTTTGGAAGGCTTGCCAGGCAGTTTGTATCCGGGTAGCTCCATCGGCGGAGGCCAGGTAAAGGCCATTTTTTTGTTCTGGGCTGTTTTCGTGATGTCCACTAAAACCGGTCCGGGTCGCCCGGAGGAAGCGATGAAGAAGGCCTCCGCTAGGCGGGAGGGAATGTCCTCGGGACGAGTGACCAGGAAACTGTGTTTCGTCAGGGGCATTGAGGCACCGACAATGTCGGATTCCTGGAAGGCATCAGTACCGATAGACTCCGCTCCGACCTGGCCGGTTATCGCGACCACCGGGACCGAATCCATCATGGCGTCAGCCAGACCGGTCAGAAGGTTCGTGGCGGCCGGTCCCGAAGTCACCAGCGCTACCCCGGTTTTCCCGGTGGATTTCGCGTAGCCCTCGGCAGCGTGGGCGGCGCCCTGCTCGTGGCGGGTCAGCACGAAGTTTAGTTTCTGGGAGTCATACAGCGGATCGAAAGTGGAGAGAATCGCCCCACCGGGAATCCCGAAAATATCGGTCACTCCCAGTTCCTCCAAGGTACGAATGACAGCTTTCGCACCGGTCATGACTTCGCCGCGAGCTGCGGGATCAATTTCGTTGGGGGTCTCCTCGGGGCCATAGGCTCCCATGGATTTTGTTTCTGGTTCGCTCATGCACCCAACTGTAACTCTGGGGCTAAAAGGATGGAAACCCGCAAGGGGAAAATCTCACTATATGGATTTCGAACCGAATAATGAGACACTTCCTTGTAAGGCAGTGCCCCCACCAGAAAGCCGAAAACAGTGGCAACTGGTACTCACAAACTTAGGGTAGCCTCATTATTACCGCTGGCTATGTCCTTAGTCCCGAAAATTCGCACCCGACAGATGGTTAAATCTGGTTGTGTTACAGAGATTGCATTTCCCAATAAAAGATCGGACCGCGTCGTTCCTATCGCGAAGCTTGGAACGGCTTCGCAGCGAACGCAGCCGCGCCTTTACCCCCAAGAAAAAAGCTGCTGACGAGCCTATTGAAATCAATACCCAAAGCATGGTGGAGTACGAGAAAATCCGTATCCAGCTCACAGACGTGTCACGCACAATTATGCGTTTAGGCCATATGCTACAAAGCTGTGGAGCTTCCGCCTACCGAATTAAGATTTCTATGGCGCGCCTGGCTACCGCGTTGGGAGCAGACGAACACCACGTCCAAGTCACCTTCGGTGAAATCAGTTCTACCGTCTACCTGCGACCTTTTTCACGCACCGAAATCTCAGAACAGAGGGACTTTGGCACCAACGCGGCCAAACTTGATCGACTCCGGCTCTTTATCCAAAACATCAAACCGGACACACCCGTCAGCGAGGCAAACCGGCTCATGGATCGCATTGAGTCCTACAAGCCTGAGTTCAATAAAGTTGCCAACACTCTGGCAGCGGGTTTTGCCTGCGCCTGTTTCTGTTTCCTGAACCGCGGCGGGCTCATCGAGTGCGTTCTGGCCGGTTTAGCGGCAGGATTCGGGCAAACCGTGCGTCGGATGATGATGTCAAAGAAAACAAACCATTTTGCGGTCTGGATGACCGCTGGTTTTGCCGCCTCTCTGGTCTACATCGGCTGCGCCGTGCTGCTGGAGACAATGCTGCAGCGCGCCTATTCACCAGCAGTTCTGGCGGCTATACCGCCTTGGATAACGGCTGATCCTCTCGGATTCCGGGTGGGAATTGTCTCCGCGGTACTGTTTTTGGTTCCCGGTTTCCCTCTCATTACCTCGATGCTCGATTTGGTACGCCTGGACCTTTCCGCCGGGATACCGCGCCTGGTTTATACCTTGATGTTAATCATTTCAGCCGGAGCGAGCGTGTGGATTGTGTCCCTAACCTTCCAGTGGGCAGTAGACCCCGCGGTGAACCCGCCTCTGGAGGGGCATTGGCTGTACCTCGCTCGAACATTCTGTTCATTTGTGGCCTCTGCCGGGTTCGCCATGCTGTTCAATTCGACCCGACGACTGTGCGTCTATGCCGGGTTGATATGCGCTCTGGTCAATCCGTTGCGTTTTTTCGTTGTGGAATCGGGATTCAATTGGCAGTTTTCGGTAGGGCTGGAGGCGCTGGCAATCGGTCTGCTTGCTGACGTTATTTCCCGTCTGTCGAACTTTAACTATTCACGAGTCTCGCTGTCCGTGCCGGCAGCGGTGCTGATGGTTCCCGGGGTCCCTCTCTATTCAGCCTTAGTACACCTCAACGAGGGAAATACGATAGGAGCTATCGCCTCCCTTAGCGAAGTGTCTGTGGTCATCTTGGCCATTGGCATCGGACTTTCCACAGCCCGGATGCTCACGGATCGAAATTGGCTACAAGACAAGGAAATTGTCGACACCCACCCCGTTCTTAATGCCGACGCTGACGATTCTTTCAGTATGCGCTGATAGACTGACTTTGTTGGTTTTTCCGACCACAAGGTTGATATATCACTACGTCTCTGGAGGACATTTTGTTCGAATTTTTCGCAGCTCACCCAATTGTGCTTTTAGCTGCACTGCTGGGAATCGGCATGGCCTTTGGGCATATCAAAGTCAAAGGTGTTTCACTGGGAGCAGCCGCGGTGTTGTTCCTCGCTATCGGCGTCTCCGCCTGGGCCAGTGCCTCCGGAGTAAAGCTCATGATTCCGAAAGAGATTGCGGTACTAGGACTGTCTCTGTTTGCATTCTGTATTGGTTCAAACTCTGGAGCGAACTTTTTTGCGACCCTGCAAACTGCCTGGAAATCAATCCTCCTATTGGTTGGAGCCTATGTGGGAGTCAGCGCTGTCGCGGTGGGAATCGGTACCTTGCTGGGAATGCCAATCAGCCAAATTGTGGGAACCCTCTCCGGGGCACTGACGAACACTCCGATGCTCGAGGCGGGAGGGGAAACGTCCGGAGATATCGCCACGGCCACAGTCGGCTATTCTATTGCTTACCTCTACGGTGTCCTTGGGATGCTCTTTTTCGCCTCCCTGGCGCTGAAGAAGGGTAAAAATGACCGGGACGCCCCCAGTCCTGTCGTGTCTAAAACGATTCGGGTGGAGATTGACACCCAGCCCCGCTTAGGCGAAATTTTTGAGAGATTCGACGAAAAATTAGCTTTTTCTCGTCTGCGCCGCGGCGAACAAGGACCGATCACCCGACCCAATATGTCTGATACGCTCAATCCCGGCGATTTGATTACGATTGTGGGCGAGGCCTCTGCCGTTCACACCATTATCGAAGAATTGGGCCATTCGTCTTCCCATTCGCTACAAACCGACCGCAGCTACCTCGACTATCGACGCATTACTCTTTCTGATGCCTCCAAAGCTGGCAAGACCATTGCGGAATTGAACATGGGTGACCGCTTTGGTGCCACGGTGTCACGAGTTCGACGCGGAGACGTAGACATGGTGGCTTACCCGGACTTTACGTTGCAGCTGGGCGACCGGCTACGCGTGGTGGCGCCGAAATCAAACATCTCTACCATCACCAAATACCTGGGCGATTCCACCCGCGGACTCACCTCTCTCAACCCGGTAGCGCTGGGCATCGGGATGACCTTAGGATTCCTCATCGGTGAGATTCCCATTCCCAACCCCGGAGGCGGATACTTCAACATCGGGTATGCCGCCGGAATCATCATTATGGGATTGATTATGGGCCGCGTGGGGCGCATCGGTCCATTCGTCACGACTCTGCCCTACACCACGGGTCAGGTCTTGGGTGAAATCGGTCTGCTGCTGTTCCTGGCCCAGGCCGGAACGAATGCCGGAGGCTCCATTCAAACCGCTTTCACCGGCGGAGATTGGTGGAGAATTTTGCTTCTCGGCTTCATTGTCACCAATCTGTTTGGACTCACCCTGTTCATCCTGATGCGTCTGGTAGCCAAAATGGGAGGCACGAAGCTTTCCGGCTTCATGGGCGGCGCCCAAACCCAGCCGGCGGTGTTGGGATTCGCTAACGACCAAACCAACACCGACCCTCGGGTTTCCCTGGGCTACGCCATGGCTTATCCCGTAGCGATGATTACCAAGATTCTGTGCGGAACCTTTGTCGGGATGATCTAGACCGCTGCAACCACACTCACTGAGATGGTAGCGGGAGACCCCTGGGGTTTCCCTGGGCTACGCCATGGCTTATCCCGTAGCGATGATTAGTGCGGAACCTTTGTCGGGATTTAGACCCGCTGCGGCCCCACTCTTACTGATGGTAGCGGGAGACGAGTTTGCTTAGTTGGCTGGAGGAATCAGCAACGGCCTGACCAGCCTCCAGAGTCGTGCGCGCCCCCTCCGCAGACTTCTCTGCCGTAGCCGAGACCGTCTCAATTGAACCCACAATATCCTGAGTCGTCTGCGCGGCCCCATGAACGACCCCAAACATCTCATTCGTCGTCGCTGTCTGCTCTTCAACCGCCGAAGCAATCGTCTGTTGAGAATCATTAATCCGCGAAATAATCTCACTAATCTGAGTGATAGCCTCAGCCGCCTTGGTGGAGTCTTCCTGAATAGAACTCACCCGCTCAGAAATATCCGCCGTAGCCACCGCAGTCTGCGCAGCCAAATCCTTAACCTCACCAGCAACCACCGCAAAACCCTTACCAGCATCACCAGCACGAGCCGCCTCAATAGTCGCATTCAACGCCAAAAGATTCGTCTGCTCCGCAATCGAAGTAATCGAATTCGTAATCTCCCCAATAGATTGCGAAGACTCGCCCAACGTATCAATAACCTTCGTCGCCGAACCGACCGATTCCACCGCCTCCTCAGAAATCTGCGAAGCCGAGGTTGCCGACTCAGAAATCTGACGAATCGCAGCCTGCATTTCTTCCATCGCCGCGCTTAAAGTATCCATATTAGTGGCCAACAACTGTGCCTGCTCAGCCGCCCCTGCCGCCCGAGTACGGGTATCCTGTGCAGTTTCGTCCAATTCGGCAGCCGTGTTCGCCAAATTACCCGCATGCTCCTGTAACCCCACAGAAGTACCACTAACCTCACCAATCAACTCATTAACCTGGTCGTTTTGCCCGTTGAAAGCCCTCGCCAAATCCCGAATCTCGGGCACACCCGTATCATCACGCAACCGGAAACTCAAATCATACTGATCATGATTCTGCAAAGCCACAGTATGCCGAGACAAAGGCAACCGGACCGTTCGTAGCGCCGCAATCAGGAACAGCAGTACCACCACGGCCAAAATAATAAATATCGCAATCAAAATATAGATGGTGACCTTTTGCAGGGAGGCAGCTCGACCCATTTGGGTATCGGCCGCATTGGCAGCCCCGGTTTCCAGCTGATTCAACATATTCAAAGGCGACATCACGGACTTGTACGAGTTGGAGTAGGTCTCTCCAAACACCAGGTCTGAGGCTGTTTGCAGCTGTGCCTCCGCATCCATAGCCAATTCCTCAGGCGAGAATTGGAAGTTTTCCAAATCGTTGGGCAGAGCGCTAAAATCAGCTCCGCGGCTCAAAGCAGCCAAAGCCATGGCGTGAGTCTCAGTTTCTTGAGTGATTTTTCCTGCTTCCGAAGACTGCTGCACCAGCTTGCTTTCATCTTCCGTACCACCGTTGTCGGCGATGAGGCTAGCCCCGTACTCTACGTCGCGATTCACATAGACCTGATTGAAGTAATCCATCATGGCTTCTTCCAGGCCGGAAATTACAAAGACTCGCGCATTATCCGCCATATGTGTCCGGGCATTTTCTATGTAGGCAATCCCGTTATTACGCCGGTTAGATTCGTCTTGGGCCCGATTGACCTGACCTGTCGCGATGATAGTGCCAATTTGAGCGGCTACGCCCAAAATAGTGAGCGCCAGCACAACACTCATAGTGAATTTAATCATTGATGAAAAACGCATTTTTCATTTCCTCCCTGAAGAAAATTAAGCAATTGGCGGATTTAAGGTTGCGTAGTTGAGCGCGATGAATTCCTCGCCCCAGGGCGCAAGTACATCTTTTAGCATTCCCGTATCCATCATCTTTTGGAGACCGGCTTGAATGGCTTTGGCCAGCTCAGGATTGTCTTTCGCAGTGACCGGGCCCTGCGGCGCCACCTGGAAAGCCTCACCGATAGTGGCGAACTTCGGATTCCTCGACTCGGCGTAAGCCATAATTGGGCTCTCCCCGATGATGGCATCCAAGGTTCCTTCCGCAACCTGTTGCACCAACTTATCTTGGTCGGCATCAGAGACAATCTGTATCGCCGGTTTTCCAGCTTTCACACAAGAATCGCTGGCCGCCTGCAAAGTTTCGGCTTGAGTGGTGTCTGCCTGGGTGGCGACTTTCAATCCGCAAGAGTTGGCGGGATCGAAATTATTGGGGTTGCCCGCCTGGGTGCCATAGATATATCCCGATTTAATGTAGGCAACCATATTGGTCTGAGTCATTCGGGTCTTGTTGAGAGTCATGGATGCCATGACGATGTCATAGGTGCCATCGTTAACCTTGGGAATAATTGCGTCAAATTCTTCATCGGCAATTTTCAGTTCCGACACCCCCATCAGCTTTGACAAGGCTTTTAAGACATCGACTTCGTAGCCGACCGGCTGATTGTTGTCATCGAAGAACTCGGCGGGGGAATAGGGAATGTCCATCGCGACCCGCAGTGTGTCCCGGTTTGCCTGCGGCACCATCGCCGCGATTTCAGAATCCGGTTTGATGGAATCGAAGTTATAAGATTTTACTTCCGCTGAACTGGTCGAGCCGGAGCAAGAAGTAAGCGTTGCTCCCAACAAAGCTACACCCGCTGTTGCCGAGATTATTTTCACTATGAGTTTCATTGTCTTTGCTTTCCTCCCCTGAAAAGGGGCATCGCCAACAACTCTACCGTTCCATAGTATCCCAGAGAGAAAAATTTGAAAGGGATTTCAGGCAATCGGCGGGTTTAGCGTGGCGTAATGCAACGCTATAGTCTCTTCACCCCAGGGAGACAGCACATCCGCAAGCATTCCCGTATCCATCATTTTTTGCAGACCAGCGCGCACCGCCTTGGCCAACTCCACATTGTCTTTCGCGATGAAAGGACCCTGCGGAGCATTCTCGAAGGGCTCCCCGAACATCTCAAAATTCTGGTATTTTGCCTGGTTATAGGCCAAAATAGGCGTTTCTCCAATGATGGCATCAATGCTTCCCTGGTCGACCTGGGAAATCAATTTGTCCTGATCCGGCTCAGTAATGATGGTGACCGGCGACTTACCGATTAACACGCACTGATCGCTGGCCGCCTGCAAAGTATCGGCCTGCGTGGTGTCCGACTGCGCCGCCACGGTAAACCCACAGGGCGAGACCGGGTCAAAATCCTTCGGGTTATCTCGCTGGGTTGCATAGCTGTAACCTGCCTCAACATAGGACACCATATTGCCCTGGCGAAGCCGCTCTTTATTCAACGTCAAAGCGGCCATACCCAAATCATCGGTGCCCTCGTTAACTTTTGGAATGATGGAGTCAAAATCTTCGTCGATGAATTGCACTTCTTTGACGCCCATTACCTTAGCGAGAGCTTTTAAGACGTCGACCTCATAGCCCACAGGCTGATTGGCGTCATCGAGAAATTCCGCCGGGGAATAATGCAGTTCCATCGCAACCCGCAGCGTATCCCGGTTTGCCTGCGGCACCATCGCCGCGATAACCGGATCGGGTTTGATGGAATTAAAATCGTAAGACTGCATCGCCTCCGATTTTCCTGCTAACGCACATGACGAAAGCGCCACTGCCGTCATTGCTACACACGCTGCCCCAACCAACCTCATCGTGAATTTCATATCAGCCAACTGCCTCCTGCTCTAGGACGAATCTCCGAATTGTAACCAGGGTTAGCACTAACCGAAGCACCCAAAATTGTACTCCTACCTGGCTGAATGTTCGCTGAAAAATTCACTCTGCTGACGTGAAAGCATCCCGGTCCAAAATTGCCAGGACATGACCCAGCACCGGAGTGAGGACCTCTACTGTGTCACGCACCGCGCCCGGAGAACCGGGGGCACACACCACTAGCGCGGCCCCCGCTGCCCGCGTGGATATCCCCACCACGGGACGAGACAGCATACCCAAGGGGGTAGCCTGTCGGTTACGTTCCAGCAACGCGGCCTCCACTCCGCTCAAACGGGCTGCCACCAGACCCTCAACAGCTTCGGGCGTGAGGTCACGCGGGCTGATCCCCGTCCCGCCCGTCGTCAAGACCAGCCGCGCCCCACGGCGACACGCCGCCGACACGGCCTTGTGAACAGAGTCCACCCCGTCAGGAACTACCACCGGTCCACTCACCGCAAATCCCAGGTCCGTCAACAATTCCACCGCCAGCGGACCGGACCGATCCGGGTTTAGACCCGCAGAAACAGAATCGGAAACCGTGATGACACAAGCCGGCGTCTGTGGCGGCAAAGACTGTTCAGCGTGGCTCATGATTCCCGCTCCCAAGTCCCCGAACGCCCCCCGGATTTATAGGTCACGAAAGCCTCGCGCAAAGTAATCTGGCGGTCCACCCCTTTCAGCATATCTACCAGCGCCAACGCCCCCACCGTGACCGCGGTCAGGGCCTCCATCTCTACCCCGGTACGCTCCACGCACTTCACCGTGGAGCGCAAAATGACCTCGTCGCCCTCTTGGGTGATGTCCAGGGCTACGTAGTCGATTCCCAAGGGGTGGGCCAGCGGGAGCAGCTCCGGGGTGCGTTTCACGGCCTGGATCCCGGCGATACGCGCCACTGCTAGGGCGTCTCCTTTCGGGACACGATTATCCCGTAAAGCGGCGGCTACCTGGGGCGATACGCTGACTGTGGCTTGCGCACGCGCTTCGCGTAACGTCTCACTTTTCGCTGACACGTCCACCATACGGGCCTCGCCGCGTTCATTCAGGTGGTTCATGGGTAGAGTATTTTCCATCACAAGTCTTTCTGGGAACGTCCCCGTTTTGGGGCAAGTTTCGTCATCTGACCATTTTAATATATGCAGGAAATCGTTTCCCTTACTAGAATTGTCAGGTGGAATTTTTTGGAATCAGCGGTTCGGAGCTGCTGCTCATTTTGGTCGTGGGCGTCATCGTCATCGGCCCGAAGCACGCCGCCCAAGCTCTGCTATGGTTCAAAGGAGTGATTGAGTGGCTGCGGGCGTGGTCCGCCCGTCTGCGCGAAGAGGCAAATTTCACCAAGTCTGGCTTGAATGTTGATTTAAAAAACTTTGATCCGCGCGAATATGATCCGCGCAAAATGATTAAAGACGCGGTCGCCGAAGAAATGCAGTTGTGGATGGAGCAAGCCACCAGTATCGAGAAAGCTGCCACCCAGGGCCTTGTGCCGGGAAAAACCCCGGACAACCCCAAACCGTCGGCCGACCCTAAGCCTGACGATTCCCCCGCTACCCCTCAGACCGAGGCTCCGGATGCTCCTCCAACCACTCCCCGTCAAGAAAAGCCCGCGTAAGCTGATAAACTTGTGGTGTTTTAGCCCTAAAAAAAGGAGAGCATAATGGTTCCGGCACACGTGATGTTGTTCAGCGTAAGCCCCGTAGTGTGGATTACTGTCATCATTATTTTGGTCGTGGTTTTCGGTGCTTCGAAACTGCCGGAGATTGCTCGCAACGTGGGCAAATCTGCGAAAGTTTTGAAGGAAGAGCTCAACGATTTGACCGAGGACACCAAGGCTGACGGCAAGGCTATCGAAGGCAAGGACGACGCTGCCGCCAAGGATTCCTCGAGACCTGACCCGGCCCCAGGCAGTGATGCCGCTAAATAACTGCTCGCGTGCCCACTGAGAAACCTGCTGACCAGAATCGTGATGCCCGCTCTGAAGGTGTCATGACGGTGACTGCTCACCTAGCTGAGCTGCGGAAACGTATCATCTGGTCATTTGTGGGCATCACTGTGGCGGCGATTGGCGGCTGGTTTCTCTATGAAATCGCGCTGGCCCACATCACCGCCCCTATGAAAGACATCGCCGGGGCTAACCTGAACTTCCAAACTATCGGCGCTGCCTTTGATCTGAAAATTCGCGTGTCCCTCTGGCTGGGGGTGCTGATTGCGTCGCCGTGGTGGATTTTTCAGATTATGGCTTTCATCTGGCCCGGTCTGCGTCGACGGGAACGTTTGTGGATGCTGATTTTTGGCGTGGCCGGAGTCGTTTTGTTCGCTGCCGGTGCGGTTTTCGGCGACTGGACCGCACCGCGAGCCGTGTCGATTCTGTCCTCTTTTACTCCCCCGGATTCAGCGATGTTGCTGCAGGCCGATGCCTACATCAGGTTCTATATTCGCCTAGTGTTGGCGTTCGGAATTTCTTTCCTGATTCCCGAAATTTTGGTCATGCTGAACTTCCTGGGGGTGCTCAGCGCCCGCACCATGCTAAAAGGCTGGCGCTGGGCGACGATGGTGGCGTTTATTTTTTCGGCTATCGCCAACCCACTGCCAACCCCGTGGCCCGTCATTTTGCAGGCTTCCGCCCTGCTGGCACTGTACTTCCTGGCGGTCGGCATCGCGGCGCTTCACGATTGGCGCCGGTCTCGAAAAAATTCGTAGCCCCCGCGGTGCCACGCCTCACGGGCTCAGATTTCGAGGACTTTCACAATCGACCAGGGGGCCACGGACTCGACGTCTCTGTCAATCAGCATCAAAGCGTTCGCTTTATGCAGCGAGGCCACCAGGTGCGACTTCGATCCCAAGGGGTGGGTGCGCTGCACCGTGGGAGTTTCTCCCGGCTGTCCCGGCGTCAACCGGACGGGCACGACCTGCACTTTACCCCGCGGAGAAGTCCACGCCTCCACCACGGTCGCTTCCCGGCACACGTGCGCCTGATCGGGATTGCGCCCGGCGAGCTTCGCCAGCACCGGCAGCGCAAACAGGTACCACGAAACAAAAACCGAAACCGGGTTTCCCGGCAGGGTCAGCACCGGTACCCGGCGCCCCCCGCTCGCCTGCACAAAACCGTAACCTTGAGGTTTACCCGGCTGCAGGGCGACTCGGGCGAAGTGGAACCCCCAGCCGCTAACGCCCTGTTTCACCACCTCATAGGCTCCGGCCGAAACCCCTCCCGAAGTGATGACCAAGTCGCTCATGTCCGCCACCTGGCGCAAGGTCTCTTGGAACTGCGTTACCTCGTCTCCGCAAAGACCGGCGAAACTGACCTCTGCCTGGGCCACTCGTGCCAAGGCAGCTGCCAGAGACGAGTTTGAATCTGGAATCATTGACCCTTCCAGCGATGCGCCCGCCCTCGCCAGCTCGGAGCCAGTGGCGATAACTCCCACCCGGACTCGCGGGAACGCCGTAACTTTCGCGTAGCCCCCCGAAATTGCCGAAGCAATCGCCCCCGGGCTCATGACCTCGCCGGCAGCCAAAACTTCGGAGCCGACCGGCAGGTCCTCACCCGCCCGGCGCACGTTCGCTCCGGGCCTGGGAACACGATGAATGGTGACCTTATCCGGCAGCGGAACCGGACCGGGCTTTTGATCCGTGTCCTCCACTTTCACCACGGTGTCCGCCCCCGCGGGCATTTTCGCGCCGGTCATAATGCGCCACGCCTGACTCGGCTGGCACTCGGCGCTCGGCTCTGTACCCGCCGGAATATCGCCCGCCACCGGCAACGTTACGGAACCACCAACCGGTAGCCCCGCGCTATTGAAAGCAAATCCGTCCATCGCCGAGTTCGTAAAGGGCGGCACCGGCAGACGCGAAATGACCGGTTCCGCCAGGGTCAATCCCAAGGTGTCGCCTACCGGAAGCTCCCGCGGGGTCAGCGGGGTGATTTCGGCCAAGAGACGCGCCAAAAATTCCTGGTAATCAAGCAGTTCCTCTGTCTCACTCATGATTTCTCTCCTTTGAGTTCACCAGTCTTGCCGGGCAGGTTTTCGTAACAGCTTTGTTTTTGGGGTGCGGCGGCGCGCGCCGAATAATCAACCACGTTCCATTTGCCCATTCGGGCGTTCCCAATGACCAAGCGCCCAATGAGGGGTTCACCCCAGCCGGACACCACCTTGAGCACTTCGGTAGCCATCAGCGACCCGGCTTGTCCACAAACCGGGCCGAGAATTCCCGCAGAGGCGGAGTCCGGGGTACTTGCGGGCGGGGGCGGGGTCGGATAAAGCGTGCGTAAACACGTTCCGACCTCCGGGGAAAACACGCTGACCTCGAAGTTTGCCCCGACCGCGGAACCCCAAACCAGGGGTCGCGCCAACTTCGCGCAAGTGTCTGAAATCAGGTATTTCGAGGCGAACGTGTCGGTGGCATCCACCACCAGGTCGTATTGGGCGATAATCGCGGCGGCGTTCTGAGGGTTCAAGGGCGGCTCCTCGCTGACATTCACCTCGGGGTTTAGCGCGCGGACGGTGGCGGCGGCAGAAGCGGTTTTTGGCTCACCTTGGCGGTTAAACGGGTGAATGACTTGGCGACCCAAGTTACTCAGGCTCACCGTGTCGCCGTCGGCAATCCCCAGTACTCCCCCGGCTGGTGACAGGCCGACCCCAGCGGCCGCGAGGTAAGCAATAATGGGCGAGCCCAGCCCTCCAGCGCCCACCACCAGGACTTTTGCACTCGAAACGCGCTCCTGACCGGACGCCCCAAACCCCGGAATCACACTGTGGGCTGCATAACGGCTCTCCGGTTGGAAGTCTGCGTCGAGGTTTGACCACGCGGCATCTCCCTCGAAAAAAACCTGTTTTTTCCAGATGGGAACCCGATCCTTGATGGCATCGACCAGCCAAGACACCGTAGAAAACGCAGCTTGCCGATGGGCGGCAGAGACTCCGACCAAAATCGCGACCTCACCGACCGACAGATGTCCCACCCGATGGCGCAACGCAATCTCTTGCACGCCAGGAACTGTACCGGCCTCACCAGCAATCTGTTGCAGTTCGCGGGCTGCGTCCGGGTGAGCGCTGTAGGTGATGGCCTCCACTCGACGACCCTGGTCGTGGTTGCGCACGCGACCGATGAACACGAGCTGGCACCCGGCTGCGGGCGCGGTGAAACCCGCCTCGAACCGCGCCGGGTCCAAAGGCTCATCGGTCAGATCCGCTTGCAGTATGGTTGCCAAAGATGCTCCTAAATTAATTCCAAAAATTAATTCCAAAACTACGCGAGGATGTTAACTAGCCACCGGCAAACGGAGGTAATACATCGATGGTGAGGTTGGTGAGGTCATCGAGGTCCGCGAGGCGTTTCTCGCCCGGTTCGCGCAGACCCCCGACTAGGTATGACGAAAACGTAAGCACCCGATTTAACTCAGAACTGCGTCCCCCCGCCTGCGCCGCCGCATCAGCCACGCTCAGGTCCCGTGCCACCTGCACCGTCGCGGCATCGGTACCCGCCGCTTCCGCAGCCGCCGCGAAAAAACGCACTTGCACGCCGACCGTGTTACCGCCACTATCACGCATCTTTACCCCCCAATCTGAGCCATCGAAATCGTGGGAGATTGAAAATCACGCTGCCCCAAGCCGTGCCCGGAGGGTTTTTCCCGGGTCACGCCGACCCACGCTTGTGCCAGCTCATCATCACTAGCACCGCGACGCAGCATCGCCCCCAGGTCACAACTCAAGTTAGAGAACAGACAGGGGCGCAACCGTCCGGTCGGGGAAAGCCGGGTTCGGTTGCAGTTGACGCAGAAAGGCGCGGATACCGAAGAAATCAACCCCATCGTCCCCAGGAGCTTTGTGCCCGCTAGGTTAAACACCTGAAAACGGGTCGCCGGAGCGTGAATGTCGATGTTGTCCCGCACCGGAGACAGGCGAAATTCGCGTTCCAAAACCGGGCGCAGTTTAGAAAAATCCAGTTGTTCAGCGGAGCCGACCCGGACCGTGTGCGGGCCAAAAGGCATGTACTCTATGGCTCGCCACTCTATGTCCCGCTCCAGACAAAACCGCAGCAAATCCGGAGCTTCCCGCAGACTGGCCTCGTCCAGCATCACCGTGTTTATCTTCACCGGCTGGAAACCTGCGGAAAGCGCGGCGGCGATACCCTCCAAAGCCGAGGCGAGTTCATCGCGCCCGGTGATTTCGGCAAAACGAGCAGGGTCGAGGGTATCGAGGGAAATGTTGATGCGCTGAACTCCCACCGCCCGTAGCGCCGGAGCCAGCGGCGCCAAGCTGCGGGCGTTCGTGGTGAGAGCCACTTGCGGGTCACGCCCCGCGGCCACAAACGTTTGGGAAATCCCCGCCGCTATCTCTAACAAATCCGGCCGCAACAGGGGCTCCCCACCGGTCAGACGAACCTGAGTAATCCCTAGGCGGTGAATCGCTATCCCGGACAAACGCAAGATTTCTGAGGAGTCCAACAGCTCCCGACGAGCTACCCACTTGACGCCCTCGCGCGGTAGGCAATACGAACAGCGCAAATCGCAGCGATCTGTCACGGACAAACGCAAGTCGGTCGCGGTCCTGCCCCAGCCGTCTCGCAGCGGCATCGCCCGAGCAGACGCAAGTGGAGACGCCTGCCCCACACGATTGTCTCGTGTCAGCGTCTCAGTCAAACCTACCTACTTCCTCAGCGATTGGTATATCCTGCCGTTCTATCGTGTCTCAATTATTATTCCAGTTCCATAGGCATTTGTGGTTCGCCCGATGTTGCCTGTCTATTATGCTAATGGAGTGAGCCCGTCGGCTCACTTAATTTTTGACCCCACTCACTGAGGAGGAGACATGGCAGCAGAAAAGCACAAAGACGATCCGGAAAAAATGGCGAAAATGGCGGCGTGGTTGCAAGCTGTCAGCAGCGAGCTCCAGCTTCCGGAGGGGACTATTGCCCCCATCCAGGAGGAACTGTTGAACCTCATCAGCGATGTTGCGCACGGGCCGTCCCGTCCGGGGGCTCCTCTCACGGCTTTCTTGGTCGGGTTTGCAGCGGGTGGAGATATCCAGCAAGCGGCCGCAAACGTGGCAAAACTCCGCACCCTGGCAGCTCAGTATCCCGCGAACTGAGGGACACTCACACCCAGCGTGCCGCCGACGTTCGTTCCGCAGAAACCGGTCAAATTCGAGAAAATAACCGCAGAAATTAAGATAAGGTGGCAGGTATGTCTCAATTACGGATTAAGGACGCGGCGAATTTGCTGGGTGTCAGCGATGATACGCTGCGCCGCTGGATAGACGCTGGGCAGCTCAGCGCCCGAACCGACAGCACGGGGCGCAAAGTCGTTGACGGAGGTGAACTGGCGAAACTAGCTCAAGACAAAGCCAAAGATTTTGGTGACACGGATTCTGCGGGTTCCATTTCAGCACGCAATCATTTCCGCGGCCTTGTCACCAAAGTCGTTTCCGACAAAGTCATGAGCCAAGTGGAAATGCAATGCGGCCCCTTCCGAGTGGTGTCTCTCATCTCCACCGAATCGGTGCAGGAACTCGGGCTGGTGCCCGGTGCGGTCGCCACCGCCCGGGTCAAAGCCACGAACGTCGTAGTTGATGCATCTTAGGGAAAACCTGACGACACCCTAGTGCTACCCCAATGAAACTGGCGGCAACGGAAAACCGCCGACCCCGCTTTTGCTAAAGGAAAAAATGAAGACACTCGCACGTCTCGGCGCAGGTTTGGCCGTCTTCGCCCTAGCCGCCACCGGCCTCACCGCTTGTGCACCGGACAACGCCAACACCGCGAACTCAGAACCGAGCAAAACCGCTGAAGCCAAGACCGTTCAAGTATTTGCCGCCGCCTCTCTCAAGGCGAGTTTCTCTGAGCTGGGCGAGTCTTTCCAGAAGGAAAACCCCGGCATTTCCGTGAAGTTCAACTTCGACGGCTCCTCCTCCCTGTTTGATCAGATGCAAGGCGGTGCCAAAGCAGACGTGTTCGCCTCCGCTGACGAGAAGAACATGAAGAAAGCGACCGACGCGGGTCTGAACGCCGGCGAACCGAGCATTTTTGTGAACAACACCCTGACCTTGGCAGTGCCGAAAGGTAACCCGGCAGGGGTTACTGGTCTGAACGACTCCCTCACCGGCAAGAAGCTGGTCATCTGTGCCGAGGGGGTTCCCTGCGGCAACGCCTATCGTGAGCTGGCACAAAAGGTCGGTTTCACTGGTCAGGCGGTGTCCGAAGAGACTTCGGTGAAGGACGTGATGGGCAAGGTCGTCAGCGGCGAAGCTGACGCAGGCGTGGTGTACCAGACCGACGCGCTGGTGGAAAAGGACTCGGTCGACACCATCGATATTCCCGGCTCTGACACCGTGGTCAACGCTTACCCGATTGTGGTCACCAAGATGGCTGCCGACAACGGCAACAGCGCGGCCGCGAAAGCCTTCGTGGACTACGTGTTGTCCGCTGCGGCGCAAAAGGTCTTTGCCAAGTACGGGTTCATGAGTCCCGCTAAGTAAAGGTTCGCGTTGAACACTGGTAACCACGGCTTTCCCCGCTGGCTGTATCTGCCGGCGGGGATAGCCTTGCTGTTGGTCGTTTTGCCTATTGTGGGGCTGATGGTGCGAGTGCCGTGGACCCGTCTGGCGGAAATTCTGACCCGCGACGAATCCTGCGACGCCCTGCTGTTGAGCCTGCGCACCTGCCTGGTGTCGCTGGTGCTGGTGTTGATTCTGGGGACGCCCCTGGCGCTGCTGATTTCGCGCACCGAGGGATTTTGGGCGTACGTGTGGCGCACTTTCGCAGTCCTGCCTATGGTGTTACCCCCGGTCGTAGCCGGTTTAGCGCTCTTGGTGACGCTGGGGCGTCGCGGCGTAGTGGGGCAGTACCTGTCCTGGGCCGGTATCGAGGTTGGGTTCACCACCATAGCCGTGGTGCTGGGGCAAACGTTCGTGGCTATGCCTTACTACGTGGTGTCCCTGGAGTCAGCGCTGCGCACTTTTGATTCCGGTTACGAGCGGATTGCGGCGACTTTGGGGGCGTCTCCGACCTATGTGTTGCGCCGGGTCACGCTACCCTTGCTGGGCCCTGCCATAGTCGGGGGCGCCACCATGGCTTTTGCCCGCGCCTTGGGCGAGTTCGGGGCCACCCTGACTTTCGCGGGTTCTCTGCAAGGGGTGACCCGCACCCTCCCCCAGGCTATCTATCTGCTGCGCGAGGACGACTCCGACCTGGCTTTGGCGCTGTCCGTAGTCTTGGTGCTGCTGGCTGCCACCATGATGGGATTGTCGGCCATCTTTGCCACCCGCCGCACCAAGCAGCTCACGACGCAACCGGAAAGTGGTGACGACCAGTGAAAACTCGTCACGATACGGCAGCAAATCCCGCGGAATTCCCCACCGCTACCACCACGGCCGGAAGTGAAGTCCTGGTGAAGGCAGGCATCAAGGAACGCAACGTTACGGTGCAGTGTGCTTTTCAGGCGGGACTCATTACCGCCATCGTCGGACCGAACGGGGCCGGGAAGTCTACAATTCTGGGGATGATTTCCGGGCTGCTGGCCCCCGATTCAGGAGAGGTCCGCAGTGGGGATACGGTGTTTGCCGATGCCTCCCGCTCCTTGCCGCCTCATCAGCGTCCTGTCGCGATGCTGACCCAAAAACCCCTGCTGTTTCCGCACTTGAGCGTGTTGGAAAACGTGGCGTTTGGACCGCGAGCCCGGCATCGGTCACGGGAGGAAGCCCGGCGCATCGCTCGCCAGGAGTTAGCGGCGGTGGGCGCTTTGGAACTGGCGGATCGTCCCGCCACGGCTCTGTCCGGCGGGCAGTCGCAGCGCGTGGCGATTGCGCGAGCCCTGGCGACACACCCGCAAGTCGTACTGTTGGACGAACCGTTTTCCGCCCTTGACGTTGAGACTGCCGCCAAACTGCGGGAAGTACTGTCGAAACGGCTGCGTCAAGAGCCGCGGCCGACCGTGATTTTTGTCACCCACGACCCGCTCGACGTATGGATGCTGGCTGATCACGTGGTCGCCATCGAAAACGGCCATTTGATTGGGGAAGGCACGGTGGTAGAAATGCTGGGTCAGCCTGCCACGAAGTTCCTGGAAAACTTGTCCGGCATGAACCTGTTGGCCGGAGTCATTGAGGAATCCGGCGAAGTCGCCACCATTGATGCCGGCGGGGTGAAACTGACGGGACTGTGGCAGGGCAAGCATCATCCCGGCCCTCAAACCCCAGCTCTCACCGCTTTTGCTCCCCAGTCCGTGGCTCTATTCGAGACGGCTGTTTCCGGCTCTCCGCGCAACACCTGGCCGGCGCGCGTCACGGACATCACGCCGCGCGGCGCGGTGCAGTGGATCAGTTTGGAGCTGGATGGGGGGCAAAGCATTCAAGCCGTCCTGACCCCGCAAGCCGTCAGCGCCCTGCAGCTGGCTCCCGGTTCGCCCATTTTCGCCGAGGTCAAAGCCACTCAGATTACGGTGTATCCGCGCTAGGTTTTTATAAACCGTAAATATAAGGGGAGATTTGGGCGGTAGCTGCCATTATTGGCAGCTACCGGGCTATTCTCCCCCTATAATCACCGATTCCAATTTGATACCTATGGAATTGGCTCCCGGGGACAGTCTTTCAGCACCCCCGTCATGGCCTGTTTCTCTGCCGGGGTCACCCACAGCCCGTATTTCGCTTTCACCGCAATCTGACGCGCCACGTAAGCGCAGCGATAATCGCGTGCGGGCGGCAACCATTCGGACGCATCTTGCGATTGTTTATCCTGATTGGCCTGGCCTTTTACCGCTTCCAAGTTCAGCGGATCGTTGGCGATGGCTTCGCGTTCCTGCTGGCTGAGCTGCTGGCCGCCTGTACGCCACACGTTACCCAACGCCACCACGTGGTCAATCTGGACCGCGTCAGAGGTTTCCTGAGACCGCCTGAAATCAATGGTTTCCCCGGTGTATTTATCGTGCAAAACTCCGCTTTGTACCACGCAGTGAGCAGGAGTGTTGTTCGTAGCCGTCCGGTATTGGACGTTCTCTAGGTCGCGAGCCAACACTTCGTTGCGGGTATTGCAATCGTCGCCATCGAGGTCCAGCCACCCCTTGCCGAACAGCTGCTCACGGTCAAAGCCCCGGAAAGGATCTTTGTCGCGCACTTCCAAAGTGCCCAACACGTCACTAGCGCGGCTCCCCGCAGTTTTTCCAGCAGCGGCGTCACGAGTCTGTTCTCCGGCGTTCCCGGATTGACTGGCGGAATGGGTCTGGTCACCGCCGATGAGCCCGAACAACCAGCCGTCGTCCCCAACGAACTGGGTGCCCAAACCGGTCACAGCCACCACGGCGAACGCCACCAAAGCCAGATTACGTCCGCGCTGGTTGCGGTTTGAACTCTTGCCGAACCACCCGTCCCAGGGCGCTACCTGCGGAGTTTCCGGTTCCAGACCGGGGTTTTCCTCCGGCGTGGAGCCCTGACCAGTTTTGTTCTGTTTGCTCATGCGTCCAGCCTAACGAAGTAATCTTGCCCGGTCACATCTGCCACCAGTCCCACCCCGCGAGGGCTGTCCCCGAAGGTGGCAAAATCAACGACCGTGTCTCGTGACGGTGCCACCACGGACTGAGGCGTGAAAACTCCGGCGGAAAAACCAGCAAAATCCGGATCCAGAGCCACCCAATCCACCAACTCCGTCCAGTCCGGATTGTCGGATTTGCTGGTCGTATCGTCCCCGGCGGCACATTTCGCCCCGGCGGCACCCAACTTCGCGAGGCGGGTCTCGACTTCTCGGCCCAATAACTCTAAGCCCGGCAAGATTTGGTTGGCTCCCCAGGAGGCGGAATCTCGCCACACCTCAAAGCCGACCCCGTCCTGCACCAGGCGCCGCCGCGCCAGATGCACCCCCAAACTATTGCGCTCTATCCCCATGAAATGCCGTCCCAGCTGGGCTGCCGCCACCAAAGTGGAGCCGGATCCGGCAAAGCAGTCCATCACCAGGCCCCCCGGCGGGCACGCCGCGGCGATGGCGCGTCGCATGACTTCCACCGGTTTTTGAGTCGGATACCCCACCCAGGTTTCGGAATGATTCGGCGGCCGGGAAATCTGCCAAACATCGGGGGCGACCATGCCCCGCGGGTTAAACATTTCGCGGCGTTTCGGGGCAATGGCCGCGTTATACGCCACCCGCACCGCATCGGGGTCGAAATAGTGGCGGCGCCGGTCCCGGGCGTAAAACAGGATGGTGTCGTGTTTGTGGCCGAAAGCCCGCCTCGACCCCCCGCCCGAAGCGTAAGCCCACACAATCTCGTTGACCAGGTTACTTGCCCCAAATACCTCGTCCATAACCAGGCGCAAAGCGGCGGAGGAATGCCAATCGCAGTGCACAAAAATCGTCCCCGTCCGCGTCAAAAATCGTCGTAGCACCGTCAGCCTCTCGTACAGATGTTGCAGGTAATCAGCGGTTTGCCAGCGGTCGCCGTACTGTTTCACGGCAATAGTGCGTTTCGAGGCACTGCGGTGGTGCGTGCGAATCTGTTGCACATAGTCAGCCCCGGAGTTAAACGGCGGATCGATATAGATACAGTCGACGCTGCCCTCGTATTGGGGCAGCAATCCGCTCATGACCTGCAAGTTTTCCCCGACATAGAGGCGGTTTTCGCTCTGCGATGTCGCCACTTTGCCCCCGAGCATTTCGCGGTAACGTTCGGCTGGGACGTAGGATCGAGTTTCGGGCAACACCACTTCGTGTTTTCCGCGCCACGTGAAAGCCAGTTCCGGAGGTTTTTCCTGCACCATCCCATCCTACTGTGGGCGACTCAGCGGGCAACAACCCTCCACTTCCAGCGGAAACCCGCGCTTTCACCGCCAGAGAAATTCCGCGGCAGGGCCTGGTGAAATCGGCTAAAATGGAACCTACCACCAGTCGGGAGGAAACGGGTCATGAGTGAGGACAGCGGGGATTTTTTCGATAATCCTTTCGAGTTGCCATTCGACAACGCGCCTTTTTCCGTCAATAGGCTGCCCAACTTGACCCGTGACCGAGTTAAGAAAGTCTTGGAAGGCCACAACTGGAGTTACCAGGTCAACCACGACGGTGATGTGGGCGGGGCCTGGCAAAACGGCATCTATTACTTCCAGGTAACCGGGGAAAAGGACACTATCCTCTGCGTGCGCGGCACTTGGCGCGGAGAACCGGAACTGGATGATTTCATCCTGATTAACTCGATTTGTAACCGCTGGAACACAGACTATTACTGGCCGAAAGCCTACGCGAGAGTGACCGAAGACCGCGAAGTCTACGTACATACGGAACTGCCCATCAGCTGGCGTACCGGCTTGACGGACGCGCAGCTGGACGAACAGGTACGCTGCGCCTTGGAATCCAGCGAGGATTTCTTTGAGCATCTGGCCGAGCAGCTCCCCAACGCGGTGCCGGAACCTGACGAAGATTCCGAATAGGCTCTTACGTGGGCAGCATCCACCACAGGGCGCGGCCTTTGGCACGGTAGCGTTCCAAGAAACGCTCCATCCGCACTGCCCAATAGGGTCCCAAACCGTGACGTACCCGCAGCACCTGCTGCGCGGCGTCTTTGCCTTTCTTTGGGTAGGTCAGCTCTGCATAGAAACCCCGCGAGGAAATCAGCCCGTAATCCCAACACAAACTCAACACTGATTCAATCTCTTCCAAGGTTTCGGGCAAAACCTTGTTTTTCTGTCCGCTCAGTTCTTCGATAATCAAATCGGTGACCTGGCGGCTCATCAAGTGAGCCATGTCACGAGTCTGCATCGGGACGGGTGCCGGGACAGAATCGCTATCCGCGGTGAGTTCGCGCGTGTCCATCGCAATTGCCGAACCAATCCCAAAAATATTGCGATACGTGGGATTGCGGAAAGTGCGCGGCAAGACTGTCACCACTTGGCCGGAGCCGTTTTGCTGGGTTTTCGCGTCCACCCGCAGCCGCCCCCAGCCGTCGTACAAGTCGTCGCGCAAATCCGCTCCGTTCGCGTCATGCACCGCCAAGGGAGTGAGGACCCGCGCCGCTTCCACCGCCACCAAATCGCATTCCATTTCTTCGGGCTGGCCCTCGCCGTGTACCGGAACAAACCTGACTCTGCGCCCATTGATCGAGGCCAGGCGCATATCTTTGTGCAGAATCAGGCGGTGCCGATCGATGAGATGCACGAGGGCGGTCTGCATGTCCTCTTCCATCTTCGGGTCGTCGGTGTGGCCGTACATCCACGGTCGTCCCGCGTCGAAAAAGTGCAGTTCCACCCGGGAGCGCAGGAAAGCGGCCCGCAGCACCTCGTCCACGCACAAGGCATATTCCAGCGCCCCGTAAAAACCACCCATGCCGCGAGCGGATCGACCGATGGCGATGACTTTCGGCTTGTCGTCCACCGGGGAATCCTGCAGTTCAAACAGCAGTCTGCGCAGTTCTGCCTCCCCCGCGATGGCGCTGTCCAGGCGGTCCAGGACACAGGTCGGCACCGTGGTCGCTTCCGCGGGAATGCCCGCGACCCGATCAATGTCGTGCCCGGTGGCGATGACCAGGTAATCGTAAGGCACCCGCGCGACTTCCCCCTCCAGATGTGAGCCGGTAAAAGTCATCTGAACCTGGGGACGCGGGTCGTCCCGGTAGCCCTTGGGGTAAACCGCGGTGGCCACGCCCTGGTGAAAAATAATTCCTTTGCGCCGATAGAGCGGACCGAGCGGAACGGTTTGGCGCTGCACCGACTGCAGGCCAGAGGCAATCTGGGCCATGACGTCGGGATTCGTCCAGGCCGAGCCGGGGCTGATAACGATGACATCGTGGTCGTCTTTCAGGCGGTGTTTTAAGCCGAGGGCTGTGGAATGACCAGCCATCCCCGCGCCTATGACAACAATCCGCGCCATCTTAGTATCCTTTTCTTTTCATGAGTTCCGCCGAAAACGTTGCCCCGCAACGTTTTTTCACCGGCTCCACCCCACCACGCGCCGACACACACTCGCTACGCTCCCTGTCGGCACGCCAACCCGCGCCTATAACAACAATCCGCGCCATGGGTCACCGGGCCGGATTGTCCAAGCGGACTTTGATGGTGCTGGTGGCTTGTTCCACAGGCTTGATTTTCAGCTGGTCGATATTCACGTGCGCCGGCAAGTTCAAGGTCCACACAATAGCTTGGGCGACATCGGCCCCCACCAGCGGATAATCTACCCCGGCATAAACGCCCTCCGCCGCAGCCTTGTCCTCTAGGCGGGCCAGGGAAAATTCCGGGGTTTGCACCAATCCGGGCATAATCTCGATAATCCGAATCGGTTTACCCACCAGCTCCAGGCGCAACGTCTCGGGCAGCATCGCCTCGGCGTGCTTGGCGGCGGTATAACCCGCCCCGCCCGGATACGTCTCGTGACCGGCAGTCGAAGTGACGAACACCAAATCCCCGCCCCCGTGAGCCAACATTTGCGGCAGGAAAGCCTGGGTGACCTGCAGGGAAGACAAAACGTTGATGCTGTACATGGTTTTCCACCGCTCCAGCTTCGCCTCCATCACGGTGTCGGTGCCGCGCGCTCCCCCGGCATTGTTGACCACCGCGTCCACGACCTGTCCCTCGGCGGTCGCCCACTCAAACAGCGCCTGGACGTGCTCAGGAATGGTCAGGTCAGCGGCAAAAGCCGCGCAGCCCGTCTCATAAGCCAGTGCGGCCAGCCTATCGGCGCGCCGGGCGGTCGCCAACACTTCCCACCCGCAGGCACACAGCTGTTTCACGGTTTCCCAGCCGATGCCAGTAGAAGCCCCGGTCACGAGCACTCGTCCCGGCTGGCGGGCCGGGCGCGTTTCGGGAACTGTAATTCCAAAACTTTGGGGGTCAAGAGGGTGTGAGGACGGCTTTACGGGTCCGGGTGTGATGCTCATCTTTTGGTCACCTTTCCAGAATTTTTGGCTGCAGAGCCACGCTATAGACTTAGCCTATAGGAAAACAACTCCGGCGGTTTGCTCTGAGTGCCAGGGAAAACCGCGCAAATCAGGAAAAGAGGCAAGATGAAACTCGGTTTTATTGGAATGGGTGCCATGGGTTCGGCAATCGCGGCGGGGGCACTCCAGCAAGACTTCGTCAAGGCCTGCGACCTGAGTTTTTCTGATTTCGGTGTGACCCCGGGGGAACACCCGCTGACCAAAGAGTTCGGAGCCCAGCAGGTGGCTTCCAATAGAGAGCTGGTCGGGTCGGTTGACGCGGTGGTCGTCGCCGTGAAACCGAAACACATCGGCGCAGTCCTCACCGAAATTGCCCCGGAACTGGGAGGAAAGCTGGTCATTTCTATCGCCGGAGGGGTCGGGCTGGACCATCTGGAGGGCTGGTTGTCCCCGGAGACCCCCATTGTGCGAGTCATGCCAAACCTGAACGCCCAGGTCAACGCCGCCATGTCGGCCTTGTGCGCGAACGCGGCGGTAACCTTGGAACAAAAGCAGTACGCCCTGGGACTGTTCAACGCGGTGGGCCGCACGGTCGAGCTGGAAGAATCCCTGTTCTCCGCGTTTACTGCCATTGCCGGTTGCGCCCCCGCCTGGACTTATACCTACGTGGAAGCCTTGGCAAAAGCCGGCGTGGCTGCGGGCCTGACGAAGACTGCGGCCATCGAGTCCGCGACCCAGATGTTGCTGGGCTCCGCCCTCATGCTGCAAGACGGTTTGAAAAAGGGCGCTCACCCCGGCCAGCTGGTCGATCGGGTGTGCTCCCCAGGCGGTTCCACCATTGCAGGTTTGCTGGCGGGCGAGGACGCGGGATTCTCGCGGGCCGTAGTACACATGGTTGAGGGCGCCATGGCCGGGGACGCCAAAGCGACCCAGAAATAACCCCTGCCCCACCGAACCCGTTAGGGTAGCGGGAACGCGAGCGGGTAGACTATTGCAGGTAAATCACAACGATAAAAGGAAAACGATGACCGAGAGACTGAAAGCTCCGAGCGTACCGGCAAAGACGACCCTGGACGGGATTGAGGACAAATGGCGCGAGGTGTGGGCGGACGCACAGACCTACGCTTTTGACCCCGACACTACCCGGGAAGCCGTTTACTCTATCGATACCCCGCCGCCCACCGTGTCTGGATCGTTGCACGTCGGTCACGTGTTTTCCTATACCCACACGGATTTGGTGGCGCGTTACCAGCGGATGCGCGGCAAGAACGTGTTTTACCCGATGGGCTGGGACGACAACGGTCTGCCCACCGAGCGCCGGGTGCAAAACTATTTCGGGGTGCGTTGCGACCCGTCCCTGCCTTACGTGCCCGATTTCACTCCGCCGTATGAGGGCGGGGAAGGCAAGTCCATCAAAAACGCTGACCAGGTGCCGATTAGCCGCAAAAACTTCGTGGAGCTGTGCGAACGCTTGACCGCGCAAGACGAAAAACAGTTCGAGGAACTCTGGCGGACGCTGGGTCTGTCTATCGACTGGTCCTACACGATGCAGACTATCGGTAAGCCTGCGCAAAAGGTGGCCCAGACGTTTTTCCTGCGTAACTTTGCTCGCGGCGAGGTGTACGCTGCCGAAGCGCCGGGTCTGTGGGACGTCACGTTCCAGACCGCGGTGGCACAAGCCGAGTTGGAGGCGCGCGACTATCCCGGCTCTTACCATTCTTTCGCGTTCCACCGCGAGGACGGCAAAGGCGACATCGTTATCGAGACGACCCGTCCGGAACTGCTGGGGGCGTGCTGCGCGCTGATTGCCCACCCCGACGATGAACGTTACACCGATCTGTTCGGTACCTATGTGACCTCACCAGGGTTTGACGTGCGGGTTCCCGTGTTGGCTCACCCCGAGGCCGAGATAGACAAGGGTTCGGGTATCGCCATGTGCTGTACTTTCGGCGACCTGGTGGACGTGGATTGGTGGCGGGATTTGCAGCTGCCGACCCGCGTCATCCTGCGCAAGGACGGTCGGATTATTCCTGACGTGCCGGATTGGATTACTTCCGAGCGCGGTCGGGCGCTGTACCAGGAAACCGCCGGGAAAACGGCGTTCTCTGCCCGGAAAGCTATCGTCGAGGCGTTGCGGGATTCCGGGGAAATGCTGGGCGATCCGAAACCGACCCAGCGTATGACGAACTTTTACGAAAAGGGCGACAAGCCTCTGGAAATCGTGACTTCGCGCCAGTGGTACATCCGCAACGGCGGCCAGCCTTATGCCCGCACCGCAGGAGGCACGGATTTGCGCGAGGAACTGTTGGCGCGCGGGCGTGAGCTGGACTTTGTGCCCGACTTTATGCGGGTTCGCTACGAGAACTGGGTCAACGGTTTGAACACCGACTGGCTCATTTCCCGCCAGCGTTTCTTCGGAGTGCCGCTGCCTCTGTGGTATCCGGTCAAGGACTCCGGTGAAACGGACTTTGACCACCCCATTTTGCCCAGCGAGGACGTGCTGCCCATCGATCCGACCACGGACACACCCGCCGGATTCGATGAATCTCAGCGTGGCGTGCCGGGCGGTTTCGTGGCGGAAGTCGACATTATGGACACCTGGGCGACCTCCAGCCTGACTCCCGAAATCTATTCGGGTTTTGGGCGGGATGAAAAGCTGTTTGCGGCGACTTTCCCGATGGACTTGCGTCCCCAGGGTCAAGACATTATCCGTACTTGGCTGTTCTCGACCGTGGTGCGGTCCCACCTGGAGTTTGACGCTCTGCCGTGGCGCCAGGCCGCGATTTCGGGCTGGATTTTGGATCCTGACCACAAAAAGATGTCGAAGTCCAAAGGCAACGTGGTGACCCCGATGGGACTGCTGGAAAAGCACTCTTCCGACGCGGTGCGCTACTGGGCGGCTTCGGCCCGGTTGGGGACGGACGCGGCCTTTGACGAAGGTGAGATGAAGGTCGGGCGGCGTTTGGCTATCAAACTGTTGAACGCATCGAAGTTCGCGCTCTCGATGGGCGGGGACGCCGACCTGGTCTTGGATCCGGCGCTGGTAACGGTCGAGGTAGACCGGTCTTTGATTGCTACCCTGGCGGAAGTCATTACCTCCGCGACCAAGGCTTTCGAGGAAATGAACCATGCTCGCGCCCTGGAAGTGACCGAGAGCTTCTTCTGGACGCTGTGTGATGATTACTTGGAGCTGGTCAAGGACCGCGCTTACGGCAAGGATCCGGCGGCCGATAGTGCCGCGGTCGCTTCCGCGCGCACGACCCTGGCGCTGGCGATTGATAACGTGGTGCGTCTGCTGGCGCCGTTCTTGCCTTTCACCACCGAGGAAGTGTGGTCCTGGTATCACACCGGGTCGGTACATCGGGCGGCTTGGCCCAGCACCGATGGTTTGGATAGCGTGAGTGGTAATCCCCAAGTGTTGCGGGCGGCAGGCGGAGCACTGTCGGCCCTCCGTAAGGTCAAGTCGGATGCCAAAGTGTCCCAGCGCACCCCGTTCTTGCACGCCACCGTGACTTTCCCCGAGCCCGATGTGGCGTGTGCCGAGGCGGCTCGCGCCGACTTGGTGGCCGCCAACCACGTGGAGGGCAATCTGGAGTTTGTCGCCGGCGAGGTCGAATCCCCGCAGGTCAGCGCTGCCGAGCTGGGTGAGCCCCCGGCGAAACCGGCGAAACCCGAAAAACCTACAAAGTAGGTCCGCTAGCGTTTTTGTTCCGCAGAATTTATCGAGGAAGGATCCCCCCAATGACCGAAGAATACGTCTCGCCCATAGAGGTCAAAACCCTTCCGGATGGCACGATAGAGGCCTTCAACCCCGCGCCCGGCAACATACCCCACTCGTGGAATATTGTGAGGATGCTGCTCAACAGGGTAAAGCGCGACCCGGACGGCACCATCATCGAGCGGAAGGCGGGTCTGGGTCGCGAGTGGCAAAAGATTACGGCACGCGGATTTCTTGACGAGGTGGATTCGGTGGCGCGCGGCTTGCTGGCGCTGGGATTGCAAGCAGGGGATCGCATGGCGCTGATGGCGCACACGTCTTACGAGTGGACGCTGCTGGATTACGCGTGCTGGAGCTTGGGCGCGGTGAATGTACCACTGTACGAGACTTCCTCCATCGCCCAGATTGGAACGGTCCTGAGCCAGGCGGAAATCAAGATTGCCTTCGCGGAGGACGCGCGCTTGGCTGAGGCTATCTCCGCCGCCGCAGATAAGGTAAATCGCGAGGTAAAGGTGCTGTCCCTGGATCTTGGGGCGGTGGCGGCTTTGCACGAGGCGGGACGGAGTGTCGCGCAGGTGGAAGTGGATGAGGCGCGTAAACGCCTGAATATGGACACGATTGCCACCATTATCTACACCTCCGGAACCTCTGGAGATCCGAAAGGCACCCTGCTGACGCACGGAAACTTCACCTCCCTGGTGTGGTTCAACATGGATTGGATGCCGGATTTCTCGAAGGATCCGCGTGCTCGGCTGCTGCTGTTCCTGCCTCTGGCTCACGTTTACGCCAGGTTGCTTGAAATCTTTATGATTAGCGGTTCCGGCGTGATTGGCCACTCCCCGAACATCAAGAACCTGCTGCCCGATATCGCATCTTTTCGGCCAACCTACCTGCTGGTGGTGCCCCGAGTGTTGGAGAAAATCTACAACTCGGCGCAAAACCAAGCCAGCCGTTCCAAACCGAAGCACATTATTTTCAATCGCGCTGTGAACACGGCGATTGAGTATTCTCGTGCTCTGGACACCGCCGAGGGTCCCTCGCGCGCCCTGCGTGCCCGTCATGCCGTTTACGAGCAGCTCGTTTACCGCAAACTCATGGGACTGCTGGGCGGCAGATGCGATTTCGTGGTTTCCGGTGGTGGCGCCCTGGGAGAGCGCCTGGGACATTTCTATCGCGGAGTCGGCATCGACGTGCTGGAAGGCTACGGCATGACGGAATCCTGCGCCGCTGTCACCGTGAACACCCTGCAACTGCATCGCATTGGCACCGTGGGACCGCCGGTGTGCAGCGCGCGGATACGCGTCACCCCGGAGGGAGAAATCCTGATGAAAGGTCCGACCATCAGTCCCGGATATCTCAAGCCCGAGAGCAACGACGGAGTGTTCGACGCGGAAGGCTGGCTGCACTCGGGGGATTTGGGGCAGATGAACCAGGAAGGGATGCTGAAGATTACCGGCAGAGCCAAGGAAATTCTGGTTACGGCCGGAGGCAAGAACGTAGCCCCGGCAACCTTGGAGGAGCCGCTGCAATCCCACCCCCTGATTTCGCAGATTATGGTGGTGGGAGAAGGCAAGCCCTTCGTTGGCGCCCTGGTGACGCTCGACGGGGAAATGCTGCCGAGCTGGCTGAAGAAGAAGGGTCTGAACCCGATGGATGTGACGGCTGCGGCACGCCACCCGGCGGTGCACGCCTCCATTGCCCGCGCCATCGCAAAAGCCAACGCCGGGGTTTCCCGCGCGGAATCTATCCGCGAGTTTCGCATTCTGCCTTTCGATTTCACCGAGGCGAACGGGATGCTGACACCTTCCATGAAGGTGCGCCGTCAGGTCGTGATGGAGAAGTGCGCCGATGCCATTGCAGATATTTACGCGGGGGTGTCTCAACCCAACCTGGAAACGAATTCCTCCGGGGGACTGACGGACTTGTCTAAAGTCACGGGGTATTTGAAGAACCTGTTGAGTTTCCCGCGCGGAGACTAGACGCCTACATTTGGGGAAGTTGTTTCCGTGTGCGCTCAAACCTCGAGTCGCCCCAGAAAAGCACGCAGCGGTTGGGTACTGGAACAAATGGAAATATGGCTTCGCAGAAAACAATGCAAGACCCTCGCTTCACTGGTTATCCTGTCCGAGAAGTGAAGACACTTACTGGAGAGACCAGGTAATCTGCGAATTTATACATCTGCTGTGGTCTAAAGTAAATTAACAATTCTAAAGTTTTTGATTAGATTAGTAAGGGTAGCATGTGTAGTTGAAGCTCTAGCCTGGGTATCGGATTTATACGGTATCAATTCTCTAAGTCACTAAATCCAGAGTCTGACAGATAGACAATGGTGTTATCACTTGTATCTATAATTTTGATGGGGAAACACCAGAAGCCGAGGTTGATATATCCATATTGTGTCCATTTGCCTGGAATAATTACATTAGTGATTTTAAAACCTGAAGCATTAAATTGGCAATAGTCCTCGTCCTCTGGACTAATACCGAATTCCTCTTCATTACTAGACTCGTAATCTGCAGTCCAAACACATTCAACGCATTCCCCATCTAAAAAGGACATTTGATAGATGTGATCCGGATGCCGGTGAACATAGGCACGAAGTGGAAATATCGTTGTTTTTCAAGTTCGTTATAAATCATAATTTCTCGGCACTTATTTTGGAACTGTGTTGATAGGAAACACCAGACGAGTCGTAATCTCACTGATACCTTTAATCAACAAAAATAAATATAAAATGTTACCAAAATACTATCACATAATCATTCATAGAAGAGCCGACAGGATATTGAGCACCTGTAACTTTGTGTCGGAATTCAAAGTTGCCACGATTTGTTAAGCCAGAAAAAGCATACGACACACCTTGTGTGGCGTTGTAAAAGTCTACGCATTTTTCATTTAGTCCATAATTGTATCTATAACATATCCTATTCGTTTGATTTTCGGCAGGAACATCATTATATTTGGCGAATTGATACGTAATATGCGTAATTTTATTTTCTGGGAGCGGCTCATAAGTTAAATGCGCGAGATTTGCAATGCCCTCGTCATTCGCTGAATATATTACAGAGGGTCTTGCAAATTCTGCATAATTATTCAAATTTATACTTCCAGATGCTGCAGGTACAAGACCCATCATCGTGAATGCAAACAAAAAGGCGCAGAAAAATGCTTTCTTCAATTTATATCCTTTCTAATTTTGACCCCAAATTCGAATCATGTCTTTTTTGAAGTTATTAAACACCCACTGTTGGTGCGGTCTAAGGACTATCATAGCTCTAGCATAGGTACCATCTAATTCTTGATCAGGGCTCGCTGAGAGGTGCCGCATAAGTTCCGCTGTAAACTTGGCCTGCTCGCCCTCAAAAATTGTTGATTGTGTATCAAATCCATTTATGAGGAAATCTTTGGGAATCAATGTAGTCTCAAAAGCTTTGGATCCAAGCACTTTAGCATCGAAATTAACCGTTTCCGGTGTTGGGTGTTCGTTACCCGCTACCCAAGTGTTAGGTCCGCGGTCTCTGAACGAACTCAAATCCACTCGAAAACGCTCTGCTTGATGAGCTGCATATCCAGCTCTTTGAGCAAAGCCATATGCCACGGCAATAACTTTAATATCGTCTTCAGTAAAAGTACCATTCCCTTTTAAAGCCTGTATCGTAGCGTCCAAATTATTAGGGTCAAATTCAACTTTCCAGCGTGACGCCCAGTATTTTAGTCCGTTTATCATGTCGTTTTGTATTACCGCAGTATGACTGATGTTCACAGAATCTGCTATCGGCTCAGTAAATCTCGAGGCAACCGGGGAAACAGAAAGCGCATCCTTACAGGCGCGAACTGGCATTATTCCAGCATCACCTACGCCATTCCCAGAAGAAACCCCCGCTATCATGAGTCAATTATCGTACCATTCTAGGTAAAAAACAACCCTTTTTACGTAAAGGTATATCAAAGAGACTTAAATTCTCTCCTCATGCGTGCGTACCCCAGCCTGTTGAACTTAGTCAGGCATACATCCAAGGTTAGCGGGTTTTGGCGGCATAGAGAGAGAAGAGGTGTGAGACGATGGTTGCTTCATCACTATCGGTCGGCAGGCCGTAGGCTGCCTCGACCGCGCGGTCGTTTTCGCGGTGTGCCGCCCGCAGCTCCGCTGGCATCAGGTCGGGGTCATAGAGCGTGGCGAGGGAAGCATCTGGATAGAGTGAGCGTGCCTCTAAAATCCCCTGCGCACTTTGCTCTATACGCTCGCGTTCGGCGGGGGCAGCGTCTGGCCACACCAGATTGTTATACACCGTCGTGTTGCCGTAACGGTAATCGCTTTTTAGCCTGCCGGCAACCACGCGCATCCAGGCATTATGCGCCCGCGAGACTAAAACCCCGAAAACATAGCGCGAATCGGTCGGCACGAAATACAACTTGTCACCGGGAATCATACCGTCCGCGACAAAGCCCATCGGAATATAATCGCGGCGCTCTGAAGATACATGCGGCACCCCGATATAGGTGCCTTCTCCCCGGTAGCGAATCTCATCAAAGAGCCACGGGGTCTCAGCTTTCTTACGGGTTGCAGCTTTCGATGATGCCTAGCGCATGAGACGCACCTGCTCCACCCGTTTACGCACGGTTGGCAGCTCAGCTAGCTCGTTAGGAGTAATACCCTCCAACCACAAACAGTAACGATCCTCGCCCCTGATGAACTCCGCTCCCATGGAAAACTTCCGCACCCAGCGCGCGACGCCAGGCTCGACCGCTAGCAGCACCGCGCGCTCTTCGGGTGACAGCAGCAGAAATCCATTATCAGTGGGCTGAAATCCCTTTGACATTTCCGGCACGTCACACAGCGGCTTCATCTGGCGCTCCTAGAACACATCCGGCGCATCCGCGAGGTATCCGTTCAAGCGACTCACCACACGTCGCACCCCGACGCCTCCCCGCCTGGTACGCTGCGCCGGCGGGAGGGCACCCGGCGAAGGAGCCTGTGGGTGCTCGTAGTTTCTCTTAGCAACTTCGTTGCTTAGAGAAACAGAGCAGGACCCCACCAAGCTCCGAGACGCGGTGTTCCCGGCGGCGGCGCCAGACAAGGCGTTCTCTCCCGGCGCATAATCCCACACGTATTTCACTTTCCGTTCCGTGTAGGAAAATCCGATAATCACGCAGTACACGTGCGCCTGGACGGACGCTGGGGCAAGCCCCGCCTCAGTATGCGCATAAAAGATAAAGTGAGCGAGCTTGAACTGGGGAAACGTTACTGTGAATTAACGCTGTTTTACGGCGATGGCATGGGAGCAGGAGTAGCTGACTCCATTCGCTCCTTGGTCCAGTAATTACTATCACCTACAGGTGCTTGCGTTGAGGTTGGAGAGTCCTGCACTGGAGTAGCTTGCCGTGAATGCAAAGCAAGCAGAACTAGCCCAATCACAAGGCAGATAATAATTATTGCGACCAATATAGGCAGCCAACGCCTCCTTATCAGGCTCATTTAATACCTAGGAAAAGATCCTTTACCGCGTTATCGAAAGGTGTAGAAATAAGCAACTTATCCCCTGAAGTTGTTCGGCGAGATGTTACACCGTAAACGTATCCCAGATTCGCATTGATTCTTGTTAGTAGCCAAGGACCTCCACTTGCCCCACCGGTCATACCGCAGGGCATTACCATGTCGCTGGACCAAAAACCCCGCTTCCTGGTATTCCCGTCACAGTAGTAAGGAGTTGTACCATGGTATGGTTTTTCTGCAGGCCAACCCCATATTCTCACTCCAGTCTGATTGTGTCCATAGTTATAAGAAAGCCCATTACCACCAACTGTAGCCACTAAGGATCTTCCGTTGCGAGGATACACGGTGAAGAATGCTTGGTCGCGAGAAAAATCTGATGAGTCAGTCCATCCTTTAAAGGTGTGTGCCGTCTTCCAATTCCACAGGCCGTATCCTGACACGCCGTTGTAGTATCCAGGCGCGAATGCAATGTTTGAATGCCATCCTTCTCCCTTTCCCCCATGTACGCAGTGTCCTGCGGTGGACACTACGTTTTTCGTCGAACCGTTAATTGCCGAGCCCGAGCACACATAGTTTTTACCTTTATAAGTGAAAAACACTTTTCCAGCAGTTGATGGGACGGCCGTGTTCCGGGTTCGTGTTACTGTCGGCAATTCGGGGTACACAGGATGAGACAAATCCTCTCCCAAACTAACACCTTTAGATTGTTGACTGGATGGTTTGGTGTCGGTTTGATAAAACTCGGAAGCTAATTCGTCTGCAGGAATTGCAGATTGCATCTTTTCTTCCGTCCAGTAGCCTGTGGGATCTAATTCCTGAGTAGATGATCTTGGCGAATTGACTGAGGGTGCACTGGTTGATACTGGCTGGTCACCCGTGCCGTCATCTGCAATTGGAGATGCTTGGGCAGTTGGCATCATGAAGCCTGCAAACAACGCTAAGATAGCGAACAGAGCAGTAACAGGTAAAGTTTGACGTCGAATTTTCATAATAACATCCAATTTTTTTCTTGATTCACCTCTACTCTAGGTGGGTTTTAACTAATTTGCAAGAGTCTAAATTGACATATTGTCATTATTTCTGGTAAATAAGATTAACTTTTCGTCTCGTGGACGATTGTGTACCACACCTTGTTGGCGGTTCGGCACGTGCAGAATCCGCGGCATAATCCCACACCTGCGCCAACGGGGTCTTTAAAACCCCCTGCCGCATCTCGGGCGCGTCCAAGTCCACCCCCAGCGACTTTTGTTCCACCATCACAGAGGCATCGCGAATCCACACGTCGATGAAGCCGCCGCCAGCGACGTGATGCTCGAACAGCACCAAGTCCATGCGCTCGTAACCCAGCACGTCACGCAGCAACAGCGTCCAAAACTTCTGGCACTCGCCTTTCTCGTAGCCCTTACCGGCCCACTGAGCCGCAAACTCCCGGGCTGCCTGTAAATCCGAACCCATCACCACCTCGGCCCCTCTGTCATCTCTGGTGCCTATATCTCAGTATCTCACCGCACTGATACCGAAAGTGAAAAAATCGACGACAGAGAGTACTGCAACACCTGCTAGGCAAGGTCGAGCGCCGACCCTGCGCCGCAAAACCAACGAAGTGATTGAGGCCCGACCCCGCTGATGAAGTCACGACGCAGCGGCGCTACTGAGCCTCCCGGCTGACCTCCACAACAGGGTGAGCGGGTAGCCAAAGTTAAGCCCCGTAAGAGTGTGAATCTCGAGGTTGCGGGCGAGTCGTCACGGGTTTCCAGCCGAGCGGGGTCTTTGCTCCGCGTATCCCTTCCGTGCGGGAACGATAGACCACGTAGGGACGTGTTGGGTACATAACCGGAGCGGAAACTACGTGAACCAGCCTGGTGAACGGCCAAATCGCAAACAGCAGAAGTCCGGCGATAATGTGCATTTTGAAAGAGTCGGGTACCTCCGCAATGAGCTCCGGCTGGGGTTGGAAAGTCAGGATTGACCGCAACCAGGGGCTGATGGTTTCTCGGTAGTCGTAGCCATTTGCCCCGCCCAGCACCTGATTTTGCAAAGTTGCCCAGAAACCCAGGCCAATGGGGAGGCACAGCAGAACGTACATGAAAATGTCGTTCTTCGTGGTGGCGAAACGCACCGATTTATTAACCACACGCCGATAGAGCAACCCCAGCAGGCCAACAACCGCGGCTACCCCCGCCGCCATGCCGCCAATGGTGGCCATCAGGTGATATCCATGCTCGGAAACCCCCAAGACCGTGGTCCAAGACTTGGGGATAAGCAACCCCATCACATGTCCCGCCCCCACGAACAAAATTCCGAAGTGGAACAGCGGCGAAGCCCACCGCAACAAAGCCGACTCGTGAATCTGAGAAGAACGCGAGGTCCATCCAAACTTGTCGTAACGGTAACGCCAAATCAGGCCTACAATCAGCAAGCCCAATGCTAGATACGGGAACCCTGCCCACAAGAAAAGCTCAAAGGGATTCATCAGCGCGCCTCCTGTTTCGGTGCCAAAAAGAACGGTTGGGACTGCACGCCGACCATCTCGGCGGGCGGGCCTTGCAAGATAAGTTTACGGAACGCTGCTTTTGCCTTTTCGTCCAGCGGGTCTAGCGTCAAAATCAGTCCCGCAACGACAGATAACCAGGGACTTTGCAAGGATTCCAAGGCTGCCCGCAGCACTTCCAGACCATCACGGTGGATATTGAGAAGATGCTCAGCTAGCTCATCGCCACTGCGGGCGGCTAACTCCAGCACAGCTGGCAAATAATCCGGCAGTTCTCCCCCACAGACTTTCCAGCCCATCGCCTCAAAGGCCTGTTGAAAAGCCAAAATAGCGGAGCCGCGCATCCGGGTGTCTCCGGTGGAGTAGTAGGAAAGGTACAGATTGCATTTGCGTTTCTTATCAAACGTTCGCACATACAAATCCTCGATTTCGCGCAGATTGTGCGAGTCTGCCCAATCCAGAAAGGCCTGAAATTCGTCGGCAACTTCCGGCTCCACGTTGTCCAGCTCCAACCGAATAATGGACAGCTGATTATGGTAGTCCTCACTCGGATAGTCCAGCAGGACAGAGGCTATCATCTGGGCGGTCCGCGACCGTCCCGCCTCTGTTGAATTCAGAGCCTCCCGTGGTGGCAGGCTCGACTGCACCTGGCTCATTGATGAACCTCCAACGGAACGAAAGTCCTTGTGGAGCCGGTTTTGCTGAAGGCAGGGATGCCCTCACCACCCCGACCCGGCCCGCCCAGTACGTCGAGGGAGCAGCCCAATTCGCGCAAGCCTCGTGGGGTTTCCGCCCCGGCGGTAGGCACGACGAAACGGTCATCGTACTTGGCAATAGCCAGGAGCCGGTACATTTCTTCCATTTGTTCCCCGGTCATGCCCACGGCCTGCGCTCCCGTGGCATCGGGTTCTTCCCCGAGGTGGCGCCCACGCATATAGCTGCGCATGGCCGCCAGGCGGCGCAGGGACTTTTCAACCGGCACGGTGTCTCCCGCTGTAAACAATCCAGCCAGATACTCCAGGGGAATCCGCATGGTCGCGATGGAGGTCAGCAGGACTTTGGCGTCCTCACCGTCAGCACCCGCAGCCGTCACCGCATCCACCACTGGGGACAGCGGAGGAATGTACCAAACCATCGGTAAAGTGCGATATTCCGGGTGGAGCGGCAGAGCCACCTCATATTCTGAAATGAGCTTATACACCGGCGATTCTTGAGCTGCCTGAATCCAGGAATGCGGCACCCCGTTTGCCTCCGCAGCGGCCCGCACCTCTGGGTCAAAAGGATCCAGCAGCAGGCTACGCTGGGAATGGTACAGGTCCTGGGGGTCTCGGACCGCGGCGGCCTCGCCAACTCGGTCCGCATCGTAGAGCAAGACACCCAAGTAGCGCAGCCGCCCGACACAGGTTTCGGAACAAACCGTGGGCTCCCCCGCCTCCAAGCGAGGGTAGCAAAGGGTGCATTTCTCAGCTTTACCGGTGAGGTGGTTGAAATAGACTTTCTTGTACGGACAAGCCGACACGCACATCCGCCAGCCGCGACATTTATCTTGGTCAACCAGCACGATCCCGTCCTCGGTACGCTTGTACATCGCGGTTCCAGGACAAGCCGAGACACAGGCCGGGTTCAGGCAATGTTCGCAAATCCGGGGCAGATAAAACATGAAAGCATCTTGAATCTGGGCCTTAACCTGCACTGTCATTTGTTCCAAGATGGGGTCCTGGGGCAAAGTTTCCAGCGAGCCGGCTAAATCGTCGTCCCAGTTCGGGCCCCAAGTCGGCTGATTAATCTGCTCACCCGTGATTTGTTTCACCGGACGCGCACTCGGCAAATATTTCGAGTCTTTCGGGGCCGCGAGCAGTTTCTCATACTCGTAGGTCCAAGGTTCGTAATAGTCGTCGAGGGTGGGCATCTGCGGGTTGGCGAAAATCTTGGTCAATTCGTGTACCCGACCGCCGGCGCGAAGACGGAGTTTCCCGGAAGGCGTGAGCCTCCAGCCGCCGCGATACTTTCCTTGGTTCTCCCATTCTTTCGGGTATCCCACACCGGGCTTGGTCTCTACGTTGTTGAACCACACGTATTCCGTGCCTTCCCGGTTCGTCCACGCTTGTTTGCACGTGACCGAACAGGTATGACACCCGATACATTTATCGAGATTCATCACCATTGCGATTTGGGCAAGTACCTTCATGAGAACTTCACCTCCGTGGTACGGCGACGAATCAACGTCACTTCGTCACGTTGATTGCCGGTAGGACCAATGTAGTTAAACCCGTAGGTCAGCTGAGCGTGACCTCCGGCCATATGGGTTGGTTTCAACAAAATCCGGGTCAGTGAGTTGTGGATACCGCCGCGCAGACCCGACTTTTGTGAAACAGGTGTGCCGCTGACCCGCTCTTGTGCGTGATACATATACACCGTTCCTGGCGGCATCCGATGAGACACCACCGCTCGCGCCGCCACGGCACCGTTACGGTTATAGGCCTCGACCCAGTCATTGTCCTTGATCCCAATCTTGGCGGCGTCTTGTGGAGACATCCAGATAGTCTGCCCACCCCGTCCCAGAGTCAACATATACAGGTTGTCGTAGTACTGGGAGTGGATAGCCCACTTGTTGTGAGGAGTCAGGTAACGCACCGCGACTTGGGCCACGCCGTCGTCTTTGGAAAGTTCACCCACTACGGCGTCACCGTAAATCCGCGCCAAGTCCAGCGGGGGTCGATACACCGGCAAGGATTCACCGATGTCAATCATCCAGTCGTGATCCAGGTAGTAATGCATTCGCCCGGTAAAGGTGTGGAAAGGCTTGAGATGTTCAATGTTGATGACGAACGCGGAGTAGCGCCGCCCACCGTGTTCCGACCCGGACCATTCCGGCGAGGTGATGACCGAGCGGGGCTGAATGGTAATTTCTCTAAACGTCAGTCGTTTTTCTTCGTCCCCGAGGGCCAGTTGCGCCAGCTTTTGGCCGGTTTGTGCTTCGTATTGGCAAAAGCCCTGTACCGCGATACGTCCGTTCGTGGTGCCTGACATCTGCATCACCGCGTCGGCCGCCTTAATCGGAGTATCCAAGAGCGGACGCCCTTGCCCCACACCGCTGGTAGCTACTCCGTTCATCCCCCGCAGCACTTCGACTTCCCGGTCGGGTTTCAACGTAAGACCCTTGATGGGCAAGCCGAGTTTTTCCACGTTAGGCCCAAGGGTGGTGAACTTTTCATAAATCTTGGTGTAGTCACGCTCCACCGGAATGAACTTTGGCAAGGTTTTGCCGGGGATAAGTTCGCGCGTCTCCAAGGGTTCCACGATTCCATGCGGCAAAGCCATCTCATCAGGGGTGTCATGGGCAATCGGTGCCATGACCACATCTTGTTTGGTGCCCAAGTGACGCTGCGCCATTTCAGACACCAGATAGGCCAAATCCCGAAACACCTCGAAGTCAGAGCGAGCCTGCCACGGAGGCACTACCGCTTGGTTGAATGAATGCAGGAAGGGATGCATATCGGTTGACGAAATATCGTATTTCTCATACCAAGTGGCTGCCGGCAGCACGATGTCTGAATACAGCGTGGTGGAAGTGTTCCGGAAGTCAGCCGTGAACATGAGGTCAAGTTTGCCGATACCCGGGTCGTCCCGCCACTTTATCAGCTTCGGACGGCTCTCCGGCGCGAGTTCGTCAGCTGAAACTGCGTTGTCGGCTCCAATCATGTGCCGTGCGAAGTACTCCGCGCCTTTGGCGGAGGAACCCATCAGGTTCGTGCGCCAGTTAGCGAGGACACGGGTAAAGTTTCGCGGGTCGTCAGGGTCGGTGCAGGCAAAGTGCAGACGGTCGGCCTGAAGTTCCTGCATCACGTATTCACCGGGTTTCATTCCGGCTTCTTGGGCCGCTTGGCCAATTTCCAGAGCGGAGCGATCGAACTGCGGGTAGGAGGGCATCCAGCCGCGTTGGGAGGCTTCAATCAAAGTATCCGCATTCGTCAAGCCTTTCCAGTCAGCCAGTGGGGACCCCACTTGTCCAGCCAGGGAACCGTCATAACGCCACTGGTCGGTCAACAGATACCAGAAACCTGTGGAAATCATTTGCCGAGGCGGGCGGGACCAGTCCAGACCCATGGCGTACTGTTGCCAACCCGCAATTGGGCGGACCTTTTCTTGACCGACATAGTGCGCCCAGCCGCCGCCGTTCACCCCTTGTGTGGCACACATGGTGGTCAGCGCCAGGAAAGTGCGATATATCGTGTCGGAGTGGAAGAAGTGGTTCGTGCCCGCACCCATCACAATCATGGACCGACCTTTTGAATCGAGGGCATTTTGAGCAAATTCACGGGCAATCCGGATGGCTGCGTGCATGGGTACGCCGGTATGTTCCTCTTGCCAGGCAGGAGTTCCGGGGGTGGAGCCGTCATCGTAACCGCTGGGCCATTGACCGGGCAGGTCGCCGCGTTTCACCCCGTATTCAGCCAACAGCAAATCGTAGACGGTCGTGACGTAGTCCGATCCGACTTTGAAAGCGGGAACTCCCCGTTTCACAAGGCCGGCACCGAGCGCTACCGTTTCGGATTGGGAACTCGGCAGGTCAAAGCGCGGCAAAACAATTTCAATACCAGCGGCATCAGGCCGGTCGAGCGCCGAAATTGCTGGCTGGACCCCGTCCAGAGCTAAGTTCCAATGACCCTTGCCATTGGATTCACCCCACCTGTCTGCCAGAGTCCCGCCGGGATCTTTGATGGTTCCATCCACGTCGAGTACCAGTCCGCGATGCTCCGGATTAGGCCGATCTTTCAAGTCTCCCGCCAGTTCAGCAGGCAAATCAGCAGCCGTCAGGAACTTGCCGGGCACCACTCCGTGTTCAGTTTCCTGCAGTTTGACCAGGAAAGGCGCATCCGTGTAGCGCGACATATAATCCAGGAAGAATGACTCCTGGCGTTTAACGTGGAACTCGCTGAGGATTACATGACCCATAGCTTGCGCCAAGGCCCCGTCCGTGCCGGGGTTTACCCGCAGCCACTCATCGCCAAACTTGGTGTTATCAGCATAATCAGGCGAAATCGCCACGACTTTTTGCCCGTGATAGCGGGCTTCGGCCATGAAGTGAGCGTCTGGGGTACGGGTCAGGGGAATGTTCGAACCCCACATGATGAGGTATTGCGAGTTGAACCAGTCGCCGGACTCGGGAACATCGGTTTGATCGCCGAAAACTTGGGGCGAGGCGGGAGGGAGGTCAGCGTACCAGTCATAGAAGGACAGCATGACCCCGCCCAGCAGTTCATAAAACCGCGATCCGGCGGCGTAAGAAATCATCGACATGGCGGGAATCACCGAGAACCCGGCTAACCGGTCCGGGCCGTATTCTTTGATGGTATAGACGTGGGCCGCGGCGATGATTTCATTGGCCTCATCCCAACCGATTCGCACCATGCCGCCTTTACCCCGCTGGGACTTGTAGGCTTTGGCTTTCTGCGGATCCTCGACGATAGCCCCCCAAGCCTCTACCGGATCCTTGCCCGATTTTCGTTCCTCTCGGTACAAATCCAGCAGAACCCCGCGAATATGCGGGTAACGAATCCGGGTCGGAGAGTACTCATACCAAGAATAGGCGGCTCCGCGGGGGCAACCACGCGGTTCATAGTCAGGCAGTTCTGGCCCGGTGGAGGGATAATCAACAGCTTGGGATTCCCAGGTGATGATGCCGTCTTTGACATACACTTTCCACGAACAAGACCCGGTGCAGTTCAACCCGTGAGTCGAACGCACGACCTTGTCGTAGGACCAGCGTTGCCGATAGAAAGCGTCAGCGTCGCGGCCACCTTCAATAAACAGCTGGCGAGAATCGCCAGACATTTCACCGCGGCGCAGTTTTGAGCCCAGCGCGAATACTCCCGAGGGAACGTCTTTGTATCCCCCGCCTTGGATTTTCGATTCACTCATTGTTTATTACCTCCACTTGACAAGGTCTAACCGGGGAACGGAGCGTTCTTGCGGGCATAAAGTACCCAGCATAGAACGGAACAGAAGATGCAGTACACGGTGGCACCGAAAAAGAACTGTGCCGCTGGAATAACGGCAAGACCCGCCCCGACCAGGAACGGTCCGAGCGCGGCTACTGAAGCCGTGAAGCCGATAGCCCCGCCGGCTTGGCGTTTTGGCATAATCATCGGCATCTGTTTAAAGGTTCCGGCGTTGCCGATTCCTGCAAAGAAGAACATAATCAGCATCGCCCAGAGGAACCCATTAAAGTCCGCTGCGGACTGGGGATTTATCAAGAAAAATCCGGAAATCGCCAGCGTGACGGCCATGCCGACACCGGAAACGAATGTCCATAGACCCCCGCCGAACTTGTCGCACAGCGGCCCCCACAAAACCCGCACTATGGAGCCAATGAGCGGACCGAGAAAGGCATAGGTGGCACCTTGCACAGCTAGGTGCAAAGTTGAATCTGGCCCATAGTTGTTGTTGATGAGCAAACCGAACTGAGCCGAGGCGCCCGAGAAAATCCCGAAGGTCATCACGTAGAGCAGAGTCATGAACCAGGTGTTTTTGTTTGAAAAGATGTCCATTTGTTCCCGAATGTTGGCCTTCACCGGAACATCTTTGAGTAGCGTGAACGCGAGAATAGCTGCCACGAGGGACCAGGGAACAAAAAAGATAGCGGGGTTGTGAACCCAGATATCGCCGTTGGGACCGCTCTGCGGAGCTATCCAAGACAAACCAAACAGGGAGAATCCCATGAGGATAGGCCCGACGATTTGAATGATGGACATACCTAAGTTTCCGATACCGGCCTGGAGGTTCAGAGCGGTCCCGGACAGACGCTTGGGGAAAAAGTAGCCGGTTGACGGCATATATCCCGAGAAAGAACCTCCGCCAATACCGCACATGAAAGCCAAAGTCAGCAGCCACCAGTACGGAGTGTCCGGGTTTTGCACTGCGAAAAACCAGCCAAACATGGGGATGGTGAACAGGATTGAAGAAATCCCCACCAACTTACGCGTTCCAATCACCGGCGGGAGGAAAGTGTAGATGAAACGAATCAAGCCCCCGGACAGGCCCGGCATCGCTGCCAGCCAGTACAGCTGCGCTTTGCTGAGTCCGAAGCCGATTTCATTGAGTTTTGGCGCCAATGCCGACACCAAGAACCACACACAGAACGCCATAATCATCGAGTAGGTGGAAACCACCAGGGTCGTCCAGGCTATTTTTGAGCTCCACTGCTGGGAATCTTCGGGATTCCAGTTTTTCAACAGTTTTCCGGAGGTATCTAGTTTCTGAGCGTCTGCGGTCATTTCTCTCCCCATTGATTCATAAGCCACTATGGCATTTATTGAACACCTGTCTAAAAGCTAACAGAGTTAAACGTTTCTTTGGCAGATTTTAAAATCCAGGTCATGTAACCGCGTTTAACCAGGTAATCAACCTCGATTCGTCGGTACCATGAGCCAGAAACGTGTCGTGAATGACTGTAAACTGATGGTAATTTAGCTACGTAGCAGATGCGTAAATGGAGATTCCGGGTTCAGGAGGTCATCGTGGCAGAGCATTCTCAGGTAACCGCGGCCATCATCACTGTTGATTCACGAGTGGTTAGCGGAGATAAACCACCGAAAGGTGCCACCAAAGCTCGTGAACTGCTGAGCGACTTTGGGATTGAGGTAATCCGCGAGGAAGTCATCGATGACCTCGCCGCTCCCCTGCGTGCCGAGTTTGAACGGGCGCAACAGGCCGGTGCGCGCCTCATCGTGACTGTGGGCTCTACCGGGGTTTCCGCCCGAAACATCGTGCCCGAGACAACTCTGGCGGTGTGCGATGTGGAGTTGCCGGGGATTGCCGAACAGATTCGCGCCGTAGGTCTGAAAAACACGCCGCAATCGGTGTTGTCTCGTGCCATAGTCGGGGTAACTTCCCGGACTTCTCGTGGCGCGGTCATCGTGAACTGCCCCAGTTCCTCGGGCGGGGTCGCGGATGCCTTGCAGGTGGTGCTCCCCCTGCTGCATTACATCATTGAACAGCTTGACCAGACCCAGGCATGAGGGCCAGCTGAGAGGGTGCCGCCCGGGAGCGAGCCGTGGCGGGGGTCACCATCAGAAAAATGAACTACGGTTCATAAATCCATCGAAATTGGGCAAAAAATGAACCGTACTTCAAAAATGGAACGCAGTTTCTGAGAATCAAACCTCGACTACCGCGGGGGGATTTCTAGGCGCGACGCCAGTTTACGCGCGTCTTGGGGCGTGTCGACGTCCGCGCAATAATGTTGCGGGTCCGCCACCGCGGCCACCTCCAGTCGGGAAAAACCGCTGCGGATTGACCGATTACGCACCTGATCCAGTCCCCGCAAGGCGCCCAACCGGTAGCAACCGTGCAGGTACTGAAGCCGCGATTCGCCATCGTCCGCCATTGGCGCCGCCCCGACGCAGTCCTCGAACTGCGCACACAGGTTCCCCCACAACCGCGGGGTCAGCGGAGCGTCACAAGGCATGACTGCCACCACCGCGGAATCTGGCAGGTCTCCCAACTGCGCTACCCCGGCATTGAGGCCCGCCAGCGGTCCACCCAGAGGGGGATCTTCCAGCGTCAGCACCACCCCGGAGGGAACCGACAGGCGCGCGGGAGCGACCACGACCACCCGACCGGAGCACCTGGTGCGCTCGATTTCAGCAAAAACCCAATCAATAAGCCTGATGCCTCCGACCCGATAATCGGGTTTGGACACCCCGCCCAAACGTTTCGCGGTCCCTCCTGCCAAAATCACCACCGCGTCGGGCACGGCCGCGAGGTTTCCTGCACAGTCACACATTTACGTTCAGTCCGCCTCCTGGGGTTCGCGCTCACCCTCGGGAGCGTTTAGGTAAATTGTAGGCTCTGTGCCGAGCTTTGGTTTGGCTACCGGCTGGGCAAAAACCCTCGGGCCGCACCAGCCCGTTGCGGCGTCAGTCCGCCAACACGGGACTCAGCGGCAGCGGTTCGGGCAAATCTAAGGTGATACTCAACTGCAGCGCGGGGTCGGCAAACACCCTCCCGTTGGAAGTCATGGCGAGGGCGCGATTCGCCCCACCCAAAACGCCCTTCTGAGTCAAATCGTGTAGCAGGGGCGTGCCCCCCGCAATCAGCGCGGTAGAGAGCGCCTCGCAACTCATCGCGTCAGGGCCCACCACAAGTGCCGCGCAAATATCGGTAAACGCGAGCTGCCCGTCCAGACCGCGAATGTGGCTACGCACCAGACTGGGGACAATCTGGGTTTGCGGCAGCGCGGAAAAGGAGAGGGACTCGTTTTCTATCTGCAGGTTTCCCAAGAATTCCGAGCCTGTCCAGGGTGATTGGACTCTGATGGTGGCCCGGCGATCCGGCGCCACAATCGACGAACCCCCAAACGACACCAAGATGTCGCTGCCCCCCGATTCGGCAATGAGGGAAGCCAGGTGCGCGGCCGCGTAACCTTTCGCGATACTTCCCAAATCCAGGCCCCCAGCCCCCGCTCCGTCCATGAGACGAGCCTGCTCGCCCCGCAACTGCAGCGTTTCGGCGCCCACGCCCAGGCACGGAAATAGTTTAAAGAACCCCCCGGTACGCTGCGACCAAACCTGAGCAGCCCGAAACACCGCGGCACAGTGCGGCCCGACATCCGTCCACTCGGTGTTCAGGCGGCTCACGGGAGAATCCGCCCGAAACCGCGACAGGTCATCCTCCAACTGCGCCACCCTTTGCGGCAGACTCACCCTCAGGACTTCCGCGACCTGGGGAGTGCTGCGCCACGAGACCGTCACCAGCGTCCCCATCGCCGCAAAGGTAATCGTGGTTTCTCCGTGCAAAGTCTGCGCGAGGTGCACGAACGCCTACTTTTGCGCGGCGTCCATAGCCGCCTGAACCGCGTCGAGGAACAGCCGATGCGACAAGGACGCCCCGGCCACCCTATCGACCTTATTTTGATCCCCGGTCCTCTGGAACTGCTGCACATAACGCTGTTCAGCGCTGATAGCGTCTTGGGCGCGCTGGTAGAACTCCGTGTCTATCCCGCCGCTGGCGGTTTTCCCGTAATTTTCGTCATGTACCGTCCCGTCTTTGTCATAGAGACGAAACTCAGCGTCAACCACCTGACCGTGCTTAATCGTGAAGCGAATTTTGCCGACGGTACCGTCCTCTTCGGGCTGCGAGCTGCCCGCGTATTGCCCGTCCGGCAACGTTGAGGCCGCCGGGTAAGTCGCGCAGCCGCTGAGGGCGACCATGCCGATTGCGAGCAGCGCCCCCGCAGTAGTTTTACGCATCTTTTTGTCCCGTCTCAAGCGTTTGTGGGTCACATTTTTCTGCGGTTTGCGATTGGTTGTGGACTTCGCTGACGATTTTTCCGTGTTCCAAAATGATTTGGCGCTGCCCTTGCCGAGCGACGTTGGCATCGTGGGTGACGACCAGCAGGGTCGTGCCCTCCCGATGCAGCTGCGAAAAGAAGTCGATAACGATGTTTTCGTTTGCCTCATCGAGGTTTCCGGTCGGTTCGTCGGCCAGGATGACGGAGGGGTGGTTGATGAGGGCACGAGCCACGCACACGCGCTGCTGCTCCCCTCCGGACAGTTCATGAGGGAGGTGGGTGGCGCGAGCGGACATGCCCACCCGGTCTAGTGCCTCCATCGCCTCGGCTTCATCGGGGAGGGAATGGTAGTACTGGGCCATCATCACGTTTTCTACCGCCGAGAGGTGCTTGACCAGGTGGAACTGTTGAAAGATGAGGCCAATCTTGCGGCGGCGCACGGCGGCCAATTCCAGTTCACCCATTTTGTCCAGACGCTCACCCTCCAGGTAAACCAGTCCTTCGGTGGGGGAATCTAGGCAGCCCAGAATGTTCATCAAGGTTGACTTGCCCGAACCGGACGGCCCCACTACCGAGAGCCACTCGCCGCGAGTTATGTCGAGGCTGACATTATCCAGCGCCGCCAACTCGCCGTATTTTCGAGACACCTTCTCAACTCGATAAATCAATTGTTCATCATTATTATCTGCCATAGCATTCTCACTCTCCACCAAGAACATTTATAGGATTAATCCGGGCAATACGTTTAGCCGGCCACAGAGAACCGATAACCGCTACCGCTACCGAAAAAACAATCGTGAGGACTATAATTATCCAGTTAATTTCTACTCGTGCCAGGAAAACTTTTTGCAATATATAGTCGGCCAGACCGATTCCCAGCAGCACCCCTAAGAAGCCTCCGAACAGCCCTAACAGTATCGATTCACCGATAAGCTCCGTGAACACGTCCTTACTCAAAGCCCCTAAGGCCTTTTTCAGCCCAATCTCGCGGGCGCGTTCCGAAACAATCGAACTCAGTGTCGCGGATACTGCAATGAGCATTAGGGCGGAAATAATAATACTGACCAACCAAATTAGGTTGCTTAGAGTATGGGCAATGCGGGTTTCATTTTGGGTAGTCCGACGCACCACTTCAGCGTCAACCCCGTTAACCTTTTTTCCGATGGTTTTCGCTAAAGCGCTCAATTGGGAAGTATCACCTTTCAGGGAATATTCCACCAAACTGTAGTGGTCGGCAACCCCGCCCATAGCGGTGTAGCTGTCCGGGCTCAACACCGCCAGGTCGTCCTCGGGGCCGCCGGTGCGCAGCAGCCCGGAGATTTCCAGCTGTTTGCCAGCCCGGTTGGCATCCCCCGAGTCGTCCCCGCCGGTGTTTTCCCGCAGCTGCGCCACCTTGAGGCCAATCAGGTCACCGACGTGCAGACGGAATTTTTCCGCCAGGTTCACCCCTAACAGGATCTGTTCGCTGCCCTGCGGCACTTTCCCCTCGATTGACCAGTAGGGTCGCACCGACCGGGCGTCGGCAAATTTCGTCACCATGAGGGGAACGGGCTGCTGACCGTAGAGCAGGTTACCGTAACTGTAGCCGGCCCGCCCCAACAGGCTCTCGCCGCACTGCCGGTCGATGGCAGACACCGTTTCCGGAGTAATGACGTTGGAGCCTTGCGGCAGCACCACCAGGTTTGCCCCAAAAGAGCGCAGTTCCTTGGCGATATAGTCGGGAACTGTCACCGCCACCAGCCCCAACCCGGAAAGAGTGGAGGCGCCCATCGCGATTGCTAGGGAAGCAATCAGGACCCGGGAGAAACGGTGCGCAAAGGCTTTCCAGATGATGCGCACGAACATGCGTTTGTGTGAGTTCATTCCCGCCTACTTTCTGTGCAGAACCCGCGCAGGTTGCAAAGTCACCAGCGCCCGGATTGAAGGTAAACAGCCCAGCAAAACCGTCAGCCCCACGATGACCGCCATCAGGGGGAACACCACCGGGCGGATATTGATACTGACCCCAAATACCAGGTGGCCGACCAGTTGGGCCAAACCGATTCCGCCCACACATCCGAACGCGGCCCCGACCAGACTCACGATGAAGGTTTCCGTCAAAATCATCAGCACCACAAAGAGATTGCGCGCCCCCAAAGCTTTCATCAGCCCGATTTCGGCGGAACGTTCCATCACCGAAGCGGTCACCAGGTTAGCAATGCCCAGAGCGGAACCCGCCATGGCTAAAATCGCCACCAAAGTCATAATGAGCTGGGTTTTTTCCAGAATCGTGCCCTCGCTGTCAGCGATTTGGTGGACGGGGGTGGCCACGGCGTTGCTCATGACTTCCTCAATCTGATAGGCGATTGAGGACGTGTAAGCGGTGCAGTACCAGGTTTCCCAGTCCTCCAGAGATAGTGAGCTGGGATCGCGGGCAGCGCGGCGGGACAAGTCATTTTCCGGCGTGGTGATAGCACGCACCTCTACCCGGTCGACCTGGCCCGGACGACCCGAGAGGCTCTGAGCTACGCTCAAATCCGCAAACAGTTGCCGGTCTTCATTGGAACCGGAAGTAAAGATACCGCTGATAGTCAAAGTTGGACTGGGTGCGGAGCCAGCTAATCCGGGCGGGGGTTTCAAGGTCAGAGAGTCCCCCAGATGCCAGCCGTTTTGCTGAGCCAGTTTCGTTCCGACCATGACTTCATCGGCAGCCTTTGGCCAGTTGCCTTGGACTTCCCACCAGTCGCGCATATCCGCCATGCCGGTATCGACTTTTTCCCCAGTGGGGATGGCTAGCTTCTTGCGAAACCAGGTCCCGACTACGTCAATGTCTTGGCCTGAGGAAGCAGCCTTGGTTCCCAGGAACGGAGCGAAGTTTTCGATGTTGTAAGCCCAAAATATGGTTTTCAGTTTTGCCAGCTCGGATTCCTGCAACGCTCCGGACTGGGAATTCGCCGAGCTACCCGTATCCTCGAAATCATAGAGTTGGGAAACTACGGATTTTCCTTGCGGTAGCACTTGGATATTGGCACCGTAAGAGCCAAGTTCCTGCTTGATTTTATCCCCGACATCCAGCATGACCGCCAGCATGGAAGTTGTGAGACCTGCCCCTAATAAAATCGTTAGCGCAATCATGAGGCGTTTACCGACCTGCCGACGTAACGCCTTGAAAATCATCCTGAAAAAGAACATGGAAACTTATACCTTAGAGCCTTAGATTATTTTGGTTTTAAAGATTTTGGCGTGCCCACTCAGCTCGTCAGCAAAAAACCGTAATTCTTTCGGGCCCACTTCATACTTAATCGGAATGGGGTTACAGCCACCGGGAAAGCCAATAGTTTGAATATTCATCATGACCCCGCAGCGCCGGCAAATGACTTTCCCGCCGTCCTCGTAATAACCGGATTCGCCACAGATTTCGCAGGCATCCAGACCGCAACCGTAAGCCACGGCGTTCTTTTGAATGACGATGAAACGAACTTGCGTCCCGTCCTTGGTCACGTAGGCGAACCGATGCAGGTGTCCATCAGACACCAGCTCCCGACTGACGGAAACCACATTTCCTTTCACGGTGGAAGGCTCTATCGGGGATAACTCCGGAACAGCCTCCGCCACGCGCTTGCCAACGGTCAAGGCAGTAACGAAAACAACCGTGCCGCCCAAGGCCAGCTCCAAAAAGTGACGGCGGGTAATCCGATCCGCTTTCGCTAGACGCGCTTCGGGGCCGGAAACGTTGACGGGTTTGGAACCGAACCAAATGGCGATGATGCCAGGAATGGCGGTCAGCACCACCAGGGTCAGCAGTATGACGGTGTTGGCATTTTGAATCCACAACACGAGTTCAAAGATGGTTCGTGACCGTGGCAGGAAACCACGTGCGGCGAGCTGTTGATACAGCAGAATGGAACGCGGACCGATAACTACCAAAAATACCGCGGTGGTGATTGCCAAACGCACCATGGCGGGAACCAACCTGGTGGCGCGCACGTAGGCCCAGCCGGCGACGACCACCAGCAACGTACCAAACGCAAATCCGGCAAAACGCGCCAGCGATTCCGTTTCTAACGGAGAGGACCCCATCAGCACAATTTCATCGGTCGAAAATGCGTATTCAAAGCCGAAATTGATGATGATGCTGACGGCAGTCAACAGCGAGACTACCAGCAGTGTCCGATGTTTAGCACTCTGTTTAATGTCATAGAGGTCGGCAGGGCCAAACCACCACGACATTCCCAGGAAACCTAGGGAACAAATCAGCATGACTGGAACCAGATAGAAGTTCATGGTGGGAACGTCTATCAGGTTTGTATTCAGTCGAAACCATGCCAGTGTCGCCGCCGCTAGGGCTGCCACCACCAACACCACGGTGGTAATCCGAGCTACGACTCGGCGTTCCATCGGGGTGTGCGGTCGTGTTGCCAGCAAGATTGCCAGCGGCACGAATAGCGGCAGCCCGTAGCGGAGGGCGACAACAAATAACTTGAGCAATGAAACCTACTTAGAGAACCTGCCCGTCCCACTGCCAGTTCTTGAACTCAAACTTCAGCGGTTCTTTCCAGAAACGGCCCTTGACCCCGGAGGAATCCTTACCCGTGTGCAGCATGAACTTGTCTTCCGGAGAGGGGATGGTGATGGTCACATCGTACAGGCCGGGCTTGAGCTTGATGTTGTTACCGTAGTGAGGACCGTCAGAGGCAATCATCGGCATCATGGTGCCCAGGTCAGTTTCCTCACCGGTCTTTTGATCCTTAACTGTGGCCTTCAAATCGTCCAGGTAGGGCAGGTATGAATCGGCTGGGTACCCGAATTCTTCGGCCTTTTCATTGGTGGAAACGTCAATCTCAAAGTGCATATCGGACTCGGAAGCCGGAGGCATCTTCATTGAGCCGTGCTCCATATCGACAGCCTGGAAATAAACAACGTTTACATTCAGCGGCCCGTTGGTTTGTTCGCCAGAATCCCCAACCGGAATCTCCTTGATACCCACAACATTAGGATCGCTGGGGGTTTCCGGCTGTTCCTGCCCAGTCGTCGCCGGCTTGGAGTCCTGCGGCTTCGCCTGGTTGTCCGGGTTTTCGCCACAGCCGCTGAGACTCGCTCCCATCGCCAGGACGGCTGCCAGAGCCAGTAGCTTCTTCTTCATTATTCTTCCTTTCCGCTGTGTGCTTCGACAGCGTCTTGTGTGTCTTCCCTCGAAGAGTTTTCTTCGGGAGCTTTATCATTACTTTCCGAGATAGGGGTGTCGCAACGTGTCTCGGAACCGCTCGCCTCGGGCTGGTCGGCTTTTGCCTGGCGGCGTTGCAACAGAGCTAGGCCGACCAATACCGCGGCGGTAATAAGCTGGGCACCGAGGGTTTCCGCAGTGGGATAAATCCCCAGGAACACCACGGTAGGAACGGAAGGCACCACATGCGCCCCGACCAAAGCGGCCTCTTGCAGCTCTTTGATTGCCCCGCCCACGATGGCTACCGCCAGCAACGCCAGCAATATTGAAGTCCACTTAAAGAACGGCTTGAGCGGCAGGCGTACCCCGAACTGCCAGACCAACACGAATAGAATCGCGAGGATGATTACCGCCGTTACGCCACCCAAAACGATAAACCAATAATCGCTGTGCGTTTTCGCCCCGGCAACAATCGGGTAAAAGAACAGGATGGTTTCGGCACCTTCCCTGGCCACGGTGAGGAAGGACACAAATGCCAGGGCAAAAACGCCTCCCGACGCGGTTTTTTCGCCCGCGGTCGCCTTTATATATTCCTCCCAGCGTTTGCCACTGGACTTGCTCAGTATCCAGTTAGACACATAAATCAGCATCAGGGCGGCCGCTAGGCCGGTGATTCCCTCCAGCAGTTCCTGACCCATTCCGCTCTGCACGCTGGCGCTGAGCTGGCCAAACAGAATAGCCAGACCGACGGAAATGACCACGGCGATACCCACGCCCGCTAGGATTCCCCGCAGCTGGTCGCGCCGTCCCGCTTTCAACGCATAGGTGACCAACGCCGCCACGACCAACAGCGCCTCTGCGCCTTCACGCAGCAAAATCAGAAAAGCGGCAAAGAAACCGGAGATCCCCAGCGGTCCCGTGTCCTGCGTTTTCGAGTCTAAAAATTGCGCGTCCTCAGTCAGCTTCGCAATCAGATCCTTGCCAAGTTTCTCCTGTTGAGCCTGGTCACGACCGTCTTTGTAGCCCTGCCGCAAGTCACTGAACATGCCCTCAATCTCAGTCACACGGCTGAAACCTTTGTGCACAATGGTGGTGTTTTCAAACCCGTCAGCTTCGTAATGCCCCAGGTACGCTTCGGTAGCCAGGGTGAATGCCCGGTCGGCTTGTCCCTTGACGTAGGCGCTTTGGGCATCGGTGATAGTTTGCGCAATCGTGTCGGCGACCCTACTCCACTGATCCGCCACCTTCGGGGCTTTGACCAGCTTAGTTACCGTTTCTGTAAGCAGGTCTATGACTTTGTCGCTGGCTTCTCGCAGTGCCTCCGGGCTCGCGCCGTCACGGCTGAGATTGCGTAAGTTCAATAGTTCGGCGACGAACTTATCGTCGACGTCACGCCCCAAAGCGTGTTTGACCTGGTCCTCCAGTCCGCTGGTCTGGTAGTTCTCATAGTAGGCTTGACGAATCAGAGTCTGGACCGCGCTCGGATCGCCAGCTTCCGGAACCGCGGAGAGCTTTTCCTGCATTACCGCCACAACCTCAGACCATTCACCCAGATCGGAATCTTGGGGTGTGGCCGCGCTGGGCCAGACCACTCCGCCGAAGGCTAGCGCCACCACCAAAGCGGAAAAACCTACGATAAACCGCAGTCCACGTGCCCACAGAGAAGGCTGGTTTCTGGTTGCGTCCACGATTTCCTCAACTTCTTTCTAAATCGAAACATGACAAGGCTACAGAAAAATAATAAATAAGGCAAGCCTTGCCTTATAGCAAATTTAGCTGTTCAGGGTTGATTTTTAACAAAATGCCCTCGCCCTACCGCAGCTCTTCCAGGTGGCCGTCTAGCATATTGAACCTGCGGTTGCAGTATTCATAAGCGGCCGCGTCGTGCGTGACCATGACGACCGTGCTGCTCCCTTGTGTGAGCTCGTGAAATAGCCGCAGCACCGCCGCGGTAGAGTCGTCGTCCAAGTCGCCGGTCGGTTCATCCGCCAACAAAACTTCCGGTTGGGCCATGAGTGCTCGGGCGATGGCGACCCGACGCATCTCTCCCCCGGACAGTTCTGCGGGCCAGGCGTGTGATAGGTCCGCAATGTCGAGCTTTTCCAGTAAATCCAACGCGCGATTGACGGGCAAAGACTCCACCGCCACCGGCGACGATTCCCCCGACGACGGCCCTTTTGACCGCAAAGTCGCGGGCAGCACCACGTTATCCAAAACGTTGAGGGAACTGACCAGGGTTTGCTGCTGCGTAATCATGCCCAGACGAAACCGGCGCAGCTGGGACAGTTCCCGGTCCGAGAGACCAGACAGATCCTCTCCTGCCACCAGAACCGTTCCTGAGCTGGGCCGCAGCAAACCCATCATGAGGTTCAGCAGGGTGGTTTTTCCGTTACCCGATTTGCCTGAAATGACCACAAACTGGCCGGCATCAATACTCAAGCTCACACTGTCTACCGCGTTGAACTCGCGTCCTCGCCGCGAAAACTTCTTGGTCACTTCGCACAGTTCCAACAACATCTATTGCCCCTCCCGCACGACCTGGTAAGTTTCTTTTCGTAGCAGGCGAATCGCCGAGATAGCACTGGCCAGCACGGCACTGAGGCACACCGTCACCAAGATGAGAACGCCCAGAGAACACTGACTCCACAGATCACTTTGCAGATAGGGCTGCTTCAAGGCTCTTTGAATGGCATTACCAAAGGGCCGCAGCAGCGCCGCACTGAGCCCCAGCCCCAGCACGCCACCCGCCAGGCTGACCAGCAGATTCTCTTTCAGCAACATTGCGGTCAGCATCCGCTTGGTGGCACCCATTATCCGCAACGAGCCCAGCTCTTTGCTCCGAGACATGACACTGACCCAGTTGACCGTCACCAACACCGCCAGTGATACTGCCCAAAAGACAGTCAGAAAAATCTGTAGAGCGCCCACAATGTGGCCCACACCCTCCTTGAGCCGGGAACTAATCCCGTTCGCGGACACAAAGCCCAAGCCCTCCAGCTGCGGGGATTTGGAAATATACCGCGCCACGTCCTCCGGGGCGTAACCGGGCTTGACCTTTACCATCACTGCGGAAACCCGGTGTCCAATCTGAGATTGAGACATCACTGGATGCCCCACCTTTTCAGCTTGTCGCGCCAGGATTTTCGTGGTCGCCAGATTGGCAAACACAGACGAATCCAGGTTTGTGCCCGTCGGCGCCAGACGCGCGCTTACCGGGAATTCATAGTTAAACAGGCGAATCTTGCCCTGAGCATTAATCTGGACTTTGGAGCCCGCGACCAGCTCCCCGTCCTGCAGACCACGGGAATAAGTGGCTTGAATCCAGGGTTTAATGACGAAGTCAGTGTCCGGATCAATGCCGATAATTTGCAGCCGCACCTCGCAGCAGCTCGCCATCAGGGAGGCAATATAGGTCTGCGTGGTGACCCGTTCCACCCCGGCAACATTGGCGACCAAATCCGAAACATCATCTGGCAGCAAGAACCCGCTCGGCTTTCCCCCGCAAAGGTAAATATCCTTTGCGGACTGCTCAAACTGGGAGGGCACAATCATTATGTCCGCCCCCAGACGCTCCTTGACCGACGACAAACCTTGGCTGAGGTTCAGCGAAACCATCCCCGCACCAAACGTTATCGCGCTGAGCAGGACTGCCACCAGGAACAGTCCTAAACTGCGGTAACGGTAATATTTGAGATTACGAAAAGGGAGTTTGCCCCAGGTTATCTGGCTGCTTTGCATTGCCGTTTATGCCGCGGCTTTCTGAAGTTCCGGGCGCTTCCTTTGATCCAGGAATATCGCCGCACCGACTGCCAGGATCCCTATACAGCTCAGCGCTAACAGCGTGGGCATAGCGTACACATTGCAAGACATTTCCTCGCCTTTGCACACTCCGATGAGCACGGTGACAATCGAAATTTCCAGCACGTAGATGAGCGCCGCGCCGAGGTTCAAACCGGTGCGAATCTGAGAGTTCACGAACAGTGCCAACAGCCCGATGACCAGCAGGAGGATTCCAATCCCCAAACTGGCTTGAGCGGTCCAGTAGCACGCCATGTGCTGATGCGCCGCGCCCATCGCTTTGCCAGCCTGCCCCATGTGGTCCATGTGGTCCATGCCGCCGGAGCCTTTCATCCCGGACATTTTCTCCATACCGGAGCTGTGTTTGGCAGCGAACTCGCAAACCGGCGCAAAAGTCCGGGGCGCGATGGCTATGAGCAGGCCCAACACGATGGTAGGCAGCGAACCGATGATTCTATCTTTCATGCAAATTTCTCCTTAAGATTTAACGACGCTGTCAATCATGGCATAGCGCAAAATAATTAGCAAGGCTTGCCTTACCTAATTAGCGAGAAATCCGCTTTCATCTGCGAAAAATAACGCGCAAATGTTAGTGAGAGGGCGTTTCGCGCACCGCTTCGTGGTGGCGGATGACCTCGTCAACGATGAAACGTAGGAACTTCTTGGCGAACTCGGGGTCGAGCCCTGACGAGACGGCCAAAGCCTGGAGACGCGCCACCTGCTGCGCCTCACGCTCGGGGTCAGCCGGCGGCAAATCCAGGCGGGCCTTTAGCTGACCGACTTTTTGGGTGCAACGGAACCGCTCCGCCAGCAGATGCACCAGCGCCGCGTCGATGTTGTCGATGGTGGCTCGGTATTCCTTGAGTTCAGCAGGGGTTTGCGGCGGGTTCGCGGCGATAGCTTCGGCTTGCGTAGTGTTCATTGTTGCCCCTTCACTAGGTTCCCCTCTCACTTTACCGGGTCGTCGCCCCACAGCGGAAGTGGTCTGAGATAATCAAATGGGTTGCCCGAAAGCACGGTGAAGCCACACCAGTTGCACAGAAAGCTGCAAATAACGGCGTCAATCAAAAGGATGAGAATCAGGTTTAGAACTCTGAGTAATAAATGAGCCCTGAATATTTCGTTTCGATGAGTCTGGAAACATCGATGGTTTCATCTATTTCAGCCAATAGTTTTGGTGGCAGATTATCAAGATCCAACATACCGCCATCTGGATTTGTGGTTCCTTTACGTTGCCTGAAGTTGAGCATGTCTTTAGAGGTGTCGTAGGTCAGGCTATAGTTTCCCGTCGAAAGATAACTGGTCCTAAACAGGTATTCGGATAATCCCCGTGCCGCGTTACAGAGCTTTTCAGTACTGTTCTCAACATAGGTGACTTGGACTTTTGGGGTGGTTTCTGGCAAAAGCTCTGCCAACTCGAGAGCTCCTTTGTCCTGCGGAATATCGAGTTGTTCGATAACTTTGTGCCAAGTCATCTCGGTACTTTTTCCATTACCCACGAGCGAAATTCCACTTTGGTTGTTAGTTGTATCAAAGTACAGCCCCATACCGAACCGGTCAGGATGATAGGTTTGTAACAGACGCAACAGAGTCAGAGAGACCTCCCCAATAGCATCCGGGTTGCCTGATTTAATGTTTGTCTGGATTTGTTTGTACCAAGAACTGCCATTTACCGCTGGTACACTCGGATCCCAGATACGGTTATAGTTTAGGGGAATAAGTGTCTCCGGCTGAGGGTTTACATCGATACTGGGTATTGAAAGACTGCAATTAAGCACTTCACGGGTGGAAAGTGATCCTGCATATCCCGGACCGGTTTCAAGCATGAGGGGATTAGCTGCGTCGACAGAAGTGGCAGTATTACTGGGGTCGTTCTGCGTGGAAAGTGTCACCGATTCATCGTGAGAACATCCTGATAAGCCAATCATGAGGATGGAAAAACAAATCAATCCTGAAAAAAGTTTTCTCATGATATCCCTCCCAAATCCCAGTTTGAGTCTACCATCAACCTGAGGGATAGTGAACGATTTGGTTTAATACAGCGCGATGGAGCTCGGAGAGCTGTTTTAAGGCATTGCCTCAACGAGCTGGCATCATGAATTAGTAATGCTGTCTGCCCCTAGAGCGGAAAGAATCTTAACCGTTGCACGCAATCGCCCGCCCCCGAGGGGTCGCAACCACTACAGAGGAGCCGACGGGGAACCTTGTGACGTAAACGTTAGGCAGTCTTAGCGACCGAACCGCCGTGGATGTCCTGCAGCACGTAGGTGGGCTCGGCGCCCTCAAAAACGCACTCCGCCTCGATGATGACTTCCGCCACATCGTCACGTGAGGGCAGGTCAAACATGATTCGAGAGAGTGTGTTTTCCATCAGGGTCGACAACGAACGCGCCCCGGTACCGCGCTTCTCAGCCAACTCGGCCACCGCGTGAATCGCCGCATCGGTGAAAGTCAGTTTCACCCCGTCGAGCTCAAACAGATGCTGGTATTGCTTTAAGATGGCGTTCTTGGGCTCGGTCAAAACCCGGGACAAATCGTCAACGTCCAGAGCCGACACATTGGTAATGACCGGCAGACGGCCGATGAACTCCGGAATCAAACCGAACTTGTGCAGGTCGTCGGGGGTTACTTTGGCGAACAGGTCACCGTGTTCCTTTACGGATTTGAGATCCGAGCCAAACCCGGTGGAGCGCTGCCCCAACCGAGCTTTCACGATTTCGTCGAGACCGGCAAACGCCCCGGCGGCAATGAACAGAATCGAGGAGGTATCAATCTCGATAAACTCCTGATGCGGGTGTTTGCGCCCGCCCTGCGGCGGCACGGAGGCGGTGGTGCCCTCGATGATCTTTAGCAGAGCTTGCTGCACGCCCTCGCCGGACACGTCGCGAGTGATGGAGGCGTTTTCGCCCTTACGGGAAATCTTGTCGATTTCATCGATATAGATAATGCCGCGTTCGGCCTTTTTCACGTCCCCATCGGCGGCTTGAATCAAGCGCAGCAAGATGTTTTCCACGTCCTCGCCCACGTAGCCGGCTTCGGTCAGAGCGGTGGCGTCCACGATGCAGAACGGGACTTTCAACAGGCGCGCCAAAGACCTCGCCAGGTGCGTCTTTCCGGTTCCGGTGGGGCCGAGCAGCAGGATATTCGACTTCGTCAGCTCCATGCCGGTGTCTTCGCCGTGGCGTTGGGCGCGCACTCGCTTGTAGTGGTTATAGACCGCTACGGACAGGGCGCGTTTCGCGTTTTCCTGGCCAATCACGTATTCCTGCAGGAAATCAAAGATTTCATGGGGAGTCGGCAGGACGTCCAGACCGCCCGCGGGGCTACCGTCGAGTTCCTCGGCGATGATGTCATTGCACAGCTCGATGCACTCATCGCAGATATACACGCCGGGGCCGGCGATGAGCTTACGAACCTGGCGCTGGGACTTTCCACAGAAAGAACACTTCAGCAGGTCGACCGATTCGGCAGTGCGTGACATGAGTTCCTCTCATAGACGAGTTCAGGCTGATTACGATTCTACGGTTTCCGCGGTTTTTATTCTCGTTAACACGCCTTTGAGGGCCAATCCGTCGACTCTGGGGTGCAGCTCGGCGGGTTTATGGTGTTCTGTAAAGTGTTTCGGGCAAGGATTTTGCGTCGGCTCCGCGCGTGGCTTCTGGTGTCTGATGGGTAGCCCCGCACCTACTATTGTCGGTAGTTAAATACCCACATTTGTAGGTATATTTGTGCTGGCTGACATATTAGTATTAAGCAGTTTCCGGGATTAACTTTCCCGAGACATCAGAAAAGTCATAAATATGAGGGGGCGCGATGCCTGACGTAATAGCTTACTTATTCATTGGTCTGGGAGTGCTGTCCGGCCTGTCCATGGTCGTTTTTCGCAACAAAGTCAACGGTACCGCCCAGATTTGGACGGTTCTGCTAGCTCTGGCAATAATCATTGCCTTGGCGATCTTGAATTTCATGCAAGTTCTGCCTCCTATCAGCAACGTGGCCATAATCTGCATCAGCCTGGGGGCAATGGTCAGTGTCTTCTCTAGGAAATCATCAAACTGATAGACCCGTGGCGCGGCGGCGAACCCAACCTAGTGGCGAGTCGACCGACCGGTTAGTAACGCCCGCCCCGCGCTTCTGAACGGTGGACACCTCAGGGCACAGTCTCAGTCCAACCAAGCCCAACCAAAGCTAACCAAAGCTAACCACAGCCAAAAATCACGTGGCTCCACGCTCTCAAAGCGTGAAGCCACGTTTCTGGCAAGTCACAATTAACTCGAGCTGCCTTTGCGCGGCTCCAGCACCTGGTCAATCAGACCATACTCCAGCGCCATTTGCGCCAAGCAATCCCCATACACCGGCAGTTAATGTAATGCTTACATCGTTGACTGCATCCTTGTCTTTGAAATGTTTGCTTACATGTTCAATTTTTAATTCCATTTCTTCGGGGCTCCGTTCTGGAAGTGAGTACCTTTAACTCATCTTCATTTTAACGAGAACTTGCAATTTAATCTCAAAGGGCGAACACATAATTTCCTAAGAAACGCCTAATTTTATATAAAGATTTTCCTGTGCTGACAAATCACATCAGACTGTCAAATCAGGAGTTTATTCAATCGACTTCCCATCCTGCTCAAAATCTCATTTGTGATGGTATTTGACCATTCGGCAAGATCATAGGCTGTGATTTCCAAGCTACCGGATTTTCCAATAACCACGGCAACATCACCGCATTTTACGTTTTCTATATCGGTCACATCTACCATCGTCTGATCCATACAGACACGCCCCACAACAGGGGCCTCCTGCCCGTGGATCAAGACCTTGCCCCGCCCACAGGAAAGGGCGCGAGGCAGCCCATCCGCAAAGCCGATAGAAAGCGCCGCGATTTTTCTCTCGCTTTCCGCTGTATAGGCAAGAGCGTATCCGACGTGATCTCCCGGCTGAATGGTTCTGACCGTCATAACCCGCGCTTTCACCGACAGGACAGGCCGCAGCTCCACCGGGCAAAAGGCAAGATGACCGCGATTGCTCAACACCCCATACAAAGCTATACCGATCCGGGCATAATCACCGCCAAGCTCCGGGTAATTCAATAGTCCATAGCTGCCGAGGATATGGACCTTTACAGCGTAGCCCGCCGCTAAAACTTGTTCCCAAATGTGGGAGAAGGTGGCCGCCTGCTTTTTTGTAAAGGCCACGTCTTTTTCATCCTGGCTGTCATCAGCGCAGAGGTGCGTGTAAATGCCTGTAACCCAAAGATGTTTCATTTTCAGCATAGAAAGGATGGCGTCAAGGTTTTCCGCTGGTACGCCGACCCTGTGCATCCCTGTATCTACCGCGATATGCGCCTTGATTTCGCTCCCGAAAGCGTCCAGCATTTCCGCGTATTCATAATCTAATACCGCCTGCGTCAGATTGTATTGGATCAGCAGCGGGAAATCGGACGGGTGCGTGTAGCCCAAAATCAGGATTTCACCGACAACACCATTTTCCCGGAGCTGAACAGCCTCCGCTACGGAGGCGACACAGAACGCCTGAACGCCCATTTTGTTAAGCTCCTTTGCCATCGGCACAACCCCATGACCGTAAGCGTTTGCCTTGATTGCAGGCATCAGTACACAACCGGCAGGAAGCAGGCTGCGGAGCACCTCAATATTGTGCTTCAAATTGTTTTTATTTGATTCGATCCAAGCCCGCCCCTGTTCATAGGTTTTTTTCATATTGCTCACTTCTTCTCTATGATACGCGGCGGCTGTGAGACTACCGTACAGCCCTCCGCAATATCGGTGCTGACAACAGCACCGGCACCGATTTTTACGTTGTTGCCGATGCGAATATCCCCGACGATGATCGCTCCGGCTCCGATAAAGCAGCCGCCGCCGATCACAGGGGCTTTTCCGTTTACCTCGCCAATCGTCACATTCTGATAAATCCAACAGCCTTTGCCGATCACGGCATAACGGGAAATAAAGATGCCGTGCAGCCCATGAGGGAGAGAGGGGATGTCCTGAAAGACCGTATCCGGTCCGACGTACCCGCCGTGACGGTGGGCTGACCGGCTCATAAAGAATGTAAAGACATCACGGAATAACAGGTGCTTTGAGGCTTTCTGCCAACGATAAAACCGCCAAAACCAACGCAGGCTGTTTCCCCGTGAATACTCAATAATCTGCCGCCTGATGCTCATGCCCGGCCTCCTTCGTTATTTTCCGCAAGAGAGATAACCTTGCTGATAAGCGCCTCAAAGGAAATGCCCGCGGCCTTCATCATGCCCGGATAGCGGCTATGGGAAGTAAAACCAGGAATGGTATTGACCTCGTTAAAGACAAGCTCGCCGTCCGGCTTCAAAAACAGATCGACGCGGGAAAAGCCACGGCAGCCCAGCGCCCGATATATTTTCTTCCCGGTCTCTTTGATTTCTGACGCCTTTTCTTTTGAAATGCGGGCGGGGAAGTGGATCTTCGATGTAATGAGATTGTATTTTTCCGTGTAGTCAAAAAAGCCGTCCTGCAACTCGATTTCGTCCGGCTCTCCGGTTATCAGCTCGTCGTTTCCCAAAACCGCACAGCCGACTTCAAAGCCGGGGATTGCTTCTTCCAACAGGACACAGTCATCAAACTGAAACGCCGTTTTGACGGCCTCCGGCAGCTTGTCCTTTGTATCTAATTTTGTAATCCCATAGGACGATCCCGCCTTAACGGGCTTGACGAACAGCGGATAGCCTATCTTAGCCGCCAATTCTTCCACTCGTTCCGGTAGATAATCGGGCAGTACCAATTCAGAGGCAGGGACGCGGATACCGGCCAGAGACACCAGCTTGTGGGCGCGGTCTTTGTCCATGCACAAAGCGGAAGCCAGGGTACCGCAGCCCACCAGATGGATGCCCGCCAGCTCACAAAGCCCCTGCACCGTACCGTCCTCGCCGTTTCGCCCATGCAGCACAGGAAAGACAACATCTACCGGAATAAGCTGGACTTCCTTTTCACGTAAAACAAGCAGCGCATGGTGGCTTCGGTCAGGAGAGAGGCAGGCCGGAAAACAGTCTGCGTCATGCCATGTGTCATTTTCGATCCGGTTTACGTCCTCCGTATAATAGTACCAATCGCCCTGCCGGGTGATCCCGATCAGGACGGGCTGAAAGAGGCTTTGATCCATGTGCGCGATTACCGCGCTGGCTGAAGCGAGAGAGACTTCATATTCCGGAGAACAGCCCCCGAAAAGAATAGCAACATTTTTCTTTCTCATATTTTTAATACCTAACCTTTCTCAATGACCGTGATACTGTCCGGTAGCGTATATCCGATCTCACACAGGTTTCGATATGCCGTTTTTTCAGAAAGCAGAAATCCATGATCGTCAAATACCTGCTGAACAATATCCACTTCTTCATAGATGTTTCCCTGCTTCCTGTAATAGAGCAAGTCTTTGTTGATGACCCTCCATGTTTTATGAGGATCGCGCTCCGCATACACAGTTCCGACAATGTTTTCTTCATCGAAGGTCAAAGAAAGCTGCACTTTGCAATCAGTATGGTTAGTGACTTTGAAATCAAGCCACCCCTCGGCTACCGTCGCATCAACGCCCAAAGGCGCGTCGCTCGGCGGCTCCGGGAAGTCCTTTTTTCCGTGGCCGTGGCGCTCTGTGATTATCAAAGGTGTATGCAGGAACAGCCAGCACAGGAGATTGCTTATCATGCACAGACCTCCTCCATATTCCGTTACAAGGTGTCCGTCCACCTCGGCCAGCGCGTCCTTATAGGGAATATCCCGATCCGCATCCTTAATACATAGCCAAAAAGAGAAGGTTTCGCCCGGCTCGATGATAAGCCCATGCAGCTTTGCGGCAGCCAACTTTAGATTGTGGACTTTGTTTTCCTGATAGATTATGTCAAAGCCTGTCTCTGTGTTCAGCATTGGGCAGCTTGAAGTAAACACCCGATGCAGGAGAATGGAAGGCTCCTGCTTCGTGGCATATCTGTTTTTGTCAAATTTCATTTGCGCATAGAAAAACAATGCGCGTTGTTTTCTCCGAATTGGCAGCAGCCAAGGGAATATCTGTGTGAGCCGTTTCCTTGCCATACCGATCCCTCCTTTGGGGCAAAAAAAACCCTTATTCAATTTCCATTGTACTGAATAAGGGTTTTTCAATCTCAGAGATGCGGCTTGAAAATGATTAAGATATTTCTAATAGAAAGCGCCTATTTCCCTAATGAGCAAGCGGCAGCCGGACAAGAAATGTGATCGTCCGGTCTTTGCTTTGCGCGGTGATCGTTCCACCGTGCAGCTCGACGATCTCTTTTGCAATAGACAGGCCCAAGCCTGTCCCTCCGGTTTCCGATGTCCGCGCCTGATCCAGACGGCTGAATTTGTCAAACATCGTTTGCAAATCCTCCGGCGAGATCGTTTCTCCTGTGTTCTGAAATGTAACGGCGGCAAAGTCATTCTCTTTCTTTGCTGAAATAATGATTTCCGTTCCCGCGTCGCTATATGAGGCGGCGTTTTTCAGTAGATTTCCAAACACGCGGGCAAGCATTTCTGTATCAGCGGAAAGCGTCAAGCCATCCTCTGCTGAAACGCTCACGGTGTTTTCATTCGCTGAAAGGGTCGGATAATATTCGTCTGCAAGCTGCGAGAGCAGGCAAGAAAGGATAACTTCCGTTTTATGGAGTGATACCGCCTTTGAGTTGTACCTTGTCAAGTCAAATAGCTCGTTAATCAGCACGTCCAGACGCTCCGATTTATTTAACGCAATTCCGATGTATTTCTTCCTCTGCTCCGGTGGCATATCCGGTGCCTCGTCCAGGAGATTGAGATACCCGATCACCGTGGTCAGGGGAGTGCGTATATCGTGGGCAAGGTACATAACCAATTCATTCTTTTTTTCTTCGGCCTGTGCAACGCTTTTCTCACTGGTTAAAATAGACAGCTTGATTTGGTTCATGCGACTTTCTACATCATGAAGCGGCGCGGAAAGCGTGATCCCTTTTGCACTTTTCTCATAGACTGTTTCCGTTGCGTCGATCACTTCATTCAGATAATCCCACGGCTTTTTCCAATAGAAATAGAAAATGCTAAAGAAACCAATGATAAGAAACATAATGTAGAGAAGATCAAGCCGCGACCCCAGCCATACAATAACCGGATTGTTTGATTCATCTTTCACGGTTCCAAATAGCATAAATACGATAAAGCCAACTACAGCCCATAGAACCAGCGTCGCAAACAACCGGATACGGAGTTTCTTTTCTATTTTTTGATTTGATGAAATCACAGTACCATCTCCTTAATTCAACGAAAATATTAGGGCTGTCCCGCCGACAAGCAGTACCGTAATGAGGTTTACAAGAACAGCAATAATCCGTTCTGCTTTTACTTTGTCACGAAGCAGAGTACGCCCAATCAGATAAACTCCAATGCCAACAATTCCGCCTGCGGTATTCGTAATTAAGTCTGTTATATCAAAGCTGCCTACTGCAAGAACGTATTGAGAACCTTCCAGCGCAAGGGAGACAGCAAAAATGAGTGCAGCCTTCCCCCAAAAGGGTATCTCTTTGAAAAGCAGACACAGATATACGCCCACGGGAATGAAGATGAGGATATTATCACGAACTTCTGAAATGTGAAATCCAATGTTGTGACCGCCTTCATAATGAAACGGGATAAAATTATATGCTTTTATCGTTCCGATCTCGCTCAGCGAAAAGCCCAATTTGAACAAGACGACCCACACAAGAAATAACAGGTACACTACGAACAAAGCAACCGTAATGTAATACAGTTTCCGGTGTCTTTCCTTTAACATGACAATTTTCCTCTCAGATTTTGTAGCCAAAACCCCACACGGTTTTAATATATAATGGTTTTTCTCCGGTATCGTGCAACTTCTCCCGAATGTGTCGGATATGGACAGTAATGGTGCTGCTGTTTTTGCTGTAATATTCATCTTTCCATACGCCCTTGAACAAGTCCTCCACGCTGACAACTGTTCCGATGTTTTCAAGTAATATACGCAGAATAGAAAACTCCGTCGGCGTCAGGGCGACAGGCTTCCCATTCAAGCGGCACTCATAGCTTGCCGTATCCAGCTCCAGATTTTCATATTGTAAAAGCGGATTGGTAGCAGGAGAGCCGTCGTTATTAGAAAACTTCTTATACCGCCGTAGCTGCGCTTTTACCCTTGCCATAAGCTCCAAGGGCTTGAATGGTTTTGTTACATAATCATCTGCGCCTAAGGTGAGGCCGTTGATCTTGTCAACCTCCGCGTCTTTGGCCGTCAGCATGATAACGGGGTAAATATGCTTTTCGCGGATTTTTTGACAGATAGCAAATCCGTCTGTTCCCGGAAGCATGATGTCCAAAATGGCCAGGTCAAGATTCTGTGTTTCAATGCAGCGCAAGGCGTCCTCCGCTATGTAGAACTTGAACACAGTATAGTTTTCGTTTTGCAGATAGACTTCGATCAGGTCGGCGATGTCCTTTTCGTCATCTACGACTAAAATCTTCTCCATGAAATATCAACTCCTTTTGCTTGCGGAGTAGCAGGATCATTATATCAGTTCTGCAATAGCGAATCTCAAACAGGCGCATAAGGAATTATTAAGATTTTCCTTATACGCAGGCTTGCTCATTCTCTCGCTTCCGTCCCTGCTTTGTCCTGCCATCAATGGGCTTTTCCGCGTCTTTCGGGATCAGCCATACTGTCCCCATCTTGACTGCACCGGCTATCCGGTGCTGCTGTGCTTCACGCTGTTTAAGACGGGATCGCTCGCCAAGAGCGTATTCAATGCCCATTGACGGAGGTGATGAAAATGCCGGAATTCCAGCCTTGCGGCGTCATACCGACCTGTGTTGAGATCTCGCCGACTTTTTCATTAACGCTGTCAAACAATCCTGAAAGGTTGTTGATGATACCGCCGACAAGTATTTCTCGTAACCATTCTTCAATGGCCTCTTTTATCATATCCATTTAGGGCGAGAACCTCCTTTCCGGAGAACTGCCCGCATGAAACGGGCAGCCTCCAAGATTTTTGATAGGGGAAATTAGCCGAAAAGCCCAGACAGCAGAGGAACAAGAGTGACACCGATGAGGGCGACGCCGCCACCCGCCATGAGCTGTTTCATGCCCTGGCTTTTCGCGCCGGGGTTATCGTTGCCGTAACCTTCGAGCAAATTGATAGCGCCCCAGATGCCAAGACCGGCACCGAGAGCAATGACGAGGGTCTGAAGGACCCCAACAGCAGAGTTGAAAAATGCCATGTTGATTCTGCCGGAATCATGGGAACAGTTGATTTATAAAGGTCTCAGATATTGCAAAAGCCAGAATGAAAACCGCGCAGCGGCTCCCGATCCCGGCATCCTCCTTCTGTAATTTTGATAGTGCTTCACTCCGGCCGATGCAATTTGAGCAGACGTCTTATGTCTTTCAATGAAAACACCCCCTTTCCGTTTGGATTTATATTGAAAAGATGACGCTCATGATGCGGATTCTTCCGTTACCTCAATCTCATAGGCGTTATACTTCTCATCCGGTTTGGGTTTTAACCGCGTAGATAAGAATTTCTCAATATCAAAGGCATACTTCGGATTAGCGTCCGAAAGATACCTGTAATTGGGATGCTTTGTGATGTCATATTTGTCCGATAGGAACGGGCGCACGCCGCGAAGCTGAAAGATACACTTGCCTCCGTCTAGCACCGCCAGCTCGTCGATGGTGGCAAGGTCTTTTCCGAGCTTTTGGTAGTTAAGGGAGTGGGAAACCTCCCGGCCGCGGCTCTCTCCGGTGTTATAGGTGTCGATGGTCTCTTTCCCCAGCGCCTGGTTCAGCTCTTTCAGTGTTGTTGGCTCTTTGCCACCGAGGAAGATCGAGCTGTCACAGTTACCAATGATTGTATCGGCGCTGTCCTTGTAGAGCGCCTTTAGCTGGCTCTGTGCCTGCAACACAAGGCAGGCGGATATTTCTCTGGAGCGGATCGTCGCCATCAGCTTCTCCAGATTTGGAATCTGCCCGATGTTGGCCGCCTCATCTATCAGACACCGCACATGTACGGGCAGCCTGCCGCCATATTGATCGTCGGCTTTTTCGCACAGAAGATTGAAAAGCTGACTGTAAATCATGGAGATTAGGAAATTGAACGTCGTATCCGTGTCGCTCATAATGAGAAACAGCGCCGTTTTCCGATAGTTCTTATCGTCCGGATTCTTGGGATCGTCAAATATCTTGTCGCCCAGGGTATCCAGCTCCAGCTCATCGTACATGGTGATCTCCCGGAGTTCCTGAATATCAAACGGCGCAAGGCGCGCGCCGCAGCTAATGTTGACACTCTTGGCGGTCTTGCCCGCAGCCAGCTTGTATTTCTTATACTGCCGCACGGCGAAATGATGCGGGTTCTTTTCCTCCAACTCCTTAAAGGCGAGATCGACGTTGTTTTCAAACGTCTCATCGTCCTCGCGCACCTCCATCGCGTTGATGAACTCGATCAGGGTAGCGAAGTTTTGCTCCCTTACTGGCGCCTCGTAATGGATATACCCGATCAACGCGGTATAGAGAAGCGTCTCCGCTTTCTGCCAGAAATCATCACCGGTCTTGCCGTCTCCCTTTGTGTTGGCAATCAGCGTCGTAACCAGCTTCAGAATGTCCTTCTCCGAATGGATGTAGGCGAAAGGGTTATAGTGCATCGACTTCTTGAAATTGATCGTGTTGAACACCTTGATCCGGTAATGATTCCGCTCCAGCAGCTTGCCGCACTCGACTAAGATACTGCCCTTGGGGTCAGTGACGACGTAGGAGCTGTGAAGCTGCATCAGGTTCGGCTTAATGAAGAATCTTGTCTTACCGGAACCGGAGCCGCCGACCACCAGCACATTTTTGTTTCGGGCTGTTTTGGGGTCTTTGGGACGATTGGACATCATCAGGCGCTCTGTCTGCGTCAGGATGATGTTGTTTTCAAATACCGGGTCCTCATAAGGGGCAATATCCTCATGCGTGCCCCATCGGGCGGAGCCATATTCCATGTTTTTTCGGAACTTCTTGGCGTTTCTGCCCTTGATATAGACGGCGAGCCGTAGGATCAGGGCGAGTAAAACGCCGATCAGAAGATCCGTCGGGTGAAAGCTCGGCAGTGCGGTACGAAACGCGGCCTGAAAGCCCTCTAAAAGATGCAGCATCTTTGAAGCGAAATCCAATCCGGGAGCGAGCCGCCATCCCTGTCCGATCTTCGTTGCCAGCAACGCGATGAACACATAGGGGATGTTGAGCAGAACAGTTTTCTTGATATTGATCTTTCTCATAGCTCCAACCCCTTGTCCTTGTTCCGTACCTTGGCTTTGTCGATGCCTTTGGTAAGCGGCGTAAAGCTCCTGAGCTTGTCGATAATAGAGGGACGCTCCTTTTTCCGGAGAGCCTTATTGCTATATTCCTCAAAAGCCGCCGTAAGTGCATCCGCATCCCGCCCCTTGAAGAACACCATATATTTGGGCGGTGAAACACTGCGGTCTTTTTTCACGGCATAATCCACACCGTATTTTCGAGCAACGCGGTCAAAGTCTTTGATATTCTTATCGTTGATCTCAATGTTGGAAACACCCTGATTCTGACCGATAAGCTGCTTGACGGTCTGCTTGCCAACCGGCTTCACAGGACCGCTTTGAAGCCTCTCCCGGCGTTTTTCTTTCAAGCTGGCAAGATATTTCTCAACGGCTTCCTTCATCAGCCGGGCAGTCAGCTTGTTTGCGCTGATAATCAGCGTTACTGTCCTGCTTTCAACTTCTTCCTGCATGGGTTGCACCTCCTTTCCGTGGGATAATCTGTTTTCAGCGGCTGTTTTCGCGCTGTCTGCGTTTCTGCCACTGTTCCAACAGCTTGATAATGGTCTGCTGCATTTGCAGCGGTGTGTAGGATTTTGGAAAATACTTTCGGAGAACATCCTGTTTGATCGTGAGCTTGTCCATGTCGCTTTTCTTTTCCTCAGACATGATGGAAAACATGGCGTTCTGGGTACATACTCCCTGCTGGCTGAGCTTTTTTATGCGCTGTGCCTGAGAGAGCGAGGGTGTTGCCTGCGAGTAGTCCATTGCTTCAAGAAACAAACGCTGTTCTTCCTCTTTGAGATAAGACAGCTCCACGGCTGGGCTGAACGCGATCTCCTTGCGATCTACCATATCCAGAAGCTCCGGTAACAGTTCCGTCAGCCGGATGAAACGCTGCACTTGGTTTCTGCTGGAGCCGACTTCTCGCGCAATCTGCTCGTCTGTCCGCAGCTTTGTTCCGATTTGGGACGAGGTTTGTTTTGCGGCTTTTCCCTGATGCTTCAAGGCGTCCATTTTCATCCGGTACGCCTTTGCTCTTTCGCTGGGAAGAATGTTCTCCCGCTGGATATTGCTGTCCACCATGAGATGAACCGCTTCGTAATCGTTCAATTCCCGTGCAATGGCGGGAATGGTCGCTATTCCGGCAAGCTCACAGGCACGAAGCCGCCTATGGCCGGAGACCATCTGATACCCGCCATCCTCCATCGGACGGACGATGACTGGGTTGAAAACACCGACCTGCATGATGCTGTCGATGGTCTGTTGCATGAGTTCATCATCGTCATTCACCCGAAATGGATGATTGTCAAAGGGACGTATTTTTTCCACTGGAAGATTCAGTATCTGCTCCGCTGTCTGGGCGTCTTTAGCGGTGTTGGCTTTCTGCTGCATTGTAATCACCTCCTATACAAAACACCGCAGACCCTTTTGATCTGCGGCGTCAGATAATTCCGGTTGCCATGTCGTGGCTGACCAGCGAGCTGTAGTAGTTTGAAATCGTCAGGGGCGCGTTGTAGAGAGCTGCGAGAAGGTATTTCTTGATGTTCCGCACATAGGTGGTATTGTCTTTCATGCAGTCCATGACGTACTGCACATGTGAAGAATCCAGCTTCATAAAGCGGGACTTTACAACCTCGGCAGGAAAATCATCCCCGGCGATCCGGATTGTCTTTCTTGCAGAGCATACGGTATCCACGATCAGCTCAGCGATCTCGATCAACATTTCCCGGTCAAGGTGATTGTTCTGACAGAGAATGTCATACGCGATGTTCTCATAAATGATCTCTCGATATACGTCTCTGGCGCTTTTCCCTTCCGATCCCATCCTTGCCCCTGTGGGGGTAGGGGGATTTGATTGGATAGGATTTGATGCCTGCGTAATTGATAAATCATTTTTTGATTCTTCTGTACTTGTTCTATCTGTATTTAATTGTGCGGGGTTTCCCTGTTCAGGGTTTCCCAAGACAGGGGACTCCAAGACTGGATTTACCTGAACTGGATTTTTCCGTTCAGGTTTTTCCCGCTTAGGCTCCGGCACTCTCGGCTGTTCCAGGATTGTATATTCAATCGCTCCAAGCTGACCATTTGAGCCGCGGATGCGTTCCCGGACGACATAGCCATGTTCTTCAAGCTCCCGCACACCGGCGCAAATGCTGTCAACACCGTCCTTGCAGATATGGGCCAGCCCCTTTGTGGTGTAGTCCCAGTTGTCCGGCAGGGACAGCATCAGGGAAAGCAATCCCTTTGCTTTTAGCGACAGGGCCTTGTTTCTCAGATGATGGTTGGACATGACCGTGTAATCACGGGTCTTGTCAATGCGAAATACCTCCATTCCGGTTTCCTCCTTCCTTCAAAATGGGTATAAAAAAACGCCACAGGTTCGGTTGAGCCTATGGCGTAAAAGATGTCTATTCTGTTAATTCGCGTGGAAAGGTCTTGTGAGCGCGGCAACCGCGTGATATGATGGTGCCGCAAAAAATGAAGTGACCAGAGGATTCCTCCATCTTGTTCTTGCTAAGAATTTGCTAATTGGACGTCGCAAAATTAGCAAGAATCAGGCATCACCAAGCGGTATCGGATAACAGGCCAATCGCTGAAAAAGCCTGTGTTTTCAAGGGTTTTACGACATTGGAAGTCTCGGGCGATCACGGTGTACGAGGTAACATCCTGTGCTCCTAAGACGGGTGAACACCCAGAAAGTCGCAAAATTAGCCAGAAAACAACAGCTCCAGTCCGCTTGGGATCAGTTCTTTGAAAAATATAACGAAAGAAGGTGAGGAAATTGGCTACCAGATTCCCCGCCCCGCGCTTCTGAACGGTGGTCATCTAGGGGCACACCAGTACCACCAAAGCCAACCAAGGCTAAACACAGCCAAATGATCACGTGGCTCCACGCTATCAAAGCGTGAAGCCACGTTTCTGGCAAGTCACAATTAACTCGAGCTGCCTTTGCGCGGTTCCAGCACCTGGTCAATCAGGCCATATTCCAGTGCCTGGGGAGCCGTGAGAATCTTATCCCGGTCGATATCCTCGTGCATTTGCTCCACGCTGCGGTTGGAATGCTTCGACAGCGTTTCCTCCAGCCAGGCCCGCATCCGGTCGATTTCCTCAGCAATAATCGCCAAATCGGTGGCCTGACCCTGAGCGCCCTGAATGGCCGGCTGGTGAATCAGTACCCGCGCGTTGGGCAGCGCCAGACGCTTGCCCGGAGCACCCCCCGCCAGCAACACCGCCGCCGCGGAGGCCGCCTGACCCAAACAAACCGTTTGAATCTCGGGCTTGATGTATTGCATCGTGTCATAAATCGCCGTCATCGCGGTAAAAGACCCGCCCGGAGAGTTGATGTACATGGTAATGAGCGAATCGGGATCCTGGCTTTCCAGCACCAGCAGCTGCGCCATCACATCATCCGCGGAAGCGTCGTCCACCTGGTTACCCAGGAACACAATCCGATCCTCAAACAGTTTCGCATAAGGGTCCTGGCGTTTGTAGCCGTAAGCCGTGCGTTCCTCGAAAGTCGGCAGGATATAGCGCGCGCTGGGCAACACCGGAGCCGCCCCCGCGGTGACAGACGCACCCGCGGGCGAAACCGCAGCAAACCCTGCCCCGGACATGCCTAAATCACCTTGATAATGCCTCATTACTCCCCCTTCTTCGAGCTCTGCACCGCGGCCGCGTTCTCTACCACTGCGTCAATAAAGCCGTATTCCAAGGCTTCCTGAGCGGTGAACCAGTGGTCACGGTCGGCGTCCCTGGTAATTTCTTCCAGCGTGTGACCGGTGCGCTCGGCGGTAATCTGAGCGAGTTCCCGCTTCATCGCCAGAATCAAATCAGCATTAATCCGCACTTCGGAGGCCGTTCCCTGGACACCGCCGAGAGGCTGGTGCATGAGGATGCGGGCGTGCGGGGTCGCGAAACGCTTGCCTTTCGTCCCGGCCGTCAACAGGAACTGCCCCATCGAGGCCGCCATCCCCATCGCCACGGTCACCACGTCTGGTTTCACGTACTGCATCGTGTCATAGATAGCCATGCCCGCGGTGACGGAGCCGCCGGGAGAATTGATATAGAGGTAGATGTCAGAATCCGGGTCCTCGGCCGCCAACAGCAGCATCTGGGCGCAAATCGCATTGGCATTTTCCTGGCTGACCTCATCGCCCAGCCAAATGATGCGCTCTTTCAGCAAGCGCTTGTAAATAAACCCACCCGTGGGTACATCGGGCGTTTCTTCGTCGCGATTAACTACGGTCACGTTTCCTCCTCGCTTGGTTCACTTAACCCTAACGGAAAACCGCGCGTCCTTCGCGCTTCATTCCCCCGGTTTCGCTATGGGCTAATCCCGATTTTGACCGAACGCGCCCCCTGGCGGGGTCGGTCGGTTTCTTTCTGATTTATTCACAAGTCTCCCCCGGCGGGTTTTTCCCTCATCTCGCCAGTGCGGGGCGCGACAATCGATAGCAAAAGGCGGGTTCCGGCCTGTACCGAAACCCGCCTTGCGCTCATAACTTACTTTTCCGCGGCGTCCTGCTTTGCCGGAGCTTTCTTGGCTGGGGCTTTCTTAGCCGGAGCTTTCGCAGCCGCTGCTTTCTTGGCAGGAGCCTTCTCAGCCGCCGCCTTCTTAGCGGGAGCTTTCTTTGCTGGGGCTTTCTTTGCCGGCTTTTCCTCAGCGTCCTCATCCTCCGCCGACTCCTGGCCGATGAATTCCTTGAGGTCGACAACCTTGCCGTTCGTGTCCTTGACCTCGACCTCTCCGAGTGCCGAGGCGATGGACTTGTTACGGGCGATTTCCTGGATAAATGCCGGAATCCGGTTGTTCTGTTCTGCGTTTTGCAGCAACATAGAGGGATCCATGCCGTAAGCCTGCGCGGTCTGGAGCACAAACTCCAACAGTTCCTGCTGAGACACATTCATCTGGCGTTCTTCGGCCACCGCGTCCAAGATAATCTGTACCTTTAGGTCCTGCTCGACAGCTTCCTGAGCCTTCTGTTTATCTTCATCGCTGGCATCCTCGCCGACCTGAGCTGCCACGGCCTCGTCCAAAACCCCTTGTGGCAACGGGAACTCCAGCTCATCGCGCAACTTTTCGACCAGCTTGTCACGAGCCGACATAGCCTGGGCGGCGCGAGCCTGACGATCCACATTCTCCGCAAGTTCCTGTTTCAGATCCTTAATGGTGTCGTGTTCGGAAACCATCATGGCGAACTCGTCGTCGGCTTCCGGCAAAACCTGTTCCTTCACGGAATCCACGGTGACGGTAACCTGGGCGGTTTCTCCCCCGTGCGGACCAGACTTCAGCTGGGTCTCAAATGTCTTGGTTGCTCCGGCTTTCAGGCCTTTCAAAGCCTCGTCCAGGCCCTCGACCAAACCGCCGGCACCAACGTGGTAGGAGGTCTGGTTCAGGGAATCGACCTCTTTGCCGTCAATCTCAGTCTTGAGGTCCAGGGTAACGAAGTCGTCTTGCTTGACAGCACGCTCCACGGTTTTCAGAGTCGCGAAGCGGCGCCGCAGGTTGTCCAGCTCGGTGTCCAGGGCTTTCGGGTCGTCTTTAACCGCGTCGACTTCCAAGCTCAGCTTTGAAAAGTCCGGCAGCTCGACCTCGGGCCGCACTTCCACTTCCACCGTAAACTTCAAATCGCCGCCGGCTTCGCCCTCAATGTTGGGGGTATCGGTCACATCCACGTCAGGCTGACCCATCGGAGCAATCTTATGTTCCTGCACGGCCTTGCCGTAGTATTCCGGCAGCGCGTGATTGACCGCATCCTCAATAACCGCGCCGCGGCCGATGTAAGATTCCAGCACGCGAGCCGGGACGCGTCCGCGACGGAAACCGGGAATGTTGACCTGCTTGGCGAATTCCTTGAAAACCTTGTCCATCTCGGGCTTGAATTCCTCGTAGGGAACCTCGATTGCCAACTTGACCTTAGTGGGGTTGAGGTTTTCAACAGTGCTCTTCACTTTGTCTCCAAAATCGTTTGTTCTTGCGGTCTGCCGGCCAGTCCGGTCCGCGTGGTTTTCATAAGCCCCTAAATCTTACGACATTAGCCCCTTTTTCTGAAACTTAGGGCCGGGGCGGGCGGGGTTTTATTACGGCTGATTTCAGCGGTTCGTGCCGCGTGCCATGAGGCTGATTCCCAGCCAATCCGGGCTCACGTGAGAGGAGGACATGACCCGCAGACCAGTGATTTTTGCGGCCTCCTCGACGAACTGGGTATCCACCGAGTTTGGCTTACCGGACACGGGAGTCATGACCCAAATCAGCCCGCCATCATCGAGGTTTCCAGACGCGTCAACCAACAAATCAGCCAAATCATCGACTTCGCCGTCTTCGGCACGCCACCAAATCAGCGCCCCATCAGAGACATCCCCATAATCTTCGTCTACCAGCTCGGTTCCCAGGAAGTCCTCGATGGCGTGACGCAGGGTCTCATCGACGTCATCGTCATAATAAAATTCTTGGACAATCGACCCCTTATCGAAACCAAGACCAGGCTGAGATTTGTTTGAGCGATCCTTTTGAGATTGTTCCGCGTGGGCGGAAGCATTGTTCGTCATAGTTTCAGGATATATGAAACCGAGCCTCCGTGGGGAATTTACACCGAATTTTCCCCGTAATGGCAACGTTGACAACCCCGAGAAAGGGCTCAGACGACCTTGTGCAGGTACTTCACCGGAGCGCCGACACCCGCCCAACGGTACGGTTCCAGCTCCTCGTCCCACGCGCGGCCCAAGGCTAAGTCCAGTTCACGGCGCATTTGCAGCGGATTATCCGCGTGTTCCAACGCCGCCAAAATCCGGCCTTCCGGCACCACCACGTTGCCCACGCTGTCGGTTTGCGCATAGAAAATTCCCAATTCAGGAGTGTGGGACCAGCGTCCGCCGTCCGTGCCGGGAGCCGCGTCCTCAGTCACTTCATAGCGCAGGTGTTCCCAGCCGCGCAGGGCTGAAGCCAACTTGGCACCGGTTCCGGCCATTCCGACCCAGGAGAATTCGGCGCGAAAAAACGTCGGGTCAGCTTCTTGGACCGTCCAATCCAAACTGACTTCGGTGTTCAAAACCGTCCCCGCCGCCCACTCAATATGGGGACATAACGCCCTAGGCGCCGTGTGAATAAACAGGACACCTCGCGTGTATTGGTTCATGGTTACCTCCTGTTGTGTTTGAGGTTGAGCCACAGCTCAACAGGCCGGTGTTGCGGCTTCCCCTCCGAACACCGAATCACAACGAGGTAACTTATATTTCTATTATGCGCTAAACCGACCGCGGTTGCACGTCTATCTGGGGTCTACCAACCCATTTTCCGAATTTGCTGCAGCGCTTCCTTGCGGTATTGCCGTTCCAATCTGTCTAGGTACAAATGCCCCTCCAAGTGGTCGCATTCATGCTGCAAGCAGCGCCCCATCAGTTCTTCACCCTCAACCACCAGCGGTTTTCCGTCCAAGTCGATGCCTTCCACGCGGGCATACCAAGCGCGTTTCGTCGGGTAAAACAGCCCCGGCACGCTCAGGCAGCCCTCGTCACCGTCCTGGAATTCGTCCTCGCTGGTAGCGACCAGTTTTGGGTTCAAAACGTAGCCAACTTCCCCGTCGATGTTCCAGGAAAATGCCCGCAGACTGACCCCGATTTGGTTCGCCGCCAACCCGGCGCGGCCGTCCTCGTCCACGTTCTCTAACAGGTCCTCGACCAGCTGTTTCACGCCGGGGTCGCGCGGGTCTGTGATCCAGTCACAAGGGGTGCGCAGCACGGGATCTCCCACCACGCGTATCTCACGAAATGCCATGTTGACCTCTCTTTGCCGCCGTCCGGGCGCCTAGTTTTGATCCTTTTCCCACTGATCGGGCTCGCCAATCAGCTCGGTCGAGCTGAGGGAAAAGGCCGTTTTTGCTGCCTCGCTCTCTATGGCCTGCAACAGTTCCTCCACACAAGTCTCCGGGGAGGTTTCCTCAGTTGTGCCCTCGCGGCGCTGGCGAATCTCGACCTTGCCCTCAGCTAATCCCTTGCCCACGACCAGCGCAAAAGGCATCCCCAGCAGTTCCGCGTCCTTGAACTTCACCCCGGCGGAAGCCTTCGGGCGGTCGTCATACAGCACCTCGATACCGGCCGCATCGAGTTCACGCGCGAGCTTTTCGGCGGTGGCAAAAATCTCTGGGTCTTTGCCGGTCGCCAGCACGTGAACCTGGAAAGGCGCGATATTCAGCGGCCACATCAGTCCCCTCTCGTCGTGGTTTTCTTCGGCAATGGCCGCCACCAGGCGCGACACACCAATACCGTAGGAACCCATCGTCACGACTTGTGCCTTACCGTTCTCGTCCAGCACGGTCAGCCCCAGGGCTTTGGCGTACTTGCGTCCCAGCGCGAAAATGTGTCCGATTTCGATGCCGCGCTCCAACGTCAACGGCCCCGAACCGTCGGGAGCAGGGTCGCCTTCCAAGACTTCCGCGGCTTCGATGGTGCCATCGGCCGTAAAATCGCGCCCGCACACCAGGTTGAACACGTGCATCCCGGCCTGGTTGGCTCCCGTCACCCAGCGCGTGCCCGGAACAATTCGCGGATCGATCAGGTAGCGCGGGGATCCGACAGGATTGCCCTCCGCGTCCGTAGTGCGTTTCGGTGAGTTCGGGCCGATGACCTGCGGGCCGATGTAGCCCGGCACCAAATCCGGGTAGGCTTCCAGGTCTTTGGCCTCCGCCATGCGCACGTCAGCGGGAGACAAGCTCGCCTCCAAGCGTTTCATATCAACTTCGCGGTTCCCGGGGACCCCGATGACCAGGACTTCTTTGCGTCCGTCGGGGTAGTCGGCGACCACCACCACGTTTTTCAGCGTGTCGCTGGCTTCCCAAGGCCGGTCCGGGCGCGGATGGAGTTTGTTCGCTTGGTCCACCAACGTTTCGATCGTGGTGGAGTCCGGGGTCGGCCGTACTTCCGCAGTGGGTGCGTCGTCATAAGGGAGGGGCTGTGGCGCGATGGTGGTGACGGCCTCCGCGTTGGCGGCGTAGCCTCCGGGGGACTTCACGAAGGTGTCCTCACCGATAGCACAGGGGAACAGGAATTCTTCGGAGGCAGAACCGCCCATCGGACCGCTCAAAGCGTGACAAATGACGTAGTCCAACCCGATACGGGTAAAGATCCGCCGGTAAGCTCCGCGGTGTAGGGCGTAGGAATGTTCCAACCCCTGATCCGTGAGGTCAAAGGAATAGGAGTCTTTCATCACGAACTCGCGACCCCGAATAATCCCCGCCCGCGGACGAGCCTCATCGCGGTACTTTTCTTTCATCTGGTACAAAATGACCGGCAGGTCTTTGTACGAGGTGTACAGGTCTTTCACCGCCAGGGTAAACATTTCTTCATGAGTGGGAGCCAGCAGGTAATCCCCGTCTTTCCGGTCTTTGAGCTTGAACAGCGAAGGGCCGAACTCTTCCCAGCGGTTCGTCGCCACGTAAGGTTCGCTGGACAGCAACATCGGGAACTGCAGTTCCTGTCCTCCAATGCGGTTCATTTCTTCACGCACAATGTTTTCCACGCGCCGCAAGGTTTTCAACCCCAACGGCAACCAGGTATAAATCCCTGGCGCGGCGCGGCGAATATAGCCCGCCCGCACCAGCAACTTGTGGGACTCCACTTCGGCTTCTACCGGGTCTTCACGCAGGGTGCGGACAAAGAAAGAGGACATTTTTGTAAGCATTCCTCAACTTTACCGCGAAACCAGCTCAAAGATTAAAACCATCCCGACCTTGGGATTTGCCCACCAGCCGGTAGCGTTAGGGTCGCGGGTAGCGGTTAGTGGCGCGACGCGTGTAAATCCCGCCGGTGCCAGAACAGGTTTTCCTCCGTGTCCCGATCGGTGGCGCGCAGCAGGGCTTGCCACACCGCGAGGGGATCCGCACCGCGTTCCAGAGCCTGCAGGGCGGTCATGCCCCATTCAGTCAGTACTTGGTCGCTGGCCAGGGTTTCACCCAATCCGTGTGGAAACACTTCAGCCAGCGCTTGTTTAAACTGGGAGCGCGTCATGCCGCGCTGCACCGGACCGCCCTGGAATTGAGGCATCAGGAAATTGGGGCGCAGTCGATGCTGTCCAGCAGCTCATCGGGAACCAGCTCGGGGACCACCACGCCCTCGAGTACAGCTATCCGATCCGCAACTTCATGGAGTACAAAAGAAACCGGCGCCTCCAACGCATAACAGATGGAGGCCAGCAACTCGCTGGAGGCTTCCTTCTGACCGCGTTCCACCTCGGAAAGGTAACCCAACGACACCCGTGCCTTCGCGGAAACATCACGCAAAGTCAGGCCGCGAGTTTGGCGCAGTTGACGCAAAACCTCACCGAGCTCACGCCGCAAAACAGGCGTGGAGGCTTTGTCAACGGGAGGATTGTGCATCATGGAATCAGAATACCGCTTTTTAGGCAGGCTTCGCACCCCCGCACGATTCACCGGCCTGACCGAACGCTCCGGGCTCATCCCCGGACGCAGCGCGTAAGGCAACTTCATGTTGGCAAAGGTATCTTTTTTGTTCATCACACTAAGTTTAACCAACTTTGTCAGGTTTTTATTCCCGCAAATCTCATCCCCGGGACTGATTTCGCCCCAGCACGACGCCTCGGTAACGTGGCTAGTGTTGCTCAGCCGGGCGCATGGCCTGGCGCACATAGTCAATCCCGGTGAACACCGTAATGACTACGACCAGGACCGACAGAACTATCGCCACGACGCGCACCACCGGCCACGCCGCGGGAACCAGGGCTTCCCACGGAATCAACAGCAGCAAAATCAACGCCATCTGGGTCACGGTCTTCAGCTTGCCGCCGCGGCTGGCGGGCATGACCCGCCCCCGACGCGCCAAAATCAGGCGCATCAGGGTAATCCCCAGTTCCCGCACCAAAACCGGGACAGTCACCAACCAAAACACCGGCCAGTGCAGGCTGAGTAGCACAAATGCGCTGAGCACCAGGGCTTTATCGGCGATAGGATCCGCGAGTTTGCCAAAATCGGTGACCAGGTTCAGCCGGCGCGCCAGGGTCCCGTCCAACTTGTCGGTTGCGGAAGCCACGGCGAACACCACAAAAGCCCACACTTGTGCCTTCGTGGTCGGCACCAGCATCAACCAAATAAATACCGGCACCAAAATCAGGCGAATCACCGTTAGCACGTTGGCGATGTTAAAGTTCGGCGGTGCGGACTGCTGGGGCGCGCCCTGCGGGTTTGCGGTCATGAATCCATCCTAGTCAGAAAGGCAAAGGCTCGGTGTCGTCCCCATCGTATAGCTCCTGGCGGCCCACGGGAGTCGCTGGGTCAGCAGGGGTCGCCGGGTCAGACTCATCGGAAAAAGCCAACGTGGTGTCGAGCGGGCGGGTGTCGGCGTCGTCGGGTTCTGGGACCTGTTCCGAGGGCTCGCCCTCAGCAGAGTCGTCAAAAGGTTCCTCGGTGTCGTCTTCCGGTTCCTCTACTTCCGGTGGGAGATCCGGCACGGCCTCGGTTTCTCCGCGCAGCGTTGCCAAGACACCGGGCAGTTCCTCGTTCGTGACCAGAACTTCGCGCGGCTTGGAGCCTTCCGAGGGACCCACCACGCCGTAAGTTTCGAGGATATCCATCAACCGTCCCGCTTTGGCAAACCCCTTGCGCAGTTTGCGTTGAATCATCGAAGTGGAACCGAACTGGGTGGAAACCACCAGTTCGGCGGCGGCCAGCACGTCATCCAAGTCATCGCCGATCTCTTCGGGAACCTTGGCTTCCTCGCTGCCCTGTTCGCTCGTGACGCCTTCGCGATACACGGGCTCCATCTGCGCCTTGACGTGGGCGACAACCCGCACGATCTCTTCCTCGGAAACCCAGGCTCCCTGCACTCGCTGCGGCTTGGATTCCCCACTGGGCAGATAGAGGGCATCGCCCTGACCGATAAGTTTTTCCGCCCCGGACTGATCCAAAATCACTCGGGAATCCTGGTTCGAGGAAGTTGCGAAAGCGAGCCGGGAGGGCACGTTAGCTTTGATAATGCCCGTAACCACGTCCACGGAAGGACGCTGCGTCGCCAACACCAGGTGGATTCCCGCCGCGCGACCCAGCTGGGTAATGCGTTGAATAGAGGCTTCCACATCCCGCGGCGCAATCATCATCAAATCGGCCAGCTCGTCCACCACGACCAGCAAGTATGGCATCCATTCTGGCTCGAAACGCGACTCGGGCAGCTTTTGTACCTTGCCGGCGCGCAGCGCCTGATTGAAATCGTCAACGTGACGGTATCCGTAGTTCGACAGGGTGTCGTAGCGCATATCCATCTCGTTGACACACCATTCCAGCGCCGCCGCGGCTTTCTTTGCCGAGGTAATAATGGGCGTGACCAGGTGGGGAATCCCCGCGTAGGCGGTAAGTTCCACTCGTTTCGGGTCGACCAAAATGAGCCGGACCTGTTCCGGGGTGGCCCGCATCATGATGGAGGTAATCATCGAGTTGATGAACGAAGATTTACCCGACCCGGTCGCGCCGGCGACCAGCAGGTGCGGGGTCTTGGCGATGTTAGTCAGGACGTAATCTCCCTCCACGTCCTTGCCGACCCCGGTGACCAGCGGGTGGGTAAGGCGCGCGGCCGCTTCGGAACGCAGCACGTCGCCGAGGTAAACGTTTTCGCGGTCCGCATTGGGGATTTCAATCCCGATAGCGGATTTCCCTGGAATGGGAGACAAAATCCGCACTTCCGGGGACGCCACGGCGTAAGCAATATCCTTGGACAGCCCCTCTACCTTAGAGACTTTTTCTCCCGGACCGAGTGTGACTTCGTACTGGGTCACCGTCGGCCCGCGCGAAAAGCCGGTGACCTCGGCTGCGACCCCGAACTGCTGAAACACATCGGTCAGGGACTCGATGACGCGGTCGTTCGCCGGGGAACGTTTCACGTGTTCAGGCCCGACTTTCAACAGGTCGAGCGAGGGCAGGTGGTAGTCGATGTCGTGTCCCAAGCCGGTGTGGACGCGTTCGGGCAGGGTGTCCTTGGTTTTGGCGGACGATTCGGGCGAGGGCGACGCCTCGGCCGGTTGACGCTCGGACTTATGCCGCCCGGATTGTTTCCGTCCCGGCAAAAGTTCGGTGGCTCCGGTCGTGGGCTCTGGCAGGGTCTGAGTCGCACCGGGGTCTGTGGGCTGCACGGTCGGGGTCGCGTTCGGCTCCATAACCTTGGTTTCCTCCGCGTCTGACTGCGAACGGGGACGTTTCCAAGGCATTCGCGAGGGCGCCATGACTTCGGTAGCGCCGGTGAGGTCGACTACCTCCGACTCGTCCCCGCTGGTGTCGCGGCCGGGGGATAGTCGGGAAAAACGCTGGCGAATCAGCGACACCAAGGTTGCCGCCGGGATTCCCCCGGTGATGAGGATTCCAATCAGCATCAGGATAACCAGCAGCGGAAACGCTCCCCACGGCGAAAACAGCACGCCGATGGGGTGACCGAAGAACCAGCCCAACAGCCCTCCGGCCGTCATGATTTCGGGGAAACCGGTGGAGGGCCAGGGCAAACCCTTGGCCACGTGTACCATTCCTGCCAGCGCCGCCAAGATAACCGAAAGCCCCACCAGAATCCGGGTTTCCTGCGAGCCGCGAAGCGCGGCGACTTCCGCGACTTCTGCCTCGGTGACACCGTCATTTTCCGGGTCAGGAAGGAAGCGCCCCCGCAGGAACAAACGTATGGCGAGGAACCCTAGAGCAAGGGGCAAAATGACCGCGAATACACCGAAAAGTCCCGCGAAAGTCAGGTGAATCACGTTCCCGGCCGTACCGGAAAGGCCAAACCATTCCCGCAGAGCGACCAAAATCCCCAGCGCGATGAGGCACAACCCCAAAATGTCGCGTTTGACTTGCGGGTCCAAAGCGGGGCGGGGCGGCTCATTCCGATTGCCCGGTCGGGCGGTTTTTCGGTTGCCTGCACCAGACCCGCGTTTCGACGGGCTGGTTTTCACTTGTTTTTTGGTCGCACTCATAGCGCTTTTAGGTTATCCGGGCGTAGGGTTTTTTTAGCGCTCCCACGCCGAAAAAGGTGGCATTACAGTCGCGAGTTCTCCGCCAGGAAGTTATCAATCTGGGAAGCAGTGGGGATTCGGTAGTAGCCCCGCCGCCCCATCGCCAGCGAAGCGGCTGCATTGGCCCGTTCACAAGCCTGATCCAGGGGTGTCCCCATCATGAGCGAGGCCAGCAGGACTCCGGTATGAGCCTCTCCGGCCCCGGTCGTATCCACCAAATCAGTGGGGTAAGCGGGCACTCCCCGCGGAACCTGCCCCGCAAATTCCTGGATTGCCGCCCCGTTTGCCCCGTCACGCAGCACCAATACAGTCTCCGGCTTCACGTAACGGCGCAACACCTCGACAATGGGACCGCGGCCCAACCGCATCCGCACCGTATCGGCCTGGTGCTTATTCAATGTCAGCAAATCCGCCCTAGCCAGCACCTTTACCATCACGTCCAGGTCGACTTCCCCGACCAACGGCCCCCCCGCCACCGCGAGGAACAGATTGTCCGGCAGCCGTTCGATCCACTGTGTGAGAATCTCGGCGAGTTGGGGGTAAGCCAGGTCGTTGAGACTGGCAAAAACATAATCATTGTCCCGCAGATTTATCCCCGCCAAGTCGCGCGGGTCAGGCTCGACTTCGACCCCGGGGGACGTAATGATGCTGCGCACTCCTTCGAAATCTATGGCCGCTATCCGCAGCCCGATGTCACCCACAATTTCGCGAGAAAGCACCGAAATCCCTTCTCGTCCCAAGGAGTGACGGGCCTGAATCGAGTTGGGGCCCGTTCCTAGGGGGGACGTCACACAGGCGGAGACACCTTGCCGCGCCACGGTGGAGACCACAAAGAAACCTCCGGCCACGACCGTCCCTTCCATGATGGAGGCGCGGACTTCGGCACCCCGATTGGGCAGGTGATCAACCCGCAATGGCAGCTCCAGGTTGATTGACTGGGTGGAAATGAAACGAGCCACGGCGATTCTCCCTGAGCTAGTCAGCTTCCAGCACCAGGGGCACAATCATGGGTGCGCGCTTCAACCGCTTGGACACCCAACGTCCCAAGGTGCGGCGGGCGACTCGCTCCATGTCCCGCACACTGGCTTTTCCGTCTGCCGCCGCCGCGCTCAACGCGTCAGCGATGGCTGGCTCAATGTCCCTAAACACGTCATCGTTTTCCGCCACCCCGCGGGCAATAACAGTCGGACCAGCGAGGATGGTTCCGGTACTCATCTCCATGACCACGTAAACCGCCACGAACCCCTCTTGGGCCAGCACGCGGCGGTCATAGAGTTCGGACTCCCCGATTTCCCCGATAGAAGTGCCGTCCACATAGATAAAGTCACACGGCACCTGACCCACAATCTGGGCCTCACCGTTCTTGACCTCTACGCACACCCCGTCCTCAGCGAGCATGACGTGGCGCGGATCGATCCCGGTTTTCACGGCGTGTTTCCCGTTGGCGACCAAGTGGCGAATCTCGCCGTGAATGGGCATCACGTTCTTTGGCTTCACGATGTTGTAGGCATAGAGCAGTTCGCCCGTGGCGGCGTGACCGGAAACGTGAACCTTCGAATTGCCCTTGTGCACGACCTGCGCACCCAGACGAATGAGCTGGTTAATGACGCGCCCCACCGAGTTTTCGTTGCCGGGAATCAGCGAGGACGCCAGCACCACGGTGTCACCCTGGCCGATGGAAATCGTCCGGTGTGTTCGATTGGCAATCCGCGACAGGGCGGCCATCGGTTCGCCCTGGGAGCCGGTAGCCATGTACACGCGACGTTCGGGGGGCAGGGAATTGACGTCCTTGAGGTCAATCAGCACCCCGTCCGGCACGGTCATGTAGCCGGCCTCCGCGGCGATGGTCATGTTGCGTTCCATAGAGCGCCCCACCAGGGCGACCTTGCGGTTAGATTTCGCAGCGGCGTTCAACACCTGCTGCACCCGGTGGACGTGAGAGGCAAACGAAGCCACCACAATCTGGCCGGTAGCGTGGTGGAATACGTCCTCGAGGACGGGTCCGATTTCCCGTTCGGAGGCAATAAAGCCCGGGACCTCGGCATTCGTGGAGTCTACGCAGAACAAGTCGACCCCGGCTTCCCCCCAACGCGCGAAAGCACGCAGGTCGGTGATACGCCCGTCCAAGGGCAGCTGATCCATCTTAAAGTCCCCGGTAATCAGCGCGGAGCCGGCTTTTGTGCGCACCATGACCGCCAGAGCGTCTGGAATCGAGTGGTTTACGGCGCAAAACTCCAGGTGGAACGGTCCCAAGTCGAGCCGCTCGCACTCCGCTTTGACCCGCAGGTTCGTGGTGGACAGGCGGTGTTCCATAAGTTTCGGTTCCACGAGCGCTATCGTCAGGTGCGAACCGTAGACGGGAATGTCCTCGCGCAGTTTCAACAGGTAGGGCACCGCTCCGATATGGTCCTCGTGTCCGTGGGTCAGCACCACGCCGACCACGTCCGCCATCCGGTCTTGAATATAGGTGAAATCCGGCAAAATCAGGTCCACCCCGGGCTGGATTTCTTCGGGAAACAGCACCCCGCAATCCACAATCAGGATTTTGCCTTCGGTTTCCAAAACGGTCATGTTGCGGCCGACTTCGCCCAGACCGCCCAAGGGTACTAATCGCAAGACATCGGGTTGAGCCGGGCCAGGCTGTGGCAGTTGAAAAATATCTTCACTCACGCACCCATCTTAGCGGTTGTGCTCTCCCCTGGGCTGACACACCCGCCCGATCACGCCCGCCGAGCGAACAAAGTCCGGCTCAACCCTTGTGACGGGGAGGAAAACGAGAAAAGGAACGGGAAAGCGGAAAGGCGCGCCTAGAGCCCCAGCAGCGGATCCAAGCCGACGGTGAGACCGGGGAAAGCGGCGACTTTGCGCAGCCCCAGCAACACTCCAGGCATAAAAGACACGCGGTCAAAGCAATCGGTGCGCACCACCAGCTGTTCGCCGGGGTTGCCCAAAAGGATTTCCTCGTGAGCGTACAGGCCGCGCAAACGCACGGCGTGGACCGGCACGCCCGCGATTTTTCCGCCGCGGGTCCCCTGCGGATCCGATTCGGTGTGATCCGGGAAGGCGGGAGCGCCGGCCGCCTCGCGAGCCGCGGCTATGTCTTTCGCGGTGGCGATGGCGGTGCCGGAGGGGGCATCGAGTTTGTCAGGATGATGCATTTCGAGGATTTCCACGGATTCAAAGTACGGGGCTGCCGCGGCCGCAAACTTCATGGCCAGCACGGCAGAAATCGCAAAATTGGGGGCAATCAGCACGGAACGGCCGGCGGCCTGGGCGGCTTGGCGAACCCGGGCGTAGGCATCATCACTCCAGCCGGTCGTGCCGACCACCACGTGCGTTTCGGCTTGCAGGGACGCCATCACGTTGGCTTCCGCGCTGGCCGGAATGGTGAAGTCGACCGCGTGGGTGGCGTGGGCGCGGCGCAAACTGGCGGTGATGTCGTCGTCGCGGTCCAGTTGGGCGACCAGCTCCATATCCGGCGCTGCGCTGACCGCGGCACAGACTTGGCTGCCCATGCGACCTTTGGCCCCGATTACCGCGACTTTCAACATTTCCGAGTCCTCCTTTTCGTGGCGTGGTGTCAGGCCGCGCCGGCTATTTTTGCAACAGTCCTTGGCTCACCAGAGCCTGACGGATATCGGCGGTTTCGGTCTCGCTGGGTTCGACCAGCGGCAGGCGCGGACACGGAGACTCAATCAGCCCCAAGGCGTAAACGGCCTGTTTCGCGTAAGTGGCCCCCTGACCGGCGCCCATGATGGCACGATTCGATGGCTCCAGCGCCGCATCCAATTCCCGTGCGCGGGCCAAGTCGCCGGCGGCAACGGCATCCAGCAGGGCTGAAATCCGTTTGCCTTCCACGTGTCCCACTACTGAAATGACCCCGGAGGCGCCGCCCGCCATAAAGAAAAAGTTCAGAGCGTCGTCGCCGCTGTACCATTCCAATCCGGTGCGCCGCATGGCCTGGATTCCGGCGCTGACGTTGCCGGTAGCGTCTTTCACGCCTTTCACGCGCTCCAGCCGCGCCAGCCGGTCCATCGTCTCGGGGGCAATGCGCACCCCGGTGCGACCGGGAATGTCATAGACCAGGATGGGCAGGTCACATTCCTGGTGAACCGCCTGGAAGTGGGCGACTATGCCGTCTTGGGAGGGCCGATTGTAATAGGGCGCGGTCACCAGCAATCCGTCGGCGCCGTTCTGAGCCGCCGAGCGCACCATCGCCACCGTGTGCGCCGTATCGTTGGAGCTGACCCCGGCAATGAGCTTGATGTCTGGGCCTACCGCGCGGCGCACGGTTTGCAGCAGTTGAGCTTTTTCATCCAAGTGCGTGGCGGGAGCTTCCCCCGTGGTGCCGGAAACCAAGATGGCGTCGCAGCCGTTGTCCACCAGGTGCTTCGCCAAGCGGGCGGCGGACTCGTAATCCACCGAGCCGTCCGCGTGGAAAGGAGTCACCATTGCTACTGAAAAACGCCCAAAAGTACTCATGCAGTCATCTTAGGCACTTTGTTCACATGATGGAAACCCCGTCCGCCATGTGGACGCAAGGGGGTGTGGTGAAACTGCGGGGACGGCTTTATTCTTCCGGCCCCAACCGCACCTCAATGGTGGCACGTTTCGCCAGTTCAGCTGCCCAATCCTGCACTTGTGCAGCGGTGACGGCCTGCATCTGTTCCAGCTTGTCCGCCAGCGGAATATAGGCCCCGCGCAGGATTTCGGCATGAGCCAGCCGATTGGCGCGCACGGTATTGTCCTCCAGACCCAGCAGGGTGGCGCCGCGCAGCTGGCCTTTGGCTCGGGCTAGCTCATCCTCGGGGATTGGGTTGGTGGCGATTTCCTCCAGTTCGACACGCAGCAGCGCCGCCACCTGGTCAGTATTCGCCGGATTGCAGGTCGCGGTCACGCCGAAACTACCCGCGTCCCGGTAAGACGAGTTGAACACGTAAGTGGAGTAGGCCAGACCGCGCTTTTCTCGGATGTTTTGGAACAAACGCGAGCTCGTCCCCCCGCCCAGGACGGCGTTCATCACGTCCATAACGGGCATGTTCGCGTCCGCTACCCCCGGTCCCGGTCCGCCGATGATGATGCGGCTCTGTTCAAACTTGCCTGCGACTTTGAAAACCCCGGATTCGGGTTTCCAAGCGCCCTGACCAGCCGCTTTGAGACTGTTCCCGCAGCGGTCGGCGGGGTTGCCCAGCGGGAGGGCTGCCACGGTGTTGAAGTCTAAGGCAGGCTGGGCCGAGTCGGGCGCGGATTGCCATTGCGGCCACGGGGAATCGGGGCGGTGCATAGACTGCATCACCAGTTCACACACCTGGTCATGGCTGACGTCCCCCGCGGCCGCCACCACCAGGCGATCCGGAGCGTATCCGGCCTGGTAGTGAGCCACTATCGCCTCCAGGGTGTCGGCTTCGACCGCTTCGATTGTGCCGCCAATGGGACGCCCCAGCGGATGGGCCGCAAAGACCCGGCGGGTAAATTCGTCAAAAGCCTGTTTGCCGGGGTTGTCCAGCTCCATCGTTAGCTCGTTGAGGATAATGCCGCGTTCTATCTCGAAATCGGCGGCATTGAGCAAGGGCGCACACAGCATATCCATCAATACGTCAATGGCCATGGGCACGTCCTCGCCCAAAACTTCGGCATAATAATGGGTGCATTCCCGACCGGTAGCGGCGTTGGAATCGCCCCCGACCGCGTCGAATTCCATAGCTATCTGATGAGCGGTGCGCCGCGGGGTCCCTTTAAATAAAAGGTGTTCCAAGAAGTGCGTGGAGCCCCGCGCCCCCTCGACCTCGTCACGAGAGCCGCGCGCGACCCACAGCGCCACGGTGGCGGCGCGGGTGCCCAGCATATGTTCGGTGATAACCCGCGTTCCCCCGGGCAAAATGGTGCGGCGAATCGCACCGTCCTCCAGGACCACGTCCGCCCCGGGAGCACCTGCGGGCAACGCCGGAAGCGGACACACAACAGATTTCAAGTCAGTCATAGTGACCCAATCTTACTAGACTAGGAGTCATGTCCTCGCAAAACCTTGGCAAACAGGAAAAACCTGATGACCCCGACCAGTCTCCCGCCAACGCAAAACCGGAGGGGGAACCTCGTACGGGCAAAAATCCTCGCGACAAATCTGGAAAAGCCCCGGCACCGAAACAATCCCTGTGGTGCTCCGCAGCTGACGTGTGGCCGTTCGTAGTGGGGTCTTTCGGGTGCGCGCTGGCGGCGTACTTCTTGACCTATGCCGGCTCGGCTTATGAGCAGCCGAACTCTCTGACCACCGGGGCTACCGTCATGCTGATGATTGCCGGGTCTTGTGTGCTGGCTGCCACCGTGGGCTTGGTTCACCTGGCATTTTTTGTGTCCGCAAAAGTGTTGTGGGCCATTGGGGCTGGTCTGGGCGTGGTGCTGTCGGTGGCGGCCTTCGTTGTGGCAGGAATGCAGGTCGCGCCCGGCTTCGTGTTCGGCGTGGCGCTCCTGGTGCTATGCGTGCCGGGATACTTTCTGGGTCGGCGCGCTGATGCTTACCGCGCCCAGTTCCCCAAACGCAGCCATTTCCTGGGTGACTGGGACTAGGCATTGCGCCCGCGGCCAACCTCGCGGGACCGGGCCGGAACCACGGCCGTTTCCAACCGGACTTATGCAGACACAAACCCCACTACGAGCGGCTGACCGGGGACGCTTTTGCACACTACTTCAAAAGGACGTCCGCCCGCGCAAGGCGTCAAGCTGGCGGCGTTCCTTTTTGGTGGGACGCCCGGTGCCGCGCGGTCGATAGATAACGGCTGCATTAGCGGGATTCGTCAAGCGCTGTGGGGTGACGTCCTCGTAACATTTCACGGCTTCGGGCGCCCCCACGCGCTTGGGAATCAGGGCTTTCACCTTGAGGACGCGGTCGAAACCCGCGACCCGCAGCCGCACCTCGTCCCCGACCCGCAACGCGCTGGAGGCTTTCGCACTGACCCCGTTGATTTTCACGTGCCCGGCGCGCGCCGCCGCGGTCGCAAGTGTGCGCGACTTCACCTGTCGCACCGCCCACAACCACACGTCGACGCGCATTTTTTCCATTCCTCCAGTCTACCCGCAGCCGGGATTTTCGGCTGAAATCCAGGGGGAATCCGGCGAAACTGCGAACCCTAGCGGGGGCGGGACTCGCAACCTATCCCGTCGTGATACCCGTCAAATTTGTCCCGGAATCCCGGATCCTGCGGGGTGATGGGCCGGCCCAGGATTGCCCAGACTTCCCGGCAGTTGGCATAGCTAGCTCCCGAGCCAGCTGGCGCACCGGGTTGCGGCGCGGGGTCTACCGCGGGAGGGGCCGCGTCCTGCGGCGGGGGCGGCGGGGCAGAATCCGGCACGGTCCCCGAGGGCACAACCACCCCACTGTCGGCAGGTAGTGCCTGACCTGGGCAATTACTCAAGATACGTACCATCGCGTCACGTTCAGCCGGAGTCACCCACAGCCGATACTTCGCTTTGACCGCGATCTGGCGCGAAACGTAAGCGCACCGGAAGTCCTTATACGGCGGCAGCCACGTCGCCGCGTCACCGTCCGACTTTTGCTGGTTGAGCCGGCCGTCCACCGCCAGCAGGTTCAACGGATCGTTGGCCAGGGTTTCGCGCTGCTCAAGGGTCAAGGCTTGGGCACCTTTCTGCCACGCGTCAGACAGGGCGACCACGTGGTCAATCTGGATGGCCGAGGCTTGTGACTTATCAAAATACTTGGTTTCACCGGAATAGGGCTCCGCCAGGATCCCGCTCAACACCACGCATCCGCGCGTGTTCGCGCGCCAGGTTTTATCGGTCAAATCGCGGTTAAGGATGTCGTTGCGGGTGTCGCAGCCGTTCCGGTCGATATCGCGCCACCTCTGGCCGAATTCCGCGCGCCGATACCCGGTTTTCGGTACCCGCCCTTTCACCGGCAAGGTCGCCAGCACGGTCGCGGCGTTCCCGGTCGCTTCCGGCGTGGGCGTGGTGGTGGGTTCCACAGTGTTTTCTGGGGTCTGCGTGGGGGAAGTGTCAGAAGGCGTGGGGGTGGGTTTCGCGGTGACGCGCGGTGCCTTGGTGGAAACGGTTGGGCTAGCGGAAACCACGGGGTTGGGCTCAGAATCGCTGGCTTTACTTCCCAGCACGTTGCCCCAAGCCACCACGGCGCACAGCACCCCGACTCCCACCAGCAGCTTCTTGGTCTTGCTGGCTTTGGGCGGGGTCTGAGCTGGTCCGTTCGGCGGCGCCGGGATTCCTTTCACAGCCACATTTTAAAGCGCAGACAGGCTTTTTTGAGCGACGGGCCGCGTCCCCTGTTGCAAATTGGCGATTAAATCGGGTTTGCTGGTCTATATAACCACCTACCCCGATTTAATCCCCGATTTCTCACGCTCCCGCTTGGAGCTACGCCTATATATATGTATAGTTAGAGATGTTAGGGCATCCGCTCTAACAAAGGTAAAGCCCCGGGGACAATCCGGGGCTCAGCGGAAAGGGGATAACGATGATTGCACTCATCAGTATCCTGGTTTCCCTTCCTAACTCTATTCTAGCGCTGATTCTCATTCTTGAGAAGATGCAACAGAAAGGTAAGGAAGAGTAAGGAAACCGCCCCGTCCCTTCACGGGGACGGGGCTCCGCTGAAAAAAAGGGGGCTACCATGTTTCTTTCACTGCGCGGCGTCGCTGCATACACCGGTCTTTCCGAAAATACGCTAAAGGCGTACTCCCAGCGCGGCTATATGCCCGCGCCCGATGTCAGGATAGGCACGGGCGAAAAAGTCACAGCCAACGGCTGGTCTACCGACACTATCGACTACTGGCTGGCTAATCGCCCGGGGCGCGGGGCGCGTACCGACCTGAAAAAGAGCCAAAAAAGCAAAGGCAAACTAGCAAAAAACGGCTCGAAAAACCCCGAAATATCGGGTATAAAAAAGCTCCCGCGGCTGGATTCGAACCAGCAACCTGCCGGTGAAGGTAAGCAGTTGAATCAGTAGTAGGCATCTGCTCAACTATGGCTGTCATTGCCTCGACTTTTTCGCGTGTTTCAGCCAATGTAATTGCCAGTTGGTCTAAGGTTGCTTGCGTTACTGGTTGCATAATTTCGCCTCATCACCCGCCCGAAACACGGGGCGCTCAGGCATCGATAACAGGGCATCGAAAAGTGAATCAACAGCGCCTTGGGTCAGCCCGTAAGTATCCCCGAAGCGGTTAATCTCAAAAGCCTTGCAAAGCGCAAGCGCTTCCCGAGCCTCCACCAAAGCCGCCCTCAAATGGCCTTCCACAAGACCCAGCGCGATAGTGTCATACAACGGCGTTAAAGTGTTCGTTTCAGTCATTATTAGGTGCCTTTCTCAGTAAAGTAGCCTCATGGGCATTTTTGATGGACTTCGCCAAGCCTGGGCTGAAGCGGGTGAAAAGGTAGAACAGGACGCGAAAGCGAAAGCTCGCCAGCGCGGCGCGCAACCGATTAACTGGGATACGTGGGACAAAGGTCGCTACGTCGCGGGCGTTACCTTCAGGCAAAAGCAGATTAAGCTCCTGCTTGCCAGTGAGGGTATGAGGGGCGATCCACAACGCGGGCAAGCATTTTTCCTTAAAGGGATTATCAAGCCAGAGCCTACGAACCCCAAGGATTCCGGCGCGATTGCGTGCATATCCTCGGGAATCCAATTCGGGTACATACCGAAAGATGGCCAAGCCGCGATTCGAGCACGAGCGCCCAAGGGAAATAACTGGACCGCCAAAGCCACGTATGCCTTTTGGCCAAAAGAGGGCACCTGGGTAGCCAAATACTGGGTTTAGCACGGTCTAGCCTTCCTCACAAAGCAGAGCAGGGTCATCAATGACCACACTGTCTGCATGATGCCCTACGGCGATTCCAGGAATTTCCACACCTGCGTCCTGCAAACGCTCAATTTCGTTCAGCTTCCACGGCGTAATTCCTAGCATCCGACGGTTTAGCCAAGATTGTCTAAAGTGCTGCTGACGTGCAAAGTTAGCCTGCGAAATGCCTTGATTATCAAGGTGGGCTTGCACTGCATCTATGACCATCGCATTTAAGTTCATGCCCTTACGTAATCATTTTAAGATTAGGTAAGTCAAGCGACACTCCGACGACCTGAATCATAAACTCTTGAAACCTAATCATTTATTGATTAGAATCAACGTATGACAATGACCTTAGTTCCACCTACCACGCACAGCACAGCCGACATCGTTGCTTCCAACATCCGAGCTGAGGCAGCGCGCCTCGGTTACACACAAGTTGAGTTCGGTCGTGCACTAGGCATAAGCCAAAACCAGATAACACGGCGCTGGAAAGGCGTAATTAACTGGCAACTCGATGAGCTTGATGACGTTGCCGCGCTCCTGGGTCTGACGGTCACCGACCTAATAACCCCGCCTAGAGGTGGTCTGGGGTATGAAAAGCTCCCGCGGCTGGATTCGAACCAGCAACCTGCCGATTAACAGTCGGACGCTCTGCCGTTGAGCTACGCGGGATTGCGGATAAGATTCTAACAGAACCTTTTCGCGAATGTCCACTCGCTGCGAGGTTACCGGTTTTAGGCCGGTAGGCCTGCCATGTCGCGTACCTGGGATTCCAAACTGGACAGTGCGGGAAGGTCGCCCGGTGCCAGCGTCCCGAAAGCCACGACTTCGGAAAACCGGCTCCCATCCGCCTTTGCCCGTACCGAAATCCGCACTTTCGTCCCGGAGGGCAGTGTCGAAAACTGGGTATAGATTTGGGACTTTTGCAGGTAAATCCGCGCGTAGTCCCCGAAAGACTTGAGCATGGTCGACTCCGGGTTCTTTAGCAGCAGCGGCGCTTTGCCCGGGTCGGGCCAAGACACACTCAAAGTGTCGGTATCGCGGTCCCACCCAATCTGCTGCACCTCGTGCCACTCCCAGCGAGTCACCTCGCTATCTCGCCTGATTAAGCCGCTAGGGTCGGCAAACAGCCACAAGTCCTGGTCCGCGAAGTACAACGGTACACAGTTGCGCCCGCCGCGGGGCAGCAGCGGTTTCAGTTCAGCGGGGATTTTGCTTTTCCTCAAGCCCATAAACTCAACTGTATAACAGGGCGACGCTGTCCCGCCCAGGCAATTTGCCGGTTGGGGCGGTGGCGCCGAAACCTCGAATCCCCGGCGCTCAGAAATACCACCTGAGCTCGGTAACTTGTTAGGATGTTTACGCCCTGTTAGCTCAGTCGGTCAGAGCAGCGGACTCATAATCCGTGGGTCGCGGGTTCAAGCCCCGCACAGGGCACCGCTCAAAACGTTGCAATAACACTAAAAGGTCATGTTTTTATAAACCTGGACACCCCGTCAGGACATACCCAGGACATAAGCGAAACAGTTTCCGTCTACGGTGTTTCTCCAAACAACGGAAAGAAACAACAATGAACACACTCACCCCCGCCGCTCTTTCCCGCGACGTTTGCTCCGCTTCACGCTAGACTGAAAACCTAGTCGAAAGGGAACAAAAATGCAGATACACGCGATTGGCGGAGACCTCACTGAGATGAATGTGGACGCGATTGTAAACGCCGCGAACTCCTCACTATTGGGGGGCGGCGGTGTCGACGGGGCGATTCACCGAGCTGCCGGTCCGGAGCTGCTTGCGGCCTGTCGCAAGCTGCGCGAGACTCGTTTCCCCGACGGCCTGCCGGTGGGCCAAGCGGTCGCCACCAGGGGGTTCAACCTGGAGGCGCGGTGGGTCATTCACACCGTCGGGCCCAACCGTCACGCCGGACAAACCGACCCGCAGCTGCTGCACGACGCTTTTGCGAACTCTCTAAGTGAAGCCGCGCGGGTGGGCGCCCACGACGTGGCTTTTCCCGCCATATCCGGCGGAGTCTACGGCTGGGATATGGCCGAGGTTGCGCGCATCGGCGTGGCAGCCGTGCGCGAGTGGGCCGCCGGAACCCACCCCTCTCGTGACACCGACCACACGGGCGATTCCGCAGCTCAAAGCCCCTCCCAAAACGCAGAAACCCCGATAGAAAACGTCTATTTCGTCTTGTTCTCCCCCGACGCGCTGGAGCTGTTTCAAGCCGAAATCGCCCGCACCGAACCGGAGGATGACTCCTGGCCTCCTGACGACTTCGAGTTGGCGCCGGGGGACACGAAAACCCACCGCAACGGCATGACCTTGGTCGATGCCTATTGGATTCCTGATGAAGAAGTCGCCTCGTATCGAGCCGATCGCAACGCGGCGGCCGCGGCCTACACGGAGGCGTTCCGCGCCGAGGGCTACCGGGTGTTTCGCGAATGGGCTGGCTCGGAGGACGGCGAGGCCATCACCGCCAGCGATAGCGCGGGCAACCTCCAGGCCATGATGCACTTGGATCCGCAAGCGGTCCAGGAATGGCAGGAATTCTCGGCGAAATATGGCGCCAATGCCCACGCTGAACTGGTCAAAGCCATCCGCGCCGAGCATCAGTATCTCAAGTCCGCTCCGACGGACTAACCCCGCTGCCCGCGGACAAACCGGCGGCACGCCAGCTTTTACCGAACCTCGCCAGCCCGCCGAACCTTATCGGGTATGGCGTGGTTTTCGCGGCGCTCCGGCCATGTCATCTGCGCCAGTCTGCAACAGCCCCTGCCCCCGCACTTCACCGGGAGCGCCGGTTCGCCTCCCGCAAAGCCCGCTGCGCCTCGCGGTCGTCCTCGCGCTGGCGAATAGTTTGACGCTTATCCCACTCTTGCTTGCCTTTCGCCACCGCAATCTCTACTTTCGCGCGTCCGCCCACGAAATACAGCTCTACCGGCACAATCGTGTAGCCTTTCGCGGCGACGGCCCCTTCGAGTTTCGCAATCTCGCGTTTATGCAGCAGCAGTTTGCGCTTGCGTTTCGGAGCGTGATTCGTCCAAGAACCGTAAAAATATTCCGGAATATTCGCCCCTTGCAGCCACGCCTCCCCGCGGTCGACCTCAACCCACGCCTCCGCGAGCGAAGCCCGTCCCATCCGCAAAGCCTTGACTTCGGTGCCGGTCAGCGACAATCCCGCCTCGTAGCGGTCCTCCAAAAAATAATCGTGCGCGGCCTTCTTGTTCCGGGCGATGACTTTCTTGGCATCCGACTCCGCTTTGGCACGCTGAGAGGGGGTCAGCTTCCCTGGCTGGCCCGCCCCCGTAGCAGCTTTTTTACCCATAGAGTGCAATTTTAGCGCAAAAGCACGGGTTGCCAACTTTCCCCTGCGGTGCTGCCCGGACGTCACCAGGCCGGGTGGCCGCCAGCCCATCACGGACTCGTCACGGTTTCGTTACGGGTTAGTTACGAACACATCACAAGGCCGCCCGCTCGCCTACCCACTCTGGTGACGCCGTCCTCGTGAGGCGACCGCCTACAGCACCCCCAGCGGGTTGATAGTTTTCCCGTTTTGCCACACTTCAAAGTGCAGGTGGCACCCGGTCGAACCGCCGGTGGAACCAACCAAGCCGATGACCTGACCCTTCTGCACGGAAGCACCGACCGAAACTTTGAACTGGGACTGGTGACGGTAGGTAGTCTGCCACTTGGAACCGTTGATAGTGCCGTGATTGATATAAGTCGATTTCCCGCCGACTCCCTCCCAGCCAGCGAAGGTCACCGTTCCGGACTGCGAGGCATAAATCGGGGTTCCGCAACCTATCCCGAAGTCCGTCCCGGCATGGAGCCGCCGCGTCTTCGTGATGGGGTGAACCCGGTAACCGTAAGGCGAGGTCACCGACAGCGACGATAGGGGCGCGCCAAAAATCCCCCCCGAAATGGAGCGAGCCGGCATGCCACTCGGCTGTTGATTCAGCGCGGCAATTCGCGCCGCCGCGGCCGCCTGCGTGGCCTGTTCGTCCGCAATCTGTTTTTCAAACGCCGCCCGCTGATTGTTCAACTGCCCTTGCTGGGCGACCTGCCTTTGTTGCAAATCCTGGAATTCGCCCAGCTTTCGCTGCTGTTCCGCGCGAGCCTCATCGGCGGCTTGCACCGCCTGCTGAGCCTGCGTCTCCAGCTCCCCAATTTTCACGGTCACGGCCTCCTGGCGAGCCCGAGCGTTGTTATTAGCCGCGTTGGCCTCTTGAGCTTCCACAATGGCACGATTTTGCGACTTGGTCGCCGTGGCTGCCACCTGCGCCCGCAGCGTGAGTTCATCCAGGGACTGAGAATCCAGCAGCAGCGAAAGCGGCGAAGTTTCCAGCATCGCCCCGCGATAAGCCATGCGCGCCATCTGACCGATAGCGACTTGCGTTTTTTCAATGGTTTCCTCGCCCTTCGCAATCTGTTCGCGCAGTTCCTCTTTCTGGCGATTCGCAATCTCTAACCGGCTCTGGATTTGCTGATGTTTCGCCTGCGCATCAGCCAGTTTCGCCTGCGCATTGGCAACCTCAGCTTGCGCCGCGGGAATAGCCGCCTTGGTTTGCTCCAAGGATACCGCCAGCTGCACCAGATTCGCGTTGACCCCCTCCAACTGGGCCGCCAGTTCCGCTTGCTTCTTTCTGGAGGCAGCCTGCTGCGCCTCAAGTTTCTTGCGTTCGTCGGATTTCTTGTCAGCCTGCACAAGGCCGGTCGCGCTCGCTCTCGCGGTCGCACTAGCGTTCGCGGGGGTGAGCGCCGCGTTGGCATAACTGAGCGAAATGGTGGACATCGAGGCAATCCCGAGTGCCGCCAGCGCCCCCACCAGGGCGGTCAATTTCCTTCGCACGTGCTCACCTCCTTCTCGGTCGCCACACCGCAAAGCGTGATGTTTCAAGTTTAGCCAAATACCGCGACTTTCCCCGTCCGAAACATTGCCAACGGAGCCCTAAACTCTGGTGTAGCGGTTCAGGGACGCCGCCGAAGCCACGACCGCCAGCAAAATGGCCGCCAACACCAGGAACGGCGCGATGAGCAACACATCGTTGGGTGAAATGAGCTGGACGACCCCGGAAAGTCCCGACAGCCAGGACCCGACCAGGAACTTTACGCTGGCCCACAGAATCGCCACCGACCCTAGGGCACCAATAGTCGCCGCGACAGCACCCTCCACCATAAACGGCAGCTGCACAAACAGGTTCGAGGCTCCGACTAGGCGCATAATGGACGTTTCACGTTCCCGACTCATCGCGGACAGCCGAATAGTGGTGGTAATCAACAGGACCGCGGCGATAATCATCGCTACCGCCAGCCCGATAGCCAGGTAAGTCGCCTGATGCAACCCGGTCAACAGCTTTTCCAGAATCTGCTTTTGGTCAATGACCTGGGCGACCCCGTCACGTCCCTGCAACTCCTCGACGACCACGCGGTACTGCTCCGGGTTCTTCAGCTTGATTCTAAACGAAGCGGGCATCATATCCGCTTTGACATATTGGTAATACTGTTCCGTCCCGGCCAGCTTTTTGAAACTTTCGAAAGCCTCTTCCTTCGTCTCAAAATACACATTGTCGATGTACTTGCTGAGCCGCTCGGACTTCAACTGTTCGTCAATCGCCGCAATCTGCGCCTCGCTGGCCTCCTGACCGTTGCAGTTGGGAGACACATCGTCCTTGGTGCACATCGACACGGAAATCTCGATTTTGCCGTACCAGGTGTCGCGCAAGTTATTAATCTGCATCTCTGCCAGCACCGCCGACCCCACGAACAGCAGGGAGACACAGGTCACGATCACCACCGCGACCGTCATCGCCAGATTGCGCCGCAAACCCTGGCCTACCTGGGATAATACGAAAGTTAGTCGCATTACTTACGGCCTCCTTTCCGTGCCGCCCCCGCACCTTTCGGTTTCGCTAACTCCCCCGCGCTGTTAGAAGGGCGGTCGTCGGCAGCGTCGGTTCCTTTCGGGGCCGAGGCTCCGTAGATGCCGCGAGCCTGGTCGCGCACGACCCGTCCTTCGTCCAGTTCGATGACGCGTTTGCGCATCTGGTTCACGATTTCTTCGTCGTGGGTAGCCATCACCACAGTGGTGCCGGCCCGGTTGATCCGGTCCAGCAGTCGCATAATGCCCAAGGACGTGCCGGGGTCCAGGTTTCCGGTCGGCTCGTCCGCTAACAGAATGGGTGGGCGGTTCACCATGGCGCGAGCAATCGCCACGCGCTGCTGTTCGCCGCCACTGAGCTCGTGGGGAAAACGTTTGTCTTTGCCGCCCAAGCCGACCATCTGGAGCACTTCGGGGACGACTCGGCGAATGACGCGGCGCGGCTTGCCGATGACCTGCAGGGCAATCGCCACGTTGTCGTACACGTTCTTGTTTTCCAACAGGCGAAAGTCTTGGAACACCACTCCGACTTGGCGGCGCAGCGCCGGCACTTTCCACCTCGACAATCGCCCCAGGTCCTTGCCCAGGACCAGAATCTTCCCCTCCGTGGCGCTCTCTTCGCCCAGTACCAGCGAGAGAAACGTGGACTTTCCCGATCCGGAGGCTCCGACCAGGAACACGAACTCGCCTCGGTCGATAGTGAGACCCACGTGGTCCAGCGCCGGGCGCGCTCCCCGCTTGTAAATTTTGGTGACGTTGTCGAAGGTAATCAACCTTTTCCACTCCCCAGTTCAGTTTCAGATACGCTACTAAGTCTATTTATAACGAAACGATAAAAACGGAGTGACACCCGCAGAAGTGCAATCGCAGGGGAAAAACGCGATTATTACCGCGCAAAAGGGCGCTCGCGGGGGAATCCTCCCCGCCTGGTTTCGGTGGGTCCTTACTGGTCGCTGTGCTTTTCCTGATGCTTGCGCCAGCGAATCGCCGCGTCGATGAATCCGTCCAGGTCGCCGTCAAATACACTGTCGGGGTTGCCCGATTCATAGCCGGTTCGAAGGTCTTTGACCAGCTGTTGGCCATAGAGGAAGTAGGAGCGCATCTGGTCTCCCCACGAGGCTTTGACGTCCCCCGCCAGCTCCTTTTTCTTATCGTGTTCTTGCTGGTGGCGCAACATTAGCAGGCGTGACTGCAGCACGCGCATCGCGGCAGCTCGGTTTTGAATCTGGGATTTTTCGTCCTGCATCGAGATGACGATGCCGGTGGGCAGGTGGGTCAGTCGTACCGCCGAATCCGTGGTGTTCACGGACTGGCCGCCCGGACCGGAGGACCGGAACACGTCAATCTTGATGTCGCTCTCGGGCACTTCGATGTGGTCGGTCGTCTCGATCAGGGGAATGACCTCCACCGCCGCAAAGGAAGTCTGGCGCTTGCCCGCCGCGTTAAACGGGCTGACCCGTGCCAACCGGTGCGTCCCGGCTTCTACTGACAACATCCCGTACGCATAAGGAGCATCGACCTGGAACGTCACCGACTTAATCCCCGCTTCTTCCGCATAGGACGTATCCAGCACCTTCGTGGCATAGTTGTGCCGCTCGCAATACCGCAGGTACATCCGCAGCAGCATCTGCGCGAAGTCGGCGGCGTCCACCCCACCCGCTCCGGAACGAATGGTGACGACCGCGAAACGTTCGTCATATTCCCCGTTCAGCAGGGTTTTCACCTCCATCGCGTCCAGGTCCTGTTTCAACGTTTCATAAGTGTGTTCCGCGTCGGTGAGTATCGCGTCGCGGTCCTCCCCGCTTTCTTCCGCCCCCAGCTCGACCAGGGCCTCCATATCGTCAATCCGCGCCTGCATCGCCCGTAAACGCTGCAAATCGGCCTGCGCCACCGACAGCGATTGCGTGACTTTCTGGGCGTTTTCCTGGTCGTCCCACAAGTCCGGGGCGGCGGCTTGTTTCGTCAAGTCGGCAATCTTTTGCTCCAGCAGCTCGGGGTCCATCACCGCCGAAATCGTCGCGAAAGACGCGCGCAGTTTCTCAATCAGGGGCTGAAAATCATCGGGGGAAATCACCTTTTTACCTTACTGGTAATCCGGTGCGGTTCTCAAATAAGTTGCGTTGCGTGGCGTCTGGTTTATACTAATCCGGTGGCTCGCATCTCCGAGTTTAATCCCGGCCGCAAAATCTCGGCGGCATTTTTGATAACTATCCTGGTGGGAACGGTATTGCTGATGCTTCCGGTATCCCGGAGCGGAGCTGCGGTCGCGACGACTTTCGACATCGTCACCCCCCGAACTATTCCCACCGGCGTCCCCATCTTCGGGCCAGCGTTCGCCGGCGGCGCTCCCCTGTCGATTGCGCTGTTCACCGCCGCTTCGGCCACCAGCGTGACGGGACTCATCGTGGTGGACACAGGCAGCTACTGGTCCACTTTCGGTCAAGCTGTCGTCCTCGTGCTCATTGAGTTAGGCGGCATCGGCACCATGACCATGGTCACCCTGCTCGCCTCGGCTCTGCGTAAACGCGCCACTTTCGAGGACCGTGCCATCGCCAAAGTGTGGTTCGGCCTGACTCCGCGCGAAGTGCGCCATTCTGTATCGCAAATCGTGATCGCCTCGTTCCTATTGCAACTGGTGTTTTCTGTCTTTAACAGTCTCTATCTGTGGTTTTCCGGGCACGCCTCCTCACCTCTCCAGGCGGTGGCGCACGGGGTTTTCCTCACGGGTTCCGCTTTCAACAATGCCGGTTTCGCCCCCTACGAAGACTCCTTGATGAGTTTCAGCGCCGACCCTTTCCTGCTGTTGAGCCTGGCGGCGCTCATCGTGATAGGGGGCTTGGGCTTCCCCGTCTGGCTGATGCTCTACCGCAACGGCCTGCACTGGTGGAAGTGGGGCATGACTACCCGCATCATGCTGCTGGGAACCGCGGTGGCGATTGTTTTCGGCTGGGTCGCCATCACGGCTCTGGAATGGCACAATCCCCATACCCTCGGCGCAATGCCCGTACCGCAACGTTTCCTCAACGGGCTGTTTTCCTCCGTTTCCCCGCGTACCGCGGGTTTCAACTCCCTCGATATTTCCCAACAGTACCCGGAAACCTGGCTCATCACCGATGGGCTGATGTTGATTGGCGGGGGTCCGGCCGGTACCGCGGGAGGGCTGAAAATCACTACGGTAACCGTGGTGATGGCGACCCTCTGGGGTGAGATTCGGGGTGCTCACGCCATCAATATCCTGGGCTGGCGCCTGGCGCGTTCGGCCCAGCGCCAAGCCTTGGCGGTACTTTCGCTGTTTTCCGGCCTGGTCGCGGTGGGGACTTTCCTGCTGATGCTCTTTACACCTTTCAACTTAAACCAGTGCCTGTTCGAAATCTGTTCCGCTCTGGGTACCGTGGGTCTGAGTACCGGAATCACCCCCATGCTGCCTGTCGCGGCGCAATTCATGGTAATAATCTTTATGATTCTGGGACGTGTCGGACCGCTGACCTTGGCGGCGGCTCTCGCGACCCGGAAACGGCCGGTAGCCTACGAACTTCCTCGTGACCACCCCCTCATCGGTTAGGACAACGAAATGAATATGTTTAATCAGAAATCTTCCCCACAATCCCCGGCCCATGAGGCAGGTAACCCCCAAAGCGCGGTCGTCATCGGCTTGGGACGTTTCGGCTTGAGCATGGCTACCGAGTTGGAGGCCAGCGGTGTGGAAGTGTTGGGTATCGACTGTAACGCAGAAGTCGTGCAACGCGCTTCGGCACTGATTCGCCACGTGGTGCGGGCGGACGCCACCGACAAGGAGGCGTTGGCCCAGCTGGCCGTAGACGAGTACGCCTGCGGGGTGGTCACGATTGGTGGCGACCTCGCCGCCTCCATCCTGAGCGCCTCCGCCCTGCTGACCCTGCACTGTCCCCAAGTGTGGGCGAAAGCCTCCAGCGTGGAACAGGGCGAAATCCTCAACCAGATGGGCATCACTCGCGTGTTCTATCCGGAATCTGAGATGGGGTTGCGCGCTGCCCACCAGGTCGCCCAGTCTTTCGAGAATTACATCGACCTGGGTCACGGGTTTGCCCTGGTTATCACCAGTTTGGGGCCGCGCTACTGCGGGAAAACCCTCGGTGAGCTCGACGTGCGCCGCCGCGACGGATTCTCTATCGTGGCGATTGAATCGCCCACCGGCACTTGGGAAACTGCCCATGCCAAAACCATCCTGTCCCCTGAAGACCGGGTGATGGTGGTGGCGCCGACTCGGATTATCTCCAAAATCACTCGCCAAGATTAACGGAAAATCCATGTAATCGTAAAGCAATAGGGCAATTACCGTAAAGTAAAATTGTTTTACGTATTCTTAACATCTGCCCCGCGCTAGCCTTAACAATCCTTTCTTACTATCTGACTTGGGAGTAAAAGTTCGATGTATGAAAGGAACACAATGAAAATCTCTCGTATTGGCGCAATTTTTGGCGCTGGTTTGCTTTCCATGTCTCTGCTGACCGGCTGCGGGGGCGGTGGCGATAAGGCCGCTTCCGGTACTGACACCGAGTCCAGTGAACCGACCTCGACCCTGAGCGGCACCGTCACCGGTTCCGGCTCCTCCGCGCTGCTGCCCCTGGCAAAAGCCGCGGCCGATGCTTTCATGAAAGACAACCCCGATGTGACCGTCACGATGAACGGCGGCGGCTCCGGTGAGGGTCTCAAGCAGGTTGCGGCCGGTTCCGTAAACATCGGTAACTCTGACGTTTTCGCTTCTGAAAAGCTCGATGCGACCCAGGCCGCCGACTTGGTCGACCACAAGGTCTGCACCATCACGATGGCTCCGGTGGTCAACAAGGATTTGGGTGTGAAGGATCTCACCACCGCCCAGTTGACCGACATCTTTACCGGCAAGACCACGAACTGGAAGGAAGTTGGCGGCCCGGACGAAAAGATTGTGTTGGTCACCCGTCCGTCCTCCTCCGGTACTCGCGCCCTGTTTAAGACCTGGGCGCTAAACGGTGCCGAGGAAGCCTCCAACCAGTCCCTCGAGACCGACGACTCCGGTACTCTGCTCCAGACCGTGTCCCAGAACAAGGGCGCTATCGGCTACGTGGCGCTGTCCTACCTGGCTGGCAAGGACGAAGTGCAGCCCGTCGCTATCGACGGCGTGGAACCGACCTTGGAAAATACCTACAACGGCAAATA
>ERZ1673752.177-NODE-177-length-118439-cov-15.926316_pt1 | contig 118439 bp, 93 predicted proteins | sample MGYA00580195_ERZ1673752 | MGnify/ENA primary metagenome ERZ1673752 (study PRJEB41218, sample SAMN15661744) | gut metagenome | host: Homo sapiens | place: Canada: London | collected 2015-08-20/2019-03-30 | study: EMG produced TPA metagenomics assembly of... | reverse complement strand
AGAGGCATTTGAGTAGCCAAAGGCTTACTTGAGTGCCTCTTCTTCTTTTTTATTGATCGCTGCGCTGCCTCTATTCTCTATAAGTATCTTTTGTTGCACGCATTTATGCCTCCCTCCTTCATTTATCTATACTCCCCTCGTTCATCCTTTCCCTCCTTTCCTCAATCGTATCTTCTCTATACGTACTTGTGTAGCTGCTCTCCCCGAGCATTCATGTTCTTGCACACATTTATTCTATGTGCGTACTATTCTCTTGACGTACTATCTTCTGGGCAAATCTATTGTCTACATGTATCTATGCTCTGCCCCCCCCCTGCACGTACCTACTCTTTACCCTTGGCCGTTCGGGTTGATTATCTTTTTGATTTGTACCTCCTTTGTACCTAACCTGCTTGGTCTTCTTCTTAATCCTGCTTCTCCTTCTCTCAATATCCTTTCAATTGGCATTTTTGCTTGGCTGCTCTTGTTGCCAGCCCATTGACGCTCCTTTACACGACAAGGGTTTATCTTACTCTCTGCGCTTGAGGAAATGCCACTGCTTTCTTGCAAAGCTACTTCTGAAGCAGGGCTGATTTGTGGTCTAGCGATTTGCTGCCTTGTGTGTGCGCCTACTGGATATTCTACAAGCAATTCTCAGGATAGTTAGCTTTTTAGTGCCTGAAAGTGGTGCGCCAAGTGGTGCGATGGGTATCCTAAAGCAAATCTCTCACCATTACTCTTTCGCTGTTTTACCTATCAATTGTAAGACGTATTTACTGTAAAATACTTTAGTCTTATGAGCTGTGCCATAATTTGCTTTTACTATTCTCTGAGAAAAGTGGTGAATGGATTGTGTTGTGCTTGGCTTTATTCCGGTAACTGCCGGTATGCTGTTAGAACAGCTTTTCCCATTGAGATATAGGACACTGCATTTTTTTATAGTAGTGCTATTGCAGTGCTTGGGGCTATTTGTAACCGCTGTAGAACTTGAAATATTCTATTTCCTCTCCATTTGTCGCTCCTTCCTTATTCCGTTTGTGGATGATTGGTCAGCTTATTATAATGCATAAATAGGAAAAGATCGGCTTCCAAACGGATGAGCCGACCTTTTCGCACCAGTAAAGAGCGGTCGGAATGCTTATAGACCGCAATGTTTGTTTTTCATAGTTTGTATGGTATTATTGTGCTTCTTTCGGGTAGTTTTTATAGGCATCTACAATTTCGTCTATAGATATTTTGAGCAGTGCCATTTCTCTAAACAGAGCGGGGAGAAGGCTCTTTTTTAGTCGCTCTTTACGCTCTTCGATTATTTTCTCCGGAGCTCCGGGCGCTACAAAGTATCCCATGCCGCGTTTGTTGTATATCAGTTCATCGCGCTGCAGTAGTTCAAACGCTCTCATCACTGTATTGGGATTTACTTCTACATCCACGGCGATGTCCCGTACCGAGGGAATTCGCTCGTCTACGTTGTATTCGGCAGAGAGTATTTTATCCTTCAGTGATTCCGCTATTTGGATGAATATGGATTGTGATTCTCTCATGATCTTTGCTGAAGTTTTTTAAGCCGGAAGTAGCAGATTACGTAATTTCCGATGGTGATTAGGTAGAAAAGACTCTTACTGATAGCTAAAACCGTGTTGTATGGATCTACATTATCGAAATAAAAATCGGTAGAGTTCCATCCTAATGCGTCCAAAAGTAGGGAAATCAGTCTGGCGATGATAAATAACGAAACTGCCAAAGCTACAATGAATGTAACGGACTGCACCATATTTTTAAAGCGAATAACGCTGTACAGGCCTATGGAACAGGCAAAGAGTATGTTCATTATTATGCTGAGAATCACGCTGGAGGTGTTATCCATAATCCTAGGATCTCCCCAAATGAACCATAGGTTGCCCGGACTGGTCCGAATGTATGCCGGATAAAGCAATGCCTCAACGAATAGAGAGCATTGTATGATGATATATCCCATTATGACCATCAGGACACCCAAAATGAGCAAGTGGGCATATCGCTCTCCGTTGGTTGCGGGGATGGTACTATACGATACGGAGGACATAGCGTGCAGCCTTCTGCTCACATACATGAAGTAGAAGAGGCTCAGTAGTACCACATAGGGTTCACTCATAAAATAGACAAAGCCGGTATAGTGTGGATAATCCCCTAAGAAGAGCGTGCGCAAAAGGAGCGGCACTAAGAATAGTGCGAAGGAGCCTGCGATCAAGCTGAACAGCTGAAGTCTGTTGAGCTTCAGGTCCATAAGGAGCAGTTGCCCCACACGTTTTATGGAAAAACTGTTTTTAATCTGTTTCATAGTGATATAGTGCAATGATTAGGTTGTTTTATTGTTGCAGTGTGCGCAGTATCGCTTCTTTGTTACAGGTAAGCGCATTGAAGAGTAATTCAGTAGAGAAAACGCTCTCCGGCTCATCCTTTTCCTTGGCGAATACGCCAAATCGCCCGGCAGGGGTCACTTCCTCATATAGAGGCGTATCTCCCTGCTGTACAGGGCGGAACGTAAATTTGTCGGATAGCTCGCTGATACTACGGGTTAAGGTGATTTGGTTCTCCTGCATAACTACCAAGTAGTCAATAATTTGCTCCAAATCGCGCACTTGATGGGTGCTGATCATAATGATGCGATCCTCACATAGATATTTGGCGAGCAAGCGACGAAACAGACTCTTGGACGGAATGTCCAATCCGTTGGTGGGTTCGTCCAAAAGGAGGAGATGCGTGCCGAGTGAGAGGGCAAGGGCGATAGCTGCCTTTTTTTGTTGGCCTTGCGACATTTTGTCCATACGCATCTTGTAATCCAGCTCAAACTCTTGCATCAGGCTATCGGCCTCACTTTGGGAAAAGTTGGGGTAGAATGGGGCTACTGCCGCAAAGTAGTTCCCCACGGAACACCCTTTTAGTGTAGGGTTATTCTCGGCAAGATAGTACACATCGCCAAGGAAGCTCACTTTCCTGCGTGCCGGCTCTTCGCCGAGTACCTTCATTTCTCCTTTTGTGGGGAACATTTGTCCCGCAATTAGCTTCATGAGCGAGGTTTTCCCCTCACCGTTCTTTCCCAAAAGCCCGATGATGTGCCCGGGTTCAACCGACATGCTTAGCCCCCTGAATAGGAGCGACTTGCGCGGGTACTTGAACTGTAAATCATTAATAGCAATCATACGCTGTGTTTTCCAATGGTTATTCTTCTATTTCTGTTCTATTTTTCTTTTCTTCATTAGTGTATTACTATTCTAACACACCGCAAAGGTGATACTTATTTGCGAACTATACAATAGTAGATTAGTTATTTATAGTTATTTAACATTATCCGGATAGCTTTTGCCGTACAAAAAAGCTCTGTAGAGCGCCCAATCTCCCTTGTGAGCATGGTACCTTTTGCGGGTAGCGCTCTTTCCCGCCGAATAGATTGTTAGAAGTACAAACGTGGTTATTCAATAAAAGATCAGTACCTTCCGGATGAAAGGTATAGATGTTTCATTTGAAGCATCTATACCTTTTGGTTGAAGTAACTGTACTTTTTGAGTCGGTCCAGGGGCTCAAGTTTCATGTTCTTATTTCTCTGTGAAGATTTCAGCCCAAGGCTCGCCATTTCCTCCCCTCAAATCGTTTATTCAGTACAAAAAGGATAACTTTGTATGAGTGCACTTGATAATCTGTTGTCACATTACCATAGGAATGCAACCAATAGACTGAAATAAGCTATCCATAGCACTCTAAAGATCATTTCAAAAACAGCTGGTAGTAAGACTCAAGGAGCAACAAAAAATGAAAAGAAAAAGCATTGTTTGTTTGATATTGATAAATGTTGGCTTATTAGCCATCCTTATATACGCTTTGTTCTCGTATAATCATAGAAAGACTATTGTAAATTGCGAGAAGGCGATAACTAATTTCTCAGTACTAGAAGTTAATTGTAGTGGTGGTTATCGGGGTGGCTCAAACCTTCTAATAGAGTTCAATGCAAAGCAATATTATGTAGGAATTACTACGAGTCAATGTAAATCTTTCACCCCACAAAAGATAAAACTATTTTACGACAAAAAATGCGATAAAATATTTGAACAACACGATGTGACAGTAAGATATACCGTATGGTACTTTGTTCTTTATTTATGTTCATGTATTTGGTTGTTTGGTATAGTAAAGAACAGAAATGCTCTAAATCGGAGGTGTCAAAATAAAAAGTAACAAATGTGGCACAAAACGGCAAGTGCAGTAGTGATAGATAACAGAATGTATACCAATAAGAGAGCAAGACTATGGTAAACCATATATAGATTGAGATTGCTTAACTCACCATACAAAGGTGTTCATCATTACCCTTATATGGGTATTAAAAGTACGAAGCAATAAGCAGAAAAGAATAATGTTAAATAATTGATAGCCACAATTAATTAGAAATCACGATTGATTTTGAAGTAAAATCAAAAAAGCAGCCTATATGGGTAAGTACAAGAGACAGGTATGTACTATTATGGTGCACGGTACTATGATCCACGAATGAGTTTATGGATGAGCGTGGATCCACTATTAACTTTTGATCCACATAATGAGGAAAATTATATTGAAGGCGAACATAATGGGGGTGTTTTCAATAACTATAATCTTAATCCATATAGTTATTGTTATCAAAACCCAGTTATTTTAACGGATCCAAATGGCAAACAAGTCTTCTTCCAAGAATATATTAATAAGTTAAGGAGGCATATTGCAAGGGGCATTTCGAAAGCAACAGAAATAGTTTGTATATTTGCAATCAAAGCGGCTCCAACTATAGCTAAAGCTAATATTGAGAATCGCTTGAATAGAGTTGTAGAGGATGGTGAGGCCAAGAAAACTTCATTGGCATTAACCGCAGAGTTTGTGATGGGATTAGGTCCTGAAGAGTGAACTTTTAGTTCTTCTCATCCTTTTGCACAATCTCTAAAAGAGTCAAATATGACGTGTTGCTTTAAAAGCTTATTATAAAGGGTATAAAGAATATTTGGATGGGCAAAGAAAGGAAATACCAACATCATATAGGGTTGATTTTTGGCTTTTAGGCAGCATAACAGGCGATACTGGACCTATTCAAGAGTACTATAATGATGGGAAATTTACCGCAGCTCAGTTTGTTGGCACTGCTAATTATAGATTTAAGTTAGATGCTAATAATAATCTGCATGTGACAGTAGAGGATACAAAAACAGAGTATTCTTTCCTTTATCATCTTTCTGGAACTGATCGACATTCTAGAAATAATAATAGGTTCATGGGAGAAACAAGGCAGACCTATCATTTTGTAATAACAATGCAGGAGGTTAAACAAAGAGTACAGGAATAAATGAGTAAATATATACATTTTTTATCAATTCTTTGTATGATGAGTTGTTCATCAGCCAGTGTTAAACTGGTTGATGAATACTATATATGCTCACCAGACGATTATTATGATACGTATTATTTGAAATGTAAGTTATCAAGTGATACTGATCCAGAAATAGACAGTTTACATATTGTTTATTGGAATGACTCTACTATAATAGTAGGACGAGGAGAGAAAAAACTGTCATGGTGGATTATTAAGGCATCTAGTTACACTTTAAAATGTTGTAATCAAGATACTGTCATGGGACCTTTTTCTGAACATTATATACAAAAATATATGGTAAAGAATAATAAGACAACGTACCATAAACTAGTCCTTGATAAATAGAAATGATAAGTACGGTAATGCTCCAAATTGGGAGTTGTTAGAATAACTACTTGATAATCAATTTGGTTCTAAATAATTAGGTATAAAGGCAGGGAAAGATTCTCTGCCTTTTGCTGTTTTTGTAACCCAAAATAAAGAAAAATGAATATACGAGAACGCTTCGGCTCTTTATGCTCCAGATTGGGAGTGGAGTTTCTATGTCCGCATTGCCACTCAAACAATATTCTCAAAAGCGGTAAAAGTAGTACAGGTAAACAACGCTACTGATGTAAGAATTGCCAGAAGCGTTTTATTACCGATTATACATATAAAGCCTATATTTCTAACATTGATAACTGTTCAAAGAGGGATTGAGCAATCGCAGTACGGAACGAATGCTGGGTATTAGATTTATCAGTATTTGTTCATGTCTACTCTCAAGAGATTTTGTCAGCAGCACGGCTTTCTGTTGCAGCCTGACGAGAGATTGTGAATAGGTTTCAAGTTTGCCGAGCATTCATTGAGCAGTGGTGGCAGAATGGTAAGCATTGAGGATTTTCACGGCTTCGTTGTACATCACACCTATCTTATTCATCATGGCGACGATTTCGGAGAGTTTCTCAAAGTAAGGTTCTTTTGAAGGATTTCCCGTGATGACCATAAAGGCTTCGCACAAGAGCCTTGCTCGGACAAAATCGCTTTTCGTCTTTACTCCCCGGCTTTCGGATAAAAGTATAGAAGTTTTTGGTTGAAACATCTATACTTTTTGAGCCGATCGGGGAGCTCTAGTCGCATGTTCTTATTTCTCTGTGATAAGAGACCTATTCTTCCTTTTTTTATTGCTCTTTCAAGGTTTTTACAGTCGAATCACTTATTGGAATAAATAAGGTAACTTTGTGACAGAGAAAGCACAAATAAAAAGAGTAAGAATAGCATGAAAAGATTGGTTTTATTACGTCACGGCGAAAGTACGTGGAATAAGGAGAATCGGTTTACCGGTTGGACAGATGTTGATCTGAGCGAGAAGGGCATAGAAGAAGCGCATCGGGCAGGTCAGTTGCTTTTGGCGGAGAAATTCCACTTTTCGGCTGCCTTTACCTCCTATCTGAAGCGCGCTATAAAGACGCTTAATATCGTATTGGACGAGATGGATCTGGATTGGATTCCTGTGGAAAAGAGCTGGCGTCTTAACGAAAAGCATTATGGGGTGTTACAAGGGTTGAATAAATCGGAGATGTCTGCCAAGTATGGCGAAGAGCAGGTGCACATATGGCGTCGTAGCTATGATGTACCTCCAATGCCAATGACTAAAGAGGATGAGAGAAGTCCTTTCCAAGATCCGCGCTATAAGGGAGTGGAGGGGAACTTACTTCCCCTTACGGAGTCGCTTAAAGATACCGTTGCACGTATTCTCCCCTTCTTTGAAGGCTCTATTCTGCCCTCACTAAAAACTCATGATGATGTACTTGTAACGGCACACGGCAATAGCTTGAGAGGTATTGTAAAAGTACTCAAGGGAATAAGCGACAAAGATATTCCCGCACTGAATCTTCCTACAGGGGTACCCTATGTCTTTGAATTTGACGAACAGTTGAATTTGAAGTCCGACCGCTTCTTGGGTGATCAGGATGAAATAAGGAAGTTGCAGGAGGCTGTAGCTAATCAGGGGGCAAAAAAATAATCACATAACTATCGTAACAACATGGACTTAACTCATATTGAACACATTGGCATTGCCGTGAAAAGCATAGAAGAGGCCCTTCCTTTCTTTGAGGGGGTATTGGGGCTCAAATGCTACAACATAGAAGAGGTAGCGGATCAAAAGGTAAAGACTGCATTTCTTAAAGTGGGTCAGACCAAGCTGGAGCTGCTGGAGCCTACCAGTGATGAGAGTCCTATAGCTAAGTTTTTGGAAAAACGAGGCGAGGGGATCCATCATATTGCCTTTGCTGTGGAAAATTCCACTGAAGCACTCAAAGAAGCCGAAGCGAAGGGCGTGCGCCTTATTGATAAGCAATCGCGCAAGGGAGCTGAAGGGCTCAACATAGGCTTTCTGCATCCAAAGAGTTGCCACGGGCTGCTTTTAGAGCTTTGTGATTGTGCAGATAAGAAAGCATAAGTTTATGTTCACTAGTAACACGACACTAATTTTCCAATCACTATATATTAAAATATGAGCCAACAAATAGAGAATATTAAAGAGCTGATTTCTAAGCGTGAGCAAGCGCGCCTTGGAGGCGGTGAAAAGCGTATTGAAAAGCAGCATGAGCGCGGCAAATATACGGCACGTGAGCGTATCGCTATGCTGGTTGACGAAGGGAGCTTCGAAGAGATCGATATGTTCGTTGAGCTTCGTTCTACCAATTTTGGTCTTGATAAGAAGAAGATACTTGGCGACGGTGTGGTAGTCGGTAGCGGTACGATAGATGGGCGCTTGGTATATCTCTTTGCACAAGATTTCACCGTGCTGGGAGGTGCTTTGGGCGAAATGCTTGCCAAGAAGATTTGTAAGGTTATGGACCTTGCAATGAAGATGGGAGCTCCCGTAATCGGATTGAACGACTCAGGCGGTGCGCGTATTCAGGAAGGTGTGAATGCACTTTACGGATACGGAGAAATATTTGAGCGTAATATACTTGCTTCAGGCGTGATTCCTCAGATCTCTGCCATCTTTGGTCCATGCGCAGGTGGAGCTGTTTATTCGCCGGCACTAACGGACTTTAATATCATGGTAAGAGGATCCTCTTATATGTTCCTTACCGGTCCGAAGGTAGTAAAGACTGTGACGGGGGAAGATGTCTCTCAAGAGGATTTAGGCGGAGCCGATGTACACGCTTCCAAGAGTGGAGTTTCGCATTTTGCAGTAGATACGGAAGAAGACGGTATCCGACTCATTCGTCACTTGTTGAGCTTCTTGCCACAAAACAATCTTGAAGAGCCTCCCTATGTAGCGTGCAATGATCCCATTGATCGTAAGGAGGACATGCTGAATGAAATTATCCCCGATGAGCCCAATAAGCCTTACGATATGTATGAAGTAATTGCTGCTATCGTGGATAATGGTGAGTTTTTGGAAATACATGCCGACTATGCACGTAATATCATAGTGGGCTTTGCGCACTTCAATGGGATGAGTGTGGGTATTGTAGCCAACCAGCCCCAGGTGATGGCGGGTAGCTTGGATTGTAACTCTTCTCGCAAGGCTGCGCGCTTCGTACGCTTCTGCGATGCTTTCAATATTCCTATTGTAACGCTGGTCGATGTACCGGGATTCTTACCGGGTACGGGTCAGGAATACAATGCCGTTATTTCGCACGGAGCTAAGTTGCTTTATGCCTATGGAGAGGCTACGGTACCCAAAGTAACGGTAACCCTTCGTAAAGCCTATGGAGGTGCCTACATTGTAATGGGCTCTAAGCATTTGCGTGCTGACCTGAACTATGCGTGGCCCTCAGCAGAAATTGCCGTAATGGGTCCGAGCGGAGCCGTTGAGATTATCTTTGCTAAAGAGGTTGCAGCTTCAGAAGATCCGGCGAAGACAGCGCTGGAAAAGGAGGAGGAATACCGCAAAGCGTTTGCCAATCCTTATAATGCGGCTTCCTATGGTTATCTGGATGATGTGATCGAACCGCGTAATACGCGCTTCCGCATTATACGTGCGCTCGAACAGCTCCGCACAAAGAAGGAAGGAATCCCGGCAAAGAAACACGATAACTTACCGCTTTAAGCCTAATTTATGATTGCTAATAAGCAGGCTTTAGGGTATCTTCTGCTACTTGTAGTAGCGGTGTTCACTCTGCCCTCGTGTGGCAACAGGCAACCCAAGACGGGGCCTGTTGTCCTCAACGAGGTACTTGTGGATAATGAAAGTGGCATTGTGGATGGATATGGTGAGCGCACTGCGTGGATAGAGCTATACAATCGTACTGCCGCTACAGTGGATGTGAATGGTTGCTATCTGACTAATGATCGCCGCGACCTGAAGAAGTACGCTATTCCGGCAGGGGATAAAAGAACGAAGATAGCCCCCTCTCGGCACTTACTTTTCTATGCGGATGGAAACGCTTCAAAAGGAGTCTTCTACACGAACTTCAAGCTGAATAAAGGCGAAGAGACTTTTATCGCTTTGGTAGCAAGTGATGGAGAGACTATTTTGGATAGTGTGACTATACCGGCTACGTTAGCGACCGACCAATCTTATTGTCGTATTCCCGATGGAAATATATCCCCCAAGGATAAGGAGGCGAATAATATTTGGAGGGTAGCAGGAGCCGGAGCTAACAGCTCACTCATGGTTACTCCGCAAGAAAATAATGATGCTAAGAATAAAGCAGATCAGCACAATGCACTTAAGGAGCGTGACCCTCATGGTGGGGTAATGACCCTTACGGCTATGTTAGTTGTTTTCTTAGGGTTAACCCTTCTTTTCTTAGCGTTTAAGCTAACGGGCTATATCTCCGTTCAGCTTGCACAACGCCGTTCACAAAAGACTGAGAAGAAACCTGCCAAGGGAGTGACAAAAGGAGATAGTGCATTTATTCCCGGAGATGTATCTGCCGCTATTGCAATGGCTATCTACGAAGCTCAAAATGAGGTACATGATGTAGAAGGAGATGTGATTACTTTGCTGCACGCTTCGCGTAAGTACTCACCTTGGAGCTCTAAGATCTACGGCTTGCGTACCCCTCTCGGTGCTAAGGTGCCGGCTCGAAAGAATAGGTAACAGAAAGGTTTTCTCGTTATGAAAAAGAAAAAAATAGACGATCCGCGTCTTGTGGCTGCTCTGATGGCTTTAAGCGAAGAGCTTGCAGATATGCCGCATGATATGGATAATGCTAAACTGACAATCAAACGTACTAACAGTGTATCCGCATGGTCACTAAAGACTAATATGATGCGTGAAACACCGATTCGCTTATACTAAAGAAACAGATTATCTAACCCTCATCATAATATTAGATCATGAAGGAGTATAAATACAAAATCAATGGCACGGAATATGTCGTTGCAATCAACAAAATAGACGATAAGGAAGCTGAATTGGAGGTAAATGGCACTCCGTTCAATGTAGAAATACTCACAGAGAAAAAGAAGCCAGCCCCCACAATCAAGCGTCCTCAGCCGGTGAAGCCGGTAGAGCATGTAGCCGCACCTCAGGCCGCATCCTCCGGTCGAAGCGCTGCCATAAAGGCACCATTACCCGGTGTTATTATTGATATCCTTGTAAACGAGGGCGATCAAGTAAAGCGTGGCCAAAAGCTCCTTGTATTGGAAGCTATGAAGATGGAAAACAACATCAATAGCGACAAGGACGGTACAGTGAAAGCTATTAAGGTACGCAAGGGAGATTCTATCCTGGAAGGTACTGATTTAGTGGTTATTGAGTAATTAACCCTACTGATCCAACTATGGGTAGTTTTTGGTCCTTTCTTGGGGAAAACTTAGAGACCTTCTACTCCTTTACAGGTTTTGCCAACGCTACCTACCAGCATCTTATCATGATACTGGTGGGGTTGGTGTTTATCTTTTTGGCTATTCGGTTTGAGTTTGAGCCTCTGTTGCTTATCCCGATTGGCTTTGGAATGCTTATTGGCAATATTCCTTTCAAGGATGCAGGCTTGCAAATAGGTATTTATGAGGAGGGAAGTGTATTTAACATTTTGTATCAAGGGGTGCGGCAAGGTTGGTATCCACCGCTTATATTCCTTGGTATAGGGGCAATGACCGACTTTTCGGCACTTATATCCAATCCGAAGTTAATGCTCGTAGGAGCCGCGGCACAGTTTGGTATCTTTGGGGCTTATACGGCTGCGCTCTATTTGGGCTTTACGCCTAATGAAGCGGGAGCTATCGGTATAATCGGAGGTGCGGACGGACCAACGGCAATCTTCTTAAGCTCTCGTTTAGCACCGGAGCTAATGGGGGCAATTGCTGTGTCGGCTTATTCCTACATGGCTTTAGTACCGATTATTCAACCTCCTTTTATGCGTCTTTTGACGACCAAGAAGGAGCGTTTGATTCGGATGAAGCCACCTCGCGCCGTATCCAAAACAGAAAAGATCATTTTCCCGATCGTGGGTTTGCTGCTTACGGCATTTCTTGTGCCGAGTGGTCTACCGCTTTTGGGAATGCTCTTCTTTGGGAACCTGCTTAAAGAGAGTGGGGTTACCAAGCGTCTGGCCGATGCTGCCAAAGGGCCTATCATAGACATTGTCACCACCTTATTGGGACTTACGGTAGGCGCCTCTACACAGGCGACAGAGTTCCTGACAGGTAAGTCGGTAATGATCTTTGGCTTAGGTGCTTTCTCTTTCATTGTGGCCACCTGTGCCGGAGTACTCTTCGTGAAGATTATGAACCTCTTCCTTAAGAAAGGCAATAAGGTCAATCCACTTATTGGTAATGCCGGGGTAAGTGCTGTGCCCGATTCGGCACGTATCTCACAGGTGGTAGGCTTGCAGTACGATCCTACCAACTATCTGCTGATGCATGCTATGGGACCAAATGTAGCCGGAGTGATCGGTTCAGCGGTTGCCGCCGGTGTTTTATTGGGGTTCCTCGGTTGATGTAGCCTGATAGCATTCGAGAGCGTTATACTTATTATAGGGCACTCTAACCTCATTATTAGGTTAGGGTGCCTCTTTTTTAGTGAAAAAGCATTATCCGGTAGGAACTTCGCACTTTACAAATAAGTTCACGTTCTAAGCCGCTATTATTAGGACAATAGGCTCTTATGCTTTGAATGAAAGACATGGATCTTTTTGAAAGAAAAATATTGCTATTCTCCTCAATATAGAGAAGGAAGGGAAGAAAATATTATATTACATTGTGTAAGTTTGCTATCTTTGTATAGGGATCCTGAGGGGTGAGAACTTCCTCAGATAGATCAAGATACTCAAGTTTTGCTGCTTTATGGACTGGATTACAAATCTATTTTTTAATGAAGGGGTCGCGCAGTCGATTTTGCTTATATCCATGACTATTGCCTTTGGGCTTATGCTGGGGAAGATCAAGATATTCGGTATCTCCTTGGGAGTTACTTTCATTCTCTTCGTAGGCATTTTCCTAAGTGCTATAGGGATGCAGGCAAGTAAAGAAACGCTCCATTTCTTTCAGGAAATGGGCTTGATCCTATTTGTCTTTTCTATAGGTTTGCAAGTGGGGCCATCCTTCTTTGCGAATTTCCGGAAGGGGGGTGCCAAGCTTAATCTTTTGGCTACCTGTATCGTTCTATTGGGTGCAGTCACTACGCTTATCATCCATTACGTTACAGGCACACCGATTAGCACCATGGTCGGAGTGATGAGTGGAGCCATTACCAACACCCCCGGCTTGGGCGCTGCGCAGCAGGCTTATGTAGATGTGAAAGGTGTGTCGGATCCCTCCATTTCGTTGGGTTATGCCGTGGCATATCCATTGGGGGTTGTGGGAATTATACTATCCCTTATTGTGCTAAGAATGATCTTTCGGGTAAATTTGGATAAGGAGCAACAGAAGTTGGATGACGCTTCGGCACACAATGAGAAAGAGCTTACACCGCTCTCGCTGGTGGTGAATAATCCCTCCGTATTTGGAAAAAGTGTATCGGCTATCTCTCAGCTGCTTAAAGGTAGCCACTTTGTGGTAAGTCGTATCTATAAGCACAAGCAGGAAGAAGTATTTGAGGTCGGTCCTGATACGATATTGGAAGAGAATGACAAAGTGTTTGTAATAGCTCCTAATGCAGATGTGGAAGCGGTGGTCTCCATGATTGGTTATCAGGTAAAGATGGACCGTAAGCAGTGGATTCCTACGGCAGCTAAGTTTACAGCTAAGCGGATTGTGATAACCAAAGAGGAGGTAAATGGTCGCACTTTGGAGCAGCTTAATCTGCGTGCGCTCTATGGGGTAACCATTACACGGGTAGAGCGCTCGGGCTTTGAGTTCCTTGCCTCTCCTTCGTTCCGCCTGCAGTATGGGGATGTACTTACTATTGTGGGCAGTGATTCCGGCCTGACCAATGTGCGACAAGTATTAGGCGATAGAGAAAAGCACCTCAACGATCCTAACCTGATCTCTATCTTTTTAGGAATCGTATTAGGCGTAATCCTTGGGTCTGTACCTATTTTTATTCCGGGTATTCCACAGCCTTTGAAGCTGGGATTAGCCGGCGGACCGCTTATAGTTGCCATTCTTCTATCCAGCTTTGGATATAAATACCGTCTAATTACTTATACGACCGCAAGTGCCAATTTGATGCTTCGTGAGGTGGGTATCTCCTCTTTCCTGGCTTGTGTGGGGCTTGCTGCCGGAGGTAACTTTGTAGATACAATAGTGAATAAAGGCGGATATATTTGGATCCTGTACGGCTTCCTTATTACCGTTATTCCCCTTTTGTTGGTAGGAGCTTATGCGCGAGGTAAGATGAAAATGAATTTCCTAACCCTTATGGGGCTTATCGCCGGCAGTACAACGGATCCTCCTGCATTGGCTTATGCCTCCTCTCATGGCGACGGGAGTGCAGCGCAATTGGGATATGCTACAGTGTACCCGCTAACTATGTTCTTGCGGGTGATAGTGGCACAAGTGATGATTCTCTTTTTCCTCTAAAAAAAGCGATTAGAGGGCTCTTTCGGAATGAATACCTATTTATTGGTATAATAATAGTATCTTTGAGGAGTCCAAAGCCTATGTGCGTGCGGTATGCTGTAAGAAGTATCCTTCGCTTTGAGGAGAGTAGACAAAAGTAAATAGGAAATATAACAAACGACAACTGATATTCTAAAACCATTATGTGGCTTTCAAAATCTTCTGTGGGCAGAAAGGTGGTGATGAGTGTGACAGGATTGGCCTTGATCCTCTTCCTTCTCTTTCACATGTCAATGAACTTAGTGGCAATCTTTAGTGCAGAGGCGTACAACATGGTTTGTGCCTTCTTAGGTGCTAATTGGTATGCCTTGGTAGCATCTCTGGCACTGGCTGTTTTGGCAGTGATACACATCTTTTATGCAACTTGGCTTACGCTGATGAACCGTAGAGCACGTGGCAACGACCGATATGCGGTTACGGCACGTCCGAAGGGAGTTAGCTGGGAGTCCAAGAATATGTTTGTCTTGGGTCTTATTATCTTCTTGGGCTTAATACTGCACCTATGTAACTTTTGGGCAAAGATGCAGCTCGCTGAGTTGATGGGACAACATGATTTGGGTATAGAAGGAGTATACGGCCCACAAGATGGTGCCGGACTGATCCGCTACACCTTTAGCAATCCTATTTATGTAATCCTTTACATCATTTGGCTTGTGGCTCTTTGGTTCCACTTGACTCATGGTTTCTGGAGTGCGCTCCAGACATTGGGATGGAACGGTAAGAAGTGGTTGCACCGCATACAGGTTATCTCTACTGTATTCGCAACAATTATAGTACTGGGCTTTGCTGTAGTGGTTTGTGCCTACTTTTTCTTCAATCTTGAAGCTGGAGCTCTTACATTCACTAATTTTTAATGGCTAAGCATAACGAAACTATGAATAAATTAGATGCCAAAATACCTGCCGGCCCATTAGCCGACAAGTGGACTAACTATAAAGATCACCAGAAGCTCGTCAATCCTGCCAACAAACGCCGTTTGGATATAATCGTGGTAGGTACGGGTTTAGCAGGCGCTTCTGCAGCTGCCTCGCTTGGAGAGATGGGCTTCAATGTGCTGAATTTTTGTATTCAGGATTCGCCCCGTCGTGCTCACTCTATTGCAGCACAAGGGGGAATCAACGCAGCTAAGAATTATCAGAACGATGGCGACTCGGTATTCCGTCTCTACTATGATACGATCAAGGGAGGCGACTACAGAGCACGGGAGGCTAATGTATATCGCTTGGCAGAGGTAAGCAATGCGATCATTGACCAATGTGTAGCGCAGGGCGTACCCTTTGCACGCGAATATGGAGGATTGTTAGATAACCGATCCTTTGGAGGGGCTCAGGTATCGCGTACTTTCTACGCTCGAGGTCAAACGGGGCAGCAACTTCTTTTAGGCGCTTACTCGGCGCTCAGTCGTCAAGTAGCGAAAGGAAGTGTAAAGCTCTATACACGGCATGAAATGCTTGATTTAGTGATCATTGATGGTAGAGCACATGGTATTATTACACGAAACTTAGTAACCGGTGGATTGGAGCGCTTTGCTGCTCACGCAGTGGTGATAGCCACCGGAGGGTATGGTAATGCCTTCTTCCTCACTACCAATGCAATGGCTTCTAACGGCTCTGCTGCTTGGCAGTGCTATCGCAAGGGAGCTTTCTTTGCTAATCCTTGTATGGCACAGATTCACCCGACTTGTATCCCGATGCATGGAGATTATCAGTCCAAGTTAACTCTGATGAGTGAGTCTCTGCGTAATGATGGACGTATTTGGGTTCCCAAGAAGCTGGAGGACGCTAAGCGTTTGCAGAGAGGTGAAATAAAGGGTCATGACATTCCCGAAGAGGATAGAGACTACTACTTGGAGCGTCGTTATCCAGCTTTCGGCAACTTAGTTCCGCGTGACGTTGCAAGCCGCGCTGCTAAGGAGCGTTGCGATGCCGGATACGGAGTAAATCAGACCGGATTAGCCGTGTTCCTTGACTTCGATGATGCTATTAAACGAATGGGTAAGAAGGTCGTTGAGGAGAAGTATGGTAACCTATTCCAGATGTATGAAAAGATTACCAACGACAATCCTTATGAAACACCTATGATGATCTATCCGGCCATACACTATACGATGGGCGGTCTGTGGGTAGACTATGAGCTGCAGACGACAATCCCGGGGCTCTTCGCTATTGGTGAGGCCAACTTTAGTGACCATGGAGCCAATAGATTAGGTGCTTCTGCACTGATGCAAGGCTTGGCGGACGGATACTTTGTATTGCCCTATACGATGCAAAATTATCTCGCAGATCAGATTAGTATACCTCACTTTACTACGGATCACAAGGAGTTTGACGAAGCTGAGAAGGCCATTAAGCAACGTATTGATCGCTTAATGAGCTGTAAGGGAAATCGCTCTGTGGATAGCCTGCACAAAGAGTTGGGGCATATCATGTGGGAGCACGTTGGTATGGGACGTGATAAGGCCGGTCTTGAAGAAGGAATTCGTCTATTGGAGGATTTACAGGGGCGTTTCTATAAAGAACTTCACATCCCCGGAGAGGCTAACGACCTTAATATAGAGTTGGAAAAGGCTCTACGCTTTGAGGACTTTATCGGTATCGGTCTGCTGATGGCTCATGATGCGTTAGATCGTGAAGAGAGCTGTGGCGGACACTTCCGTATTGAGCATCAGACACCTGATGGAGAGGCAATGCGTGACGATGAGCATTTCGCTTATGTATCCTGCTGGGAGTATATGGGCGAAGATAAGGCACCTATAATGCATAAAGAGGAGCTTGTTTATGAGTTTACGGAGCGCTTGACCCGTAATTACAAGAGCTAATTAAAGACACATCGAACCGTTATGGAAAAGAAGATAGATAAAAATATAGATATCACCGTAAAGGTATGGCGTCAGAGAGGGCCAAAGGAGCGTGGACACTTCGAGACTTATCAGCTCAAGCAGGTTTCTCAGAGCGCCTCATTCCTTGAAATGATTGACCTTCTCAACGAACAGTTGGTGGGTGAAGATAAGGATCCTATTGCCTATGACCATGATTGCCGTGAAGGGATCTGTGGTATGTGCTCTCTCTACATCAATGGGCATCCACACGGACCGGATACGAGCATTACGACTTGTCAATTGCATATGCGTCACTTCAATGATGGCGATGTGATCACTGTTGAACCTTGGCGTAGTGCAGGCTTCCCTATTATCCGAGACTTAATGGTGGATCGCTCTGCTTACGACAAGATCATTCAAGCAGGTGGTTATGTATCGGTTAATACTGGAGGCATTCCCGATGCTAATGCGATTGCAATTCCTAAGCATAAAGCAGAGGAAGCAATGGATGCAGCCGCATGTATCGGTTGTGGAGCTTGTGCAGCTGCTTGTAAGAATGGCTCTGCTATGCTCTTTGTAAGTGCTAAAGTGAGTCAGCTGGCCCTTCTGCCTCAGGGTAGACCGGAGGCGGCTCGCCGTGCAAAGGCTATGTTGGCTAAGATGGATGAGTTGGGATTTGGTAATTGTACCAATACACGCCAGTGTGAAATGGAGTGCCCGAAGAATGTATCCATTACGCATATTGCACGACTAAATAGAGAGTTTATCAAGGCAAAGTGCCGCGATTAAGCTGAAAGCAAAGTTCTTGCTAAACTAAAAGACAAACCCCTTCCGAGTAGCTACTCGGGAGGGGTTTTATTTGGGAGTCTTCTAAAGAGTATAATCTACTTTACGTATAGAACCCCTTACGGTTCCTTTTTCTAATATTTATTGAGAATAGCTTTCAGACGGCTTAGGGTATTGAGAGCTTCCAGCGGGGTCATGGTATTGATATCGGTTGCTTGAAGTTCATCGCGTAGCTTTAGTAGCTGCGGGTCGGATATATCAAACAGGGAGAGCTGTATTCCCCCGGAAGAGCGTTCCTTGTTTGGTTTGGAACTGCTCTTTGCGCCTTTGGGAAGCTTTGCTTGCAAGTCCCCTCCCACCCGCTCTGACTCCAGGGCTTGTAATATTTCTTTTGAGCGCACGATAATGGGAGAAGGTATACCTGCCAGTTTTGCCACTTCTATACCGAAGCTATGCTCATTACTGCCCTCTACCAGTTTGCGAAGGAAGATCATTTCTCCATTTAGTTCCTTAGCCGACACATTGAAATTATATACATTGGGTAGAGTGTCTGCCAGCTCGTTCAATTCGTGATAGTGGGTAGCAAAGAGTGTCTTCGGCTTTAAGTTTTGCTGATTATGAAGATACTCCACAATAGCCCAAGCGATAGATATTCCATCAAATGTACTGGTACCGCGTCCAAGCTCATCGAATAAGATAAGGCTTCGAGGGGTTAGGTTATTGATAATGTTGGCAGCTTCCTGCATTTCAACCATAAAAGTGGACTCCCCTGAGGAAATATTGTCCGATGCCCCTACACGCGTAAAGATAGCATCCACCATTCCTATGGTAGCTGCTTCAGCCGGCACGAAAGAACCTATCTGTGCCATTAGCGTAATGAGGGCTGTTTGCCGCAGAAGAGCACTCTTACCGCTCATATTGGGTCCGGTGATCAGCATAATCTGACACCCATCATTCTCCAGATGAATCGTATTGGGGATATAAGGGGCGTTTGCAGGAAGTTGACGCTCTATTACCGGATGACGACCTTCAATGATATCAATAGCGAAGCTGTCGTCCACCGTAGGTAGGGTGTAGTCATACCTAGCAGCGGCAATAGCAAAGGCTGAAAGAACGTCAATCACGGCAATGGCCCGGCATGTATGCTGAAGCGTCTCTATATAGGGCTGTATGGCCTCAACCAGTTCACTGAAGAAGCGTGTTTCAAGCTCCAGTATTCGCTGCTCAGCTCCCATGATTTTATCCTCGTACTCCTTTAGCTCTTCCGTTATATAGCGCTCGCTACTAACTAAGGTTTGCTTACGAATCCACTCGGGAGGAACCTTATCCTTATAGGTATTTCTAACCTCCAAATAGAAGCCAAAAACATTATTGAAGCCTATCTTTAGGCTGGCAATGCCGGTTCGCTCACATTCTCGCTGTTGCATTTGTAGGAGGTACTCCTTGCCATGCTCCGAAAGCTGCCGTAAGTCATCCAACTCCTCATTGAATCCCTCTGCTATCGTATGTCGGTCTTTCGAAGGCGTTACGGGAGGGTCTTCCGCTAAGCTATAGCGTATACGGGCGACCAAGTCAGGCACTGTGTCGATTTGCTTTGCTAAGGTTTCTAAGTCTTCACATCCGGAGGCGAGAAGTCGCTCCTTAATAGGCACCAATGTCTCCAAAGCAATACGCAATGCCTCTATTTGTCGCGCATTAGTACGGCGCATAGCTATTCGGGCTAAAGAACGCTCCATATCACCTACATGCATAGCTCCCTTTTTGGGATCTATAAAATCCTCATGTAGAGAAGTATTCTTATAAAAGAAGTCTACTATACGTTGTCGCCTCTGAATGGGGGATACCTCTTTTAGCGGAAAGCGTATCCACTCGCGTAGCAAACGTGCACCCATCGGAGTAACTGTTTCATCCAAAACAGAAAGCAAACTACTCCCGCCTGCATGCATTGGCTCCAGCAACTCTAAACTGTAAATAGTGAAGCTGTCGAGCCGCATCCTCTCTGAGTCGGAGATGCGTCGAATGGAGGTAATGTGTCCTAAGCTACCATGACGCGTAATATCAAGGTAATTCAGTATCACTCCTGCTGCGGTAGTGGCTAACGGATACTCTTCCAACCCGAAGCCCTTAAGGCTTTGAACACTGAAATGACGCAATAAACGATCTCGGTTGTTTGCAGCATTAAAGTACCAATCATCAGCCTTATACAAAAATGTATCGATACTAAAGAGTGCTTTGAAGCGGTCGTGTAGGTCTAACGATACAATTACCTCCTTGGGTTGATAGGCATTCAATAGTTTTTTTACAAAGGTTATATCACCCTCTGCTGCCATATATTGTCCGGTGGACACGTCCATGAATGCCACTCCGTAAAGGTGCTCTTTATCTGCTTCTACAATGGCGGCTAAGTAGCTGTTTTCCTTGTTATCAAGGATAGATTCAGTGACCGCTGTACCCGGTGTTACAAGCTCGGTAATACCTCGTTTTACAAGCTTGTTGGTCAGTTTGGGATCTTCAAGTTGATCGCATATAGCAACCCGTTTGCCCGCCCTAATCAATCGCGGCAAATAGGTGTCTACTGCATGATGGGGGAAGCCGGCCAAATCGACTCCTGCCGCCCCTCCGTTTGATCGCTTGGTTAAGGTTAGCCCCAGAATACGGGAGGCCTCAATAGCATCCTCCGCAAACGTTTCATAGAAATCGCCCACTCGAAAGAGCAATATGGCATCGGGATATTTCTGCTTTATGCGGTAGAATTGCCGCATCATAGGTGTATCCGAGCGTGCTGCGGTCCTCTTTTTACTATCGTTTGCTTCCGACACTGTGATCCTTGTATTATATACTTCTTCCTCTGTACAAAGATAATAAATGAAACCCTAAAGAAGATGCCCTATTAAGTGGACCCTGGCCAGGTACTGGTTCCTTTACGCAGTCTTATGAAAATTCGTACTTTTGTAGTGACTAATTAGAGAAATTACAATACACAGATATGAAAAAAATTACTTTTCTAATGGCACTGCTGTGGACAATTTGTTCATTTGCGCTTAGTGCTCAAAACAGCAACTCTATTCCCCAAGAGGAGAGAGAGGCTTTAATTAGAATCTACAATTCGGTACGCGGTACCTCCGAAGAACTTGTGTGGAATCTTAATGCAGATCCGAGCCAGTGGAAGGGAATTACCATTGCCGATGGACATGTGATAGGAATACAGTGGGTTGACTTCGGATTAGATGCCACACTGCCGGAAGGCGCGTTTAGTAAGCTGCCCTACTTACAGAGCATCAACATCAGTAACAATAAAATAACCGGCCCTTTGCCCGCTGATATAGCAACGCTCAAAGAGCTTCTCTATTTGCAGATAGGAGATAATCTCTTTACTGGTAAGCTTCCTGACTTTAGTGGGCTTTCTAAAATTGAAATCCTTACTTATGAGATGCTCTCCTTAGGAGCAAATAAGGGTAAAGTAAGTGGTACGCTGCCGGACTTTGACAAGCTTCCTCAATTGAGGTACTTCGACTGCAACAACTCTAATCAGTCGGGTACCATTTCCAAGGGAATAGGCAAATGCACAGAGTTAATCTCCTTTGATATATCATGTAATCATGTGTCCGGAACGGTACCTGCCGAGCTGGCTCAATGCGTAAAATTGGCCGATCTCTCTCTCTTACAAAACGAACTCGAGGGCGAGTTTCCCGATCTGAGCGCACTTACTGATTTGGGTAATAGCGATTATCCGAATGTGTGGGGACGCTTCTTTATTTGTGAGAATAACTTTACCGGCGACCTACCCTTATGGATCTTCTCCCTCACCAAACTGAAGCGAATTGCCGTGCAAGAAAATCACTTTACCGGTACCCTGCCTGAGGATATGAGTGCCATGATCAATCTCGTGGCTTTCTATGCCAATAAGAATGAATTATCGGGTGCTTTACCTAAGAAGTTGCCGCAAAATCTGGAAGATCTTGATCTGAGTCGCAATAAATTCACGGGTAGCCTTCCACAAGAGTGGCAGACGGCAGAAAGCTTAAATATAGTGCATGTTGAGCGAAATCTCCTCTCCGGTCCTGCAGCCGCTTATAGCTCCAAGATGAAGAGCCTGGAGGTGCTTGATGTTTCTTTAAATAACTTCTCTTTTGCTGACTTTAAGAACTGGCAAAGCTTTGCAAAGGATCCTGAGACGAGCTTCAATTTTGGGGTACAGCGCAACTTTGCGCCTACAGAGCGCATTGATAAGCGAAAGGGAGAATCGGTTAACCTTACCTGCACACTGCCCTCCGAACAGCCCGGGCAGCTTTCCTATCAATGGATGAACGTATCTACCGGTCAGCCTGTGAATGGTGGCAACGCCGCTACGCTGCAGATTGACAATCTGAGCGAGAGCGATGCCGTGCGCTATGTATGTCTCATTACTACAGATTACTTTGGAAAAGATCCCTCAGGAATTACCGATCACAAGGGTAATATTATTTTACCTATGATGGCAAGTGGCTTCTTTGATCTCTATGTAGATGGAAAAATCAATAGTGTAGATAGGGTATCACCCGAAGCTAAGGTGCATTTCTATCCTACACGCATCTCGGATGGGGTGCTACATATCAGCGATGCGAATATGGTGCGCAGCGTAGCGCTCTATTCAATGAATGGAGAGAGGGTGTGGAATGCCTCAGTAGAGGGTGCAGATTCCTTTAATTTAGGAGTACTTCCTCATGGTGGTTATTTGGCCGTAGCCCTACTCTCGGACAATACACTCTGTACGCAAATGATCACCCTTGAATAGTAGTATATTGTTCTAATGCGGCATCATCTCTACCCCTTAGTAAGATGAATTAGGAGATAGCTAGCCGCCCCAAAAAAGATCCCTATCTTTCAATTGAAAGATAGGGATCTTTTAAATGAAATGATCAGTACCTTTTTCTGCCTGCTTTGGAGAGATCGAGGAAGATCAATAGTAGCAATTATTGATAAAAGTCTTTCTCGCTCGGTGAATAGCTCCTTATATTTTACGAAATGATGGGGTAGTTACCCAAAGAGAGCGTGCATGGCAAGGAAGCGCTGCTTAGTTGCTGCGGGCGCTGGATAGCCACTTTTGGCCCAACGCTTTTCCATACCGGTAGCTATCTGCTCTACAGTTTTTACATTGTCTAAATGGGTCTTTGAGTAGAAACAATCAGCATAGCAGATGAGCTTTTCCTCCAATGATTCGGGTTCATAGGAGCGATCTAAGGGCAGTGGAAGATGGTCGTGCAAAACCTCCTCCTGGGTTAAGCCGCTCGCAGTATGCCGTTCGCAAACCAGGGCATGGCAAGGAAGCCCTAATTCCCTCAGCAGCGCAGCACCTAATATGCCGTGTTTGATGTAGGGTTCGCTCCCATAGCAATGTATCGTAGGGGCATTGGTAAGAAAGATCCCAATGTCGTGCAGCATAGCCGCTTGATAAACAAAATCCTTATCCATCGAGAGCTCGGGATGATGAGAAATGATTGCCAGAGCCTTCTCAGCCACATCGGTAGAGTGGCGTACTAATATGCGGTAGCAATCGCTCCCCGGCTCATAATACTTCGCTATGATTTCTAAAGGGTCGAGGTTGGATAAAAGAGACATAATATATAAGGGTGGAGAATAGAGCTAATGAAATTCAGAAAAGTAAGGGGAAAAGAGTCTGTTGATATTCTATAGAACTGAGCAAAAGTAGTCGGGCAGCCCCTTGAAATCAAGAAAACTGCCCGACGAAACCTTATCTCCCATTCATCATGGGAACTCAATAGCTGTTCAGTTCAGATGCTTAGCAAACGCCCTGAGCAACCATTGCCTTAGCAACCTTCATAAAGCCGGCGATATTAGCACCCTTTACATAGTTGATGTACTTGCCTTCGCGACCATAAGTAACGCACTGTTCGTGGATGTCCTTCATGATCTGGTGCAGACGCTCATCAACTTCTTCGTTAGACCAAGAGAGGTGAATAGCGTTCTGAGACATTTCAAGTCCTGAGCAGCTTACCCCACCGGCGTTTACTGCCTTACCGGGAGCGAAGTTAACCTTTTCGGCTACATAGTATTCGCTAGCTTCAGCCGTACAGCCCATGTTAGAGGTTTCAGCTACAAGCGTTACACCATTCTTAACGAGCATCTTAGCATCTTCGAGCCCCATTTCGTTCTGTGTTGCGCAGGGCATAGCGAAGTCAACTTTCTGTTCCCAAGGCTTCTTACCGGCGAAGAACTTAGCTTTCGGGAATTTCTTTACATAGTCAGCTACTACGTCGTTGCCGCTGTTACGCAAATCAAGCATGCAAGCAAACTTTTCGGGTGTATTGATACCATCGGGATCATATACATACCCGTCAGGACCGGAGATAGTAACAACCTTAAGACCTATTTCGGTAGCCTTCTGAGCAACACCCCAAGCTACATTACCGAAGCCGGAGATTGCAAGCGTCTTGCCCTTGTAGTCGATACCCAGTTCGTGGCACATGTTCTGAACAAAGTACACAGCACCGAATCCGGTTGACTCAGGACGGAGGCGAGAACCGCCAAATTCAAATCCCTTACCGGTCATCGTACCTGTGTGCTCGCGAGCGAGCTTCTTGTACATACCGAACATATAGCCTACTTCACGACCACCTACACCTATATCGCCTGCAGGTATATCTGTGTCAGGACCAATGTTACGCCAGAGTTCGGTCATAAAACTTTGGCAGAAACGCATGATTTCAGCTTCAGAACGACCCTTGGGAGAGAAGTCGGAACCTCCCTTACCACCACCCATAGGCAGTGTGGTCAAAGCATTCTTGAAAGTCTGTTCAAATCCTAAGAACTTAAGTATGGACAGATTCACAGAGGCGTGGAAGCGGATACCACCTTTGTACGGGCCAATAGCATTGTTGAACTGTACGCGGTAACCGATATTGACATGAACCTTGCCATTATCATCAGTCCAAGGCACACGGAATGTAAAGATTCTATCGGGCTCTACGATACGCTCAATGATCCCTGCTTTTTCGAATTCAGGATGCTGATTGTATACATCTTCGATCGAAAGAAGCACTTCTCTAACAGCTTGGAGGAATTCTTTTTCTCCAGGGTGCTTTGCCTCAAGAGAGGCCATAATTTCACTCGTCTTCATAGCGACTAATATTATTTATTCTATCACCTACAAAGGTAGGTATTATATGTATATAAAGCTAATTCTAACTAACAAAAAGGACGGAATACTAATTACTTAAGCATCCTCTCCTTCAGGCTCTCGCATATTGGTAAAGACGTTTTGTACATCTTCGTCTTCCTCAATCTTTTCAATGAGCTTATTCACGTCAGCGGCTTCCTCAGGAGTTACATCACGGTAATCTTTAGGAATGCGAACAAACTCGGCAGAGAGTATTTCATATCCCTGCTCCTCTAAGTAGCTTTGTAAAGCTGCATTCGTGGCAAAATCTCCATAAAGGGTGATACCATCCTCTTCCTCTTCGATATCTTCTACTCCGAAGTCGATGAGGTTTAGCTCCAGCTCTTCAAGGTCTATACCCTCTTTTTGTGCAATCTTAAAGAGGCATCGGTGGTCAAAAAGGAATTCCAAGCTGCCGGATGTGCCGAGGCTACCGCCATTCTTATTGAAATAGCTGCGGATATTGGCTACTGTACGCGTATTATTGTCTGTAGCTGTTTCAACGAATATAGCGATGCCATGCGGTCCGTATCCTTCGTAGTTGATTTCCTTATAGTCATCTTGTCCCTTTTCTACAGCACGTTTGATAGCACGCTCCACGTTGTCCTTGGGCATATTCTCTTTCTTTGCCGTTTGGATAAGGAGTCTTAGGCGCGGGTTGCTATTAGGATCCGTACCTCCTGCCTTAGCTGCTATTGTAATCTCTTTACCAATCTTTGTAAAGGTACGCGCCATGTTGCCCCAGCGTTTTAGCTTTCTTGCTTTTCTGTATTCAAACGCTCTTCCCATAGAGTTGTATTATAATCAGTCTGTTTTATAGATATGTTTTGTTTATTTCCTATTGAGGTGTGTACGCCTCTATCTCAATGAAGCTCCCAGCTGCTTAGTGAGAGCCGATTCAATACTTGACATGATGCGCTCAATTTGCTTGTCTGTCAAGGTGGCTTTTTCGTCTTGGATGCGGAAGCGTACTGCATAGCTCTTCTTACCTGCCGGTAGGTTCTTGCCTGTATACACATCAAAAAGGACGGCATCACGCAGTGATTTTCCTCCCGCTTTACGAGCAATATCCACAATTTCCTTAAACCTTATTCCTTCATCTAACAATAAGGCCAAATCGCGGGTTACTATTGGCATTCGATTGATCTCCTTTGCTTCGACAGGGTATTGAGCTGCCTCGCGGAAAAGGAGCTGTGTATCTATTTCGGCATAGAATACAGGTTGCTCTATATCAAAGGCAGCACAGGTCTTTGGATGGATAGAGCCGAGTGTGGCAAGCACTTGTTTGCTTCGTTTGCTCTTAAGTATGATCACGTCTTGGTAGAGCTCTTCCTCATCCGGGATCAGCTCTTCGGTAGAGCCTTTAGGAATATTGTAATGAGCCAATATTTGTTCCACTACGCTCTTTAGCATAAAGAAGGAGGCACGCGAAGCAGGCTGCCGCCAGCTATCCTTATGTACTTCTCCGCTGAGCCATATACCCAGCATGGAGCGTTGTATAAAACGCTTATCCAACTCTTGTCCTCCTTCGGGATTCAAGGCATAGACATTGCCCCACTCATAGAATGCGCAGAGCGTCTGCATACTCTTGAAGTTACGTTCGATGGCTTCCAAGCCTCCATAGAGAAGGGTCTGTCGCAGTACAGCCAGCTCTCTACTCAACGGGTTGAGTAGGTGAATGAGCTTTTCTTGTGGGTATAGCTTCGCAGTATAATACTTCTCGTTGGTAAGCGAATTAGAAAGTATTTCGCGATAGCCGGCACCTACGAGGTAGTCGGAGAGACGTCTTTCGGCTGCTTGTCGCCTATCTTCTTCTGTGCGAACGCTCAGATTCGCCTTTAGATAGCCACTGAGCGGTACTTCGTTGTATCCGTATATGCGGAGGATTTCTTCTATCACATCGCATTCGCGCTCTACATCTGAGCGATAGCGAGGCAAACGAAGTGTGAGGCAGTCGCCCTCCTCTTGCTCTATCTCTATATCCAAGGCTGCCAATATGGTGCGTACGGCTTCAGGCGCTATCTCCATGCCGATAAATTCATTCATGTGTCCCAAGCGAAGTTGGCAATGACGCTCCGGAAGAACTTCCGAAACAATGTCAACAGGCTCGCCCTCCACTTCTGCACCACAGTACTCCACAAGAAGTGCTACAGTACGCAATAGCGCCTCTGTACAGGCAGCCGGATCCAAACCTCTCTCAAAACGGAAAGAGGCATCTGTCGATATACCGTGCCGACGTGCGGCTTTACGTATGGCTGTAGCGTTGAAATTAGCGCATTCAATAAATACCCGTGTGGTATCATCTGTTACTTCCGCTGCCGTAGCGCCTAATATACCTGCCATGCAGAGTACACGATTATCGGCATCGCATATCATGATCTCTTGTCCGCCCGCTTTGCGCTCTACACCATCCAGTGTGGTAAATGCCGAGCCTTCGGCAAGATGCTGTAGGGTAAGGTGGCTTCCCTTAATCTTATCTGCATCGAAAATATGAATGGGCTGACCTAATTCAAAGAGCACGAAGTTGGAGATGTCCACGATCGTATTAATACTCTTGTGACCGGTTTCTTCCAAACAGTCACGCAACCATTTGGGGCTTGGTCCGTTCTTTAGATTACGTAGTGTGATGCCGGTATATCGAGGGCATTCCGAAGCGGGTAGGTTCACTGATACCTGTACCCCTCCCTCGTGCTGCTTATGGGGCAGAGGGGGTAACTCAGGTTTCTTTGCTCTGATCGCCTGTCCTCTCTTGTGTGATAGGTAAGCGGCCACATCGCGTGCCACTCCAAAGTAGGAAGTTGCATCCACTCGGTTGGGCGTAATATCGATCTCAATGAGCCAATCCTCTTGCAGTTGAAACCACTCGGCTGCCGGTGTGCCGGCTTTTGCCTCCTTGGGGAGTACCATAATACCGCTGGTATCTTCTCCTACTCCAATCTCTTTTTCACTGCAGATCATGCCCATGCTCACTTCTCCGCGGAGCTTGCCTTTCTTAATGGTATAAGCTTCCCCATCGTTATAGAGTGTGGTGCCGATAGTAGCGACTACAACTTTTTGTCCTGCTGCTACATTGGGAGCTCCGCACACAATGGGAAAAGGCTCCTCTTCTCCAATATTAACGGTAGTAAGGTGCAGGTGGTCGCTATTGGGATGTGCCACGCAAGTGAGCACCTCGCCTATTACGAGTCCTTTGAGTCCACCTTTTATTTGTTCGACTTTTTCCACAGAAGCCACCTCCAATCCGATCCCTGTGAGAATTTCGCTCAGTTCATCGGGGGTTAAGTCTCCCACTTCAGGTAAGTAGCTTTTCAGTCTATTGTATGTAACCTCCATTTAATTTCCTTCCAATTGGACTGTAATACGAGATTTATTCGTTCTTTTTGCCGGTATTGTTTTCTAATAAGTTGGGCTCTCCTGTGTCGGGGATTATCTTCATTGTCTTGAAAGCGAATGGGATACCCTTTTCGTTGAAGCAATCATAGATGCGTTTGTTGAAGTCCCAATAGAGCGACCAATAGTCAGTATTTTCACACCAAGCACGCAGCATTACATTAACGCTTGATTCTCCCAGCTCGCGAAGTACAATAGTGGGTTGCGGCTCTTTAAGCATACGTTTCTCTTCTGCAATGAGTGCTTCTAAGGTTGACTTTACAAAAGAGACATCTGTCTGATATTCTACGCTAAGAATCCACTGACAACGGCGCAACTTCATCTCGCTGCAATTGGTAATCGCGCCTGAGGTGAGTGCTGCATTGGGTATATAGACTTTGGAGTTGTCGACCGTTTTTAGGGTAGTAAAGAAGATGGCTATTTCGTCTACCTCTCCTTCCCCCTCCTTCGATATAATCCAATCGCCCACATGGAAGGGGCGCGTGAAAAGTATCACTATACCGGCTGCAAGGTTCTGCAACTGCCCGCTGAGCGCTGCACCGATGGCTACACCGGCACCTGCCAGAAGTGCTGCAAAAGAGACGGCTTGGAAGCCTAATACATTGACTGCTATGATAACGACTATCAGTATGCAGATTGTTTTCAGTAGCGAGGAGAGAAAGCTGATCACTGCCGGATCCGCATGACGCCTTGCCAAGCTTCGACGAAATAGCTTGGTCAGTTTACGGGTTAAAAAGATTCCGATGTAGGCCAGTATAATAGCAATGACAACCCGGATGCCAAAGTCTATCAGTCTATCTACCCACGTAGTCAAGTACCCTGAGTAATCGATACTGCGCAGGTCTTCTCCATTTGCTGCTTTGTCGGCAAATTCCTGAGCCAATTTTCCCGGCTGTAAAATCGTATCAGCGATTTGTGGATCCATACCTATTTATTATGTAACTAATATTCTATTGAGTAGCTTATTAGCAATGAACTCACTTTCTCTAATAGAATGCTCTTATTTTGCAAAGGTAATCAATCTGCATCATTATGTGGCTGTGCTTTCTCGTCTGATACCCCTATGGCTGAAAGAGATGCTTTTGGTTTACTAGCCTTCAGGAGCATGTTGTCGGGAGCGAAGAAAGGTATAGATGTTTCAATTGAAAGGTTCTGATATGTCATGAGAAAGATTCTGATGTTTTAATCAAAAGGTACTGTTGTTTTTTTACACCGCCTATCTCTCTAATGAGCGTGCTTTGCTTATGCCCCTTTCAGCGTGCTCCTTAGAATGATTTGTAAATAAAACCCAATGTGCTCATCCAAAGGTTGCTTTCTTCCTATTTCAGTAAGTATATCGGCAAATAAGGCGGATGTATGGTAATAGAAATATAATTCGTTATCTTTGTGTGAAAGGAGAGAAGGCGCATTTGCCCAAGTAGTTAGCTTAAATAATATAATAGGAAGTTGGGCAAGCGACGCTTCGTTATCCCAGTGTTTGTATATAGCCGTTATGGAAGAATTGAATCCTACCCCTAAAGAGAATCAGCCTCAGACAGAAGTGGCTCCCGAAGTGGAAGCTCAGACCCCTCAAGAAAAGCCGGAAGTGCCAGTACAGCAAGACTCCGAGCCCGTGGCGAACGAACCTGCCGCACCTCAAGAAGAGGCTACCCCTGAGCGCATCTCCGATAAGGATAAAGTTGAAGAGCATCCGGACGAAACTCCGGAGGAGAATATAGAAGAACCAATCGTCCGCTACTCCGATCAGGAGTTGATGGCGATGTCTACCGGTGAAATAGTAGACGCATTGGCTACCCTTTTGGAGCAGCCTACGTTGCCCTCCAAGCGCTCTGTCGATACGCTGCGACGCATATTCAATAGCAAGCTGCGTCGCTCTTCTTCCTCGGACGAAGAGGCAACAGCAGAGGAAACGGAAGCATTGCAAATACAAGAAAGTCGTCTCAATGACTTATACCGAGCTTTTGTAGAGCGCTTCAGGGAGCAAATGGCTAAGCAGCACGAAGAGGCCGTGGCTAACCTGGCTGTAAAGAAGCAGTTGGCAGCCCGCTTAAAGGCTCTTATTGAGAGTAGCGAGGACTTCGGGGTAATCACAAAGAATTTTAGAGAGATACAACAAGAATGGCGTAATACCGGCAAAGTGCCCGAAGCAGACTACAACGACTTACAACGCGAATGGTCACTACTGGTAGAGCAATTCTACGACCTAAGGCAGTTGAACGATGAATTTCGTGCCTATGACTTTAAGAAAAATCTTGCCTCCAAAGAGGAACTAATTGAGCGTGCTAAAGCACTAACCGAAAGCCAAGACCCACCGGCAGCACTTCGCGAAATCAACGAATTGCATTTCCTCTGGAAAGAGATCGGTCCCGTTGAAAAAGAGAAGCGTGACGAAATATGGAAAGCATTCTCCGAATACTCCAAGATCGTGCGCCAGCGTGCCGATGATGTATTCCTCTCACGTAAAGCGGAGCAGGAACAGAATTTAGAGCAAAAGCGTAAAATATGCGAAGCTATCGAGGAGGTGCCTTATGGAGATCTCAAAACCTACCGTGAGTGGCGCGAGTACAGCGACAAGATTATAGATCTACAACGCAAATGGAAGGAGATCGGAGCAGTGCCTCAGGCTGAAGCAAAACCCCTCTATTTGCGTCTGCGTGCTGCCAGTGACCTATTCTTCTCAAAGCGTACAATTTTCTACAAAGAGCTACACGAAGAGCAAAACGACATCTACGAGCAGAAGCTTGCCTTAGTCGAAGAGGCTGAGTCTCTGGCTAATAGCACTAATTGGAATGAAACTGCCGACCGACTCAAGGCTATTCAGCAGGAATGGAAAGAGGGTGGCTATATTACAAACGGACGCAAAAACAAAGAGCTTTGGGAGCGTTTGCGTGCTGCTTGCGATACGTTCTTCTCTGCCTACAACGAAAGGCGTAAGCAACGCCGACGTGCTTATCAGGAGCAAGTAGGAAACCTGAAGCGCAAACAGCAGTTGACTAAGGATACCGAAAAGCTACTTGCCAATGAGGAGGGGCTCGCCCGCGAGGAGGTTGAAGAGCGTTTGGGTAAAATAGTAGAGGAATTCAGAAGTGTGGGACATGTGCCCATCAAGGAAAAGGATGCCGCGCACAAAGCCTTCTACGATAAAGTAAATGATACGTTGCGCAAGTTTAATATTGTGCTACGGACTAACCAAGGTCGTAACCACAATCAGACCACGGACAATAATGCCCGCTCGGGGGAAGACAACAACACACCCATTGCGGAGATCAATGATGTAAAGCAAGCCAAGCAGCGTATGGAAGCACTTATCCGGGAAAGAGATCGGATACGTACACAAATCATGACCGCTTCCGGCAATGCAGGGCTCATTACAAGTAGTAGTGAGTGGGGCAACAAAATGATGCAGGGCGTAGAAAAGAACATTGACGTGCTTAAGCAGCGCCAAGAAAGCATCATGCAAAGCATTGCTGAGTGCCGTGCTAAAATCAAAGAGCTCCGAGATGAAAAAGAAAAGCCCACTCAAACAGAGGAGGGGCAAGAAAACGTAACAGAAGAGTAAATTATTAGTATATGGCGAATAAACGAGACCTAAAGCGAGATATGCGCATTATTGCCGACAATCTGGCGGACGATATCTATGCGCTTAAGCGTAGTGCGCTAAGCGATGCCGAAAGAGAAAAAGCAAAAGAGCTGATCAATCGCGTAGCTGCCTTGGAGGCTAAAGGCGTAAAGAAGGTGAGTGAGGCGATTAAATCAGTAAAAGAAAAAGAAAGAGCATCCTCTTTCTTTGCCAAACTCCGCCGAGAATTTAATGAAGATGTAGCACTCATCGAAGCTGAGATAAAGAAATTAGTGCACTAATCGGGAATGCATCCATACCGAGACTTCCGCTCCGGTATGGATGCTTTTCTTTTACACCAAAGGAGAGCTTCTTGGCCGCTTTGGCGCCTTAACGGATAATCAACTTTTCCCTATACAGACATTTCCGCCTTCGCAATGCAAACAGATCATTTAAAGATTGGTGCTGCCCAATTGGATATAGCAATTGGCCATGCAGAAGCCAACCTTCACAAGGTGCAGCAGTACACCACTCAGGCGGCAGCAGAAGGATGCGACCTAATCGTCTTTCCGGAAGTAATCACCTCGGGATTTGCCGATTTTGAACGTTTAGCCGAATTACCTCCCTATACCTCTTTAGAAACGATCAGGGAATTAGCGATCAGCCACAAAGTGGCCATTGCCTCCTCTATGCTTTTGCGTGAGGGTGACGCCATATACAATCGCATCTTCTTAGCCACTGCCGAGGGCGATCTACTTACCCAAGATAAGCGTCATCTATTCTCTCCCGGGGGAGAGGCCCAATATGTTTCTCCGGCATTAGAAAGGCACATTTACCTCTTCAAGGGCTGGCGGATTCTGCTGACAGCTTGTTATGATCTGCGCTTCCCTGTGTGGTGTCGCAATCGCAATAATGAATACGATCTTATCATCAATTGTGCCAACTGGCCACAACCGCGTCGGCGTGTGTGGCAAACGCTACTAAACGCACGCGCTATGGAAAATCTCTGCTACGTATGTGGGGTTAATCGAGTGGGCACAGATGACGATGGGTTGCATTATACCGGAGACTCGGCCATAGTAGATCCACGCGGCAACCATCTTGGCGAGGCTACACCCGAAGAAGAACAATTTTTCTCAGCAATCATTGAACGTGAACCGATGGAGAAACTGCGTCATAAGTTCCCTGTATGGAAAGATGCCGATTCGTTCACACTTATATACTGACGTGTAACCCCATTCTGATTTATGGGAGTTAAGCATAAGCGGACAGCCGGTTGGGTACTGTCCGCTTTTACTTTAGAAAGAAGAGGGCACTTACTGCCAAATGATCGCTCACCCCTCCTAAATAGTGTGTTCCTCCATAGGTGCGAAGCGGAATAGAGCGTCCATCAGCCAGACGACGCATAGATAGGTGCGGCACATTAGTTACTGATCCTACCACTACCTTTACACCTCCAAGTGTACGGTCTAACAAACTTCTTGAGACGATGAAGCGGTCCAACTGCTCTGTAATACCTCCATAATAGTAGCTGCCGGGGTAACTGTCCTTACTCAGAAGGGTAGTAATATCATACAAATTCGCTTGGTCGGACAAAGGGGTAGCTTTTTCCAAAGGCGGAAAGATATGGATCGAGGAGCGGTCATAGGGAGTGGCATTAAAGTCCCCCAGAATAAGAATCGAGCGGTTGGGCTCTACAGCCAGCAAGGAGTCACACTGAGCAGCTAAGAAGGTCATCGCTTCGTTGCGCACTTTGCGAGATTTCCACGCTCCGCCTCGGCGAGAGGGAAGATGTACAATCAGCAAATCCAAAGGCGCATCATTGAAAAAGCGTCCTTCTACATGGAGTATATTACGACTTCGCTTGGTGGTATCAGAGGTAAACGGAATAGTCCACTCTTCCGATCCAACGATACGGAAACGATCCTCCAGATAAAGAAGTGCCACATCCATACCGCGCGGATCATCGCTGCAAGAGATCGTATAGCGATAGCCGGTGGCACCCAAGGGAGTTGTAGCAAGGAGCGCATCCAGCACACAGGCATTCTCTACTTCACAAAGGGCAACCAACCAGGGCCAAGTAGTACCTCCTGCGTTACTAATCGCTTCTGCTATTGCTTGTAGTTTGCGATTGTATCGTCCCGACGTCCACTCTCGGGCCGCTGTAGGAAGGTATTCAAAGTCGTTATAGCCGACATCATGGATCGTATCGCATAAGTTTTCCACATTAAAGGTCACTATACGGAAAGCCTCTTGCCCCTTTGCGGAAATGCCTCCACACCCAAAGAGCAATAGTAGCACTACGCCCCAAACTGCCTTTCTCACCGCCATAGCACAAAGATAAAGGGATCTTTGCGATATATTGCACAATGGTTATGCAAAGAGGACTGCACCCACAGCGAGTACAGCCCTCTTCAACAATCAAATGGGTTGCTCTTACCTTTTAGGAAAGAAATGAAGCATCAAATCCAAAAGGAAGCAGGAAGGAATTATCTTCTAATATTAACGCATCTCTTTCTCCCGGTAAGATAATACGAATGGGCGTCTTATATCGCGTGCTTGTCTCAAGTATTACTTGTCGGCATCCTCCACAGGGAGAAGCCCTATTCACGCGCTTCTTGCCCTCTGCAAAAGCTACTATCAGTAGTTCTTTTACCGCCTTGTCGGGATAGGTGGCTCCGGCATGAAAGAGTGCGTTTCGCTCTGCACAAATACCCTGCGGATAGGAGGCGTTTTCCTGATTACTGCCTGTAACGATGGTGCCGTCTTCCAAACGAAGTGACGCTCCTACGAAGAAGCGACTATAAGGCGCATAGGCATTGCGGGCTGCTTCTATTGCAGCAGCTTCTAATTCAATTAGGGCATCGTCAAACTCTTCACGAGGTAGAAGACGATAGTTTATGTGGAGTTGTTGCTCTTTCATGGGTTTAGAAATTAATTCCAAAGGATAGAGTAGCCTTATTGCTGTGCGTATTGATGCGGATAGGATCGGGAGTTTTTATTATTGCATTCCCATTGTTATCACAATAAGTCGGGAAGGGGTAAACTTTACTCTTTTGCGTACTATAGACATAAGCGAAGTCCATATAAAAACACTTTGTAAAGTGGTATCCTATCCCACAGGTGAAGGCATTTGCTCCGCTCTTGAACTCGTAGTGAGGTATTGTGCCGGCTGTACGTACTTTGGGTCCTGCCGTGGGGAATGTGTAATTCTCCCCTTCCACATCACGAGAAGGATCTGTTTGCCACAATCCTCCGACACGAAGTGCCAAACGAGATATGGGTTTCACCTCTAAGCCGACACGCATCGTATGAGCGGCCTTGTAGTGCTTCGATATAGCGTCATTATCTAAGGTGAAAGGTCCTATATCATCGGATATGCGCATCATACCATAAGGAACTAACTCATAATCAAAACTGATCAGCCCTAAGTTCTTGTAGGTATAGGCTATTCCGAAAGAGAGACGAGTAGGAGTCATCAGATTGTACACATAGTAGGCATCGGCCGGCGTACTTGCCGCGTAATACCACTCCTTTTCGGGTAGCAAATGGCCGTCCTTATCCAAGCCTTGGGAGTAACGTGAGTTGCCCCATGCTCGGTAGGTGTCGGTAAAACGATAAAAAGTGGGTGTGGTCAATGCAAATCCTAAGCGCAAGCCATCTACAGGTAATGCAATAAGCCCAAGCGAGAATGCAAAGCCGTCTCCTCGAGTCGATAATTCATTCTTTAAGTTTAGATAATCGTCAAAGGGAAATTGCTCATTGTATTCGCTTCGATAGTTCATGCGATTATACATATACTTGAATGAGAAGCCTGTGTAAAGTATATCGCGGTAGTTGAATCCAAATGAGAAGTCGTAATCGCGTGTATACCCGGATTCGGAGAATCGGAGCAAGCTGTTTGCCGGTCCGTAGGGGAGATATCGCCCTGCGGAAGCATCGTAATACTCAAAGGCCGAAGTGTAATAGGGTCCCATATCATCCTTCCGAGCAGATGTCCAGCCACTCTGGTAACCCAAGATAGCTAACCAAGAGGCCGCTCCATCTACATAGGGATCATAATTGGACCTTGAAAAAAAGTCTGTCTGAGGAAAACCGTCCGGTGTAACTTTGGCAGTGAAGTCGGCTAAGGAATATTCGGTAGGGCGGCGGGAGGATATACCTATGCTTCGATTATACACATAGCTTTGATTCATATTGAAAGCGAAGTTGAACGAATAGTCCCTCTTTTTATCAAAGAAACTTGCTACATATCCCAATTGTCCGGAGTGAAAGTCAGTCTTTTTCTTTGCATTCGTTTGATTATACCAAGACGTTCGTACATCACGTGAGTCGGTATTCATTGTATAAACGAATTCAGACTTACGAAAAACAGCCGTTGCTGCAGGGTTGTAGGCAATGGCAGACAGATCCCCTCCTAAGGCCGTAAAGGCACCGGCAAGAGATTCATAACGAGCCGTCCCGCTCAATGCTTTCTGACTCAAACGAAAGGCATCTGTTTCGCTCTGTGCACTTACCGAAAGAGTTGCGGAAAAGAAAAGCAACGAGAGCATTATATAGCAATTACGTATTTTCATTTTTCTAATATTCATATTGTGTGTTGACGTTCATTCTGTACAACAGTAGTTTCTCCCACAGGGGGAGAAACTACTGTGGCTCTACTATTTAGCGTCCCCTATGTCCTCCGGAGCTTGAGGTGGAACCGGAAGAACTTGGCGAGGAAGAGGAGGAAGAGGGAGACGAATAGCTACCTCGACCACTTCTACTTGATGGAGAAGAATAGGTATTGTCCCTTGATGTAGACGAAGGTCTTGTATTCATAGTTGAAGACCTACGCTGACTCGGCTCAACGGACTTATAAGAGCCTCTACCACTTCTGTAAGATGGAGTACTTACCCGCTCCCTACGTGTGGGTGAGGTTGTAGAGGGTGCCGTACGGAATACACCGCCTCTAGAGATGCCGTCATAGCTGCCACGACCTCTTTGATCTCTACCTAATTCACGCCTTTCACGCTGATTGCCTACAGAGTTGCGTCTATCATTGTCAATGCGTTCAAACTGACGACTCCGATTAGTTGAATTGCGATCTGTGATGATTGTACGCCCTTCACCCTGATTGAATGAACCTCGCCCTCGTTGGTTCGTAACGAAGCGATCGTTGTCGGTAATACGCTTATTTGGATCTGTCCAATAGGACCCGCGGTCATAACGTCCGCGCTGTATAAGCTCATCTGATGCTGCACTACTTCTGCCGTTACGATTTTGAGTAGCACCATTCGAGGCTGCTACACGTCCACGCTCTACACGGTTATTAGAAGCATAGGAAGAGGCTCCTCTACGTCCATTGGCGTAGTAGTTGCGACTATAGTAACGTCCCGAATAGGGGTCGTACCCATAGCTTCCATCCCAGTAACCATCCCAATAGCCATCACGATATCCGTAGCCATAACCACCCCCGTAGCCATATCCCCAAGCATAGCCGGGACCAAAGCCATAGCCGGGACCCCACCAAGGATCGTAATAACCCCAGCGAGATCTGCCCCAAGGCCAATATGAATAATAGTAGTACCGTACCCAGGGGTCAGAGTAATACCAAGGATCATACCAAGGAAAATAGGAAGACCCTCCATAGCCCCATCCATAAGAAGGATATACATTGATCGTTACATTACCGTCATACCCGTAGTAATCCTCCTCGTAGCCATAATCATAATACCCGTAGCGGTCATTATCAACGATTACGACCACGCTGCCCGATTGTGTGTTCATCAGTATGGTAGCAGGGTCGTGGAAGCGGGCTATTCGTGAAGAGTATTGACCGGAATGACGCTTCTTCGCTTTATTCTTATAAGCTTTCTTCCCGGACTTATTGCCATAGGCTACTCCACGCTTCACTTGTGCATTGTCATTCTGGCCTCGGCGATTATAGGCATCTATATCGTCCTCGCTTAATTCGTAGCCATCTTGTGCATATTCATCTTCTGCATAAGCCTCCTCTTGGGCTCGCTGCCGCTCCCATTCAAGGCGATCTTTCTTCATCCGCTCGGCTTCTGCTTTGCGTGCCGCTTCACGCTCCTTCTTCGCACGAGAGGGAGTATAATATACATCGTCGTCATAGTTCTGCGCCATGCTCCCGATGCTTGTCATTCCCATGATGAGAGGAATGATTAGTGCGGTTAAGATTATTCGTTTCATGTTGCTATAATGTTAGTGTATCTTGCTATATCTTTTATTACGCATTTGCGTATCTTGTGTTTTTTGATGGCTTGACAATCATCTGTTTTATTAAATTGGAGCCAAACATTCTTATTTATCTAATTAGAGTGCTCTTCTCGTTGGTCGTTTAATAAACAAGCGTCTAAAGCCTTACATCGTAAAGATAGTAATAAAGAAAGAATAAAGAGTAACTTTCCGAGCAAACAATAGAAAAAAGGTATCTTGCCCTGACAATTAGGCAACTCAAAAATAGAGTGCAAAGAGGGATTACAGCACCGCAATAAGTATTTTTCTTTGTAGCTTTACGGAGGATATGTCGCAGAATAGTAAAAACATCACAACGGAGGATTCCCTTCAAGAGCAAAAGGAGGAAAATGCTCCTCAAAATAACCATACAAAGGAGCAAAAGCCTAAGCCGACCAAGCGTATTGGCTTCTTATTCAAGCGAGTGGGACGCTTCTTTGATCGAGAAATATGGCACGTTGAGCGCAATGAGATAAAGGGAATTAAGGGCTTCGGCATTAATGCCCTGAAGGTGCTTTATCTAACGATTGACGGCTTTACACGGGATCAAATTGGACGAAAGGCAACCTCGTTGGCTTATAGCACCGTACTCGCCATCATTCCTTTGTTGGCTGTAGTGGTGGGAATAGCAAAGGGCTTCGGCATACAGGACTATATATCCGATTTCTTGTATGAATATCTGCCTACACACCGCACTGAGCTTAACCAAGCCTTTGACTATGTAGAGAACTATCTGACGCACGTAAGAAGCGGTTATTTTGTAGGAATCGGGTTAGTGCTTCTCTTCTACACCGTATTCAACCTTCTCACGACAATTGAAAATACATTCAATGAGATATGGGAGATCGACCATAACCGTCCATTAGGCAGCCGAGTAGCCAATTATATGGGCATGCTACTGCTTCTACCGGTTATGATCACCATATCCAGCGGGCTTACGCTGATGATGAGTACGGTCAATAATACCTTTCTGAGTGAATATGCCATCATCGGTCCTGTGGCAGAGCAGCTATTTAATATTCTTCCCTATGTGCTGATTATCTTCGTTTTTACGGGACTATTCATGGCACTTCCCAATACGAAGGTACACTTTATACCGGCTCTTATATCGAGTACTATTGCGGGTATTGCTTTCCAAATCTTCCAGATGCTTTATATCAATGGCGTGTTGTGGATTACTAAGTACAATGCCATTTATGGAAGTGTAGCTGCCTTTCTCCTGCTTTTGCTGTGGATGCAACTTACCTGGATGATTACGCTACTATCTGCCAAGCTATGTTATGCCATACAGAATGTAGACAACTTCTACTATCACAAAGAGTCTGCCCGTATCTCACGACGCTATCATGATTTTCTCGCTCTTATTATAGTAGGACATATCATGAAGCGCTTTGTAGATCCTAATCAATCTGAACTATACGATGCCCCCTCACTGGCGAAAGTGTGCGATATGCCTATTGTACTCACTCGACGTATTGTTGGAGAGTTACTTAATGTGGGTGTCATCACGGAGGTGGTAAACAGAAAAAAGGATCACCGTAACCCTTACTTTTTACCTGCTATAGCACCCACTCAGCTCACAGTAGGCATGCTGTTGGAAAAGATTGATCGCTTCGGTACCGAGAATTTTAAGGTGGATTCCTCTACCCGCTTTGCCGGTGAGTGGCAGCTGATCAAAGAATCGCGAGAGGGTCTTTTCAATGCAACCGGCGAAACATTGGTCAAAGATCTTACCCTCACCGCAGAGCAAGAGTAGACTGCCCGATTACTCCACGTAAAGGAGAAAGCCCTTTAGGTACTCTGTTTCCGGATGATATATATTGATGGGGTGGCAGGGTGCTTGACCTAATTGGCGAAGTATTCGTATCGGACGCTGTGCATCCAAAGAGGCGGTAAGAAGAGCCAAACGGAAGTCTTGTAGCGAAACCAATTGGGAACAACTAAAAGTAAATACGAAGCCTTGAGAAGCGACCTTCTCTAAAGCCAGTGCATTGAGTTTACGGTAACCACTCAGTGCATTTCTTATATTTCCTCTACGCTTAGCAAAGGCAGGCGGATCAACAATTATCAGATCGTAGGTGCCTTTTGTCAATCCACTGAGGTACTCGAAAGCGTCTTCCGTAACAGTATCGTGACGTGCGGCAATAGCTTCCTCAAAATTGTCGTTTACCGCCTGTGCTGCCGCCTCAGTAGCCCGCTTACTACTATCGAGAGAGACCACCTTTGCGGCTCCTCCTTTTAGCGCATATAGTGAGAACCCTCCCGTGTATGAAAAGAGATTAAGTACATGCTTATCTTTTGCATACTGAGCGACCAAAGCCCTATTCTCTCTCTGATCAATAAAGAATCCCGTTTTTTGACCATGCAGCCAGTCTGCCGCTATACGTAAGCCGTTTTCAAAAAGTGGCTCCTCTATGGCTTCACCTACCAAATAGCTATTGACCGTTGCAAAATCCATTGTCTCCGGTAGTGTCATTACGGATTTGTCAAATACGGCTTTTATTCCAAATTCAGGGAAATCACCCTGCAAGATATGGGCTATGAGTGTTCTTCGACGATACATACCTACCGTATGAGCCTGCAAGACCGCTGTAGAGCCATACACATCAATTATCAATCCCGGCAAGCCATCCCCTTCCCCATATACCAACCTATAGACATTGTTGTCCGAACGTACCAGTCCCAGAGCAAGTCGCAAGCGGTAAGCTGCATTGAGTCGCTCTCTAAAAAGATCCTCTTCTGAGGTAAAAAGGTCCGGTGTAAAAGTAAGGATGCGCACGAATATAGAGTCACCCTCGTATAACCCCAAAGCGATCTCCTCATGCTGACAGGTTACGACCCTTACCAAATCACCCACTTCCGGCTTTCCCTCTACCTGTGCTACTGCTCCGCTAAAGACCCAAAGATGACGTCTTTTAAGGGATGTTTCACGAGAGGGCTTTAGTACAATGGTAGCACGTATCATGCTATTCCTGCTTTCGTCTATATTTTTCAACATGAGTTAAGTTATTTTGCTATTAGGGGATTATTGTACGCTGCCCAAGACTTTGTGCAAGCGCTTTCTTCAATTCGTTTAGCTTTTGCATAGAGAGCAAGATCTCGGCTAATCGCTTGCTACTCTCTTCATCAGAGGCATTGCCGAGAGCTGCCAGTTCAGCTCCATACTTATCTAAACGGCGGCTTACAAACTCTGCTTTAATCCCATTGATCAAGCGCACAACGGTATTGAGGAGGGTCTCAGGGTCAGAGAGTTCATTTTCATCATCTACCCCCATTGAATCACGTGAATAACGGCTTAGGTGGTATTTATTGCTTAGTAGGTCTACAGCCAGCTTAGCTATTTCTTCATCTTGATGGTTGGCAAAATAGGTAGCCGGCTTAGCCAAGGGATTTTCATCCAATAGTTGTATGCACTCATCTAAGCAGCGAGTAAAGATAGGGGAGCAGTCATCCACCTCATCCGCTTCCAGAGCTGCCTTTACAAAGTGCGCTAAGGTATAGCATTCTTCACTTCCGTCTTCGTTGGCAAAATGAAAAAGAAATTCGCCCTGCCTAATAAATTCACGAAGCAGAGCACGCTCATTCACCGTGATCGGAGTTCGCTTCTGCACCTGCTTCGGCTGAGATGTTGTGGGTAATGCTTGGGATAGGGGAGGCGTAGTTGGCTGGGGCCCCGTTCGCAGCTGTTCGTAGCGAAAGTTTCTTATTTGTCGTAGGAGGAGTGCTTCGTCGGTACGTAATTCCTGTGCTACAGTTTGGGCAGAGAAACTTCGTTCAACGGGATCGGGGATCCGTGCTATTGAGCGGAGGAGGTCGTTTGTCAGCGCTGCTCGCTCTACGGGGCTTTTGGCAATTTCTTCGCTGTATAGTTTCGTTTTGAAGGTTATAAAATCGGTCTCATGCTCCTCTATATAAGCCTCAATCTCACTATTGCTGTGCGTCTGTACGAAGGAATCCGGATCGTGTTCAGGAGGCAGTACCAATACTTTGATGTGTACCCCTGCTTCAAGCATCAAGTCAATACCGCGTATTGCTGCCTTTATTCCTGCTGCATCACCATCGAAAAAGAGTGTTACATGACGAGTAAAGCGCCTAATCAGACGTATTTGCTGTAGCGTAAGAGCGGTGCCACTGGTGGCCACTACATTCTCTATTCCGGCTTTGTGCAGGGCGATCACATCCATGTACCCCTCTACGATAAAGCACTTATCCTTCTGGCTAATCGTTTTTTTTGCTTGGTAAAGTCCGTATAGCTCGTTGCTCTTCGAATAGATGGGGCTTTCCGGAGAGTTGATATACTTAGCACTCTTGGTATTGCGTGAAAGAATGCGACCCCCAAAGCCTACAATACGGCCACTGACACTATAAATGGGAAACATAATTCGCTCCCTAAAGCGATCTCTGGCAGTGGAATAGGTTTCGTTAGGCGGTATGGCTAAGCCGGTTTCGTACAGATACTTTACATTGTATCCCTCCGCGGCAGCTCGATCATGCAATGCGGTGTATTGCCGTGGGGCATACCCAATACCAAATTTGTCGACCAACGCTCGTGTAATGCCTCTGCTTCGTAAGTAGGGTAATGCTACTGCAGCTCCCTCATCCCCCTCTAATAGTTCGTTTCGAAAGAATTCTTGGGCAAACTTCTGCGTCAGATACATACTTTCGGCTTCGTTTTGCTTCTCTCGTTCCTCATCGGTCAACTCTTTTTCAACTACGGGGATATGATATTTTTGCGCCAACCGCTTTAGGGCATCAGCAAAAGAGAGCTTTTCCAACTTCATTACGAAGGAAACAGGGGTACCCCCTTCTCCACAAGCAAAGCATTTGCATATATTTTTTGATGGAGAGACATAGAAGGAGGGTCGCCTATCATTGTGAAACGGACATAACCCCACATAATTAACCCCGCGCTTATGTAACGTTACATAGTCGCCCACTACCTCAACAATATTGGCAGCATCAAGGATTTTCTGTTTTGTTATGTCGTCTATCATCGCGTTATCCTCTGTAGTAGATACGCTGAATGCGCATAGCCATGTGCGACAATATCTCGTAGGGAATAGTGCCGATTGAATCGGCTAATTCTTGCAAATCCGGTGCTTCACCTCCAAAGAGCGTAACCCTGTCCCCCGGCTGTGCATCGCTTCCGGTGAGGTCTATCATACAGGTATCCATACATATATTGCCGATGGTGGGGTAGAGCTTGCCTCGTATGGCCACTTTCCCGACTCCACAGCCGAAACGTCTATCGTAGCCATCCGCATAACCAATGGGAATAATCCCTATTTTGCCTCCCTTTGGCAATAAGCCATGCCTTCCATATCCCACAGTGCTGCCCGGTGGCATATCGGATATCTGTAGCAGCGTAGTACGGAGGGTTACCACGGGGGTAAGTTTCTCTTCCGGTGTAGGCGACACGCCGTAGAGACCTATCCCTAAGCGTACCATATCAAACGCATATTGGGGAAAACGCATAATGCCTGCTGTATTAAGGATGTGCTTGATGGGCTTATACCCTAAGACAGCTACCATCTTGTCGTATGCCTCCGAAAAAACCTTTATCTGACTCATCGTATACTCATCGTTCTGCGGCTCATCGGCAGCAGCCAAGTGAGAGAAAATACTTCGTACCGAAAGCACACTCTGACGGCTTATCCGCTCTGCTACGGCAAAAGCCTCTTGGGGAGAAAAACCCAAACGGTGCATACCGCTATCAATCTCCAAGTGAATGGGAAAATGGTCGAAGCCCTGCTTGTCAATTTTGTGATACAATTCCTCAAACTGACTCATTGAGAAGACCACCGGATCAAGATTATAGTCAATCAGTGTGGAAAAAGCATTTACCTCTGGATCCATCACTACAATAGGAGTGAGGATCCCCTTCTTTCGAAGCTCTTTGCCCTCGTCTGCCACTGCCACTGCCAGAGCATCAATGTGGTGCTCTTCCAGCATTTTAGCAGTTTCGTAGGCACCGGTACCATAGGCATTGGCTTTGACCATCGCCATCACCTTTACCCCTTGCGGGATATGTCGGCGAATGCTTTTCACATTCTCTGCCATTGCCTCCAGGTTTATCTCCATTACCGTTTCGTTAATCTTTTGAGCCAACCGCTCCACAATAGTCTCAAACCGATAATTTCGCGCCCCTTTTACCAGTATTACACTATTAGCTAACTTGCCCGGCAGGGAGGAGCGAAGGAAGCTTTCTGTATCCGTATAGAAGTACCCCTCGATCTCTTTGAAACTTTCTTGATAGGCACAGAGCTCCCGCCCGATACCTATAATCATGTCACATTCGTAGCGCTTGACCATATCGGCCACCATACGGTATAGGTTACGAGTGAGGAAGGCACTTTGCAGTATATCGGAGAGGATTAATACACGACGCTTGCCGGCATGTAAGGCGCGTCGCTGCATAAAGTCTAATGCAATAGCAAGTGAATTGATATCATTGTTGTAGGCGTCGTTGATAATTAGATTATCTTCTCCGCCCTCTTTCACCTCAAGGCGCATCTCCACAGGCTCCAGCTCTGCTAAGTGTGGTGCTGCACACTTAGGTAAGTCGGGTGATAGTACCCACAGCAGCAGAAAGGCATGCATGGCATTCTCCAAGGAGGCTTTATCGGTAAAGGGTAGTTGCAGCTTATACGCTTTACCATCTAAGATGCACTCAATGCGGGTAAGCGCGGTCTCTCGCTCCATCTCTTTCACGAAAAGCGGAGCTTCGGGATTTTTGGTGCTCCACCCCACGGCTCGCTCAAAGAGTCCGTTACGTCGGAGTCCCTCCTCTATTTCTGCATCATCAGCACGGTACACAATTCGCTCGCTATCCTTAAAGAGTCGGAGCTTCTCATCCAACTTCTCTACGGTGTCGATAAAATTCTCCTGATGTGCTTGCCCTATGTTGGTGATAATCCCATATGTGGGGCGAATGATTCGCTGCAAACGCTCCATTTCTCCGGGCTGCGAAATACCTGCTTCTATGATAGCTACCTCATCGGTCGCATCTATTTTAAAGAGGGACAAAGGCACCCCCAGCTGCGAATTGAAGCTACGCGGAGAGCGCACAACTTTTTTTTCATACGAAAGCAATTGATAGAGAAATTCCTTGACGGTCGTCTTACCATTGCTCCCCGTTATGCCCACTACCGGCATGGTGAAGTTGCGCCTCCACGCACCGGACAAACGCTGTAAGGCCTCCAGAGGATCCCGCACATAGAGCACATTACTATCAGCCAGCACACTATCGTCCAGTACGGCATCCCTTGCCACTACAAAGCTACGCACATCATGCTCATGGAGTACATTGATGTAGCGATGTCCATCGCCTGTCATGGTTCGAAGGGCAAAAAATATAGTGGTCGTGGCATCGGTAAGCGAACGACTATCAGTCAGTACATGCTCTATCTGTTGCTGCGCTTGGTGGAGCGATACATCCACCGGATGCACACACGCGGCTATTTCCTCTATGCGATAATTCATTTTGCTTTGGTCTCTTTGTATTCGTATCTCCAACAGGACAAAATTACTGCTTTCTTGAGACCTTTGCATAATACTTATTGGGGATATTACAATCGGCATCCCGGCTCTACTAAGTATGTAGTAAGTCTCTTATTGCGAAGCCTCCATTGGGTTACCAATATACGAATAAGAAGTTGCTTAAACAATATAACACACTGAAGTCTCGTTAATATGAGTAGATTAGAAAAGCGAGACATATGGCTCCTATTAAGATATCTATCATCACTGTCTGCTACAATGCTGCGCAGGTGATTGCTCCGACGCTTCAGAGTGTCGCCAATCAGCATTATCCCCACATCGAGTATCTCATCATAGATGGAGCTTCGCAAGATAATACTCGGGAAATAGTGGCGCAAATGATCCCCCAAGCTCAATTTATTTCAGAGCCGGATAAAGGGATCTACGATGCGATGAACAAAGGAATCTGCAGTGCTACCGGTGACTTTATCTGGTTCTTGAATGCCGGCGACACGCTTCGTAGTGACGATACAGTTCGTTGTGTAGTGAAGGCAATTGAGGCACAGGCCATACAACCGGAATTTGTATACGGCGATACCATGATCGTGGATGAAGCGGGACACGATCTTCATCTCCGTCGCCTCCGTCCTCCCAAGCAACTCAACGCCAATAGTTTCCTGGATGGTATGCTCATCTGCCATCAATCCATGCTGGTAGCACGCAGCATAGTGCTGCCCTACAACCTTTGCTACCGTCTGTCCTCTGACTATGACTGGGCCATTCGTATGATTGCGCGAAGCAAGGAAACCCTTTTCATTCCGGAGGTGTTGAGCAACTTTCAAACCGGTGGAGCAAGTACACGCTATAAGCTTCGCAGTCTGCGCGAGCGCTTCGCAATCATGCGTCGCCATTATGGTACAATGCGCACAATAGGCGCACACATCCGCTTCCTCTTCACGCCGGTACGATAAAAAAGAATTTTAAGGGGGCCAAAAAAGATCTGTATCTTTCGCTCAAAACATCAGAATCTTTCAAACGAAACATCAGAACCTTTCATTTGAAACATCTATATATTTTGAAACGCTCTGCAAATAGGGTGTCGGCATTTTAAAAGCAAACATCCAAAAAGGAGAGGTGGGGGCAGTCAGCCCTAAAACATATTGGGTTACTGTCATTCTGTCCCCAATGGGCATTTTGTAGCATACAATCGCCTAAGGATCCTTCTTGGCACATATATTGCATGTAAATAGTCGGTACGTATCGCCGGTAGCAGTGATGAAAAATAAGCAGGCGATCGAAGCCTTGAGTAAGAAATATAGGACATATAAAATATAGAGATAAACATTATGACAATTAAACCATTAGCAGACCGTGTACTGATTAGGCCGGACAAGGCAGAAGAGAAGAGTGCCGGGGGTATTATTATCCCTGATAGTGCAAAAGAAAAACCCCTGAAGGGTAAAGTAATTGCAGCCGGTAAGGGCACTAAAGATGAGGCTATGGAGCTGAAGGAAGGCGATACAGTCCTTTATGGTAAATATGCCGGTACAGAGGTTGAGATCGACGGAGAGCACCTGATGATTATGCGTCAGAGTGATGTTTTAGCCGTTTTGGGATAAACTATTATAAGCTGAAAATTAGATTGACAAGAACGAAATAAAGCTATGGCAAAAGAAATAAAATTCGATATTGAAGCACGCGATCTTCTCAAGCATGGGGTTGATCAGTTGGCTAATGCAGTAAAAGTAACTCTCGGCCCTAAGGGACGCAACGTAATATTAAGTAAAACTTATGGTGCACCGCAGATCACGAAAGATGGTGTTACGGTAGCAAAGAATATAGAGTTGGAGTGCCCCTTTGAGAATATGGGTGCGCAGCTCGTAAAGGAGGTTGCCTCCAAGACAAATGAGGATGCAGGTGATGGTACGACTACAGCAACCGTGCTAGCACAGAGTATTATCAATGTAGGGTTGAAGAATGTAACGGCCGGTGCCAATCCGATGGAGCTGAAGCGTGGTATCGATAAGGCTGTTTCTGTAATAGTAAAAGATATTGCATCTCAGAGTCAGGCTGTAGGTAACGATTTGAAGCGCATAGAGCACGTGGCTAAGATATCTGCCAATGGGGACGAAGAGATCGGTTCTCTCATTGCAGAGGCTATGGGCAAGGTGAATAAGGAAGGTGTGATCACAGTTGAAGAGGCTAAGGGTACCACAACCGAAGTTCAGGTGGTTGAAGGTATGCAGTTTGACCGTGGTTATATCTCTCCCTACTTCGTGACCGATACAGAGAAGATGCAGTGCGAGATGGAAAATCCCTATATCCTGCTTTATGATAAGAAGATCTCTGTGATCAAAGACTTCCTACCCTTACTTGAAAAGAGTCTGCAGACAGGTCGTCCTCTTCTCATTATTGCAGAAGATATAGATAGCGAGGCTTTGGCTACATTAGTAGTAAACCGCTTGCGCGGTGGTCTGAAGGTGTGCGCTGTAAAGGCTCCGGGCTTTGGCGATCGCCGCAAGGAAATGCTGCGCGATATAGCTGTACTGACCGGTGCAACCGTGATCAGCGAAGAAACAGGGCTTACCTTGGAAATGGCTACCATCGATATGCTGGGACGTGCCGAGAAGGTTACTGTAGACAAGGATAATACAACTATTGTAAATGGTCTTGGTAATAAGGAAGACATCGCAAGTCGTGTAGCTCAGATCAAGGGTCAAATCGAAAATACAACGAGTGATTACGATCGTGAGAAACTGCAAGAGCGTCTTGCTAAGTTGGCAGGCGGTGTAGCCGTCCTCTATGTAGGCGCTGCCAGCGAGGTAGAGATGAAGGAAAAGAAAGACCGTGTAGACGATGCTCTGAGTGCAACGCGTGCGGCTATTGAAGAGGGTACAGTGCCCGGTGGTGGTATTGCTTACATCCGTGCTGCAAAGGCTTTGGAAGGACTAAAGGGAGATACAGACGATGAAACGACCGGTATCGAAATCGTTAAGCGTGCTATTGAGGAGCCGCTTCGCCAGATCGTAGCTAATGCAGGCAAGGAGGGTGCCGTAGTGGTACAGAAGGTAAGAGAGTCGGATGGTGATTACGGATACAATGCGCGTACCGATAAGTTTGAGCATTTGAGTGAGTCCGGTGTGATCGATCCTGCTAAGGTATCACGTGTGGCATTAGAGAATGCTGCTTCTATCGCTGGTATGTTCCTTACAACCATGTGTGTGGTAGCGGATAAGAAGGATGATAAGGCAGATGCCGCATCAGCAGCTGCAGCCGCAGCCGCTATGGGCGGAGGTATGGGTGGCATGATGTAAAAGCTGCACTCATAACAGATTAATTGATACGTACAGAGTCTCTTAGGCAATGCAGCCTGAGAGACTCTGTCATTTTATAGGTAACGGAAGAATACCGTTCTACCTAATAAAAAAGGTGGCCTTGAATACTCAAAGCTACCTTCGTAAACTGCAATTATGACTTTTGGCGCTCCCTCTTGGGCTTGAACCAAGGACCCCCTGATTAACAGTCAGATGCTCTAACCAACTGAGCTAAGGAAGCATTTCCGACAACAAAGGTACAACAAAAATGCAACTTTGCAATACCTTAACCTATTTCAGACAAAATATTTTTCTCTTTCTCCTCTATTCGCTCCTTCCTATCCTCCTTTAAGGTTACTTATTGCACCAAATAATCTTAAGAAAAAAGATCAAAACAAAAGCAACGAAGTAACTATGCAGCTGCATGAATTACCTCGTCGCTTCTTATATGAGATTATCAGCGGCTATTTACTCCTCTAATATGCGTTGCTTAGCAGCTGCATACTGCTCTTCAAGCTCTTGGAAGATGGTAGCGACGCTCTTTATCTCGGATACCATTGCATGCACTTGACCGATTTCTATCTCACCCTCGTCAATATTGCCTTCGAATATACCCTTTTTGGCGCGAGCCCGTCCAAGTAGTTGCTGTAACTCCTCTTTGTCGGCACCATGCGTCTCTAATTCGATAACACGTTGGGTGAATTCACTCTGTAGAAGCAAGCGGGTGGGCACGAGCTTTTTCAGTACTAAACGTGTATCGCCTTCGCCCCCTTCAATGCAGACCCGCTTGAAGTTTTCGTGTGCGCTGCTTTCTTCACTCAAAGCAAATAAGGTACCGATCTGTACCCCTTCAGCACCTAAAGCTTTTGCAGCAAGTATAGAGCTTCCACGGGCAATTCCGCCTGCCGCCACTACCGGTACGGAGACAGCCGCTGCTACAGACGGAATTAGAGCCATTGTAGTGGTCTCTTCCCTGCCATTGTGCCCTCCAGCTTCAAAGCCTTCTGCAATGACAGCGTCTACTCCTTCCTCCTCTGCTTTGCGGGCGAATAAAGTACTACTTACTACATGTAAAACTTTACACCCGGCATCCTTAAGGCGTCGTGTGTAGGTCCTCGGTGAGCCTGCTCCAGTAACCACTACCGGTACTTGCTCAGTGCAGATTATATTTATTATTTCCTCTATATCCGGGTACAAGAGGGGAATATTTACCCCGAAAGGCTTATCCCCGAGTGCCGTGCGGCACTTTGCGATATGCTCGCGCAGTACCTGAGGATACATAGAGCCGGCTCCGAGTAGGCCTAACCCTCCCTCTTTGCTCACGGCTGAAGCAAGGCGCCAGCCACTGCACCATACCATTCCTCCTGAAATAATAGGCTTCTCAATATTGAGAAGCCTAGTAAGTCTGGTTGAACCAAATGAATTTGTGTGACTCACAGTGTGAAAGCGTGCTTATTTAATGCCCAACTGAGCCTTGATCTTCGGTGTGATGTCAATAGCCCCTTTGCCTACATAAAGCATTAATGTGCTATCCACTACATACGTGATCCCCTCTGCATCACTCACCTTTTTGATTGCTTCGGAAACTTTCTGCTGAATAGGCGCAAAGAGAGCTTCTTGCTGCTTCTGTATATCTTGTTGCATTACGTTAGCGGATTGCTGAATGCGATTTTGCATATCAATTAGCTCCTGCTGACGACTTTTTTTGATTGCATCGGAGAGTCCGGCTTGCTCATTGACGAATTGCTCGGTCTTCTTGGTGTATTCGTCTTGCATGGTCTGTAGCTCCTTGGTATACTTTTGGTCAAGCTCTTGAAGACGCGTTTGAGCATCTTTACTCTCCTGCATGCTAGTCAAGATTTCTTGAGAATTGACAAGGGCAACCTTCTGTTGCGCAAATACCATCAAAGGACAAAGTGCCAAAAGTAGGCTGATAAAAACTTTCTTCATGATTTGTGTTCGTTATTAGGGAATTAATTATTTCTAATGTTATTAGTGTGCGTATCCTAACTTCTTGAGTACGGAATCGCTAATGTCAATACCGGGGTTTGCATAGATAATGCCACTTGTGGCACGGTCTAATACTAAGTAGAAATTGTTGTTTTTAGCAATCTCCTTGATGGCATTCCAGATCTCATCTTGGATAGGCTTCATCAATTCATTACGCTTCTTATAAAGTTCGCCCTCAGGGCCAAAGTACTTAGTCTGAAGCTCGGTGGCTTCTTGCTCCTTCTTTACAATAGCATCTTCACGCTCTTTCTTTTGTGCTGCACTAAGGTAAACGAGGTCACTTTGGTACTTCTTGTACATAGTTTCTGCATCGAACTGTAGCTTTTTGACCTCTTCGCCCCATTTCTTGGAGACAGCATCCAGCTGCTCATTCATCATTTCATAGTCAGGTATATTCTTGAGGATATACTCCATGTCGACGAGTGCATATTTCTGTGCTACGGCAAAGAGAGATGCCGCCAGCATCATCATAATGGTGATAAGTCCTTTTCTCATTGTCTTATACGTTTTTAGGTTACTCCTCTTACAAAGATACTAATTCAGCAGAATTGGTAATCTAAACTTAGAACTCTTGCCCTAAGATAAAGTGTACATTACTACCGCCTCGTACGGAAGATCCGTCCGGCTTGTCAAATCCGTATCCCCAGTCAACTCCGATTAGTCCCACCATGGGTAGCGTGACACGCACTCCGACACCAGCTGAACGCTTGAGGGAGAAAGGATTGAAGTCGGCTATCTCACTCCAGGCATTACCAGCTTCAAGGAATGCTAAGGCCCATATATTAGTTTGTCCTTTGAAGAGAATCGGTACTCTCAGTTCGGCAGAGAGACGTAAGAAAGCGTAAGCATAGTCGTAGTTATTACCGGCAATAGACCCATTGCTATATCCGCGTAACCCAATAGCCTCATTCATGTAGCTGCCCACGCCGCTCATACCATCACCGCCCATATAGTATGTGCCAAACGGTGAAAGCTTATACTTTGTATAGCTGCCAATAAAGCCCATATCAAAGCGAGTCATTAGGACCGGTGTATATTGGACAACAGCCGGATTGAGTAGTGGGGCAAATACTTTTCCACTGAAGCGCCACTTGTGGTATTCAATGAAGCGGAACCGCTCTTTAGAGGATAGACGGGGATCGCTGTAGTCCTTTTTGTCAAATAGAGAATAGGGCGGAGTAGCGGTAACCGAAAGAGAAAAATCACTTCCTCGACGCGTAAAGACGGGATTGTCGATAGAGGTCCGTGAAAAACGTAGTTGGAAGCTAATATCATTAGCATTACCATTGTGGAATCCTCTGAAGGTATCGTAAATCCAATCATTTAGCATATAGAGATTATAGTTGGCAGACAGATACAGCTGAAACCAATTGTCCGGTTTATTCAGTCGTTTCCCGAAACCGATTGAGGCTCCCAATACTTGCAAAGACTGGTTAGGATTATAGGCATTCTCCATAAGAGAGTTATTCCCATAGCCTCCATAACCGCCATAATTTCCGTATCCACCGTAGCCATAGCCTCCATATCCGTATCCATAACCTCCATATCCATATCCGTATCCTCCTAAGCTTCCAATTTGGTTATTGTAGTAGCGTGTATCCAAAGCGGTTTGCCGAGAGTAGAAAAAGCTGGTACTAAAATAATTTGGCTTCTTACCACCGAACCAAGGATCAATGAAAGAAATACCATATTGTTGGTAGTATCGCCCATTGGTCATCGCATCTATGGAAAGTGTTTGTGCGTCTCCCTGTGGTATGATGCCTTTGTACATCTTAGGATGGAAGAGGTTGTAGATGGAGAAGTTAGTAAACTTCAACCCTACACGAAGAATAAGTCCCGCTTGGCTCCACCCTAAGGAGATTTCAAACTTATCGCTACGCTTAGGCTCAAGATTATATTCAATATCTACGGTACCATCTTGAGGGTTAGGAATAGGCGTCGGGTAGGAACGCTCTGGGTCGAATTGATCAAGTTGATTGAGCGCCATGTAGGAGTTGAGCAAATCATCTTTACTAAAGAGCTTGCCCGGCTTAGTGAAGAGCTCGCGGCGCACTACATTATCATACAATATGTCGTTTCCTTTGATGATAACCTTATTGATCGTGGCTTGAGGCCCTTCCATTACACGAAGGTCCAAACTTACTGAGTCGCCCTTGATAGCTGTTTCAATGGGATCAATATGGGCAAATATATAACCGTTGTTGTAGTAAATGTTGGCTACTGCGTCCTCATCGGTAGTAAGCCGCCCATCCAAGCGCTTCTGATTGTAAGTATCGCCCGGCTTTATCCCGAGTACAGCGGAAAGGTATTCGGATGGGTACTTGGTATTGCCCACAAATCGAAGGGAGGATATGTAGTACTTCTTCCCTTCGTTGATACTGATCTCTATTTTGATGCGTTTCTCATTCTTTTCATCTCGGTAGATGGTATCGGATACAATCTCGGCATCTCTGTAGCCGGCTTCATGATAGCGACTGATGATGTTGTTAAGGTCTTCGCGGTACTCTTTTTCAATGAACTTCTTTGAGCTGAATATCTCCAATATACTGCTCCATGCACGTCCTTTGCTCAAGCTGAATAGCTCGTTGGTCTTTTTCATTGCCTTGCGAAGTTGCTTGCCGGAGAGTGCCTCATTACCCTTGAATATGATCTCACTGACTTTTATCTTGCTATTCTTACGAATGTCGACCAATACATTCACATGATTCTTTTGGGATAGATCATCGGTAGTGATTACATCAACAGCAACGTCACTGAATCCTTTTTCATTAAAGTACTTAGTTACGAGTTGAATCGTTCGATTCGCTGTATTGGGGGTAATTTGAATACCGCTACGGAGTCCTAAACGCTCTTCAAGTTCCTTCTTTTCACTCTGCTTGATGCCCTTATACTCTACGTTGCTTACCCTTGGACGCTGTAACAAATCTATTTTCAGCCATACCTCTCTCCCCACAACCTTTGAAATACTGATAGTGGCATTCTGAAAGTATCCGCTTCTCATGAAGCGCCTTACCGCATCACTAATAGCTATTCCCGGGATGTCAATCTCGTCTCCCACATTGAGTCCCGATAAACTCAGCAGTATAGTTTCATCGTAGCCTTCGCCTCCTGTCAACGAAATATCCGCTATTCTATAGTTTTGCGGCACGGCATAGTTGATCTCAACAGAAGGGGTGAGTTGGGTACTATCCGTTTGTGCCTGTACGGGGAGAATGGCCGGCAGTAATAGTATTGCCCACGGAATAAGACGATAAAAAACGCTCATTGGAAAAGTTGTACTCATGGAGTTGTATCAGTGTCAGGAAGCGCTCCATAACGGCGCTCTCTGGAATTAAAGTCTTTTATTGCTGCTTCCAGGTCTGCTTTAGAAAAGTCAGGCCAAAGCGTAGATGTAAAATATAACTCGGTATAGGCCATTTGGTAGAGTAGAAAATTGCTTATTCTCTGTTCTCCTCCGGTTCTGATCAGCAGATCCGGATCGGGTATACCGGCAGTTTCTAAAAAGGGCTCAATGGGATTATCGTAAGGGTTTAGTTGCTTGTCGCGACAAGCCTCTAACCCGTTAACAAAAGCTTTGTTCAGCTCCCATCGGGCTGAATAGCTCAAAGCTACAATAAGCGTTATAATGTTGCATTCGGCAGTTGATGCTACAGCCTGGAGGAGGTGGGCCTTGTGGTCTGCTCCTAAACGGCTTAGGTCTCCTATAAAACGCAACTTTACGCCTGACTCAACCAATTCGGAGGTGTATTGTGTAATGCTCTCCGCAAAGAGTGCCATCAAAGCATCCACCTCACCTTGCGGTCGGTTCCAATTCTCTGTGCTGAATGCATAGACGGTAAGATACCGAACCCCTAAGTCGGCTACATTGCGGAGTGTATCGTGCAGGGCGCGGACCCCTGCAGCGTGCCCTTCTCCGCGCTCTTTGCCTCTTGCTAAGGCCCAACGGCCATTGCCGTCCATTATGATTGCTATGTGCCGTGGTACATTCATAGGTTATTGCATTGAGCCTTAATGTAACCAAATTCATAGGTGACAGCCACCACAACAGCAATGACCCCATCCCCACCCTTCCACGGAAGAGCACTGAGTCGATAGGGATTGTTTAAGAAGTCGCTTTCTGCAGTGGGCGTATCCAGTCGGTCGGAGAAAAAGTGCATGCCTTGTACTTCCAAAAGAAGGTTCCACCTATTAGCCATCTTGTACTTGAGTCCAAAAGAAGCGGCTACGCCCGGCAGAAAGGCAGGGGATCGCTTCGTAAAAGCTATGCCGAGTGGAAGCCCTAAGGATAAAAAGGGTACTAATCTTCGGGTAGATAGGAAGTGAAACTTATCGCTGTAGGGATAAAAGTTGTATTCAAATCTGGGTTGAAAGAGAATAGCCGAGCTATTGAACGAAATGGCCTGACCGGATGGAAACTGCTCCGGATGTCGCTTCGTTGAGCCTCGGAGTAGGTAATATCCCAATGTGCCACTGAAAGCCATGGAGAGGTTCATATTATAGCGTCCTACTATTTGCAAGGAAGCTCCGGGAGCGGCAAAGGGAATAGTCGGATTGGCATCTCCCAAATAACCGACAGTGCCCAGGGACGCCCCTACGTCGTAGCGGTATTCCTGTGCAGAAAGTGCGGCTGCGGTTATAAAGAGAAGAAGACTCAGGCTAAGGTTGCGCATAGATCTTTGGATAGCCCACCCAAACTTCTTCCTTCCACTCTTTTTGCGGTGTTTGTCCCCCTATGAGCCAGACTCTATGGCCAGGTGTGATCATACCTACCATAGCACTGCGGCCGGTGCTTCTCAGATCCCCTTCGGGCATTGCCAAGTCGCGGTTCATAGGAAGCCACGTGATGGCATCTGAGCTTGTAAGTGCTATTTGGTTGACAAAATAGAAGTAACAATCAGCCTCTCTGTCGTATAAGAATAGGGGCTGCGCTGCTAACTTCGGTAGGGAGTGCTCTGCGGACTTCTTCAAGCAGAGCCAATCTAATGCTGTAGTGGTACTCCAAACGCCATCGCACAGATTGCCGTCTTGCGAATAGCCTCCGGCCAACATGAGTAAAGGATAGTTGGCTTGTGTACGATTGAGATGCCCAAAGCCATGAGTAGGGAAAGAGTCCGGCACGGCTTCTCCCTTTCTTATTACAAGTTTGTCGTCTACTACAGAAGCGGCTGCAAAGTAGCTTTTATGCCCATTATCCGCATCTTGTATAATAAGGGCTGCCGTAGGATAAAGGTCACCCGGCTTAATAAACCCACCTAAGAGAGTTTGGAATCTCAAATCTTTAGTCTCTATTTGGAAAGCAAGCTCGCCAAATGTACTCCATGAACTTAAGTTTAGCGTAATGGGTGAGCCATCTTTTGTCACATTCTCTCGCAACAATGTGTAGCGGAAGTCTCTATCGGCATCCGGTATGTAGACCATGTCTATAGCGTGGTTTACTTTTTCGGCTTTCTCTTCTACAAATGGGCTATTTCTATGTGGATAAACTACACTGTAGACCTCTGTCGCTCCATTACGATAGAGTAGATAACGACCGCTTTGTTCCTCGGCTCCATATCTCGAAGAGGGGTAAAAATCAACGCGCTCCACATTTGTCATATGGGGAAAGCCAATGTGGTCATTCTGCTGCCAGATGTAAGTCTCAGGATCGTACTCATACCTGTTAATCTCTACCTTGTAACGCTTTGACATAGTTGAGTCGCGATTGGTAATTTGCACCTCAATTCCTTTCTCCCAGCCACTCAGGTCAATAGAGTCTGTCGAGATCGGCTTCCTTACTGCTCCATCTACGAAGATAGTGGTTGTATTCGTTTTGAAGACGGCTATTGTAAGCTTAACGGTATCGAAGGAACTACGATAAGGGAGCGGGATAGCATTGTAGATGCGTCCATTACGGTGGTCAATGGAGAAAAAAGTTTGTGCAAGCTCCGGTAGATTCTTGCTTTCCATCTTGAAGTGGGTTATTTGCACCGTGTTTACGTTGCTGTCCACCACCTCCTTTTTATCATTGAGGCAGCCTGTGGCGAGCCAAACGAGTGCCAGCATCGCCGGAAGGGCATTCCATAATAGTCTCTTCATTATAGTGACCGATCATTAAGTTAACTACAAAGATAAGAAAATCCATCAGTCAATCCTTACTTTGTGGAGCTCTCTCTCTATTACAATAGACGATTGAAAGAGGCAAATATTGCGAATAATAAAGGAAAAAGAGGGGCGGCAAAGGACAAAAAGGAGCACTCCGCAAAAGAAGTGCTCCTCTAAAACCTTTAAGTAGCCCCTGGGGGAATCGAACCCCCCTTTCAAGGATGAAAACCTTGCGTCCTAACCGATAGACGAAAGGGCCCCTATGAGCGCATAAAACGCCTATTCCTTATGCACGTAATGAATTGACGTGCAGTGCAAGCTTGCTCTTTAGGTTTGCTGCCTTATTCTTGTGGATAATTCCTCGCTTAGCCAGTTTATCCAACATAGAGCTAACGCGTGGAAGAGCTTCAAATGCTTCCTCGTAGTCTGTCGCTGCTCTGAGCTTCTTTATTGCTGTACGTGTTGACTTCCCGTGGTATCTGTTAGCGATACGACGAGTAGAGGTTTGTCTGATTCGTTTTTCTGACGACTTATGATTTGCCATTATAGCTTCTTACTTCTTAATTAGCATAGCTTTCTCTCTATCGCCATGCTGTCCTATATAAATGTAACTCTGCTTCAACCAAACAGTTGAGTAGCCCCTGGGGGAATCGAACCCCCCTTTCAAGGATGAAAACCTTGCGTCCTAACCGATAGACGAAAGGGCCTTTATTAAGCCATCCTTAGACGCTCTAAGGACTTCGTGGGTGCAAAGGTACTACTTTATTTCTAATCTACAAAAGGTTATAGGGGTTTTTGTATCGAACCCTCCTTATTGAGGTCTTTGGCTATCTTGTCCAGCAATCCATTTACAAAGGCTCCACTCTTTACGGTAGAGAACGCTTTGGCTATCTCTACATATTCATTTATGGTAACCGATACCGGTATGTTGGGGAAGGTTAGGAACTCAGCCGTGCCCATCTTTAGTAGAATTTTGTCACAAGTAGTGAGCCGGTCGCTATCCCAATTGACCAAATAACTATCAATAAAGTCGGCTTTATGTTCTCCGTGGTGTAAGGTAGCACGGAGTAGCTCGTAGGGGAATACCTCATCTTCCTTATCCCGATACATAGGCATGAGAATACTATCCAGAGGCTCCTCTTCGCATGAGCGTTTGAGCGTCTTGAGGGCGAAATCCTTCTGTACCTCAACGGGAGCGATAGCAAGTCGTGTCGAATTGTACACATTCTCTTCTTCCTTGAGGGCTTTGACGGTTTGCTCTATTTCGTCTGTGTGAGGCATCTCCTCTACTTCGATTTTCTCCGTATAGTCGTAGCTTCGGTCCCAGTAAATGCTGATGTCCTGCAAAAGGTCGTCTAAATGCGTATTGCGAAATGTGTAGCGTGAAAGCGCTGTAACCCAAAATGCAGCATCCTCTTTGTAGGTATGGTGCTCCTGAGCGGAGTATTGCTTGTAGATATCGGTTGATAAAATTTCTTCCAGTAAGAGTCGAAGCGTCTCATCATAGCGTCGCCACGACAGATCTTTTTCTCTGAGTGTATCGGCAAGTTGGTCACAATTATCAATCTTTTGGGCAAGTAGATTGCTTGACAATACCATGTTGGGATTTTCATCCTCCTTGCTTCGAATAAGCCGTTTGCGGCGTCGCTCCTGCTGCTCTGTGTAGAGGGCTGTTAGAGAGGGTACTAGATCCAATAGAAAAAGGTATAAACTATGTGTGCTATCCAATGAGAGGCGAAGCTCGCTCTCTGTCTCTCGCACTGTCGTGCCCTCACCAAGGTAGTATGCGTATAGGGCTTGGAATACCCTTATTCGTGCCAATGATCGATTTATCATATTTTCTCCCTTTTTCTATCCATTCGGGGTTACAAAGGTAACCAATTGAACGAAATAGAGCGAATAAGTCAGCCTGATATTGATTATGCTTCTTATCAATCCCTCCCTCAAGCAGAAAGGCGCAGAAAAAAGATATAGATGTTTCAAATGAAAGGTTCTGATATTTCGTTTGAAAGATTCTGATGTATTGAATGAAAGATACAGATCTTTTTTCTTGTGCAGCAATGTCCTTAATTCAAAGCGTTTTACTACTTTTGATCAAAGAAGGGCAGGAGTAGCGCTCTTAGTTACGAAGGAAAAAATAATGGAAAGGCAGCGTACACTCAATTTAAGGGGACAACTGATGGATTTATCCACCCCTCAGGTAATGGGTATTATCAATGTAACTCCGGATTCGTTTTATGCCGGAAGTAGGAGAAGCGGAGAGAAAGCCATCACGGAGCGGATAGAGCAGATACTACGTGAAGGCGGTACTTTAGTAGATGTAGGCGGATGCTCTACACGGCCCGGCAATCGTCTGCCTGACGAAGCAGAAGAAATGGAGCGCCTACGGCCTGCTTTGGAACTACTGAGCAAACACTACCCGCAAGTACCTATTTCCGTGGATACGTTTAGAAGTCGGGTAGCCCGAATGGCTGTTGAGGAGTATGGAGCAGCTATTGTAAATGATATATCCGGGGGTTTAGCTGATGAACAGATGTTCAGCACTGTAGGAGGCTTAGGGGTAGCTTACATACTGATGCATATATCGGGCACCGTGGAGACAATGCACGAAGAGCCTCACTATGAGCCTAACGTAGAGAGTGCCGTGGCTGACTTTTTTATTCGCCAAGTAGCGGCTCTTCGTAAAGAGGGCGTAAATGATATTATCTTGGATGCGGGTTTTGGTTTTTCTAAGAGTCCGGAGGATAATTATCGCCTGATGGCACATTGTGCCGATGCCTTTCGCGACTTGGGTTTGCCACTGCTGGTAGGGGTGTCGCGTAAAAGAATGATTTGGCGACTCTTGGACTCCTCCCCTGATGAGGCGCTTAATGGAACTACCGTACTGAATACGATTGCACTGATGTTAGATGGTGCCGATATACTTCGTGTGCACGATGTGCGCGAGGCTGTGGAGGCTGTTAAATTAGTTGCTCAGATCAAAACTTATTTATCACGTTAAGGTGCTATGATGCTACTTTGGTTACAATTTTCCTTCAAGGATGCTGTAGATATTTTTCTTGTTGCCGTTTCCCTCTACTACATATACCATGTACTGAAGTCGAGTGGATCTAAGACGCTTTTTATGGGGATCATTACCTTTTTCCTTATTTGGGTTTTGGTCTCCAAGATTCTTCAGATGCAGCTGATGGGGAGCATACTCGATATGTTTATCAGCGTAGGCGCTATCTCATTGGTCATTATTTTCCAGGAGGAGATTCGCCGCTTCCTCTTCACTTTAGGCTCCACAAAGCGTTGGAGCTTCCTTTGGTCTCTTTTCCACAACGATGCTACGGAGGAAAGTGAGGAGCAGAGTCGTATAGTAGCCTCTATTGTGCTTGCTTGCCTCAATATGTCGCGTAAGAAAACGGGGGCACTCATCGTAATTCAAGAGTCTATGGATTTGGCGGGCTACATACATACCGGGGAAATGTTTAATAGTGAAGTCAATGCTCGTCTGATAGAGAATATTTTTTTCAAAAATAGCCCTTTACATGATGGCGCAATGATTATTTCCGATGGGATGATTCGTGCCGCAGGTTGTATTTTGCCGGTAGCAACCGGTAGAGATCTAAATAAGGACTTAGGGCTTCGGCATCGCTCGGCATTGGGTTTGGCACAGGAGACTGATGCAAAGGTGATTATTGTGAGTGAGGAGCGCGGAAAGGTCTCTTTCGCTCAAAATGGGGTTTTGCATGTGGATATAAGTCTTGAAGAATTGCGACAAGCACTTGAGAAAACATCCTTGATAGGCATAGAATAGTCAGGTTCGACTGAGTAGAAATCCTTTTCGGCTTTTCGTGTACACAAGGAAATAAGCGAAATCTTACACTATGGGTAAAACAATGATCTACTCTTATATACCGCGACTTTTTAGAGGCGTAGCTGCACCTCTTGTGGCAGGGGGTAGCTATGAGCAAAATGGTAGCGGTAAGTTTGCCGATATGGATGAGAAAGCTTTGCAGCAGCTTCGGTCAATGGGCTTTACCCATATTTGGCCCATTGGAGTGATTCGGCATGCCTCTCGCTGTGCCTTTCCTGAGCAGGGAATAGAAGCCGATCCACAAGCCACTGTGAAAGGACAGGCTGGCTCTCCTTATGCTATTGCCGACTATTTTGATGTAGCTCCTTACTTAGCGCACGACCCTGCAAAGCGTATGGAGGAATTTGAAGCCCTTTTGGAGCGCTCGCATCGTATGGGGTTGAAATGTATCATTGACTTTGTACCCAACCATGTGGCACGTACTTACCACTCCCTCTCGCATAAGGACTTCGGAGTAGCCGATGACCGGACGAAGCGCTATGAGAGAGATAATAACTTTTACTGGTTGCCGGATGAGAAACTTATTTTGGAGGGCACTCCCAACTATACAGAGTTTCCTGCACGAGTGACCGGAAATGATCGTTTCACTACGCAAGTGGGTGCAAATGATTGGTATGATACGGTCAAGCTTAACTACGGAATAGATTATACCACCACTCCGCCACGAGAAGATTTTGAGCCCATACCGGCTACTTGGCATGATATGCTGGAGATACTACTCTATTGGGCAGAAAAAGGGGTAGATGGCTTTCGCTGTGATATGGCAGAGATGGTTCCCGAGGCATTTTGGCGTTGGGTTATCCCGATCGTGAAGGCCCGATATGCGGTGTGCTTTATAGCGGAAATATATCGCACGGAGCTGTATGAGGCTTTTAGGTTGGCAGGCTTTGACTATCTCTACGATAAGGTGGGACTCTACGACACTCTGATAGATGTAACCAAAGGATTTCGCCCGGCAGAGGCCATTCGTGGGGCATTGGAAGCTGAGGCCGGCTATAGGGAGCACATGCTTACCTTCTTAGAAAATCATGACGAGTATCGTCTCGCTTCAAAAGGCTGTTTGGGTAGTGCAAAGGTCGCCATTCCGGCACTGGCTGTAGCTCTTTTTGCCGGCAAGGGTCCCTATATGCATTACTTTGGTCAAGCTCTGTGTGAGGAGGCAAGTCGGCCAGTAGGCTTTTCAAAAGGTGCCGGACGCACCTCTATATATGATTTCGTAGAGGTGCCTTCTGTCTCAAGTTGGATACGGGGTGATTATACGGATTTTTATCTGGGCCATAAGGAAAAACGCTTGTCGGAGCGATATAAAGAGATGCTGTATTGGACTTCTGCACTCAAGGTGGTAGAGGAAGGTAGCTATTACTATTTGCCTTCAGAGAGCTATAAAGTAGAGGGCGCAGATCCTTCAAAGCTATATCTGTTCTTACGCTATAATGAGGATGAGGTACTGCTATCGGCATCTAATTTTAGTACACAAGAAGCACATATTACTCTTCGTTGGCCCTCTCATCTATTGGATTTGATGAAAATAGGCGATGGTGAACGGGTAGCAAGATTAGTTGATTTGAATGGTACAAAGGTGCTGCCTTACTGTAGTATAGCATCTTTTGCACCGTTATCTTTTGAGGTGAATAAGCAAGAAGTTACCTTATTGCACTTCATATTACAAGAATAAAGCGTATTTTTGCAGTACCGAAGCGCACAAGCGCTTTGTATCTGCTTGTAAAAGCATAAAAGTGGGAATAGAAAAAGCAATCATTAAAGGAGGAAGATAGGGGATTATGATACAAGATAATGCACCATTCTTGGTCTTTTCAGGATCTCAATCACAACATTTGACAGAGCAAATCTGTAAACATTTGGGCTGTCCGATGGGTAGGATGAATATACAGCACTTCGCCGATGGCGAGTTTGCTGTTTGTTATGAAGAAAGTATTCGCGGGGCAGACGTATTTCTTGTTCAGTCCACAAATCCGTCAAGCGACAACTTGATGGAGTTACTTCTCATGATCGATGCTGCCAAGCGTGCCAGCGCACACTATATTACAGCAGTGATCCCTTACTTTGGCTGGGCCCGTCAGGATCGTAAAGACCGTCCGCGTGTATCTATTGGAGCTAAGTTAATCGCCGACCTATTGGGGGTGGCAGGTATCACACGTTTGATTACGATGGATTTACATGCCGACCAGATACAAGGTTTCTTCAATTGCCCTGTGGATCACCTTTACGGGAGTAGTATCTTTATGGATTACATCGAAAAAGAGATCCCCTTACAAAACTTAGTGGTCGCAACTCCTGATGTGGGAGGTACGAAGCGCGTTAATAGCTATGCAAAGCATTTAGGCGTGCCTATGGTGATCTGCCACAAGAGCCGCATTCGTGCTAATGAAGTAGCTGAGATGCGTATTATCGGTGATGTAAAGGGTAAGGATGTATTATTGGTTGATGATATTGTCGATACAGCCGGTACCATTACTAAAGCTGCTGACCTGATGATTGAGAACGGAGCAAGAACCGTGCGCGCCATAGCAAGTCATGCGGTAATGAGTGACCCTGCTACCGAGCGAATAGAAGCCAGTAAGCTGACCGAAATGATCTTTACCGATAGTATTCCCTATTATAAGGATTGTAGCAAGGTGAAGGTGCTTTCAGTAGCTAAGTTGATCGCTGAATCAATCCGTAGGGTTTGCTCACACGAGTCTATTAGCTCACTGTACACATTCTGATTGCATAGAGCATAGAGCAGACGATTATAGAAAAGGGAGTAGCACTAATTCTGTGCTGCTCCCTTTCTGTTATTTATTGCGCGTAAGAAAAGACTCTAATGGAGCCTTCGCTGAAGGATTCACTATTTCATAAAATCTCTATTAGCGAGCATTAATAATGCTATTGAGTACACGTGCGGTATGAATCAGTTTACCGCTCTTGCAGGAATATATCTCTACGCTCCACACATGCGTAGAGCGCCCTTTGTGCAATATGCGAGCCTCCCCTCGCATGGTGTCGCCTTCCATGGCACCGGCTACATGATAGCCGCTCACTTGCGTCCCCACTTGTATCTGCCTATCCTTGAGTAATACCACGGAACCGAAGCCTGCGAGCGTTTCAGCAAAAGCTAAGTTGGCTCCACCATGTACGATTCCCATGGGTTGGCGAGTATGCTCATTCACCGGCATAGTGCCCTCCACATACCCTTTAGCTATGTGTGTACAAGTGATCCCCAAGGTGGCGATCAAGGAGTGGACGGTCAGTTGATTAATAGCTTCCGGAGTGATGGGAAGAGTTTCTGTGTCCTCACGTATGTATTTATTAATGAGGTGCGCTATACCACTCTGTGAAGTGGGGAGCGTGATGTAGTCGGCACAAGCTTTTACTGCCTCCGGGGCATCTCCCATAGCAACTCCAAGACCGGCAGACTGCATGAAGCCGGTATCCTCGGGGCGGTAGCCTACACAGATAATCTCCTCTCGGAGCAGATCTAATTTTTCAATAAAAAAATGGAGTAGGTCGCAGGGGCTAATCTCTCGCTCTTGCTTCGTATGGCAGTTGTAAATAGAGCTTCCTCCTTGCGGTAATAAATAGCCACTATAAGTATCTAACTGAAGAGGCCCTACTAAGGGAAGTAGGGAGTCGAGAGAGCTACTGCCAATGATAGCGATGCGTAGCCCATACACTGCTTGTGCGGCTACAAGTGCCTCAATGTCTATGTCGGAAAGGGTATGGTCCTGTCTATACAGGGAGCCCTCTGCATGGAGAAAAAGGAGCTTATATTTTGATGTGCGATTCTTTTGACTCATAGCGTGATGTAGATTGGTGTCAGTGTGCTTCAAGCCAGTTTGCCCCCGTATCTATAGATACCTCTATAGGTACGTTCAATGTGCCTAATGCGTTCTTCATCTCTTCCTCAACGATAGTTTTGAGGAGCCCGGTTTCATCTATGTGGGCATCGAAATTCAACTCATCGTGCACTTGCATGATCATACGGCTTTTGAGATGCTCTTTGCGAAGACGCCGGTCAATACGCACCATGGCTATCTTGATCATATCGGCAGCAGAGCCTTGAATGGGGGCATTGACTGCATTGCGTTCTGCAAAATTACGTACTGTGGCGTTACGGCTTGTTATATCCGGCAGGTAGCGGCGGCGACCCATAATAGTCTCTGCATAGCCCTTCTCTTTAGCTTTAGCAATACATCGCTCTACGAAGTTGGTAACGGCGGGGTAGTGGCTGTTGTAGCCATCAATAAGTTCTTTTGCCTGTCCCATGGGAATACGTAGTCGCTTGCTTAGTCCGAAGGGGGAGATCCCATAGATAATGCCGAAATTAGCTGTTTTGGCATGAGAACGCTGTTGTGCTGTCACTTGGTCAAATGGCACGCCATAGATACGTGCCGCAGTGGAGCGATGAATGTCTAATCCATCCTTAAAGGCCTGTATAAGCGCATCATCCTTGCTAAAGTGTGCGAGAAGACGCAATTCAATTTGTGAGTAATCGGCACTCAGAAAGGTGTACTCCTCGTTAGTAGGAATGAATGCAGCACGTATCTCTTGTCCGATATCAGTGCGGACGGGTATGTTTTGTAGGTTGGGATTAGAAGAGGAGAGGCGACCGGTGGCAGCAATGGCCTGATTAAAGGAGGTGTGTAACTTGCCATCAGCATGAAGATAGCCCGGTAGAGCTTCAATATAGGTACTCACCAGCTTACGAATGCCGCGCCACTCAAGCAGTTTATCTACAATAGGGTGATCCACACGATACTTATCCAGTACCTCCTCGCTTGTTGCATAGAAGCCGGTTTTAGTTTTTGCCGGACGAGCGTCTATTTGTAGATCGTCAAAGAGTACCTCACCTACTTGTGCGGGGCTGTTAAGATTAAAGCGTTTGCCGGCTATATCAATTATCTCTTCTTCTAATCTTTCTAATTGGTTTTTAAGCCCTTTCCCTGCTTCATTGAGTCGATCTACATCCAGTCTTACACCGTACTCCTCCATATCTTTCAGAACAGCAACCAAAGGCATTTCTACCTCGTCAAAGAGTGTTTGCAGAGAGTCGTTGCAAAGTTCCTTCTTTAGTATGGGTTGAAGACGAAGAGTGACATCGGCATCCTCAGCGGAATAGTCGCTGAGCAGAGCTACCGGTACATCTTGTCGCAAAGAGAAGTTTTTCTTATCAGAGAGAGCCTTATAAGGCACCATCTTCCATGAGAGATACTGAAGCGCTTGGGCATCTAAGTTGTGAGGCTTCTCAGGTGCTACCAAGTAATGCGCTATCATCGTATCAAAGAGAGGCGTTGGATAAGCGACTCCATATCGGGCAAGTACCTCGGTATCAAACTTAGCGTTTTGCGCCACTTTTAGAATGTGCGTATCGGTCATGAAGGAGGAGAGCGGAGAGAGAGTGCGACAAACCGCCTCCCGGTCTGTGGGGAGTAGTACGAAATAGGACTCACCGGGCGCAACTGCTACGGAAAGGCCTACTATATGGCACAATAAGGGATCTGTACCATCTGTCTCCGTATCAAAAGCAAAAGAGTCAACTTCTGAGAGCCGTTTCCAGAGAATGGCGAGCTCCTGCTCTGTTTGCAAAAGGCGATAGTTGGTATCTCTCGTCTGATAGCTGTAGCCCTCCGGTTCGGGCTCCTGTATGGTCGTGCTGGAAGAAGAGGCATCAGTGTTCGCTGTATCAAAGAGAGTGCCGAGAGACCGCTTAGGATAAAGTCGGTTGAGTAAAGACTTGAACTCCAATTGCTCCAAGAGAGCCGTTAAGGAGTCTCTGTCTGTCTCTTTTCGGGCAAAGGACTTAATGGACTCTTCTATGGGTACATCCAGCCTAATCTCTACCAACTCTTTAGAGATAAGTGTAGTCTCACGATTCTCCTCTAACTTCTTTTTGTGTGCCGGCTTTAGATCATTCAGGTGCTCATAAAGGCTTTCGATTGAGGGGTATTGCCGCAGCAGTGTAGAGGCTGTCTTAGGACCTATGCCGGGGCAGCCGGGTACATTGTCGGAAGCATCTCCTACTAAGCCTAACCAGTCGATTAATTGCTTGGGGTTACTTATATCGTGCTTTGCACAAACATCTGCTATCCCCATTTCTTTGAAGCCTCCTGTGATAGGAACCAGCATAGTAGACAACTCAGTAACGAGCTGACCATAGTCCTTATCTGGTGTTACCATAAAGGTGCGATACCCTTCCTTTTCGGCACGCTGCGATAAGGTGCCGATCACATCATCCGCTTCAAATCCTTTTACACCAATAGCAGGGATATGAAGCGCATCCAGCAATTGATGAATGATTGGTACGGAGCTAAGAATGTCCTCCGGGGTGGCACTTCGTTGTGCTTTATAGTCTTTGTACAATTCGTTGCGAAAGGATCCTCCCTCTTTATCGAAAGCTACAGCTATGTAGTCCGGATTATACTTGGTTAATATATCAAAGAGGGTAAGGGCAAAGCCGTAAGTAGCACTCACATTTTCTCCTTTTGAGTTAATCCTTGGGGAGCGTATGAGGGCATAATAACCGCGGAAGATTAGTGCATAGGCATCTAATAGGAAAAGTCTTGGTTGGGCCATATTTATTTATCGCATCTTAAGTGTAGCAATAGATAAAGCTGCTAAAATAAGAGCAATTAGCCAAAAGCGTATGCTAATCTTGCTCTCGGGGATTACATTCATAGGTCGCTGTATGAGTGCATCTATTCCGCTATTGCCGGGCTTTTGAAAGTGATGATGCAATGGCGACATCTTAAAGATGCGCTTACCTGTACCGGTGCGCCGCTTCGTTATTTTGAAGTAAGCCGTTTGTGCCAAGGAGGAGAGTCCTTCGACAAAGAATAACCCACAGAGGATAGGAAGCAAAAACTCTTTGCGTATCATAATGGCGAAGGCTGCAATAATTCCTCCTAGCATTAAACTTCCTGTATCGCCCATAAATACTTGTGCCGGATAGCCGTTGTACCATAGGAAGCCCAGTGTAGCTCCAACAAAGGCGGCTGCAAAGATTACTAATTCCTCGCTTGAGGGTATGAACATGATATTAAGGTATGAGGAGAGCTCTATATGGCTCGATACGTATGCCATGATGAGTAGCACCATCCCAACCGGTGCTGAACAGCCGGCTGCCAACCCATCTAACCCGTCGGTTAAGTTAACGGAGTTACTGATAAAGGTGACAATAAGGATGCTTACAATGATAAAGAGGATCCAGCCCGCTACTTGCTTAGCCTCTCCTTTGAAGGGCAGTATATCAGCGTAGTCAAAATTGTTGTTTTTTACAAAGGGGATAGTCGTTTTGGTGCTCTTCGTTTCCTTATCAGCAAAATTCACTTCTGTGACATGCCCATCCATGTAGGTCTCGCTATTCTCTCTAATAGCTGCTTGTGGGCTAAGGAATAGCACCGTTGCTACAATAGTTCCAACTGCAATTTGCCCGATTATCTTGTAACGTCCGTGTAGTCCCTCTTTACGCTTCTTAAATACTTTTATATAGTCGTCCAAAAAACCCAGTACTCCCATCAGCAAAGTCGTAATCAGCATAAGGATGATGTACACATTATCCAATCTGGCTAAGAGAAGTGTAGGAATAATAATGGCGATAATAATGATAATACCCCCCATTGTGGGTGTGCCTTTTTTACTTAGTTGCCCCTCCAGATCCAAGTCGCGAATAGTCTCTCCTATCTGATGCTTACGTAAACTACGTATAATGGCCCCTCCGACCCATGTTGTAATGAGCAACGATAGTACAAAGGCTATCATGGCACGGAAAGACACATAATGTAGCAAGCGTGCACCTGCTATATCCCATTTGTCTAGTAAGGAACCTAAATAGTAGAGCATGGTATAAATGTTTAGTTGTTAAGCAATGTACGAAGAATCTCGGCATCATCAAAATGATGACGGACGCCCTTCACCTCTTGATAAGTTTCGTGACCTTTTCCGGCAACGAGTACGACATCTTTTGGCTTTGCCAATGCAACGGCAGTGCGTATAGCTTCTGCTCTGTCTGTGATACAAAGAGTGTGGAGTTGCTCTTCTGCCGTTAACCCCTTCTTCATGTCTTCAATGATAGCCTCCGGCTCTTCGAAGCGTGGGTTGTCTGTGGTGAGAATGAGTTGCGAAGAGCGGTCAAAGGCACAGCGAGCCATCATTGGTCGTTTGCCCTGATCTCGATTGCCGCCTGCTCCCACAACGGAGATCACGCCTCCCTCTTCAGCTAATAATTCGCCAATGGTGTCGAGTACTTTCTCCAAGGCGTCCGGTGTGTGGGCATAGTCCACGATAGCTGTACAGCGGTTGGAGGGAATAACTTCAAAGCGACCTCTGGCATGGTCTAAGCGGCTGAGCGCAATTAAAATATTTTTATGTGATTCCTCATCCTCTGCCTTTAGCAAGAGTGAAGCGGTAGCCCATGCAGAGAGCACATTGTACACATTAAAATCTCCAACTAAGCGGGTCCATACCTCCTGCCCATCAATTTGCAGCAGGGTGCCTGATAGCGTGTGTTCCAGTACACGTGCTTGGAAGTCGGCAGGAGCGTGCAGCGCATAACTATAGTGGGAAGCACGGCAGTTCTGAAGCATTACATTTGCATGTCGGTCGTCTTGATTGACTAACGCAAAGCTCTCTTGTGGTAAGCTGTCAAATAGCTTTTTCTTAGCGGCTATGTAGGCATCCATAGTCTTGTGATAGTCGATGTGGTCACGTGTCAGATTGGTAAAGAGAGCACCTGCAATGTGCAGCCCTGCGATACGATCCTGATCAATGGCATGTGAGGAGGCTTCCATAAAAACGTACTGACAGCCCGCTTCAGCCATCTCGTACAGAAGTTTATTTAGCGCAATGGGGTCAGGGGTAGTTAGTTTAGCGGGGGTGGCCTCTCGATTGATGCAATTCTCAATAGTGCCAATTAATCCGGCTTTGAATCCCATATCGAGGAATAGACGGTGCAGAAGGGTAGTAGTGGTTGTTTTGCCATTTGTGCCGGTCACTGCTACCAAGGCAAGCCGTTGCGAGGGATTTCCATAAAATGCCGATGCTAAATAGGCTAAGGCAAGGCGAGAGGAATTAATGCGGATGTGCGTTGCTCCTGCTTCATTTATCCGCGCCTGCTCTTCATCGGAAGGAAAGTGCTCGCTTACCACTACCGATGCCCCTTTGTTCAATGCTGTATCAAGGAACTCCCATCCATCGCGGACGGCTCCGTTAACCGCTATAAAAAGGCCTTTTTCAACAACCTGACGCGAGTCGGCCGTAATATGAGAATACGTTGCATCAAATAATTCATGCCCCGATACTTCAGGATGCAATGTACTGAGTATGCTAAGGATCTCTTTAAGGGAGTATGAGCAAGGTGTGGCACTATCTGTCATTGGATGAGGTATTAGAAAGATGATTTGCGTTAGATTGTGGCTTGATGCTTTCCAGAGAGAGACTTACAACGGTAGAGGCATCGATAGGACTTCCGGCAGCCGGTTGCTGAGCTACCACAAATCCATTTCCTTCAAGTTTTACCTTGAGTCCAATACGCATCAGGCTATAGGTAGCATCAGCGGCGGATAAGCCTATTACATTAGGCATCTTACCGGTTGCCTTAAATTGTTGTTTACCGGGTCGTGATACTTTAGAGAGAGAGGGCTCCAATGGTTGGATAACCTCCCTCAGATGATTGGGATTATACCGGTGATTGTGCAGTGTAACCCCCTCTGCTATCTCTTTTACTACCGGTGCGGACACAGGTCCTCCATAAATGGATACGCGTCGTGGTGCAATAATATCTACGAAGCAAACATACTCCGGGGCTTCCGAGGGGAAAATACCGCAGAAAGAGGCTGAATAGATATATCCACGCCCTGTGGAGCCTACTTGCGCTGTACCGCTCTTTCCACTGATGTTGACTATATCAGATTGCGCTAACTTCCCGGTTCCCTCTGTTACCACCATGCGGAGCATCTTCTGAAGTGCTTGGGTGGTGGCCGTGCTGCATATGGAGTCGCGTAGAACCCTTCGTTCACCTCTATAGAGAATGTGGCCATCTACAGAGACTACACTATCTACCAGATAGGGACGGAGATAGTGTCCGCCGTTGGCTATCGCTGCATAAAAGGTAGCCAGCGTAATCGGGGTAACCTGTGTTTCGTAACCATGAGCTATCCAAGGAAGACTAATGGCACTCCAAGTAGGGTCTGTAACGTCCTTAATACGAGTGGTGGCATAGCCCGGGATCTCCAATTGGAGATCGTCGCATAGTCCAAAGCTTTTCACTTTGTCGATGAAGCGTTGGGGGTTGTTGCTGTACCCTTTGAGTGCTATTTTAGCCATTGCCACGTTGCTGGAGAGTGCGATACATTTCTCTACAGTAATAGATCCCTTCAGTTGGCTTCCGTGATCGGTAATGGTACGCCGTCCTATTCTGTAATAGCCGGGGCCCACATCTATGAGGCTGGTAGGTGTGACGACCCCATCCTCCAAAGCAGCCATTATAGTAGCAGCCTTAAAGACGCTGCCGGGGTGGAAAAAGTCGCTAAAGGCAATGCAATAGGCCGGCTCATAATGCGCACTATCTCTTCGGCTGAGGTTGCTCATGGCTATAATTCGTCCGGTAGAGACCTCCATCAGAATAGCGGTTCCTCGGTTGCCTTGTGTTTCGATAAGTCGCTTTTCAAGTGCCCGGTCGGTTATTTTTTGCAGATCTACATTGATGGTCGTGTAGAGCGAGCCACCACTATGAGGCTCTTCCAAAGTAATCTCAGTCCACGAGCCTCCTATGCGTTGCTTGAGTGTTCTGCCGGGGCGACCCACGAGTAAAGAGTCGTAGCCGGCTTCTAGTCCGGAAGCGCCCTTGGTAAGCAAATTGCCATCTCCATCCCCTAATACGTTGCCTATGACGGTTCCTGCCAAATCGTCGTAGGGATGCATACGGCGCTGTCGCTCCTCTTTGCGAATACATCGCAAAAGACTGATTGTGGACTTCCCTCCCTTGCTGTTTACATATTGGTAATACAGTGCAGGATGCGACTTGAGCTGCTCAAACTCCATGTAGGAGATCTCTTTGCCTATCAGATTAAAGGCGCGAGAGCCTTTCTTATCCCCTTTCTGCCAGCGTGCTAGAAGCTCCTTTTTGTTTAGAGGAGTGCTTTGTACAATGTTTACAAGCGCATCTGCCAGCTCTTCCATCTTCTGGGTGTAGGCGCCTTTTTTCTTTAGGATTTGTACCGATTCACTCTTGAAATCAAAAAACAATTTATAATAGGGAGCTGAAATAGAGAGCAACTCTCCCTCTGCTGCATAGATACTGCCTCGTAGGGGAGGAATTGAGTCCTCTTTGGGCGGACTGAGCGTTTCTCCTACTTCGAGCCACTTTGCCCCCTCCACAAACATAATCTTATATACAGTGCACCAAATCGCTATGACAAAGGCTACGAAAGCCGTACCAATGATGGTGCGGTATCGGCGCAGCATGTGTTTACGTTCCTTGCGTACGCGCTCCTGTACCTCCTGATTGGACTCAGTTTTTGTTGTCTCTGCCATAGTAGATCACAAAGGGTTGATCTTCTTTCTCTGTCACGGTGGAGTTTAGCTCTTCAAGTCGAGTGCGCATAGTCTCCTCTCGAGTCAGACGCGATATATCGGCTTTGATGAATAACTGCTTATTGCGGACGGTTTCTAACTCGCTTTCCAGTTTACTGATCTGCTTGGTTTGTGATATGGTTACATAACCCAAAGCTACGTTGCAGAAAAATAAAAAGAATATCCATACAACCAACGGCGCCCACCTACTATTAATAAAGCGCACTATCAATCCACCGCTCAGCCAATAGAGAGGACTGCGGTATTTCTTCTCCTTCTTCTTGGGCGGTGGTGTTTGTGCTATGCGCTCCTCGGAAAAGTTTTGAGAAGCCTCTTGCGGAAAATGTGCTGTAGTTTCAGGCTGCTCCTCCCCTTCTTGCTCAAGATGCTCTTCGGAAGGTCCTCTCTCTTCCTGAAAAGGTGAGGTGAAGAGTTGCTCTTCCGCTGAAGCGGGGGCAGAAGCCTCGTTGACTATATCGTTATATTCTTCCTCTGTTAGTCTCATGACCTCTACTGACGCTCTGCAACTCTTAGCTTGGCACTTCGGGAGCGGCTATTGCGTGCCAGTTCATCAGCTCCTGCTGTAATGGGTTTGTTGTTGACTGCCTTAAACAGGCGTGGCGCAGCACCATAAAGCATAGCTTGCTGCTCTGTGATAGTCACCTCCTGCTTAAGCCATTGCTTCACAATTCGATCCTCTAAAGAGTGGTAAGTGAGTATGGCGATGCGTCCACCTACGGGGAGCAACTCCTCGGAAGCAGTCAACAGTGCCTTTAGGGCGCCTAATTCATCGTTTATTTCTATTCGAAAAGCTTGGAAAATGCGGCTTAGCTTATTGCGGCGCTGCTCGGAAGCATGGGGCAAATAGGGTTGTAGACAAGCTACTAATTTTTCCATGGACCGGATCGGCATGTCGGTACGGGATTTTACAAGTGCAGCTGCGATCTGTCGAGCATCGTGTAGCTCTCCGTATTGATAGAGAATATCAGCCAATTCGCTTTCTGTAGCGCTATTGATCAATTCGGCTGCCGAGATCCCTGCACGCGGGTTCATACGCATGTCGGGAAGTGCCTCCTCAAAGCGAAAGCTAAAGCCTCGCTCAGGTGTATCAAAGTGGTGCGACGAAACCCCCAAGTCGGCAAGAATTCCTTGCACCTGCGACACCCCATAGTACTCCATCCAATGGGCTGCATAACGAAAGTTGGACGCAATAAAAGTAAAACGCTCATCCTCTGGCGCATTGGCGGCTGCATCAGGATCTTGATCAAAGCCATATAAGTGCCCTTGTGCAGAGAGCTGCTCTAATATGCAGCGTGTATGTCCACCTCCGCCAAATGTGGCATCTATATAAATACCATCAGGGTCAGTCACCAAGAGCTCTACGGAGCGCTCTCGAAGCACCGGTACGTGATAGCACCCGGCTTCCGTCTGGGGGGTGTGGAGTTCCTCTTTCATGCTTGTCTAATTCTCTTGCAAAGGTAATCAACGGCAAGGCTTTTTCAAACTAATAGACACTTTTCTATATTGTCCGGAAAAATATGCTTCCCCAACAAGTGAAAATGCGGATTGTTTGTTGAGTAGGCGCATAAGATAAGGACTTTACAAAGGATGTAGATCTCTCGTCTAAAAGATCAGAAAGTTTCAAACGAAAGGTACTGATCTTTTAATTAAAAGTTATAGATGTTTCATTTGAAAGTTATAGATGTTTTGGGGAGGGTGTGGGGGGAATGAATTTCCTCGGATAAAATACTTGCAAAATATCTTAAGGCTAACTTTTTACATAAAGAAAGGTTGCCTTTTTCGGTTGATCTTTTTTTTAGTTACGCCGGTTAATAGTGAACAAAATGAGGTAAAACTTGTTCTAAAAGCGAGTTTAGAGCGATTATGGGACATTTGGTAGCTATTGTGGGGCGCCCCAATGTGGGGAAGAGCACCCTTTTTAATCGGTTGGTTGGCACTCGCCAAGCAATTGTCAACGATGAAGCCGGCACGACGCGTGATCGGCAGTATGGGCATGCGGAGTGGACGGGAAAGACTTTCTCGGTGGTTGATACCGGTGGCTGGGTGGCCGGTAGCGATGATGTATTTGAGAGCGAAATCAACAAACAAGCTATTATAGCAGTAGAGGAGGCGGATGTAATCCTTTTTGTTGTAGATGTGCAGGATGGTATCAATGAATTAGACAAGGAGGTATCGAATGTCCTGCGTCGAAGCGATCGTCCTATATTAGTGGTGGCGAATAAAGCCGACAACTTTGAGATAGGAATGCAGAGTGCTGAGTTTTACGCACTTGGATTAGGCGATCTCTATCCTGTAAGTGCCATCAATGGCAGCGGAACAGGCGATCTGTTGGATAAAGTGGTGAGCCTCTTTAAGCCGAAGGAGCGGGAGACAACAGAGAAGGATTTGCCTCACTTTGCCGTGATAGGGCGTCCAAATGCAGGTAAGTCCTCTTTAATTAATGCTTTTCTCGGTGAGGATCGCAACATTGTAACCAACATAGCCGGCACAACGAGGGATGCTATCTATACAGAGTATAATAAGTTTGGAATGAACTTTTATCTTGTTGATACAGCCGGTATCCGCAAGAAGGGTAAGGTGCAGGAAGATCCCGAGTACTACTCAGTGATTAGGGCAATTCGTGCGATTGAGTATTGTGATGTGGCCATTGCCCTAATTGATGCTACCCGGGGCATAGAGGCACAAGATGTGAATATTATTTCACTTGCCTTGCGCAATAGTAAAGGCTTGGTGGTGTGTGTCAATAAGTGGGATTTGGTGGAGGATAAGTCCCCGGCGGCTATTAGGCATTTTGAGGCTGCAATTCGCGAGCGATTGGCTCCTTTTACTGATTTTCCTATACTATTTGTATCGGCACTCACTAAGCAACGAATCTTTAAAATACTTGAGACAGCGCAGGGAGTATATAATCGGAGAAAAAGCCGTATACCTACCCATAAGCTGAATGAGGTTATGTTGCCTATTATAGAGCAGACGCCTCCCCCTTCGTGGAAGGGTAAGTACATCAAAATAAAGTATGTAATGCAAATCCCGACCGCTGTGCCGTCCTTTGCTTTCTATACCAACTTAAGTAAATGGGTAAAGGAACCTTACAAGCGTTTCTTGGAGAATAAGATTCGGGAGAATTGGGACTTCAACGGCGTACCAATTAATGTGTTTATTCGCGATAAGTAGCCGATAAAGTGGGGAGGGCTTGTATAGGCTACTCCCCTAATGTTGATATTGAGTTCCCTTTTGCATTGCAGGGAAAATTTTTATTTCCGGCTGTGCCATAGCGGTCTATGAGGAAATTCTCAAACAAACGAGCCGGTAAATCTGTTGTAGGAGAGATATGTCTGAGACTATGCGTGCAACCTTTATTATCCCGGCAGGGGGTAGCGGTGTACGCTTTGGTGCAACCTTGCCTAAGCAGTTCGTCTTGTTTCAGGGCGAGCCGCTTGTCGGTTATACCCTTCGGAGAATAGCGCCTTTTGCTTCTGAGATCATACTTTCGCTTCCGGAGGAGTATATTTTCTATACGCAAGAGTTAGTTAAGCCTCTCTCTCTCAATGTGCCGATCCTCTATGTGAAGGGTGGAGCAACTCGTTATGAGTCTGTGCGTAATGCCCTCGCTATGTCTCCCCAAGAGGGTCTGGTAGCTGTGCATGATGCAGTGCGTCCGTTTGTGGCAGCTCAAGTGATAGAACAACTCCTTTTGGAAGCAGATCTGAAGGGAGCGGCAGTGCCTTTTCTCTCCTTACGCGATAGCCTTAGGCAAAAGAATGAAAACGGCTCTTGCGCAGTCGATCGAAGCAACTTCTTGGTAGTGCAGACCCCTCAGGTATTCCGTGCGGCTCTTCTATATAGGGCATACCAAGAGCCGTACCGCAACTCCTTTACCGATGATTGCTCCGTATATGAAACCGCTTTCCCCGGGGCTGAGATAGCTCTGGTAAAAGGGAACGAGGAGAATATAAAGATCACGACCCCTTTGGATGCCTTTCTATTCGATGCACTCCGACAAAGAATAGAGTAGTCTATGCCTCAACAACGCAATTACTTAGATACTCCTCTTCGTTATCTTCCCACGCTTGGGGAGAAGCGAGCGACACTGTTAGAGAGTGAGTTGGGGCTACGCACTTATCGTGATCTGATTTATTACTTCCCATTCCGTTATGTAGATCGTACAGTGATTACACCCATTCGAGAGTTGCGCAATATTCACCGTGAAGTACAACTTAAAGGATATCTGACTGACTACCGACAAGAAGGAGTAGGCCGTAAGCAACGCCTTAAGGCAACATTTAAGGATGCAACCGGGCAAGTAGAGCTTGTTTGGTTTAAAGGAAGTGATTGGCTCAAGAAGCGTTATCCGGAAGGGAAGTGTTATGTGCTTTTAGGGCAACCTCGTCTCTATAATGGTATTTATTCGGTCTCTCATCCTGAGTTAACGCCTGCCGATAGCCCCGACTTGGCAGTGGGTGCTCTCTATGGGGTGTATAATACGACCGAAAAGATGAAGCGTGCACGTCTCACCCCAAGTGTATTAGGCAAGATAATCGCCTCCTTGTTGCACCTTATTCCTACCTATGTAGAGGAGACTCTTCCAAGTGAGATATGTGCGCAACAGCACCTTATCCCATTACCCGACGCACTGCAACAGATTCATGTGCCTCGAAGTACAAAAGAGCTGCAAGCGGCGATTCATCGTCTTAAGTTTGATGAGCTATTCTATTTGCAGCTCATGCTTCGCCAAACAAAGTTGGAGCGGCACAAGCGTTTTGAGGGGTATCGCTTTGAACATGTGGGATTTACGTTCAACAGCCTGTACGACTCCCTCCCTTTTTCGCTTACACAAGCCCAAAAGCGTGTGATACGTGAGATTCGTTTAGACTGCAATGCCGGACACCAGATGAATCGCCTCCTGCAAGGAGATGTAGGCTCCGGAAAAACCTTAGTAGCGGCTTTCTCCATGTTGCTGGCCATTGACAATGGTTACCAAAGTTGCCTTATGGCTCCTACGGAGATTTTGGCGGCACAGCACTACGCTACACTCAGTCGTTTGCTGTCACCTATTGGCGTTGAGGTTGCATTGCTTACCGGCAGCTCAACACCCAAAGAGCGTCGCCCTATATTAGAAGGAAGTGCTGATGGTACACTACCTATATTGGTCGGTACGCATGCTCTTATTGAGGAGGGCGTGCGCTTTGCCCATCTGGGGCTTGCCGTAATTGATGAACAGCACCGCTTTGGCGTGGCACAGCGTGCTAAGCTGTGGGGCAAAGCCACTGAAGTGCTACCGCATATCCTTATAATGAGTGCTACACCGATACCGCGCACACTGGCCATGACACTTTATGGAGACTTGGATATCTCTACCATAGATGAACTTCCCCCCGGACGCAAGCCAATTGTAACAAAGCATCTGTATGAAGACGGTATATCTCTTGCCTATGATTTTATACGCGATCGGATAGCCGAAGGAAGGCAGGTGTATGTGGTTTTCCCTATGATAGAGGGTTCGGAGGCAAGTGATTATGCCAACTTGGAGACCGGTTACAAGCGATTTGTCTATATGTTCGGTGAGCGTAACGTAACTTGGGTGCATGGCAAACTCCCGCCAAAGGATAAACAAGAGAGAATGGATGCTTTTGCTCGTAATGAGGTACCTATTCTTCTCTCTACGACCGTGATTGAGGTAGGAGTAGATGTCCCTAATGCAACGGTGATGATGATTGAAAATGCTGATCGCTTTGGCTTGAGTCAGTTACATCAGTTGCGTGGTCGGGTTGGCCGTGGAGACAACCAAAGTTACTGTATCTTAGTTACCCCGCAAGCACTCTCTTATACTGCTAAGCGACGAATGGAGGTGGTGACAAGCACTACGGATGGTTTTGTAATTGCCGAGGAGGATATGAAGCTTCGGGGGGCAGGAGATATAGAGGGTACCCGGCAGAGTGGAGACTTGAGTAAGCTCTCCCTTGCCAAACCCACAGAGGATGTGCTCCTTATGCGTCTTGCAGGGGCTGTTGCAAGCGATGTACTCGCTGCCGACCCGGAGGCAAAGAATCCTCTCTATGCACCGATGTGGCTGGAGCTTGAACGGCTCTATCCGAAAGAAGAGCGTTGGGGAAATATCAGTTGAACTACGCTCTAAAGGTCACTCTATTCACGTACTAAAAGAAATCAGGTAATGCGCCGAGAGAGCACATCACCTGATTTGTGTATTAAGACTTGCTACAAAGGATTTACTTGGTCCTTGTTTCAAAAAGCCTGATAGAACGTCCGTAGAACTTGTAGTATCCGTCAAAGCTGGTATAGGCAAACTGCATATTGAAGCCCATGAAGTAGTAGCCCTTATAATCGGATGTACCGGCCCAATAGTAACCATACTCTCCCACGGTGAGCATATCCCCCGTTTGCCCCGTTCCGGATGTATTGCTACCACAGGCAGGGAAAACGCGCAGCACGTCCTTATCCGTATCTTTGTCCCAGAAAGAGTTAGTCATGATATCCTTTATGGTTACCTCGGATCCCTCCTCAATGGGGCGGGCCAGTACGATCAAGATCTTACCACCTCCATATTTATTGTCTGCATAGGAGTAGACCCAAGCCGAGTGGTACTTGGTGCCCTTGAAGCGAATGGCATAGCATACACTGCCCCCCTCACTGTGGTAGTCGTTGGTGGAGGTTATGGTTTCCCCATTTACCACTACTGTTTCGGATTTATCTTTGTATTCCTCTACTCCATTGGTATCAAACACTATATAGGGTCGCTTACCTACCCAATTCGGAGCAATCGCATACCACTCTTCACGACTCGGCATGTGGTAAGATTTTCCGGCAATAGTAATATTTGAGAACTTAGCGACGGCATCGTCCCAAGTAAAGTATCCGGAGGCATTATTAGCTTGACTTGTGGCAAAGGATATGCCGTCCTGTGCCACATTATACTCTGCTACATAATTGAGTGGTAGCATAATTTCGGGATTTGGGTTGGGCGTTTCTCCGGCTTTGCGGTGTATAGTGAGCTGTGTAGCAGTGGCACCGTCCATATGCGGCTTTGCTTCAAGTGTAAAGGCGGCAGCTTTCGTACCCTTTGCTATGGTAAAGCTCTTTTTGTTGGCGTCAATGGTGATCTCCGAGGCATTACCCTCCTTGAGCGTTAGAGAAAAGTCTTTTGCAGCGAGTACCTTTTCTTCTACCACCTTGCCACTTCCATCGGTAGCGGCTTGCTTACCGAGGACTACTCCTTCGCCACCCTGTGCAGAGAAAGAGGCCGGCTTAGCCTCAAAGGTGAAGGTGAGCGTTCCTTCGCGTCGGATGCGGAGCTTTTGTGGCGCACTTCCTTCGGCTGCCACTTCCAATTCAAATTCTGCGGCATTTCCTTCCTCTACGACAAAGGTTTTGGCAGCTGCATCAATGCTGATTCCCTTTGCATCGCTTGTTAGAGAAAGCGAGAAGTCTTTTGCCTCCAGAGCCTTCTCTTCAATAGTCTTGCCCTCGGCATCGGTAATGATGCGTTTGCCGGTCACAGTGCCCTTTCCGCCATTAGCAGCGAAGCAATCGGGTGTAGCATCAAATGTGTAGGTGATAGTGCCTGCACGCATGATAGTGATCTTTTGCTTCTGCCCCTTGGCAGCTCCGGATGTGACATAGGCTTCCAACTCAAAGGTAGCGGGATCTCCTTGTACAATGGAGAAGGTCTTACCCTTTTCATCCAGGGTGATTTGCGCTTTGTCGCCTGCGATAAGCTTAAGTGTGTATTCATTTGGCTTGAGTGGCTTTTCGCTCTCTATTTTTCCATCTTGGGAGAGTTCTTGCAGCGTGCCAATAATACTCCCATCTCCTCCGGCCGCAGAGACAGAGGAAGGCTCTGCTTGGAAGAGAGCCTTGTAGTTGTGAGCTTGCGGTTTGGGCTCCGGATTAGGGTTATTATCGTCCGGTTCGTTGTTACAACCTCCTACAACAAATAGTGCTAGCAGTGTGATAAATGGAATAATCCTCTTCATTATAATTATATATGATAAGTTAGTTGAATTATCGTGTTACGGCTTTTCGTTACTTGGATTGAAATGGGTGGAAGTAAGTATTCTTTCACAGTGAAATGCTTGAATAGAACTCAATCTATTGCATCTTTTCCACACGGGATACATACATTCTTGCGAGACAAAAGTAGCAATAAAGTATTGAATTTATGTTTCTTCCGAAACAGGCTCTGAGGGCTTCAAAAAAGTATAGTCCCTCAAATGAAAGATACAGATGTTTTGAGTAGTGAGAGGGTGAATACTTTTTATATATAGGCTAATCGCTTGAATCATAGGGGAAAAAGGGGGATTTATTAGAAGCCAAGAAAAAGAAAATGAAAGTTTTTTCTCCTCTTGATGCAGTATTTCCTGTAGGTCTGCATTATATAGGTGAAGACAGGAAATAGAGCGAAGTAAACAATAGACGACTCAACACGCCAACACAACACAATACACACCAACACATGAAAAAAACGACACAGTATTTGTTCTTACTCCTGTTTGTGGTTGCAATTAGTGGGTGTCTCCCTTTCAATGATGGAGGTGATGGTTTGATCATGGATTACGCCAATATATCCTTGAAAATTGACCTTACCGACAGCGAGGGGCACCCGCTAATTAAACCGAAGACTAAAGAGGGCGAGGCTTATCTGAGTGAGGTTTATATCAAATGGAATGACAGAAAATTCTATTGTGAAGGAGAACCTGCTCGAGATAAGATGCGTGCCAATAGAGAGCGGTTTCATGCGCTGACCGTGTCGCAAATGGATGAGGCGTATTATGTACTTGAATTTGGAGAATTTCAACCCAACTACTTTGAACCTCAGTTGTTTACCCTCCACTTGCCCGGAGGAGTTGAGCGCCAAATTGAAATGCGTCATTACACTTCTGAAGATCGTAGCTTTGTGACAAAAATAAAGGTAGATGGAAAGGAGGTCGTAATCTCAAAGAATCGACTCTTACGTATTGAGCTTAGTGAGGAGGAGATCGCACGCAGTGGCTACGACTTGAAAGATACAACGCCTGCTCCGGTTACACTCTATTTCCGATTTGCTAATCCACTTCCTGAGAAGCTATGGCAGGGCGGTGGAGAAGATAAAGACAAAGAGCCTACCATGAATGAGGCTACAGAACATGCTTTCTCGGCTTTGTGGCGAGGGCGAATTTTACCATTAGAGCACCGTGCTTATGGTACTCCGATTGACAAGAGTGTAACGGAGCCGAAGTTTTACTATGGAACCAGTTATTTTGTTGGTCCCTATCCTTCTGCGCAGTTGAATTTCTTCTTGGCCTTAGGTCCACTTTCTGAAGAGAAACTAAAAGAGGAACCTTTAACAATACAGTATTCTGATAACCAGTCTTTTACGTTCCTCATTGATTACAAACAAGATAGCAGCGGAGCGCCTCTTCTGACTGCAAAGCGTGTGGGTGAGGGAGAGGCTGAAAAGGGAAATATTAATTACTTTCGCAATGGTATTATAATAACGATTCCCATAGAGTGGTGACAGAGCAGGAGCTTAGCAAACGAATAAAAGAGGGTAATAGAGAGGCCTTCGGTGCATTATATCGTCTGTATGCTCCATACCTTTATAATCTGATTATGCGTTACGTGCCGGATAGAGAAACTGCCAAGGATGTACTCCATGATGCGTTTATCCACTCGTACGAACAGATCGGGAAATATGAGTATAGAGGTGAAGGAAGTCTTAAATCGTGGCTCTCAAGGTTGTTTGTCAATGAAGCTTTGATGCACCTTAGGCAAACAAAACGCATCTCTTTCGTACCGCTCAATGAGGAAGTATTCAGCGAGGGGCCTACATGGGATGAGATAGATGAAGAAGAAGTAGCTCGTATTCCCATAGAAGATCTACAAACAATGGTAGCAGCTTTACCCGAGGGCTACCGGATGGTGTTCAATTTGTTTGTAGTAGAGGGAATGAGTCATAAGCAGATCGCCTCCCTATTGGGAATCAATGAAAAGAGTAGCTCGGGACAACTGGCACGTGCTAAACAGCGCTTAGCCACCGAGATTAAAAAATGGTATAAAACCCATGAGATATAATAAGGATATAAAGCAAGAGCAAAGCAAGGAGGAGCTGCTACGCAAGCGGCTAAACGCTTCCGGCAATGCAGCACCTCAAGAGGATTTGGATGAGGTGTGGATGCGTATATCTACCACATTAGCGTCTGCTACGCCCAAGCCTAAGCAGCACAAAGTATACGCTCTGCCGATACTTCGTGTGGCGGCAGCTGTACTAGCTGTATTGGGAGTAGGCTTATCCATCTGGGTAGGCATGGACAAAACGCTTCAACGACAATATAATAGCACCTCTGAGGTCGCTGCTGTAATAGAGGAGCCAAGCCGGCATTCTACAGAGCCAAAGCATGTGTATTCCGAAGAAGAGAATCAGATCAACTCTGTAAAGCATGAGCGTAATGCACAAGCCCTGCGTGGTGATACGCATCCTCAGTCTTTACGAGAAGAGAGCCAGCAGATGAAGGAACTATCTAATTCTTCCATGACTGCCGCCGATAAACATGACGAAGAATCCTTAAGTAACGTTGAGGAACAGGCAACTAACCGGGCAAACAGTGAGGAGACGATAGTAGTACAGGGGTCTAAGGAGGAGATACAACCGCAGCCATTACAAGCTGTTGCTACCATTCGGAGCGCAAAAGAGGAAGAAGAGAACAAAGATCTCTCTATAAGAGCCTCATTCCTTGCTTATGCGAGTGGAAGTCGCTCATTTGGAACAGCAGACATGTCTCCCGGGGGTATGTTTCTTATGAAAGGAACTAACGGCACGGCTTTTAATTCCGAGCGTGACGTTTCTGCACTTCTCTACGAGCAAGCTGAGTTTAGACATGATATTCCGATTAAGTTTGGGGTAAATGCACTTTTGCAAGTAGGAAGATATCTCGGTTTTGAATTCGGTGTCAACTATAGTTATCTGCATAGTAAGGTTTCCCTTGATCAGCATGGGATGCATTGGGAACAAAGCCAGAATGTACACTATTTGGGATTGCCTATAGGCTTCCGAATTACGGCTTATCAAAACGAATCAATCAGTCTCTATGTGGGAGCTGCTGGAGAGTTGGATAAGGTGATTTCTGCTACGCTAAATGGTACTACACTGGGAACACTCCCGTGGAGCTGGTCCTTGCATGGGCGGGCAGGAGCAACAGTACGACTATCGTCTCTTCTCTCCCTTTATGTAGAGCCGTCCCTCTCCTACTACTTTAAAGACGGTACTCCATTGAAAACCTATTATAATCAAAATCCACTTGCACTAACTATTTCAGTTGGACTGCTCTTTACGCCCCCCATGCACTTCTGATCGGCATACATTATAATGAAGGTAGTCCACTTATCCACTTTTGATGTACGCGGAGGAGCTGCCATAGCAGCAGAACGACTGGTGCGGGCACTCATAGACGATGGTGTGGATGCATCTTTGCTCGTTTTGCAGCGAGAGGGCAAGTCTACATGTGTGCATGCTTTGGAACAAGCAACTCCCTTGAGGGCACGAGTCCAATTCTATAGAGAAATATGGGCTTCTTTTAGGAGAAACGGGCTGAAAAGGGATAGCACGCTCTTCGCTCGTTCCTATCCGATTGCAGGGTTCAATGTGACAAATTCTCCTCTTGTACAGGAAGCAGATATCATTCACTTGCACTGGATAAATCAAGGGTTTCTCTCCATTCGTTCTTTGGAGGATTTGGTTGCACTTAGAAAACCTGTCGTTTGGACAATGCACGATATGTGGCCTGTTACTGCTGTTGCACATCATTGTAAAGACGTGAACGCCTGGACCCAAAAAAGTCCGCAAAGCTTAGAGTCCCGTATTGGACAACGCAAACAACGTCTCTACAGAGAATTAAAGCCCTGCTTCGTGGGGTGCAGTGAGTGGATTGCACGAGAAGCTGCAAAGTCGATACTTGCAAAGGAGTGTCGGGTAACCCATATTGTGAATGCTGCTGATACGGAGCATTTTCGACTTGTTGATCAGAAACAGGCCCGACAGAAGCTTGGACTACCAGAAACAGACCCTATCATACTCTTTGGGGCTGCTAATGCACAAGATCCTCGAAAGGGATATGCGCAGCTTATCGAAACATTCCATTTCCTCCGTCATAGCGAGGAGCAACTACCTTATGCAGTTGTTTTTGGAAAGGCAGATGAGAGGGTGCTGCGCAATGACCTTGAGGGCTTTGATCTCAGGGTGGCCGGTTATGTCAAAGATCCGGTAGAGATGAATCTTTATTATGCAGCGGCCGATCTTTTCTTAACCCCCTCCTTGGAAGAAAATCTTCCCAATACAATTATAGAAGCGCAACTTGCCGGAACGCCTACAGTGGCCTTTGCAGTAGGAGGTATCCCGGAGATTATTGATCTCTCGGAAGCAGGAAAGACGGTCCAGCTTCTTGATTGCCGTGCTTTAGCTAATGCAGTAGCCGAGGTGCTGTCACAGCGAAATAATTTATGCAGGACCCAACTGCACAAGCATGCCTTAGAACGATATTCTGCGAGTGGAGTAGCTGACTCATATAGGAGACTCTACGACTCACTTCTTCATGCTAAAGCGTGAGGATGTGAATATAATTGGTTACTTTTGAAAGATAATGGCATGCAGGGGCAGATGGGTGCCCTTTGTATTGTTGCGGTACGAAAAGCTATGAAGTATATCATTTGTCCCTATTGCAAGCGACGCATAACCGAAGAGGAGCTTCGACGCTACGAGCGTAGCGGAGGACGTGTGGTGATGAATTGTCCCAATTGTAAGCGGCGTTTGGCTTTCAGAATATTAGAGGAAGAACCGGAAGTTTGTAATTCTGAACCAGCTCAACAGGGAGTTGGCATGCCTGCTTTTGCCTATCTAAAAGTGATTGAGAATGTATTCGGCTATGCACAGCGTTTCCCATTGGTTGAGGGGTTGAACCGCGTGGGGAGATACAACGATCGCTTTTCCGAGTTAGAAGTGCCTATTCGTACCAACGACCCCAGTGTAGATCGTAACCATTGCATGATCAACGTACAACCTACCGAGAGCGGTGAAGTACAGGTCGAAATATGGGATAATGATAGTATGACCGGCACCTTTATCAATACCCGAGAGTTAATGCCGGACGAGCACCATCTTCTGCAAGAGGGCGAGGTGATTACACTTGGCGCAACCTCAATTATATTTACATTTAGTAAAGAGTGATCCTATGAAACAAATGGGTAAAGTGGCTTTAATAACCGGTGTAACCGGTCAAGATGGGGCTTACTTGAGCGAATACCTTTTATCGAAAGGATATCAGGTACATGGAGTCAAGCGTCGCTCTTCAATGTTCAACACTGAGCGTATAGATCACCTCTATCAGGATCCTCATGAGGCTGACCGACGCTTTTTTTTGCATTATGGAGACCTTACAGATGGTCAGAACATAACTCGCCTTATTGCCGAGGTACAGCCGGATGAAATATATAATTTAGCTGCTCAGAGCCATGTGAAGGTAAGCTATGAGTTGCCTGAATATACAGCTGATGTGGTTGCTTTGGGGGCACTGCGTATATTGGAAGCTGTACGTCTTTTGGGCATGGAGCAGAAAGTCCGTTATTATCAGGCCTCCACAAGTGAGTTATTCGGTAAAGTGCAGGAAACGCCACAGAAAGAGACTACGCCTTTTTATCCGCGTAGCCCCTATGCGTCGGCAAAGCTTTTTGCCTATTGGATTACCATCAACTACCGAGAAGCTTACGGAATACATGCAAGCAATGGGATTCTCTTTAATCACGAGTCTCCTTTGCGGGGCGAAACCTTCGTGACGAGGAAAATAACCCGTTCGGTGGCCCGAATAGTATTTGGTTTGCAAAACTGCCTATGGCTGGGTAATCTTTCAGCTCAAAGAGACTGGGGGCATGCGAAGGACTATGTGCGCTCTATGCATCTTATCTTACAGCAACCGCAGCCTGACGATTATGTGGTGGCTACGGGTGTTACGACTTCCGTAAGAGATTTTGCACGGATGGCTTTTGAATGGGTAGGACTCCACATAACGTTTCAGGGAGAGGCGGAGGAGGAGCATGCTCTACTTACCTCTATAGATGAAGAGCGGTTTACAACCTGTGTGGGAGAAGCCTACTTACCCACAATAAAAAAGCGAGTGGGAAGTCGCTTACTCGCTGTTGATCCGGCATACTTTCGTCCTACGGAAGTGGATTCGCTTTTGGGAGATGCAGCAAAAGCACGTGAAAAATTGCAGTGGTATCCTGAGTATTCCCTAAGTGATATTGTGCAGGATATGATGCTGCATGATGTGGCGCTGATGAAAAAAGAGGCGTACCTTGAGGAAGGTGGTTACAAGACGTGTAATTATTTTGAGTAATCATGATAGCTAAAGATGCACGTATTTATGTGGCGGGGCACAGAGGCTTGGTAGGCAGTGCCATACAGCGCAAGCTTCAAGAGGAGGGATTCAGCCATTTAATTACAGCGAGTCATGCGGAGCTTGACCTTTTGGATGCAACGGCTGTACATGCTTTTTTTGAGGAGGAGAAGCCGGAGTACGTTTTTATAGCAGCGGCTTTCGTAGGCGGAATTATGGCAAATAGCCGTATGGGGGCAGACTTTATATTCCGTAATTTAGCTATTCAGCAGCACTTAATGGGCGAGAGCTTTAGGTGTGGTGTGAAGAAGCTTCTTTTTCTGGGGAGCAGCTGTATCTATCCTCGATGTGCGCCTCAGCCTATTTGCGAGGAAAGTCTGCTTACTTCTCCATTAGAGGAGACAAACGAGCCTTATGCCATAGCTAAAATAGCCGGACTGAAGATGTGTGAGAGCTTTAATAGACAGTACGCAACCGATTGGCTCGCGCTTATGCCCACCAACTTGTATGGTCCAAATGATAATTTTAATTTAGAGACCAGTCATCTCCTCCCTGCTATACTAAGGAAAATGCATTTAGCTAAACTCCTGCGACAAGGACGATATGATTTGATACGGCAGGACTTAAATAGGTATCCGGTAGCACGTTTTAATCAAGCCGATCCTACTGAAGAGCAGATTAAAGATATGCTGGGAAGCTATGGTATTTCCGCTGATTGCCTTACCCTATGGGGTAGCGGTGCGCCACTGCGTGAACTGATGTGGAGCGATGATGTCGCCTCGGCTGCTTTATTTGTGATGGAACATGTTTCTCTAAAGGAAGATATTGCGCACGGAGGTACGGCTAGAAACAGACACTTCAATGTAGGTACAGGACGAGAGCATACCATTGCACAAATAGCCCATTTGGTAAAAAAAGTAGTACAATTTGAAGGCGCCATAGCCTTCGATGGCGTACATCCGGATGGCACTCCCAGAAAGCTTTTGGATGTAAGTCGATTGGCTCATTTAGGTTGGAAAGCGGAAACGCAACTTGAAGACGGACTTCCTCGTTATTATAAATGGTATTGTAACAACACTAAGGATTCGGACGAAGATAAGGGTAAGAAATGACGAAAGAATTAGAAGATATATGTATTGATCTCTTACGCAAGGAGGTCGTTCCTGCAACCGGATGTACAGAGCCTGTTGCTGTAGCGTTGGCAGCTGCCAAAGCCTCTTCTATACTTGGCGAAGAGGTAAAGAAAGCTACTATCTTGCTTAGTAGTAATATGCTCAAGAATGCTATGGGGGTAGGCATACCCGGTACCGGTATGATTGGCTTGCCGATAGCTGTCGCATTGGGTATTGTTATTGCTGAGCCTGAGAAAGAGCTTTCTGTCCTATCCGGATTTTCCAGTGATAAGCTTGAGAAAGCTAAAGCAATAGTGGCACAGAAAATCATCCAGATCAAACACAAAGAGGGAGATGTGGATAAACTCTATATTGAGGTTTTATTAGAGGGAGATTCTGCACATGCTGAGGTAATTATAGAGGGCACCCATACGAATATCAGTTATGTGGCTCGCAATGGGGAGGTAATACTCAATAAGCGTTGTGTAAAGAATGAGGAGACCGCTACATTGGCTAACGAAGAGGAAAAACAATTGGACTTTGATACGGTATATCGTTTTGCCACAGAGACGGATATAGAGCGTCTTTCTTTTATTGAAGAAGCGGTTAACCTGAATCGAAATGCGGCGGATTTTTCCTTGCAGGGTAATTTCGGTCATCAAGTGGGACGTATGATACGGAGTGATATGGGACGTAAGTACTTGGGACAATCTACATTTACCGAGATACTCTCCTATACAACGGCAGCTTGTGATGCCCGCATGGATGGTGCTCCGGTCTCTGTGATGAGTAATTCGGGGAGCGGCAATCAAGGAATAACGGCTACACTGCCTGTAGCGGTCTTTGCTCGTCAGGAGGGTAAGAGTCGGGAAGAGACTATTAGAGCCCTTATCCTGAGCAACCTGATGGTTATTTATATTAAGCAAAAACTCGGCCGTCTGTCGGCTTTGTGTGGTTGTGTAGTGGCAGCTACAGGCTCCAGTTGTGGTCTTACGTATTTATTGGGCGGCACACGTGAGCAGGTGGCTTTTGCCGTTAAAAACATGGTAGGCAATATAACCGGTATGCTATGTGATGGGGCAAAGCCAAGTTGCAGTATGAAGGTATCAAGCGGAGTCTCCTCGGCTCTTTTTTCTGCTCTTCTTGCTGTGCAGAATAGGGTAGTAACGAGCGAAGAGGGAATTGTGGATGATGATGTCGACCGTACCATCGAAAATCTTACTTCAATTGGACGTAACGCCATGAGCGAAACGGATCGGCTCGTATTAGATATCATGACAAGCAAAAAAGACCGTTCTTAACTTTTCTTTTTTTATAATGAGTACTCTATCTCCTAATACCAATAAGCGACAACATAGCATGAGCTTTAGCATCTTCTTACGAATGATGCTGAAAGGTTGGCCCCTTTTCTTACTCTCCTTTATCGCTGTTGCTGTAATGATGAAAGTATTGTCTCAGCGTACTTATATAGGTCAACCCAGTTACCGTATGACCGTGATGAGTCGCTATGCAGACAAGGTTACTAATGAGTATCTACTCAATGGAGACAATCTTGCTCCCACTCACTTATGGGATAAAAATGCCCCCTATCAGATAACTCAGATCTATTCTTACATCACCTCTGTGGATGTGATTTATAGAGCGGGAATGGATTGCGGCTTCGATATGTCCTATGCTCAAAAGAATAAGCTGAGATATGTAGATGTATATAATGACCTGCCCTATCGCCTTCGTTTTCTTGATATGAACGATATGGATCAGGTTAAGCTAATAGCCGATTGGACGCAAAAGGGAGTTCGCCTAACCTCTCCTTCAGGTACTTTTCAGTCTAATCCAATAGACGAAAAGAAGTTTGGTGAAGTCTCTATAGCCTTGGGTGATACAGCCCAGACAAGTATAGGACGTGTGGTTTGTCTACCACAAGCCGCCAATACATGCTATCCGAGGACCAAGCTGGATCTTACGCAGCCGGTTTATGTGAGTAAGCAGAGCGCCGTAGACGTAAAGACATTATTTGATAAGGAAATGAGTCTTGAAACGGAGTCTTTGGGCGAGGATATCCCCGCTTATACTTTCCATGTGCGTATTGGCGGCCCGGTTCGTTTAGTTACAGAGCTATTGGAAGGAATGGCGGCGCAGGGCGAGAAATACGTGCATGAAATGTTGCAAAGCGATCTAATGGAAGAGAGGCAATTAATTGAGCAGTCTTTGCGCGCTCTCTCTCAAAAGAGTGCGGAAGGCGTGATCTCTTCTGAGGCAGCAGCCAAAGAGCGTAACCTGCTCAATATGAAGTTGACACGTAATATATCCAATAGTGAGGCTCTTTCTGTGGAGCACTTCCTTACGGTTGTCGATGCCCCCTCTTCCCGTCATGCTAAGGATGGATTTAATTATCTTCTTTTTGTACTGCTGACACTCGGGATCATTGTCCCCATGCTGATCATCTATTATTGTTGGTTGAAGCGTGGCTGTATATATGAGATGAGTCAGCTTTCATCCCTTTGGCACAAAAAGTTTGTGGGTAGCTTTAAAATGGGAAAAGGCGAGAAGTCTCTTTCCCTCTTGGATGAACAGTTGGATTTGCTGCGTACTTCTTTATCCGATGTGAATAGATTGGTAATAGCATCTCCCTCTTACACCCCTGATGTGCAGCTTTTTGTTCAGCGGTTAGTAAAAAATACCCGAGAAAGCGGCAGAAGTGTTGTATGGCATGACCTATTACCGCAAGGGAGCACAGCTCACGATGGCGCAACGCCTTTTTACTATCGCCCTGGCTATTTAGGAAGTCAGGCCTTTGATAAAGATGTGCAAAAACTAATTGAGTCTATTCCTCAGAATGGACTACTCATACTCACTGTGGCGCCTGAAAAGGTTCCGTTCTTTTTGCCTAAGTATGCCACCGATTTACTTGTTCCTGTTACTGCATTCAGAAGCCGAATGAAGCAAATACACCATATGGAGCGTGAAATGAGCAGAGTGGCTGACCTTGATAGCGTGCAAATACGAACCCTTTGGCTGCATAGATAGTATCATGCCTATCATTAATAGCATATTGGATACAGATCTATACAAGTTTACTACAGGGTATGCCTATAGCAAGCTATTCCCCTACGCTGAGGGGGTGTTCAGATTTATAGATCGAAGCGACCGGGTTTATCCGACCGGGTTTGATGAGAAGCTTCGTGAAGAGATTAACCATCTTTCCACGGTTGCTTTAACGGTGAGTGAAGCCGCCTTTATAAAGAAGGCTATGCCGTATCTTCCCCCTACGTATGTCGACTTCCTAAAAGGTTTTCGATTTGATCCTAATGAGTTGGATATTCATTTGGATGAGGGCGGCAAGCTTCATATTGATGCCGTTGGTCCTCTTTATCGTGTTACCCTTTGGGAAACCCCTATTTTAGCTTTAGTTAGCGAGCTATACTATAGGATGATGCAGGCAGAACCGGATCATGCTTATTTAGTGGAGGCAGCTATTCGTAAAGCGGAGTTGCTTAAAAAGGAGCAAATAACGTTTTCTCTTTTTGGAATGCGACGCCGTTTCAGCTACGATGTAGAAGATAAAGTAACCGGTATCATGAAGGAACATGCGGGGAGTGCCCTCTATGGAACCAGCAACATGCACTTCGCTCATAAATACGATTTGAAGGTTTCCGGTACCCATCCGCATGAGTGGATTCAATTTCATGGGGCAATTTATGGCTATAAGATGGCTAACTACATGGCTATGGAGGATTGGATCAGCGTCTACGATGGTGATTTGGGTACTGTTCTTACTGATACATATACCACAGATGTATTCTTGCGTAATTTTTCCAAGAAGCACGCCCTGCTCTTTACCAGCTTACGTCAGGATAGCGGCGATCCTATTGCCTTTATCGATAAAGCAATAACCCGTTATAAAGAGCTGAGAGTGAATCCTTCACTGAAGTATATTATCTTCTCCGATAGCCTTGACACAGAGCGTGCCATTCAAATACGCAATGCCTGTAAGGGACGTATTGGCTGCACATTTGGCATTGGCACCAACCTCACTAATGATACGGGAAGCGGCTATAAGCCCTCTAATATAGTGATGAAACTGTGGCGTTGCCGTATGACTGAAAAAGAGCAGTGGAGCGACTGTGTAAAGCTCTCAGATACTGCAGGTAAGCATACCGGAGAAGAAGAGGAAATACGCTTGGCACAAGCTACTTTGGGTATTGATAGATGAGGCGAGTAGCTATCTTAGGCGGTACGTTTGATCCTATTCATATAGGTCATTTGGCTCTTGCCAACTGGTTTCTATTGAATACAGAGTTGCACCTTGATCAAGTATTGCTTGTGCCTACTGTACAGAATCCCTTAAAAAAGAAACAAAGCTTATTCTCCTTTGAAGAGAGAGTCGCTTTTATACAAGCGGCTATCCAAGGCGATACTCGATTTGAATGTTCGACAATAGAGGCCTCCTTGCCTTCGCCTCATTATACCTTTGATACCCTTGAAGCACTTCATTCGGAATGGCACGATGCCTCTCTCTGTTTTATAATGGGGAGCGATAGCTGGTGTAATATTAAGGATTGGTACCGCTACCAAGAGCTTATCACCGGTACGGACTTTCTTATTTACCCGCGTCGCGGAACTGTAGTAGCGCCTGAGTCATTAACCCCTCGGTGTTATTTGGCTGCGGAAGCGCCACTAATAGAAATTTCCTCTACCTATCTTCGTGATGCATTGCGCAAAGGCGAGGATGTGCGTTTCTTTCTACCACAACCCAACTTGATTCATGAGATGCAATCTATTGTAAGAAATGGGACGACGACAACACTATGAAGAGGAGCTTGTGCTTCTGCAAACTTATAGGAGTGTAGTGGAAGCAGAAGAGGTGGTACAACTCCTTGAAAATGAGGGAATTATGGCTACACTGGAGTCGCTTTATAGTCATATGATCCTCGGGGCAGCTGTCGACGTGGGTGGCATACGTCTCATGGTTCCTCGTGAAGATGCGCAGAGAGCTCTTGAAGTGCTTAAGAGTAATGGAAAAGAGATTCCTCACCCGGAGCAATCCAATGTGGCGCGTTTCAATGAGTGGCTCTCTACAGCGCCTATTTTACGGAAGATGTCGCTAAAGAATGCCTTGTTATTCCTCTTTGTAGCTATTATTCTTGTCCTATTCCTGATTTTACTTATCGTACAGACGCTTAGCCCCTCCTAATGCTTATGAATCTGGGTAATAAGCAACCTCGACATTTCAGCAACTTACAGATCGGCTTCTTGTTCGCTCTGTGGATCTTTCTTATCGTGACCATTCTCCTGTACGCAGAAATTACGCTTTATACAATCTTTCTGGTTGTGGCAAGTGGAATTATAATTTTTGTACCGATCTATAAAGCGCGTCGGCGCGAACGAAAGAATCTTAAAAAATAACTTTTAGCTCTTTCCCTTGACTTTCTACTTCTGCATCAAAAGATCTATATCTTTTGAATAAAAGATCAGAATCTTCCCAACGAGATATCTATACCTTTTGCGTGTAAGGTATAGATGTTTTATGGGAATGTCTGTGCCCGATAGTTAGTCAAGGTATTATTCGCTTCGCGCTCCACTTAGAGAAGGAGAGGGATATGCCAAATATGAGACGAATAGGTACGTAATCATCGGAAGCGGAAATTAAGAAAGAGGGAAGAACAAACTAATCGAATATGATTAGTCACTCTTTGAAAACGAATTAAACCACCGTACGCCGAACGGTACCTACGGTGGTGTGAGAGGAAAGGAAACGAAAGTAGGTCAGAAAACTTCGTTTCCCGACCTACTTGATTGCATCAACAGTACTCAGTACCTCCACGGTGCTTCTACTGCACCATGGGTTGTGTCATTCGGTTATCGTTGGATGAGGAGGCGCTGCAACGCTACTTCCACCTCTCCGACTAATACTCAAGATTACGTACTCCACACCTCTAAAATACCTACATAAACTGATTTTCTAGAGAGATAGTTGATCCTACCTTTGCACTAGTATTTTCAACCATAATACGAAAAGAATATGAATCAACTTACTACCAGTTTGTTACGGAGGAGCCTATTCCTCACACTCATCATGATGCTCCTAGGAAGCATCACTCTTACATCTGCTCAAGACGGAAGTAATACGTCCGAGAGCAAAGAGTCCATCACATTTCACACGACGAGTAAAGTCGGTACTAAAGTTCGGCTCAGCGTTAAGGCAAAGACTCCTGTAAAGGCCGATGGGCTAAAAGAGTCTATCGTAGCGGACGGAGCTCTTCACCAGTACACCCTCACGAAAGATAAGGTGTCCGTCAACGGAGATATCACCAACTTCACTTGCACTTTTAATAAGATCGATCAGCTTGATATCACCAAGGCTTCCTCTCTTGATACGCTCTCTTGTGGGAAAAACATCTTGACCACTCTAGATATCTCCAAGAGTAGCTCTCTGATGAACCTAGACTGTTGGAACAATAAGATTACAGCTCTAGACTTAGCATCATGTCCTCAGCTTGTAGTCGTACACTGTGCTAGAAACAATATCTCAGAGCTTGATCTATCGAAGAGCTCCAGTCTAGAGTTCCTAGACTGTGCACGCAATCAAATATCCCGTCTAGACTTCTCCAAGACACCCAAGATCCGATTCATATACTGTGCCTGCAATAAGATCAAAGCGACCGTTATGGGTCGTCTCATCTATAGTCTACCCGACCGGTCCCAAGAGAAGAAAAAAGGAGAGATACACGTTATAGACAGCTTTTTCGCCAAGAAGTTTGGGGACAACGTATGTCTCAAGAAAGATGCCCTTGAGGCTAAGCAACGTGGCTTTGAAGTCTTTGACTTCAACGCTCCCAATCCCAAGAAATACGAAGGCAGTGATCCTGTATACCCCGCTGGAGAGACCACCCTTGCGACAGCTCTCAAAGTAGGAGACAAAGTTTCTCTCAGCATGTCGGGCGAGGACAATGACGACATCATGCTAGAGGGGCTACGGGAGCCTTTTGATCCAGGAACTAAGGAGTACACCGTTGAGAATGCAACCATCACAATCCACGGCAAGCTTACCGAGCTAGACTGTAGCAAAAAGAAAGTCTCAAGCATCTCTGTATCTGCAGACCACTCCTTGCTCAAGCTAAACTGTAGCTCCAACGAACTTACTACTCTAGATCTAACCAAGGCCCCTCGACTACTCACTCTAGAGTGTCAGGGCAATAAAATTAGCGAGATTAAGATAGCTACTGCATCAAAGCTTGAGAAGCTCAGCATCTACAACAATGCCATCCAGGAGAAAGCTATGAGCGAACTCATACAGGCACTTCCAGACCGCAAGGGTCAGACAGCAGGTCTACTCTATGCCATCAGCAAGACAAGCACTACCGAGCTCAACAAGTGCCCAGACGAACTTATCAAAGTAGCTAAAGACAAAAACTGGGAGCTGAAGAGCAACGAGTCAGACAATGTATCTGTAGAGGCACCCTCTACGCTTGCTCTACGAGTCTATCCCAACCCTGCTAAGGAGTATGTACACGTAGCAGGGCTAAGTCGTGGTGAGGTCGTAGCACTCTACTCTTCTCAGGGCGAACTCCTACAGCGTGTCCCGGCTAATGACCTAGGGAGTGTAGAGCTAGATCTACACAGTCTGCCCGATGGAGCGTATATCCTCAAGAGCTCCTCTGAGAGCACAGTCCTACTAGTCAAGTAAGGAGCTAGACCTCGAGAGCCTGGAGGCACTGCGCAAGCAGATCACCTGCGACGAGGAGGTGGTGCGACGCTATTGCCATCTCTCCGACTAATCACGGTCCAAACGACCTAACTCAAGGGGCTGTATCGCGACGCTGCGGTATAGCCCCTTCTTTTGTATGATAGGCATGTCATACATCTGTGGTGAAAGTCCACCCGGGGCGTAGTTGCCAACGAACCCCATAGCGACTTGCAAGTTTCAAGGGGTGACCCTTGGGAGAGAAGAAGCAATAGCGAATTCGTGGCCTGACGAACAGAAACCTAATACTAAGGCGTATCAAGCGGACAAGCTGGCAAAGGACAGTGAAGTTCCCAAAGGCAACCGTAACCTTGATGCGTAAATTAGGCAGGTAAACGATGAAAGATGTATGGCTTATCTCGTGAGGCCTCGGCAGTCCATTAAGGATAGTAACAACGAATACCGAGGTGTCAGCAGAGATCGAAGTAGCCGTTCTCGCACAGAACAAGGCGAAGTATCAAATAATTCGCAACGACAAGCAAGAATGTATGTTCCGAAGTCTTTGCTGACGAGTGGCAACGGTCAAAACGTCAATGCGATCTACCCCATAGAGCTAAGCACACAATCATCGGAAGCAAAATTAAGAAAGAGGGAAGAACAAACTAATCGAACATGATTAGAGACTATTTGAAAGCGGATTAAACCGCCGTATACCGAATGGCACGTACGATGGTGTGAGAGGAAAGGAAACGAAAGTAGGTCAGAAAACTTCGTTTCCCGACCTACTTGATTTTTTTCTTATTTGACCATTCCTCACCAAGCTCTTTTCTTTAGGAGCTTGTCTTGCTTTCGTATTTAGGATTCCCTTCCTTTTATCTCGCCTCGTGTCGTACATAGAACAATTTGTTTGAAGGAAAATATTGCTTTAAGTATTTAAAATCTGTACTAAGATGAAAATTTGATGAGTCATTTTGAAAAAAAAATGACCGGATTTCTTTTGTGAAGTGAACAAAATCTGAGATATATTATTATCTTTGTGTATAAGGAAAGCATTTTTTTGTAATGAGTAATTTCGGAATTATAAAAAGAGACTTATTTTCTACCTCAGTAAGGAATGCTTACTTTCATCAGGGTAAAGAGTCAATGGTTAATACTTTTTTGGGGGGCATTCCAAATGAGATCTTTACTTTTTAAAGCAATAGTTCCTAATTTGATATGTTTTCATTGCTAACATAGTTAAAAGCAAACTTTAATAATAACCCATTATGAAAAAAACAACTACATTGTTTGTTCTTCTCCTCTTGTTGTGTGGAGCTCCACTATTGGGACAAAGCAGGCAAGAGATGACTCACGTAAACAATCTCGTATCTCCACAGGTAAAGTCTGCGGTGACGACAAACCCTTCTGTTTTGAAAAAGCAAGCGAAGTCTACCCGAGCTGCCGAAACTGTTGACCCTTCTAAGTTTAATACACTCTTTGAAGGACTTTACGAAAATGCTTTTCTCAAGGCAGTGAAGCTGGAAGAGATAATCCTCCCCAAAAATACCAAGCAAATAAGAGATTTTGCCTTTACGGATTGTAGTGCTCTTAAATCTGTCACGTTGCCGGAAACTGTGGAAGAGAGTGCTCCAACTGCTTTTCCTGACCAGGAAGGACTTGTGATTTACGTTCCTACAGAAGCCCTCAAAAGCAAGCTTGATGCAATCTATTCCTTTGAAAAAACTAAAATTGTATGCCGCAAGTCCAGCGCTTCACAAGAGATTTCCTCTGCAGACCTTCAAATAGCTTGTTCGGGCAATCTATTAAAGCTAAAAACAGAGAATCCTTCGATAAGTGCATTTGCTCTTTACTCTATTGAGGGAAGAATCATAGCTCAAGGAGAGTTGTCTCCTACTCATGAAGCTATACTCTCTTTGCCTTCCCGAGGCACATTCATTCTCTACACCAACAACGCTGTAGCACAAACAATCATCCTTTAATACAATTACTTCTATGGTACGTAAATATATATATAGCCTACTACTTACTTTTGTAGCATATACTTTTTCCTATGCACAAAGCGGGACAACCACAAAGGAGATCAATCTTGAAAAAGCGGGAACTCTTGAGTCTGTTCTTACGGAATCAGAGCGGGCATCTATAGAATCGATCCAGATCACGGGAGTCGTTAATGAAGCCGATATCGCTGTCTTGCAAAAGATGGCTACAGAAAATAAACTTAAAAAAATTGACCTTGGAAAGGCCTCTTTTGGTGAGACAATAAGTGAATTGCTTGCCGATGCATCTCAGTACTTTTTGCCAATGATTGAGGCTTTGGGTACCGACAATATAGCTGGTGTGGAAGCCTTTGAGGCCGCTCAAGGACATGAAAAAGATTCACGCTCACTACCTGGTTTTTGGATTTTCTCTACAGGAAAAGAGCTCTTTTTTATGACCGGCTATATGAATGGATGGGATGGAAAGATGAATGAAGTCGTACTAAAATCTAAAAGCGATAAACTACTAAGAAGTCCGCAGATACGTGCGTGGATCGACTCAATGGGGTATAAGTATGTAAGGTGTCGTACAGATGGAGATGTTATCTTCCACAACGAAAAGACAAATATTTGGTGTCTTCTTCACTTCACTCCGTATAGCAAGAGCGACTACCCGGGTGTACAATTCTCGTCTGAAGAGTATCAGTATTGGTGATGTCTCGTATCCACATATAATTATTTTGGACAAATAAGTTTTAGCTATGCATAAACGACAATATATCCTCATGAGCACTATATTGCTGCTTTTTGTAGTGGGTATGGTGGCGTGTGAAAAAACTCCTAATGAGCCTCAGCAAAAAGCTGAGATTATGGTTACCCCCTCTTCAATATCGCTTGCTGTAGGAGAAGAGAGCAAGCCTTTGGAGGTAGTTGTTTCTCCTAAAGAGCGAACAAAAGAAATTCTATGGACCTCTAGTAACAAGGCTGTTGCGGAAATAAACCCCGCTACGCTAAAGATAACAGCACATTGTGTTGGCTCTACGACTATTGTGGCAAGACTACTGAATAAGTCTGGAAAAGAAGAGGCTACTTGCGGAATAGAAGTGACTGTTCATAAAGAAAAAGATGACCGCTATGTGGTTGATCTCTATTTCCCGGAGTTTTCTAGAATTAAGGAGTATGAAACGAAGATTAATGATGCAATGTCTCTCTTTTATGAGCCTTATAAGACAGGAAAACCTCATCTAGACGACTCTTCGTGGCTGTACAGAAAAAAGGAAGGAAGTAAGGCTTTCTTTGAAGATGTGCACTATCTTCATACACCCCCTATGGGTCCTCCGCTTGTTACCTGTGTAGCTAAAGTGGAGTCTGTATACACCACAGAAATGGCTAAAGAGAGGATTGCAGTTTATGGGTTTACAAAAGGAGTAAAAGAGGGCGTTCTCGGAGCAAAAGACGCGCACGATAGGGATATTCCTACAATAGAGGCCTATAATACGCAGCTCGGACTAAAAGGATTTGTATTCTTGGAAAAGATATATGAGAAGGAATCTGAAACTGTAGACCATGTAATGATGGTGCTAATGGTAGAAGATGGTGCTCCAAAGCAATAAATTCTAGGCAGACTTCCCTCCAACTTGCTTTCTGGTGATCCAAGGAGCGAACCTATAGAACGGGAAGTTTTGATACTTAGGGAGTGAATTAAAAGCTGGGAAAGTTTTCAATTCACTCCTTTTGTATGTTGGGCATGTCATACATCTGTGGTGGTGAAAGTTCACCCGGGGCGTAGTTGCCAACGAACCCTATAGCGACTTGCAAGTTTCAAGGGGTGACCCTTGGGAGAGAAGAAGCAATAGCGAATTCGTGGCCTGACGAACAGAACCCTAATACTAAGGCGTATCAAATGGACAAGCTGGCCAAAGGCAGTGAAATTCCTAAAGGCAACCCTAACCTTGATGCGTAGATTAGTCAGGTAAACGATGAAAAAAGTATGTCCCACCTGTGAGGCCTTGGCAAGTCCTCAAGTATAGTAACAGCAAATGTCGAGGAGTCAGCAGAGGTCAAAGTAGCCGTTCTCGTGCAGAACAAGGCGAAGTATCAAATAATTCGCAACGACAATCAAGAATGTATGTTCCGATATTTCTTGCTGCTGAGAGGCAATGGTCAAAACGTCAATGCGATCGACCCCATAGAGCTAAGCACGCAATCATCGTAAGGGGAAATTAAGAAAGAGGGAAGATGAAACTAATCGAACATGATTAGTCTCTCTTTGAAAACGAATTAAACCGCCCTATGCCGAACGGCACGTACGATGGTGTGAGAGGGAAGGAAACGAAAGTGGGTCAGAAAACTTCGTTTCCCGACCTACTCGATTTGAAGACAATTGGAAGAATCAACCTAATCAGCTGATAAGTCATCTATTGTCGAGGGTATTGATGAGTCTCCTTAGATTGTACTCGAGTAGCTTTGTTAAAAAAGTATTACCTTTGCGCTACAATTCTACATATGTAATAGACAACAAGCAAAAGCTTATGAAGCATCACACTATGATTATGAGGCTCCTACTTGCCGTGACACTCTTGGTGTCGCTCTCGTGGTCGAGCTTTGCACAGAGCGGTACACCTCCGGAGGGTATCGACTTTTCAGTCCTCACGGAGGAGAGTCCGCAGTCGGCTATCTCCCTGCAGAGTGGCTACAAGGCTGCACTGGAGACGACGTGGCACTCGCTATATAGCAATAGTGCCGTCAAGTGGGCGGGGGTATATAGTGACCAGTGGTTTGCCTGCTCGGCATCAAGCATTTCGGTCAAAGCGCCTTACTGCAGTTACCTGATCACCTGTCCGCTAGCCCTAGACGCTATCGGGGGTAAGAGCTTGACCTTTGATCTAAAGGTGGCTTTAGTCAAGGGTAGCTCGCCTTTTCGCATTCTGCTCATCAACAAGAGTGGTAAGACCCTTCAGACGCTCTATGAGCATCAGTATGCTAAGCAGGACTTTACACCAACCTCTGTGTCAATTCCTACAGGGCTAACGGGCGTGGGCTTCATAGCCTTTGTCAATGAAGGCTCGCAGGGTAACTTCGCAGGTTACAACTTGAAAAATATTGAGCTAAAGGCTCCCTCGACAGAGGTGGCAATCAGCTACAACCCAGCTGATGGGCTGACCTTCTCCGAGGTGGCTGCTGGTGAGGTAGGTGCTACCAAGGAGCTAGAGATCTTTATTCAGAACTTCTCAGGAACACCCGAGGCGACCCTCACGGGGATCAACAAGGAGGACTTCCTCTTGAAGCCTCTCTCTGGTGGACTCACCGCTACAGGTGGTAGGCTGAGCATTACGTTTGTTCCTAAGAATGGTAACCCCAATATTACCGCCTCTGTCACCGTGGTGGCAGGCAAGACAAAGGTTAACATACCGCTCAAGGCTTCAGCCACAGGTGCTAGTGCTAGGATCAAAGTATCGGCCATGCCTGAGAGTCTAGACTTCGGCTCTGTAGCTGTCGGGGAGACTTCGGTAGAAAAAGCGACCAGCATCACCGTACAGAATGCGATAGAGACTCCTACGGTCACCCTAACGGGTACACACAAGGGGGACTTTGCTATCAAGACTGGAAACACCTTTGACAATCATGGTGGTGGCATCTCCGTAACCTTCACTCCTACAACTGAGGGGGTACGCAAGGCCTCTATCGAGGTGAATGCCTCGGGCACAATTCTACAGATACCGCTCCAAGGTACCGCAACAAGTGGTGGCGTGACTCCTCCTCCAGGTAAACCGGAACCTAAGGAGGATCAAGAGCTACTGGTAGATCAGTTCTTCTACAAATTTGATGAGGCTGAGCGTCCTACCTCTTGGAGCTACAAGGGGAATGTGATGAAGGAGACTAAGGGGTACAACGGCAGTACTGGCTTTGCTGTCCGACTTGACCAAACATCCTCCACTGAGACCGCTCTGCTCTACCAGGAGATAGACATAGATGCTAAGGAGTTTTCTATGGCTCCAGGGAGTGTCCTCGAGGGTATGATACATTACTCGGTGCAGGAGCCTTTTGCAGATAATCATGGTATGCGTCTAGCCTGCCAATGGTTGGACGCAGAGCGCAAGCCTATTGCGACATCTGATGACGCTTTTATCGCAAGTGATAGATACGTCGAGTGGCGCAAGGCATGGGATGAGATCCGCTTTAGGACGGTTATTCCCGAGGGCGCTCGCTACTTCCGCTTTGGGGTAGAGGTTTCAGCTGGTAGTCTCGTCAAGGTGGATGACTGCTCTCTGCTACGTCTGACCAAGCTACACGCACAGGATCGCTTTCTCTCCGTATTGCCACACGCCATCTATCGCAAGGGTAAGACGACAGAGCCGATCGAGGGTACCATGCTGGTACAGTCTATGAGCAGTGGTAAGGTACAGCCTAACGTGACAACGCCTTCAGGCACCTTCACCCTTACGCCTACCGAACTTCCTGCGGGCAATAAGGTCACGGAGGTCGCCTACGCTATCCAAGCGAGCGAGCCTGGTGCTTACATCAGCGGTACTTATGGTACGAAGCCCTACTCGGTTCAGTACGATGGCATGAATGGGTGGGCTACAATCCGTATCAATAGCTATATCATCGACCCTGCTACGCCTCCTATGGTCAAGCTCTCAGACAAGACTCCTAACAAGCGCCTCGTCTGCACGGTAGGTGAGACGGATGAGATGGAGCTAGAGTTCGACGTGACCGGCGTAATCCAAGATGTCAAGGTACAGACCGCCTCTGAGAGTGGTTACTTTAAAAGTAGTACCAGTAGCTTCTACTATTCTCTATCTCAGAAGAAGGTCCTCAGCCATAAGGTAAAAGTGACCTTCTCACCACGAGAGGTTGGTACTTACAAGGCTACCCTAACCCTGACGACAGCTTGCATGGAGCCGGTCCTCGTAGAGATCGTTGGCGAGGCTAAGGCTGAGACAGCTGAGTGGATGGAGACTTTTGCTGAGGATAAGCCTTTAGACAACCGCTTCAAGGGAGACAACTGGAAGGGGTATCACCGCTTTGACAAGGGGTACTACTACCTCAGTGGCTCATGGGTAGAGGCTGGCAAGGTCTCTATCAGTAAGAATGGCCGACTGGAGAGTGATGAGCTACTAGTCAATGGTATCGATCAGATAAAGTTCCTCCCCGCTACGGACGCTCTAGAGCTATACTATACGATAGATGGTGGCGGTCACTGGACCAAGGCAACCCTGGAGGGTGGTGCCTACAAGGTCGGGACGCATCGTCCTACACGCTTTAAGGTGGTCAACGGCTCCTCTGCTGAGGCTACGCTAAACAAGATCCTGCTCACGCAGTCTGCTCCTGAGGATCGTCAGAGCATCAAGCAGATTGCTCAGGCAATGATGCTTGTGGATACTAAGGAGGCTCAGAGTAGCCTAGAGGAATACTTCGATAGTCAGCGTCACACACGTGGCATTAACCTTGAGGGGTGGCAGAGCTTTGCATCGCTGGCTGATCGTCCCTTCAAGGGCTGGGAGCAGAAGAATAAGAGTACTCAAGCTGTCGAGGAGACTTGCGCTCAGATTAGCTTCTTCAACTCTCTGGACAAGGATGATGCTCGTGAGCAGGAGGCGTGGCTAATCTCTCCGCTGCTCTCTAAGGCTAAGGCTCAGAGTACGTATCTGACCTTCCGTCTGCGCTATGAGTTGCCGACGCAAGATGGTCAGGAGCAGTTTGGCGTTTACATCCTTACACCTGATGGTGCGGGTAGTGTAGAGCCCCAGTTCCTAGACATTACGAAGCTTCTGCTTGTGCCTCAGATGGAGCCTGAGCGGTGGTATGACTACTGTGTGGACCTCACTAAGGTGAAGGGGCTACAGATTGACGACTACTTCTACGTAGCCTTTACGATGTATAGTCCTAAGGGTGGTACGAGCACTTCGCTCTCCTTTATGGTAGATGATGTTACCTTTGGTCGTACAGATCTGCCGGTGGTCCAGGCTAATCCCGAGATGATTAACTTCATCTTTAAGCCCAATGTCCCCTGCCCACCACAGACGATACAGGTCTCTGTAGATAATCCTGACAAGGAGGTGACAGTGTCTCTAGAGCCGAGCAAGCTGATGGAGGAGTTCAAACTCTCTACTATGAAGCTCCCCGCTAAGGGTGGCGACCTCGCTGTCGGCTTTAGTACCAAGCAAGAGCGTGACCGTGCTGCTGCACTCCTCATCCAGACCAGAGGTGGGGTATCTAAGCTGGTTCGCCTGCTAGCACAAAAGACCACTGCAGTAGAGAGCCTAGAGCCCCTGCGCCCTGTCTATCTTTATCCGACAGTCGCTACGACCGAGCTACACCTCTCACTCCCATGTCAGAGCTATTGGATCTACACGACAGAGGGGTTCCTCGTCATGAGCGGTGAGGCTTGCAGTACGATTGATGTATCGGCACTGGCATCGTCTCGCTACTATGTCCGCCTACAGATGGCCGACGGAGGAGTGGCTACGCTACCCTTTGACAAGCAGTAAGACATACTAGCCTAGAGCGTCTGGCATATGAGCCTCACGCTATAAATAAAAACACGCCCCAGCTTTAAGATTAAAGCTGAGGCGTGTTTCTTTGGTATGACAGGCATGTCATACATCTGCGGTGAAAGTTCACCCGGGGCGTAGTTGCCAACGAACCCTATAGCGACTTGCAAGTTTCAAGGGGTGACCCTTGGGAGAGAAGAAGCAATAGCGAATTCGTGGCCTGACGAACAGAACCCTAATACTAAGGCGTATCAAATGGACAAGCTGGCCAAAGGCAGTGAAATTCCTAAAGGCAACCGTAACCTTGATGCGTATATTCGGTAGGTAAACGATGAAAGATGTATGGCTTATCCCGTGAGGCCTCGACAGTCCACGAGGATAGTAACAACGAATGCCGAGGAGTCCGCAGAGGTCGAAGTAGCCCTTCTCGTGCAGGACAAGGCGAAGTATCAAATAATTCGCAACGACAATCAAGAATGTATGTTCCGATGTCTTTGCTGACGAGTGGCAACGGTCAAAACGTTAATGCGATCGACTACATAGAGCTAAGCATGCGAGCTGCGGAAGCGGAAGTTCAGAAAGAGGGAAGATGAAACTAATCGAACATGATTATCCACTCTTTGAGCACGAATTAAACTGCCGTATGCCGAACGGCACGTACAGTGGTGTGAGAGGGAAGGAAACGAAAGTAGGTCAGAAAACCTCGTTTCCGACCTACTCGATTTTAGCCGATACAGTGGGCAAGATGAGCCTTAAACTATTGGGTTTTTTATTTAGTGAGAGCTCCCTTTAGTTGCCCGGCAGCAAGCCGTGCGGCATCTTGCTCTGCGTCTTTCTTTGTGCGTCCGAAGCCTTTTGCAATGGCTTTAGACTCAATGTAAAGGACACTGGTAAAGCCCTTATGCGCTTTTTCTGTAGTGTAGTGAAGCGTTAAGTTGCGTCGATCTGCCCAGATCTGTACTTCTCCCTTGTAGTTTACCACAATGGCACTATTTTCATTTGCTATGCGGTTGTAGATAGGGAGAACCTTTTTCAGTATGAATCGCTCTACATAGCTACCGCCTCGATCTAAATAAATGGCACCGATAAGAGCCTCCAAGGCGTTCCCGGCACTATCCTTATTGAGGGGCGAATTGGGTTTACAAAGCAACAGCGAGTCGATACCTAATTCCTTTGCTACAATATTGCTGACCGTACGCGATACGATAGAGGACTTTTCGGCGGCAAGTTTGCCCACGCTGAGGTTAGGATATTGATGGTAGAGCCAATTGGCTACAACCGTGCCGAGTAGGCTGTCGCCCAAAAACTCCAGGCGATCGTTGGTATGGATACGCTCCGGGTCATTGGCATCATGCAGAGCCGGGTCAATGAATGCCAAGCAATAGATCCCTACATTCCTTGGAGCAAAGCCTAAAATACGCGTGAGCTGCTTTCTGTCAGGAACAACCGTACGAGGAGGAGTATCCTTTTTCTTGAAGGTGAACAGTTTCATGGATAATTACCAAAAAAGAGCGATGAAAAGCGGACAAGTCGCACTAATCATCGCACTAAATTTGTTACTAATAAACACCCTTAGGTTGCTTATGCTACTTAGCTCTACTCAACGTATTTCTTGAATAGTACACTGGCATTATGTCCTCCGAAGCCAAACGTATTGGATATAGCCACGCGAACTGGTCGCTTTTGTGCAGTGCCAAACGTAAAGTTCAGACGAGGATCTATCTCGGGATCTTCATCTCCCTCCTCATGATTGATGGTAGGGGGTACAATATCCTCTTCCACAGCCTTCACGGCAACCAATGCCTCTAAAGCACCGGTAGCACCGAGTAGGTGTCCGGTCATAGACTTCGTAGAGCTTATATTTAGCTTATAGGCATGTTCACCAAATACAGCCTTAATAGCTTTAGCTTCACTAGCATCACCTACAGGCGTACTGGTACCATGTACATTGATATAATCCACATCCTCCGGCTTCATTTCAGCATCTTCCAGTACTCTCTTCATGACTAGATTAGCTCCTAAGCCTTCGGGGTGGCTGGCTGTGAGATGATAGGCATCGGCAGAAAGCCCAAATCCACCAAACTCCGCATAGATACGAGCACCTCTTGCTTTGGCGTGCTCAAGATCTTCCAAGATGAGGATAGCCGATCCTTCTGCTAGTACAAAGCCATCGCGGCTTTTACTGAAAGGACGACTGGCTTTCTCAGGCTCTTCATTGCGTGTGGAGAGAGCCCTCATAGCATTAAAGCCACCGATACCGGCAGCTGTGACGGCCGCTTCGCTCCCACCGGCTACCATCATAGAGGCTTTGCCCAAGCGAATCATCAGCGCAGCATCTATTATAGCATTGCTAGACGAAGCACACGCTGAAGCCGTTGAGTAGTTAGGACCGTGGAACCCATACGTAATGGATACGAGACCGGCTGCTATATCACTAATCATCTTGGGGATGAAGAAGGGATTGAAGCGAGGTCCACGCTCCGGATTGTATAGCATGATTTCCTCTTCGAATGTATTCAACCCGCCTATACCGGCAGAGATGATCACACCCACATTCTCTTTGTCCAGCTTATCAAGATCCACCTTGGCATCTTCTAAGGCCTCTTTTGCTGCAACCAATGCAAATTGGGTGTAGCGGTCATAACGCCGTGCCTCTTTGCGGTCAAAGTGGTCACCCGGATTAAAGCCCTTTACCTCACATGCAAAACGAGTGGGAAACTTTGAGGCATCAAAGAGGGTAATGGGAGCAGCTCCACTCTTGCCTTGCAAAAGGTTTTGCCACGTCTCGGGAGCTGTATTGCCTATAGGCGTAAGAGCTCCCAAGCCGGTTACTACTACTCGCTTGAGCTCCATAGTGTTTTATTTTTGGTTCTTCTGAATGTATGCGACAGCGTCTCCTACTGTCTTGATATTACGTGCTTCTTCATCAGGAATAGTCATATCGAACTGCTTTTCAAAAGCCATCATCAACTCTACCGTGTCCAGTGAATCAGCACCTAAGTCAGTAGTGAAGTTTGCTTCCATGGTTACTTCGCTCTCAGCTACATTAAGCTTATCAGCTACAAGTTCGACAACTTTGCTTTGAATTTCTTGCTCTGTCATGGTTTTATTCGTTTATGGTTTTTATTATTTCCCTTTAAAGAAGTGCCGTTGTAATGAACATCTTCATAGGGTATTTTCCTCTATCTTTGTACAAAGGTAATGAATAATTTCTTGGCAGAGTACTCTTTTCATCCACTTTATGCGGAAAAACTGCACAAGAACATTTGAGATGTGCGTATAAGATGAGTGTAAAAGTAAAAAGAATTGCAGTCTTTGTCTCCGGACATGGCACCAACATGGTTAATATAGTGCACTACTTTGACTCCACTGAGGTAGAAGTAGCTGTTGTGGTGTCTGATAACGCCCAATGTGGAGCTATAAGCAAAGCCAATGAACTAGGCATAGAGAGCCATGTGTTTACTAAGCGAGAGATAAAGGAGGAAACCAATGTAGTAACCTTTTTGCAGAATAAGCAGATAGACTTCATTGTACTGGCTGGCTTTTTGGGACAAATCGGATCACCTTTGATTGCCGCCTATCCCGAGCGCATTGTAAACATACACCCAGCTTTACTGCCTAAATATGGTGGAAAGGGTATGTATGGCGATCATGTACACGAAGCGGTGCTTGCTGCAAAAGAGAGGCGAAGTGGAATTACCATTCATCTTGTGGATGAAGCGTATGACCATGGTACGATCATTTGCCAAACTCAGTGTGCTGTGCTACCTACAGATACGCCCGAGAGTCTGGCGCAGCGTATTCATCGACTGGAATATCTCTACTATCCTCTTGTGATAAAAGATCTACTGGGTCGAATAGATGAATAGTCAAGCGACTGATAAAGTAGATAAAACATTATTGCCACAGGGGGAGGCATTGCGGAGACTGGTAAGACTTCTGCTATGCGCCCTTACCGGCTATGCGATAGCACTTATACTCTCGCGCTTTCTCTTGCCATCACTACATGGTGAGGCAATCCATACGCTACTATTTTCAACAATCTTTACGCTGCTGGTCTTCGGTTCGGCAATGGTGTACGGGTATTGGATAGCCCCTAATGAACCCATTCAATTCTTGGGCCTCTCCTCTCCCTCTTTTCCTAAAAAAATATGTGGCATACCCATTGGGTATGTGCTACTTATAGGTCTCGGCTTTTTGTGCCTTTTATTATGGGCTACCGCAGCGCTCAATACTTATCTTATAGAGCAGATGGGAGGCGCTTTGGGCGATAGACTCCGCAACATGAGTGAAGTGGCACGCAAAGAACAGCAACTTATTTTTTCTGATCAAAGCTTAGCAGCCGTACTGCTCCGTTTTTTTGCTTTGGTACTATTAGCAGCCCTGTGCGAGGAGCTCTTTATGCGGGGAGCACTACAGCCTATCCTGATTGGAATGGTTGGGAATAAGCATATCGGTATTCTGCTCACTGCCTTACTCTTTGCGATTCTTCACATGTTTCCGGAGCACTTACTGCCTATTTTTGTATGGGCAGTGGCATTTGGCTATTTAAGAGAATATTCCGGCAGTATATGGCCCGGCACTATACTGCACTTTTGTAATAATCTACTCACCGTAATGATGTACTAATGATTCAATCTATGCATGGTTCAGAACAAGGTTTTTTAGACTTGCTAGCAGATAAGGCCTGCACAAAGTCACAGGAAGAGTTTGTAAAGACTTGCTACGTATTTGCCTCTAAACGAGCCGGTACATTCTTTCGCTATGCACTGGCCAAGCGACTGAAGCAGACCTGTTTTTCGCCTACAGTTATTACGATAGAAGATTTTGCTCAGGTACAGAGCGACCTCATAAAAGCGGATAACATGACGCTTCTCGGCATATTATACGCTAAGAAGCGCGAATATTCCTTAGCGCATAATTTGCCTTTTGATGAGCAAGAAGCTCCTCTTTACTTAGACCAGTGCGAGAAAATGCTCTCTGACTTTAATGATGTTGATAGTGCCATGGCTCCGGAAGGGCAACTTTTCCATAACATAAAGGGTATCGAGGAGCTGACCGGCCTTGACTATCTTACAGAAGAGCAATGTCAGGCAATAGTGAACTTTTGGGGAGGATTTGTACGTGAAAACAACGGCCGCCCTACACGCGATTATTTAGCACTGTTGGAACAGATGGAGGTGCTTTTCCCTCTCTTCAAGAAGACGCTTTTAGAAAAGAAAATAGGCTATGATGGTATGGTCTGTAGATGTGCTGCTGAGTCCTCCACGCAAGACATCCGGAGCCGATTTGCCACTCGCTTTCCACACGTAAATACTTACATTTTTGCCGGGTTGTATGCAATGCCCCGTGCGCAACAAAAAATGCTTCTATGCTTTAGAGAAGCACTACCTAAAGATCAAACAGTTAGCTTTTATTGGGAGCAGGCCCCTGAGCCCTTTCCGGAGCAGCAAAAGTCTACACTTCTCTCTTTTGTGGGGAGTGAAATAAAGCAGGTGTTAGAAGAGAATAAGGCACTCTTTGGCGGAGAGGTATTGACGAGTAAATCCTCTTCAATGCCACGTGTAGAGGTACGAGCCATCAGCTCATCTACTGCCCGATACGTGCACATTTCCTCTCTCTTGGAGCGGATTGCAGAAAGTGATACTGATGCTTTTAACCAACTAAAAACGGCTGTTATCTGCACCGATGAGAATGAGCTACTACCCATGCTGAGTGCTCTTGCTAAGCAAGGACGTAAACTAAACGTAACGATGGGGATCCCCCTCTCTGAATCAAATATATCCGCTTGGATTTATTGCTATTTAGTCTTATTGGTGTATAGTCGAAAGAAGGACAAAAACACTATTTACTTGGCGGAGCAGCTTCGGAGCCTACTTCTTCATCCACTCTCCCGCATTCTTTTGGGGGAAACAGCATGCCAACATTTGCTGAAGCGCTATCAATATCCCTATGAGCTTATTGCTCCATCGTCAATCTTAGAAAATATAGGAGACGATGTCACTGTAGAAAAACCACTTAAGCTGCTTGTCTCTGTGCCGAATAGTGCAGCGGCTCTTTTAGAAGCCTTGATCGGTGTAGTTGAATGGTATAGCAAAACCTTGCGCGAAGAGCCTCATTCGGCAGCCGACGAAGCGCCCCAAGAAGAAAAAGAGGATGCCCAGAGTCATCAAATTGAGCAGGAGTTTGCCTATCAGTATAGGAAGGTACTTCAGCAACTTACAGGGGTACTTGATATGCTGGGAGAGGACCTACCCCTCTCTACTGCTGCTAAACTAATTCTTAAACTGGTAGACTCGGTAAAACTTAGCTTTGAGGGCGAACCATTAGAGGGATTGCAGGTAATGGGCCCACTGGAAGCAAGACTACTGCGTTTCCCCTATTTGATCATTGCCAATGCCAATGAGGGCGTTTTATCATCGCGAGCCAAACGCAATAATAGCTACATCCCCTATACACTCCGGCAAGCATATGGACTAGCAACCTACCGAACACGAGAAATCATCGAAGCCCATCGTTTTTATTCCTTACTAATGGGCGCACAACGCTGCTACTTATTAGTGAATGACAATCCCGATTCGGAGCCTTCACGATATATCAAGCAGTTAAAGTATCTAACCGATATACAGCTTGAAGAAAAGTTGGTTTCACTACCCATAATAGGTATCCCCAACAAATCTATCGTGATAGAGCGTACCCCGGAAATAAAAGAGAAACTGAGTGCTTACTTGAACCAAGGAAAAAACAATAAAAAGCTTTCGGCAAGTGCACTCAATACGTGGGTAAGCTGCCCGATGCGATTTTATTTGCGCTATTTAGAGGGTATTGCAGAGGATTATCGCAGTGACGACATTGTCAAGCCCACAGACTTCGGACAGGTTGTGCACGCGACCATGTGCGAGCTGTATGGCAAGTCTGAAACAGTAGATTTTGCTAATTTGAAGGAGGCACATGATCCTAAAGCTCTTCGCGAAAAAGTAGATAAAATATATCGTCAGCTAGTCCTTCCTTTTAGTAATGAGAGCAAAGACTTAAAGGGCATACACCGCATTTATGCCGATGTGGCCTGTAAATATGTACAAGCTATCTTAGATCACGATCAAACATACCGTGGGGGTATATACATAGAGGGATTAGAAAAGGAGTTTACCTGCGAATATACATTTGGCGAGAGCAAGACAAACGTTAGCTTTAAGTTAATTATTGACCGTGTAGATCGTCTGGGAGGAAAGGATGGGTTGCTTCGAATCGTTGATTATAAAACGGGCTCCGATAAAAGTTCCTTTACCGATTGGGGCCAGATTTTTTCAGATCCAAAGTTAAAAGGCGTGTCCCAGCTATTCCTTTATAGTCTTCTCATTTCCCAAAGCAAACAATACGGCAATAAGGAAAAAATCCAACCGGCACTCTATGTACTTCCTGAGATAATGAAAAATCGGGGAGAATATTCTCCTCTCATTACAATAGGTCGCAGAGGAAGTAAGAGTGAGAAGACAGTAGAAGACTTCACCATCGCTGAAAATATAAAGCCATATACTGAACGGTTAGATGCAGTCTTAAAAGAAATATTCCGTTCCGAAGAACCTATTGTACAGACTGATGACCAAATGATGACGTGCAGTTACTGCTCATTTGCAGCTTATTGTGGTAGGAATATATAAAATCGGCTCTTCTGTAGTATCAATATTTCTTTGCAGGAAGTAGTTCTGCAACCTTGTTGCAAAAGAAAGGGGTAATTTCGCAACAAGATGAAAGATCCTATTTCTGCAATAACTCGGTATGTGGGTGCGTCTATCGTGCTCGTTGCTATACTCTGCAGTATAGGGCTACCTCATCATCATCACGAGAGCACAATATGTCTTCTTATTCAAGAGCAGCTTGCGAATGAGCCGGATGCTCGTAGTGCTTCGCATAGCCGTGAGCACGATAAAGAGAGTGATCAGGATAGCTGTATTAGCAAAAAAGCGTTCTTCCAAACGAGCTCTCGCTCGAAGCAAAGTCATGGACGAACCATTTCGCTTTTGCACGATGCCGAGCTCTGTGCTCCTCTTATCCTTTTATCTCCCTTCCGGCAGGAAAAAATCCTGCTTGAGCAAGTTCTTTGCGCCAAGGGTGTAACAGCCCCATCCTCCCTACGAGGACGACGTGCTCCTCCCTTTCCTTTTCTCTGATTTTTTATTTTGAGACGCATCAACTAATAAAGGTGCGCTACACCCATTCTGCCTCAGATTGTGCAGGCTTTAAAGTAGACTTATTAAGAGAAAAAACTTATGAAACATTGCTACGCGGCTATCATTTTATGCTGCCCACTAATATATTTCACCTCTTGTCATAATCATAACGACAATCATTCCCATCAAGATGAGGATTACCACGATTCCTACATATTGGACGATGAGATGCCATGCGACACAGCTGTCCATCGCAAAGCTGTTGAGCTACGCGAGTTGACTCAAAAACAATTTGCTCATAGTACAATCAAGACGGAGCGAGTTGCTTTACGTCCTTTCGCTTCAGTAATCAAGACCTCCGGGCGACTATCCATACCTGCCGGTGGCTCCTATATAGTGGCTGCTACTGCAAGTGGAGTTATACACTATGGCACACAGCTGCCCCGCGAGGGTACTTACTTTGCCGCCGGGGCATACGTAGCCACCCTCTCTACGCAAGGGCTACCCGAAGGGGATCCTCAGAGCAAAGCAAAGCATGAGTACGCTGTGGCAAAGAGTAACTTTGAGCGTGCAGAAGCTCTTTTAGACGATCAACTTATCTCACATCAGGAGTATGAAGAGGCTCGACTACGCTATGAGAATAGCAAAACTGCCTATCTCTCACAAGCGAGAAGCGCAACCGGCAGCGGTATTGCGCTTAACGCATCTAAAGGCGGCTACGTTAAGCAATGCCTTGCAGCCGAAGGAAGCTATGTGAATATAGGAGACCCTATTGTGGAACTTACCCAAAGTAACCGTTTAGAGCTGCGGGCTGAACTGAGCGAACGCCATTACCATGAATTACCGCGTATTCAATCTGCACGCTTCCGCACTATAGCCGATGGGCAGCTGTTCGACTTGGAGGAGCTTTCGGGAAAACTTGTTTCCTATGGTAGAAGTGCCGGTGAAGGGGATTTTTTTATTCCCATCATCTTTGAGTTTGATAATCGGGGAAACTTTATGCCGGGTGCTTATGCAGAAGTCTACCTTATCAGTAGTGAGAAGCGCCAAGCCATCAGTCTACCTATTTCTGCTCTTACGGAGAATCAAGGACATTACTTTGTATTCATTCGCTTAGATGATCGCCACTACGATCGTAGGGAAGTAAAAGTTGGAGATAGTGACGGATACCGCATTGAGATTCTCTCCGGACTTCAGATCGGAGAAGAGGTGGTCACCGAGGGAACCTATCGTATTAAGTCAGCAAATGCTACACAATCCATACCGCACGGACACAGCCATTAATTATGTTAGATCGTATAATACACTTTTCATTGACAAACCGTCTTGCGGTGGTGCTTATCGCTGCGCTACTAATGGTGTCGGGATGGCTCACCACCAAACACATGGAGGTAGATGTATTCCCGGATTTGAATGCCCCCACGGTTGCGGTAATGACCGAAGCGCAAGGCATGGCTGCGGAGGAAGTAGAAAAGTTGGTTACTTTTCCTATAGAGACCGCACTCAACGGAGCAGTCGGAGTTAGGCGTGTTCGCTCCTCTTCAACTACGGGCTTCTCTGTGGTATGGATAGAATTTGAGTGGGGTACAGACATCTACAAAGCGAGGCAGATAGTAAATGAACGCCTTGCCGTAGTAGCAACCGAACTACCCGAAGGCGTCTCTGCTCCTACACCCGGTCCCATCTCCTCTATTTTAGGTGAAATGCTTATTGTCGGACTCACGGCAGATAGTACCTCTTTAGAAGAATTACGCACCATAGCTGATTGGGTTATACGTCCGCGTCTTATCAGCGAAAAAGGTGTGGCACAAGTAGCCGTAATCGGGGGAGATGAAAAAGAGTATGTAGTTGCTCTTGATGCAGCCCGCATGAAGCATTACGGTATCTCTATTAGCGAGGTAGAGGCAGCTTGTAGTGGTATGACTGCAAATCAAGCAGCCGGCCAAATATACCAATATGGGAATGAATATATAGTACGCACGATGCTCTCTTCCAACGATCCGGAAGAGCTCGCTTCCATTACAGTGAAAGAGGTAAGTGGCAATCCGGTGCGACTTGCTGACATTGCAGACGTACATATAGGAGCTAAAGAGCCTAAGATTGGGGTAGCGAGTGTAAAAGCACACCCTGCTGTATTACTCACTATCAGCAAGCAGCCCGGAGCTGCTACGATTGATCTGACGAAAGAAATAGATAAGGTACTCGCAGATATTCAATCCGAGCTTCCGGAGGATCTTACAGTTCATACGGATATTTTCCGTCAAGAGCAATTTATTAATAGTGCTATCAATAATGTAAAGAAGTCCATTCTTGAGGGCGGTATATTTGTGGTGATCATTCTATTCCTATTTCTCATGAATGGGCGTACCACCCTTATTTCGCTCGTTTCCATTCCCCTCTCATTTGTAGTTTCCTTACTGGTTCTCAATGCGCTGGGCTTGAACATCAATACTATGAGCTTAGGCGGCTTTGCTATTGCGATAGGCTCTTTGGTGGATGATGCTATTGTGGATGTAGAAAATGTACACAAGCGTCTACGAGAGAACCGCGCCCTACCGGAGGGAGAGCGCAAAAGTACACTACAAGTAACGTATGAGGCTTCTCGTGAAGTGCGAATGCCCATCATTAATTCAACGCTTATTATTATCGTTACGTTTATTCCACTCTTCTTCCTCTCCGGAGTAGAGGGACGTATGCTCATTCCCTTAGGTATAGCATTTATTTCATCTTTGGTAGCTTCTACTATAGTAGCACTCACGGTCACTCCGGCCCTATCCAGCTACCTCTTAGGCGGTAAGCATCATGGTAAGCGTGCAGACAAAGAGACTGCCTTTGTACAAGGATTGAAGCGCTTTTACACGCGATCACTACGCTCTGTCATAAATCACAGAAAAGTACTAATTGGCATTACATTAGCTCTATTCGTCCTTTCCGTCTGCTTAATCTTCACGTTTAAAAGGAGCTTCTTACCCCCTTTCAACGAAGGGTCGTTTACCATCAATATAGCATCTATGCCGGGTATCTCATTGGAGGAATCGGACGCCATAGGCCGTGAAGCGGAATTGCAGCTGCTGCAAATCCCTGAGATCATTACTACCGGGCGAAAAACAGGTAGAGCCGAGCTGGACGAGCACGCATTAGGAATCAATATGAGCGAAATAGAGGCTCCCTACCAACTGAAAGGCCGCTCCAAAGAGGCAATTGAAGAAGATGTTCGAGAGCGACTCTCTGCTATAGCCGGGATCAACGTAGAGGTAGGACAACCCATCTCTCACCGAATTGATGCCATTCTCTCCGGTACACGAGCCAATATAGCCATCAAACTCTTTGGTAGTGACATAGAAAAACTCTATTCCTATGCCAATCAAATCAAAGAGGTTATCGAGACTGTACCCAATGTAGTGGACCTTAATGTGGAGCAGTTGGTTTCTCGTCCTGAAACACGAATAATACCCAATAATACTTTGCTCGCTGAGTTTGGTATTACTCCGGCAGAGTTTGCCAAACAAGTAAGGATACTACTCTCCGGAGAGGTTGTCTCGCACATCTACGAGGAAAACAGGGTATTTAATCTTGTGGTGCGCGCTTCCGGAGCTGCCACACGCACTATGGATGAAATTAGGGAACTGCTCATTGATGCAGGTGCGGGAAAAATACCGCTTTACTATGTGGCAGACGTTCGCTCCGAAGTAGGACCCAGCACAATTCAGAGAGAAAATGCTGCGCGGCGTATTGTGATTAGTACCAATGTAAAGGGAGGCGACCTTACCGGTACAGTTGAACAGATTAGAAAACGGATTAACGAGAATATTCACCTACCCGAAGGGTACTACATCACTTATGGAGGGCAATTTGAAAGTGCTACCCGTGCTTCACAAGTGCTATTAGTGGCCTCCTTGGTGGCTCTACTCATCGTTTTCTTGCTTCTTTTCGGGCAATTCAAAAGCTTTACCCAAGCAGCTATTATATTGCTCAATCTACCTTTAGCCCTCATTGGAGGTATCCTTATCATATTCTTCACGGATAGAACCATAAGCATACCTTCGGTAATTGGCTTCATCTCGCTCTTTGGCATTGCTACGCGTAACGGCATGCTACTGGTGTCACATTACAATACGCTTCGTAGCAAAGGGCATACAGCATTAGAGTGTGTGATGATAGGTTCTGCCGAACGTATCAATCCTATTCTCATGACTGCGCTAACCTCTGCACTGGCTCTTATCCCCTTAGTTATTGCAGGAGCTATGCCCGGGAATGAGATACAGAGTCCCATGGCGCGTGTTATTCTCGGTGGGCTTATTACCAGTACACTACTCAATGCCTACTTAGTACCCATCGTCTATTTACTCTCAGAACGACGGGTATATAAAGAACAAACAAGAAAACATTCCCTAACTGAATAGTATTATCCATGAAAATAAAATATATTTTCCCCCTCCTTCTATGCCTCTCGTGCAGTGTACTCAATGCGCAAGTGTCCATAAGCGAGGCCCTCTCCTTAGTAGAAGCACATAATCCTCAGCTCCTTTTGCTACAAAGCGAGATGCATGCCACGCATCTGGAAGAGGCCAATGCCTATGCCCTCCCCGATATGGATTTCGAAATGGAGCAATCTTGGGGAACGCAGAAGGAGAGTGGCCAGCGTACGGAGCTACGCATTGCTCAGGAATTTGATGCTACTACGCTATTAGGTGGTGCACGCAGGGCAATCCGAAGCAATCAAAAAGCCTTGGAAGCTGAATACCGCCAAATACGTATGGAAGTACTCTGCAATACCAAAGCCCTCTGCATGGATATCATATATTACCGACAGCTTCTTCAGCTACGAAGTGAAAGGGCAGAAAATGCCCGTCAGCTTGTCTCCGCATTAGAAAAGAAATTGACCCTGGGCAGTGCCGATCTACTGCAAGTAACCCGAGCGAAACTACGCTATGCGCAAGCAATTGCAGACTCCTCATCCACAGTGGTCGATTTACAGAGAGCAAAGGGTACTTTGTTGCAACTCAGCAGTGGTAAGGTCAACGATATTATCGAAAGAGATTTTGCACCTATCCTCCTCCCCAAAGACTTTGAGTCGTGGTTTGCAAGCGAAGAAGGTGCTTTTCCTACACTTCAAGCCCTCGATGCTCAGGTAGAAGAAAAGAAGCAATTACTGAGTGCGGAGCGCCTTGCTCTTCTTCCCTCCTTTAGTGTAGGCTATCTTTTTGAGAAGTCCCCGGGAGAAAAAATGAACGGATTCACCATAGGACTCTCCATCCCCTTTTGGAGAAGCGGAGGAAAGGTTAGAGCCGCCAAAGCAAAACTACAGAATGCCGAACTAAGTCATGCCAAAGGAAAAGAATCGCTTCGAATCACTTTGCGCAACCTTTTCTACGAGGCATCATCGGAAGCTCTACACGCTGCTACGCTCCAAAGAGCATTAAGTGAAGCCGGAGATAAGCGACTGCCGGATAAAGCCTTTGCCTTGGGAAAACTTTCTTTGGAGAATTACTTGAATGAGATAGCCGAACGCTACGAACTCGAAGACAAAGCGCTTGAAGCTACCTACAAAGCGGCCCGCCTTTATGTAGCACTTACAGGGCATCGGCTCTAATTCTTCCCAAAAAATACACTTAAAAAGTACCCCATAGGCGTAGCATACTGAAGCCGCGTCTATGGGGCATAACGACATATTGGAGCCGTATGGAGCAACGAAAGTGCTGCTCGGAAGCCTATTCCCAATACATCTCTAAAAAGCTCCGATACGGTTGGAGCACTTATGCGTGCAGCCGGATTTATCATGCCGTTCAACCAAATTAATCATGCCGTGCAATCAGATTAAATATGCGCTGCAATTCGGGAAAAGGCTATAGGGTATTTACAAAAACCCTATAGGGTATTTGTAAAAAGGCTATAGGGTTTCTTAGAATAGGCTATAGGGTATTTTCTAAATGTATGCAACGAAATATTTGTTACCTCACGATCTTTCTTCCGATTGCACGTATGGTCGGCAAAACGAAAAGTACAATTATTCAAAACGAAAAGTACATTGGACT